>Ga0207714_1000549_pt1 | contig 25532 bp, 20 predicted proteins | sample PonA232FremontCA_2_FD_187270 | JGI IMG/M metagenome (GOLD analysis project Ga0207714, IMG submission 187270) | Marine sediment microbial community from Fremont, CA, USA - Pond A23 Sediment 2 (SPAdes) | ecosystem: Environmental > Aquatic > Marine > Unclassified | place: USA: Fremont, California...
TTTGTTGAATTGGATGGACAGGATTATTTTTCAGGGGGCAGGATGACTTTGTCGATGACATGTACGATGCCGTTGGAAGCCATCAACCCATGAATGATTTTGTATGAAAATTTAATTTGAGTTTTAGACAATAAATGCCCCCTGAACCCCTGAGCGAATGAAAACGCCGGCCGGGAGGCCGGCCGGCGTTGAGCGGTATCATGTGGCGAATGAATGAATTATCGCTGATGGGCTACATATTGTTAATCGCTTAACCATAGGTTATAGCTTAAATCCACTTAGCAAAATAACCATCTTTTATAGCTTAGAGCCATTTAGCAACTTAATCATCGTTTATAGGTTATAGCTAGTTGATTGCTTAAACATTGTTGATGGAGCAAAGGTCACTGAGGATTAAAAATGAAAACCCAGCATATTCCAATGGTTTAATTGCCAAAGGCTCACGAGCAGGACCAGGGCCAGCAGGGTGCAATGGATTTTGCCGCTGAGGCCGATGGCTTTCTTTTTCCAGATCCTGTAAGTCAAATAAAGGACAATGACAGTGAGCAGACCCCCCACCAAAGGCAGGACAAACAGGCCACGCACTACCGGCGACAGCCCAAAAACGATCTGGTTCGAATCGCTCAACAATGTGCTCAGGGCAACCACAAAAACAAGAAATACGAGGGTGGCCAGCCAGCCAAAAAATTTCACATGTCGGGGCAAATGTTTTTCCATGGGCTGATGGTATTCCCTTCGGATGAAGTAAGCCAGGGGCCAATAGATCAATGTCACGAAGAAAATGATCAGCGAGATGGCCATCAGGGTCCCATGCAGCTTCATGCTGTCAATGAAGGGAATTTTTTCAAAGGCCATGATGGATACCAGCCCATCGATCATATGGGTGATCTCGCCCTCATTGTTTTCCTTGAAGATCAGGGTATCGGAGCTATGCACTTCCCGGAAGGTATTTTCTCCCACAGGAAGATAATAGCGGGCTTCGCGGTTTTTTACCTTGAGCTTGCTGCTGTCCGCCACTGAGACTTTTGTGGGGTTGGTCAGGGCCATGATCTTTGTAAAACGCTTATGGGGATATCGATTGGCCCTGTACTGGCCTTCATATTGTTTCAACTCTTTCATGCTTAATTCGAAATCCGGTTTGTTGAGTTTTTCCGGGTAGTAATGGTCCACCACTTCTTTCAGGACATCCAGGGTTGTACCACCGCCCTTATCGGTGTTGAAGGAAATAAAGAAGCCTGCATTTTCTTTCGGGATGAAAGCCAGCAGGGAGTGAAACCAGAAAGTATCACCGCCATGGCCGATGATGCGCTTGTTGTTCTGGCTCATGTTCATAAATCCATGCGGAAGGGGATTTACATGGGGGGCCATTTGAAATGCATTGCGCTGCATCATTGTGTGGGTTGTCGAATCCAGAATTTCATTCCCCGGTACCTGGCCTGGATTCAGATAGGCGATCATCAGCCGGGCCATGTCACCAGCGGTGGATGAGGCAGCACCTACGGGTGCCAGGGGAATGTATTCAAAGCCTTTTTCATGGTATTCGCCATTGGTAAATTTGTAGCCTTTGGACAGCTTCCCCTCCATGTGAGGTGGCAACGGCTGCCGGAAGGTGGTATGCGCCAGGTCCAGCTTATCGATGATATGTTCTTCCACATAATCACCAAAGGATTGGCCCGAAACCTGTTGCACGATATAAGCTGCCAGTGCGGTGGCATGGTTGGAGTAACTGGAGAATTTACCCGGTGGCCTGACCCGGGCCGGCATTTGTTCACTGAGTATCTCCTTAAGGGGTCGCAAGGCACTGCTGTCCTTTGCGAATAATCCGGTCACATATTCCTCAAAGCCCGCAGAGTGGGTCATGATGTCTCTTAATGTGACGGGCTCCGGATAAGTGGGAGGAATCTCAATATCCTCCAGGTACTGGTTGACATCGGTGTTCAAATCCAACCGGCCCTGTTCATAAAGTTGCATGATGGCGGTCCAAACGAACAGCTTGGAGATCGATCCGATGCGAAAAAGGGTTTTTTCCCCATCAACAGGGATTTGATTGCCGAGATCGGCGTAACCATAGCCCCTGGTGAAAAGGAGCCTTCCATCCTTTACAACAGCCAGAGTTGCTCCGGCGATGTTCTGGTCATCCATATGCGCCTGGATGATACCGTCCATAAAGGAAGAGATCTTTGCAGAGTCACGCTCAAATGCCTTGAGTGGGTGAATTAAACAGAAAACAACGATGATTAGCAGTAAAACTTTTCTCATGGCGGAGGTTTTGGGGTTAAAAATGATTTTTTTTGAATGGTTGCAGACGAAAGATAGCTTTTTTCTCCTGAAAATCAAAAGCAGGGGAGAAATGCGGTTAACAACCTTCGCCAACCCGATTCGATAAGACGATCAATGAATGCATCGATCGTTATTGAGCTTTTGATCTTTAAACATTTTCCTTAAATTGATGTCCACCTGATAAGGAGATCAATCATAAAACCGGTTTCCGAGACCTTGGTTTCACTTAACCCAATAAAACCCACACCCACTAATTTAAAAGGGCCAGGCGAAAGCGTACGGGTTTGATGCGGATTTGAGGCGGGTTCAATACGGGTTCGACGGTGTGATGACCCTCAACAGTATAAAGAGATTTACAGGAATTTTAATGATCAACTCTCAATACGTATTATCTAAATAAATCCTATGAAAACCGCATTGATAGCAGGCGCAAGCGGTCTGACCGGTTCTTATCTTTTAAGGATGCTTTTAGATAGTGGAAGATATGACCGGGTAAAGGCACTGGTAAGGCGGCCGTTGGGGATGAATATAGATTATCCCGCATTGCAGGAGGTGGTCTATGATTTTGATCACCCTGATCCGAAAGAACTCCGGGCCCACCACATATACTGTTGTTTGGGTACCACGATGAAAAAAGCCGGTTCAAGGGAAGTTTTCAGGCGGGTGGACCATGATTACCCCCTGGAGTTGGCTCGAATGGCCCGACAGCAGGGAGCTGAAAGGTTTGCACTGGTCAGTGCGGCAGGGGCCAACTCGAGGTCTATGTTTTTTTATAACCGGGTGAAGGGTCAGCTCGAGGAAGATTTGCAAAAAATTCCCTTTGAAGCCCTTTTGTTCATGCGCCCTTCATTGCTATTGGGCCCCAGGAAGGAGAAACGAACAGGCGAAGACTTGGCCAAAACCCTGATGAAACCCCTGCGGTTTGTGATACCCCCTCATATCAGACCTGTTCACGCCTCTCAGGTGGCTGGCGGCATGCTCGATTTGATGGAACAAAAGGAGCAGGGTACCCACTTCATCTCCTCCCGCCTCCTGCAGAAATACCCCATCACCGGAAGATAAAGCACTTGCGATTATCCACGGCCTGCTTTCCCTTTCCGTCTTTTCCAGGGTTTTAAAACCGATACAAACATGGCAAAGATCAATGATGATAGCATCATCAGGCCCAATGCATTCTGATATAAACGGGTTTGAAGATAGTTCTGATTTTGAAGGGCTTCCAGTCCTTTTTCCTTCGAAAGGACCAACATTTCTTTGATTAAAGGTTCAGATACAAACGTACCCAACAGCATCACGGTTACCGTTATAACCCATTTAACGCTTACCCACCTGTGTTTGAAAAATCCCCATCCCGTAAAGGCCGAATAGATTAATCCGGTTAGTAAACAAACAACGGCCGAAGGAGGCAGTATATAGACGTCAATGAAATAAAGGATGTAATTGGAAATATACAGCTGCGAACCGGTGGAGATCTTCTCGGGCATGAAAAATACGAAAGACAACATCACGATTCCCGTAGTTACCCAAATTCCTGCTGAAAGAATATGAATGCCTTTGAGCCATTTCACTTGCTTTCCCTTTAATTTTTTCATAGCCGTCGGTTTTGTTATGTCCTGAAATATGAAAATTTTCCCTGAATCTTGACGAAAGACTGGTAAATTTTGTGTTGAAAAGTTTTACGCGCGAAATACGCCGGCCGAAAAAATTCATTCTCCATAAGCCTCGATGTCAAGGTTGAAGTGGTTAATCCTTTTTGGAAATAACCTAAACCAATGAGAGGAAATATTATAAGAATGTATGGGTGCCGTTAATTTATTTTAAATACCCATTCATCCATTTTGTTGACCAAACCACGAAAAATTATTCAGTAATATTTTTTGATTCAATCCATTTCATATCTGATTTTTTTGGGAAAGAAAATCGAATTGAATAGTAATTAAATAATATTGGAGATCAATGATTTGTTTTAATTGTTCAAGTCTTTTCTTCGTACAACACCCTGGCTCCTATTTTTTGTAATTGATTAGGAATTGTCTGGATATGAGTCATTTTATTGAGTATAATTCCATTTAATTCGGTCTGTTGGTTTACTATAGATTTATATAAAGCTTTTCCATTCACGAACTAAGTTGATTTTTACTTGATTGGTGTTATAAAAGGAGATAATTTTATAGATGAATTCAAGTTAAACATTAAGTAAACCCATTCCCATGAAAATCAACAATGAAAGGTTGTCCCTTATTCATTTGGTGATTCCCCTTGTGTTGGGGGGGCTGAATTTTTTAATCAAGACCAGTGAATTCTACCAAAGTTTTAGTTTGGTGGTGTTTATGAGCGCTGTAGGAATGGTGATTGGTACTTTCATCAGGAAAAAGAAGAACATTTCACTGAAGCGAAAACAAAAAAGAAAAATTCTTATCACACTTTTTGTGGCAGTTGCTCTATGTGTTATTATCTATTTCCTTGGTTTGGCGCATCAGACGAGGGTAGTGTTGATTTTTGCACTCCTTTTTCTCTCGGCAATTGGTGTGCTCTATTATATCATTCGCTCAAACCCATACCAATCTCTCAACGATAATTAATTCGATCTTCCTGCCAAAAAGCAATGCAGCAGAAAATGCCATCGGATTAAAAAACTTTATCCCGATCAGACCCCGCCGAAGAGCGCTGTCAAAAGCAGCAGGGGGTGATTCATGTCACTGCCCAGGTTGATCCCGATGCCCATCTGGTGAATGGGGCCATTATGGTACATCACCCCGTATTTGAGGATGATCGCATTGGAAATCTGCATGTTTAACCCGACTTCCGGAAAGTAGAAGTGGTCGGAGGCCTCCTGGTCCAGGGCATAGCCCGTGGTGGTCCCGTCATATTCTATAACTTCTTCGTAGGTATTGTGGAACCCGATGCCCCCTCCGATATTGGCCCATATCGGGTGGAACAGTTTAAAAGTGAAGCCTGCGGAGATGGATAAATTGCCCTTTTTGGTCTCTCCGGTGGTTTCGTTGTAGTCATCCACCGTGTTGCCGGTGTTGTTAAAAATTTCTTTGTTCATTTTCGCCTTCATATAAAGGCTTACATTATCCTTATGAAGCCGTCCCAGCGAGAAACCCAGCGGACTGTTCTGGTCGTAGCTGTACATCAGGTAATTGGCGGTTTGTGATTTGTCGCCCGAGCCACTGCTTCGCGAGGCGGTATTGGTTTGATAAGGATCCTGTTCTTCTTCCTGATTCATTTTATCTTCACAGGTGGCGATTTTATCCCACATCTCTTCCGACCACGATATATCCTGGGCCTTTTTATAGTACTTGCGGGCTTTTTCCCATTTTTCCTCCGAAAAATACCGGTTGCCCTTTTGCACGAGCGCCTCTCTGTGGGACGAAAGCTCAATTTCGAAGTCGTTTTTGCCCTCCTCCTGCACGTTGATTTGGGCCTTTTCTTCACTTCCCTGGTAAACCAGCTTCACCTGGTGTTGGCCATAGGGAAGGGTTAGACGGGTGGGGGTACTTCCCCGGTGTTGGTTGTTGATCAATATTTTGGCCCCTTCAGGATTGCTGGACAGGCGTATTTCTCTTTTTTGGGGAAGCTTTTGCTCAATGGTGATGGTGGTATCATGGCGAATGGAAAGGTTTTTTTGGACCGTTCCGTAGCCCTGCTTTTCAAGACGCAGGCTATAATCTCCGACTAACAGGTTGTTCAGTGAAAGAGGCGACTGGCCTTTTTTCTGATCATCCAGGTAAACCGTGGCTTTCATGGGCGAGGTAATGATGTCGGCTGCCCCTTTTTTCCCCTTAAGATGAAGGCTGATTTGTCGGCTTTGGCCTGCTTTCACTTCCAGCTGTTTGGTTTGGCTGAGGTAGCGCTCTTTTTTGCCCTTCACCGTATAGATGCCTTCCAGCAAACGCCCTTCCCATTTGCCCCGGGCCTTGCGCCGGCCATCGATATATATCCCGGCCTGCGGCTGGGTTTCAATGGTGACCCGGGCAAAAGCTGCATCCGGACTGAAATGCACCTCGCCGGTTTGACCGTCCTGTATCGTTACCTGTTTGTTGGCGGGCTGGTACCATTGGCTTTGCAATTGAACCTGGTGTTTACCCGAGGGAAGCTTACGCAGGGTGGCCGGTGTTTTTTTACCGGTGTTGCGCTCATCCAGGTAGATCTGCATGCCTGATTCCGGCTCAGAGGTGACCCGCAGATGCCCGAAATTGGGTTTCAGGGTCAAATCCAGCTCCTTCTTCTGGCCCTCAAGTTCGATGCGCCCTGCCCGGGCATGATACCCCGACTTCTCCAGGCGGTAGGTGTGGCTGCCCTCTTTGAATTTGCGCTGAAAAGGCGTTGCCCCCACCAGGTTGCCATTGACAAAAACTTTGGCCGAATCAGGCCGGGTTTCAATAACCAACCATTGGGCCGATATTTGTTGACCTTCCCGTTTCTGACTGGCATCGGTCTTGAGGACCATCTCATAAACGGTGGCCTCATCAATGGACTGGGGGTAGCGATAATCCCGTAAAACCCCCAGATCTTCATGCTTGATGGTGATCTTCTTGGAGCCCCGCGGGACGTATACCCAATATTCACCCGTTTTGTTCTTTACTTTGGTAATCCCCAGCATCCCGCCTTCCCAAACCAGCCCTTTTTGGTCGGTAACCACCTTGATCAGGGCACACTTATCTCCGTTTTGATCAATCACCGCAGCATTTACCCGCGCATCCATGTCGTTGGGCAGACGCTCAAATGAGGCCACCTGTATGCCCTGGGAAAAAGACAGGGTAAAAGCAAAAAGAAAGACTGATACCAATACGATAAAGGCTGTAAAACGAGGCATATCATTGGTTTTTTATTTGGACCAGGAATCAGAAGCAGGGTCAGAATGAAAAGCACAATCAGGAATCAGAAGCACGGTCAGAAACAGAACTGCTGTCTTGCTACTGCTGTTTGAACTTTTGCATTTCTTTATCAAAAAACCCTTTCGAACTTCTCTTGATTAAAATCCCGTACCAGTTTGTCTATTTTTTTTATATGCAAACCAATCAAAAATTGTTCCGATTCTTTCTCCATGTAAAGTTCGGGAATATCCCACTGGGTGTAACTACGTAAATTTGGCCTTTGGGATACAAAAAAATGGCGGTGAAAGTGGGGGCTTAGGGCTGAAGGATGAATTTTTGGGTTAGCTGATCCTGTTTTCCATGCAATTCGAGAAAGTAGATTCCGGGGGGAAGCTGTTCAAGATTGAGATGGCCCCTTTCGGGAACCCGGGATTTAGTAAGCACCCTTTTCCCGTGTAGATTTGTAATGCTCAGTCTTTGCCAGGATTTTTTGCTTTGTTTTGATTGCCAGGATATTTCGCCGGAGGAGGGATTGGGGTAAATTGTAAGGGGTTTGTTCTTCCTGGCCGGAAGGTTGCCTGAGGCAACCGCTTTGCCGGATTCATATAATTTTTTAACCTCTTTGCCTGTCAGGGGGCGGTTGTAAATCCTGAGTTCATCAATTGCGCCCCGGTAATATTGGGTGGTTCGGTCCCAATGGCCCTTCCCAAGCCAAAGTTTCTCGTGGGCAAGGGCGTCGGCGAAAAACTGGGAGTAGGTAGGATTGCCAAAGTTGTAGCGGCGGTTCACCATTTCCTGGCCGTTGAGGTAACCGGTGTTGTAGTCATCGCCAACAACTACCACAAGATGATGCCATTCGCCCTCGGGAATCGCTTCGTTTGAATCATAGCAGAAGGAAGGATAGGTACACCCATTTTTCCAGATGGTGTAATATACGCGCTCCGAACCATAATGAATGGGGCTGTGGCCCAGCTCAATGATCAGTCCTTGATTGGCGGCATCGAAAAAGTCGCATTTCTCTTTGGCTCCATAGTAGAAAACAGGGGCAATGCCATATTCGGTGGGTATATGAAGCACCTTAAACCACAGGGAAATGCTTCCCCTGCCCAAATCTGAGAGAACAGAGGGTGGCCCCTCCCTATCACCGGTCAGGCTGGCATAATTGCTTTCTCCGTTAAAGAAAAGCGCTTTTCCTTTTACCCCTTCGATGTAATCGCCCCCATGATTGATGCCGTGGTTGGCATATTGAGACGAATCATAGAGGATCTCCTTGCCCGGATGGTTGAAGCTCCAGTGACCCACCAGCCCCTCCTGTACTTGAGCCCTGCTCGGGAGGTGTGCCAGTACCAGGGTGATGAGCAAAATATAATACCAGTACATCGTGGTGCCTCCTTTCTAAGTTATGGCCAAAACAACAACCCGTTAAATTTGACTCTATTCTGAAAGATGGTTGATCATTATAATTATATGTTGACTATCAATAAATAATTAAAATAACGTTGCTCTTTCGCTATTGTTGATTTGATAGGACAGCTTCATCAAAATCAACCAACATTTAGAATTTAACTTTAAATTTTCGGTTCTTCTTTTTTTTAGTCTGCCATCGGAGTTAAACCTTACAGTTGAAATCAAAATTTTTATGGGTCAGTTTCATACTGGCTGAGGGACCTTGGTTCGCTTGGATTTTGAAGCCGGCACCATCGCCAGATCATTGGAGGGTACCTTCACAAAGGCTTCAGCTACATTGAAATTGGGGGGTGTAGCGGGCATTTAGAAAAAAGGCTGCCTGGTTTGTAAAAATCCTGGGAAAAGTTCATCTTTACAGAATTTTGCCATTGTATTGATTTGGCCGGAAACATCTCAATACCTTCGGTCATTCGACATTGAACAGTGTGATCAGAAATCTTTGAATGGATCTTTATGCATCGACGCGATTTTATGGATTTACGTTTTGTTTTGGCCGCGCTGGTCTTCCTTTTTGCACCGGTGATTTCATTTTCCCAGGCAGTGACCCTGGAACCGGAGGATGCCACAGTTGACAGCACTGTAACCATCTATTTTGATGCCACGGGGGGCGACCAGGGGCTAATGGATTTTGACGGGGATGTTTATGCCCATACGGGGGTGATCACCCTGGAGAGCACCGATGAGCGTGACTGGAAGCATGTGGTGGCGGATTGGGGAACTGCGAATGATACGGTTCTTATGCAGCGGGAAGGAGAGAACCTTTACAGTCTGGCCTTCAACATCAGGGATTTTTACAACATTGGGGCCGGGGAAACGGTGCTGAAGCTGGCGTTTGTTTTCCGCAATGCCGATGGTTCCCTGTCGGGCCGGGCGACTGACGGGGATGATCTCTATGTGCAGCTTAATAACGCCGGCCAAACAGGATACCGTTATTTCACCAATACATCGGGCCTCCTGGAGGTTACCACCACTGAAGGGGTATTGCGTTTCAGACCTTATACCGGAGGGGCGGTTAAAACAGAATTCCTCTCCCGCGATACAGCTTCTACAGATTCATACGGCATTGTAAAAGAGCCTTCATCGGGCACTTTTTCAGTGGATACCACCGATACCCATCTTCGGGCTGGTTGGGATGATTTAACCCTGACCATTCAAAAATCTCCCTTGAAGGTCATTTATGAGCGGGAAGACACCCTGACGGTGTTGGAAAATATTTATGATGGCGGATTGGGCCAGGGCGGCCTGTTGGATTTTCGCCTTGATTCGGCCGAGCAGTTTTATGGCGGGGGTTCGAGGGCGCTTCCGCTCAATCTGAGGGGTCAGCGCATTGATTTTTACAACCAGGCCCATTATGGTTATGCCAATGGGGCGGCCAATCTCAACACCAGCATTCCGGTGCTGGTCAGTTCGAAGCCCTATGGACTGGTTTTCGACAACCACCATCCGGGCAGTGCTGATATTGGTGAATCTCAGGATAACCTGCTCCAATATCAGGTGCAGGGGGGCAGTTTGAGCTTTTTTGTGCTGGCGGAGGATCGTTTAAGCGGTGTTTCCCGCAGCCTTGCTGATCTGAGCGGTCATGCGGCATTACCGCCCCTCTGGTCGCTTGGCTACATCCAATCGCGCTATGGTTACACCGACCGCCAGCAGGCCGAGCAAGTGGTTGAAAAGATGCAGGCCGGTGATTTTCCGTTGGACGCGCTGGTGCTGGATCTGTATTGGTTTGGTGGTACCAGCCATATGGGGGATTTTAGCTGGGACCGTTCCCGCTTTTCCCAACCCGCGGAGATGATCAGCAATTTTCGCCAACAGGGCATAAAAACCATTGTGATCAGTGAACCCTATTTCACCCTGGAAAGCGACTTATATGACCAGGCGGCTTCTCTCGGGCATTTTGCCACCAACCCCAACGGCAATCCTTATGTGTTGAATGGTTTTTGGGCGGGCGATGCCAGCCTGCTGGATATGACTTCACCACAAGCCAGGGATTGGCTATGGCCTTATTACAAGGACCTCTTTGAGATGGGTGTGGCAGGTTTGTGGACCGACCTGGGCGAGCCGGAAACGCATCCCCGTGACATGCAGCATGAGCAGGGAACCTCCGACCAGGTGCATAACCTGTTCAACATGTATTGGGCTGAAATGTTGCATGATAAGACCAGGCAGGTCTATCCCGACAAACGCCTGTTTAACCTGACGCGGTCCGGCTATCTGGGCATGCAGCGTCTGAGGACCTATCCCTGGTCGGGGGATATAAGCCGCAGTTTCTCCGGTCTGCAGGCTCAGATTCCCATCATGCTGCACATGAGCATGAGCGGGGTCGGATACATGCATTCCGACCTGGGCGGTTTTACCGGGGGGCATAAGGATCCTGAATTGTATACCCGCTGGCTCCAGCTCGGCACCTTTTCGCCCGTGATGCGTGCCCATGGCACCGGTGTGCCCCCTGAGCCCATCTATTATGATCAGACCACCCAAAACCGTGTGCGCAAGGCCATCGGGATGCGCTACGATTTCCTGCCCTATAACTATACCCTTGCCTGGAAATACGCTGAAAAGGGCCTTCCTATGGCCCGGCCCACGAATTATTACCACCCCGGATTGGATTTTCTCCAGAACATCAACGATCAGTACCTTTGGGGCCGCGACCTGCTGGTGGCACCGGTGATCCGAGAGGGCGTCACTTCCCGGAAGGTGACCCTTCCCCCGGGCAAGTGGACCGGCTATTACAGCGGCACCATTCATCAGGGCCACAATACGGTTACTGTGGAAGCACCAATGAACCGAATCCCCCTGTTTATAAGGGAAGGAGGCTTCCTGGTTCAGTCGGCCGAAAAACTGCCCCATACCCGGGCCTATGACAGCGATTCAATCCGCATCCGCCATTTCCTGCCAGAAGAAGCCGGAGTTCAAGAAAGTTACTGGTATCACGATGACGGGGTGACGGCCGGTAACCTCCAAAAGGACCATTATAACCTGATCCGCCTTCAGTCTTTCCATCGCCAGGACACGGCTATCCTGACCCTTGAACGCACCCAAACCGGTTTGGATGCCATGGAAAGGCAGATGGAATATCTGCTTTACGGCATGGATAAAGCCCCGGAGCAGGTGCGCGTCAACGGCCAAAGCCTGCCCTTTTACAGTGCCGCCAGCGAGTACCACACACAAACCCACGCTGCCTACTGGAATGACACCCTGCTGCATGTGAAGTTTGCCTGGGGCAAAGGCCCGGCCCGCATCAAGATCGGACCGGCCGGCGAACCCTCCCCAGTCGATGCACCCGATGATGAAGCCATCAGCCGGCTCATGGCCCACCCCAACCCCTTTGATGGCTTCACCCGCCTGGAAATATCCCTCAAACGCCAGGGCCAATACCGGATCTCCCTTTTCAACATGAAAGGACAAAAAATGGGCAGCCAACAGCTCCAACTCACCCGGGGTACCCATCAGATGAACCTCGATCACCTGGTTGATGATCCACAGCGTTTGCCGGCCGGTGTTTACCTGTTGGTTGTGGAAGGCGCCGGTGAAAAAGCCCGATTGCGCCTGGTTAAATCACCCCGTTAATTTCCAATCCGGCAAATGAACTTTGGGGCTTTGAACCTGTTGGTAAATGAATGCACGTGAATCGCTCCCGCCTTGCGGGGTAAGTTTTGCCTGATGATCATAAAAGTGGGCAACAATCAAAATAGGACATCAGATGAAGGAACATGTAAACTTTTCCATGTGGTTTAGGTCTAATTGACAGACATTATGCGTAATCACTCCGTTTCCAAATACTTCACCAAGCTACAGCTGATGGTGACCATCCTACTGGCCGGGCCACTGCCAGCGGGTTATCTCCTTTCGGTTAACTTTGCCCGTTCAGCCAGCCTGAAAGCGGCGGGGCAGGCCAAACGTTCAGGCCTTATTGCCGGGGTGATCACCTATTTTATTGGCATTTTCCTGACTGAACAATTTATTTTACCCGGTTCCTTTTCCGATTCTCCCAGGCGGGGGGGTGCGGCAATCTTGTTATTTCTGGTCCTTCACGGATTATGGGCAAGCCTCTATCATTTTTACGCACTGAGGCTCCGGGGCGGTTTCCCTGGCGAAACTTCCCCGGGTAAGCTTGAAGGCCATTCCTGGTGGACCGCATTGCCTTATATGGCTGTGGGGTTTGGCCTGACGGCCTTTTATCTGCTGGCCGGCCCTTTTCCGTTCACTTTCCTTGCGGTTTACCTGCTTCCTCATCTTTATCTGTACGGGCATCTCCGGAAAGTTTTTACTTCAAAAAGGGCGAAGCATTGGTTTACAGTTGTTTTTGTTTTTGTATTGCTTTTGTTTCCCCTAACCATGGCCCTGGATATGGGTGGACGGGATATATTCTGGTATGCACGAATGGCAGGGTATTATTATTTGCCTGTTTTGCTCTATTTGTTGCTTTTTTATCTGCTGTTCGATCTGGTGCAGTTGGTCAACCGGCTTTCGGCATTTGTTCACCGGAACGCATTCAAATCTGCTCGGCTAAGGGCTTATCTTTTGGCCTTTTTTCTTTTGGCTATCGGTATTATAATGGGGGTGGGGATCCACAATTTCAACCATACCACTGTTCAGTCGTATCAGGTGGATATACCGAGGAAGCAGGCCAGCGTGGATGAGGTAACCATTGCCATGGCTGCCGACCTGCATTTGAGCAGCATCACCCGGATGGATTTTCTGGAGCAGTTTGTGGATCAGCTCAATGCCATTGATGCTGATGTGGTGCTTTTGCCGGGGGATATTTTGGAGTCGTCGGATGGCAATTCGCGTTTGAGGGCATTTGAGCGGCAGATGAGAAGGATAAAAGCTTCCTATGGGGTGTATGCCGTTGAGGGCAACCATGAACATTATGGATCAGGTGAGGGCCTTGGTTTTTTTGAGCGCTCGGATATCCGCTTGTTGCAGGACACGGTGGTACGGGTGGATAATGCCTTCTATTTGGTGGGCCGCCGCGACCGGCATCAGCGCAACCGGCAGTCGCTCGGGGGGCTGTTGCAATCGGCCGGCGACAGCCTGCCGACTTTGGTGATGGACCATCAGCCCTATGAGTTGGGCAAAGTTGCCAGCCAAAATGTTGATATCCAGTTTTCAGGCCACACCCACCACGGTCAGCTTTTTCCCATCAATTTCATCACCCGGGCCATCTACCGCCTCAGTTGGGGTCATCAAGAGATTGATGGCACCCATTTCTTTGTTACTTGTGGTGCGCAGGGTTGGGGCCCACCGGTAAAAACCTCCTCCCGCTCGGAGATCATGAAGATCAAGGTGCAGCTGGTCGAGCGGTAAAGGCTTATGAACGTTATGGCCATTTTATTCAGGATATTTTAGCCGGTAACCCATTCGAGTTTCTTTCCTGTGAAACTTGCAACCCTTGTATTTTATCACCGCCCTGACCCAATTGCGGGTTGGCGCCTATATGTGGCACTTTCAGTTCCGGGTAGCGCAATAATGCCCCCCACATACTCCTCACCTGCCAATTCATGCCGTCATATACTGTTTCAATCTCTACCAATTTATTCGATCTCATCCTGTGCTGTTTAAATCTCTACCAATCTATTCCAACCTTATCTATCTTATCCATGCTATCCCAATCCCCCCACTTTGCCAACCTATGCTATTTCATATAATGCCAACCTAACCCGTGCCCATCCAGAGGCGAACTAAATTCCCTAATTATGAGAATTTTTGCCTGATTTTTCTTTGATTTTAGTTTCACTATATGGATGAGGTTGCTTCCTAAGGTGGAATTTCGTAACTTTAATTTACCGAAGGCAACCGAGCGAAATTGATAGCATTGATATAATTTATATATGAGATGTTTAAAGGGTTCAATATTCCTTTCCTGCCTGTTTTTAATAGGCGTCAATGGAATTTTAATTATACTGGAATGGAATAGTATCTATTCTTTTGAAGAAATTCTTTATATTATCAACTTGTATAATATATTTATTATTTATAGTTATATTCTTTGCTTCAAACGCAATAAAAGGCTAATTTATCAGGAATGCCGCAGAGATTCTGCCTTAAATAGAATGAGGTTTTTAACTTACGAAATTTATAGGAGCTACATCAGTGTTGAGTTTCTCTTTTTTTCTTTTACGCTATTGTTATATATCTACCGGATTTATTTTCGTGTTGATCCACAATTGTTTATAGCCTTTATTTTTCTGTTTTACTTGCAAATGCTTTTTCTCCTATCTTTGATATTTTTAATTAAGCATAGTGTTAAAACCGTTACTAAATACCTGATGGACTTGACGGTGATTATTCTGTTCCTTGGACTGATTATAAAAAATTCTGATCTATTTTTCACAGAATCCCATATGCTTAAACAAGGAATGAATTTTTTTTCGCCTTTCCCGGGTATATTTTATTTGCCCTTATTTGATGTTTTTAAAGAGTGCAGATTATTAATAATTGCTTATATGTTGTTATTCATTATATTATATATAATTTTCTTTTACACTTGTTTGAAAAGATGATTGGTATAAAGGATATGAATAATGTTAGAAGGAGGAATTCTCCAGGCATTCAATGATGAGACAAAAAGACATATTATGCATATTCTGGTTTTTAGGAATCATCTTTTTTCTGTTTCGTCAATCCTTTTTTTAACCAAACGATGAAGTTTTTTTCAGGGTTAAAATCCTTTTTCCTCCAGAAATAGATGACATTGCCGGTCGAATCGGGCGGCCAGGAAAAACCGTTTAACCGGCCGGGATCATCTATTTCCAGTGCATACCGGGCCTTTTTTAACGGTTGATGCCAGCTGGCAGTGGTGGTCAAAATGTAAATGTTTTTTTTGACCAGCGGCTGATCATAGGCAATGTTGATGCTTATCGTGTCATGCGCTGCTACTGAAAGTTCAAAAACCACACCCGAGCTGTCTGACCGGTATACCATCTGTCTGGCTTCCTCCAGGTGAAAGATCCGCCTGATGTGAACGGAATCTGCCGGCATGGGAAAGGGAAATCGGATTTGCTGACGAACCGACCGGTCTGATGCATTCGAAAAAGTATAGATGCCATTGACCGAAAACCGTTGGCCGGTGACTCTGAAGTCAATGTATTCTTCCAAAAAGCGGAAGGAGGGCTGGGCATTGACCGTGAACAAGCTGCACATTAGCAGACCTGTGAATAAAAACTTCATGGCCGGTGGACAATGATTTTGGAGGAATGAATCGGTTGGCCGTTGAGTAAAATTTGTGCGATGAACAGCTCATCCGCAAGGCCGGCCGGCAATTCGATGCGTCCCTGTCTTTGGGTGATCCGATGCTCCAGCAATACCTGGCCCGACATGGATACAATCTGTAGCATGCAACGGGCCGATTTAAAGGGGAAGTCGCAGATGTAATGAAGGCCTTGTGCGGGATTGACCGGGTTGGGATACAGGGACACCGGATAGTCCTTGTGCTGCTTCATCTGCCGGATGCCCACGTGAAGGGTGTCCAGTAAATAGATGTCCAGGTTGATGAGCTCGCCCGGGTTCATGGTGAAATCAAATTCTTCTGTTTCAGCATATTTGAACGTGCCCCCGCCTTTATACCAAATGGAGTGGTCTTTGATGCGGTTGGACAGCAGCCGGGCCGAATACCTGCCTTTTCCGTCTGTTTTGAAGGGGTAATGAAGGGCAAAGGTTTGTTCTTTGACCGGTTTGTGGACCAGGTTGAAAATCCTTCCTTTCAGGGTGCCACACATACCCGCAGTATCATTTTTTGTTCCTATCGTCGGGGTGATGTCCTTGCTGAAGAAGGTGTATACCTCATAATTGATTTCATAGGGCATTTTGGCGATCGAATAATCCTCTGCCGGTGATCCAATGGCAGCTTTCGGGTAATCGCCAAATATCAGCCTGGCGGATGAGCGTATGGTGTCGCTTTCCCCGAAGGCCATTGCCTTTATTTTAATCCTGTCGCCCGTTTGAAGGATGCTCAATTCCGACTGGAGGCTGTCGGATGTGATCACCCAATAACCATATTCGCCGGGAAGGGGCATGTTGCGGACTGCCGCTTCCCCCTGGCTTGCCATTACCACTATGCTGTCGACGGGATTGTCCGGATCCTGGAAGTATTCTACTTCAATCTGGTAGCCTTCCTGTGGGTCGAAAAACAACTCGGTGATCTCAATGCGGGGCAGAAGAATGGGATTGGCCGAAACAGTGAGAGCGAGGAACCCAAACAGGATAAATAGTTGTGTTTTCTTCATTTTAACAGGTTTGAGTTATAGAAATTGCAGGGCGCCTGGCCAATTTTTTTCCATTCCTATCGATCTTTTTGATAAATTTAGAAAATATTTTTCATTTCCGGAAGATTTCCGCTCAATAAATTGGCCTGAAGATCATCCGGGTAATTTGTCAAAATGTGAGGATCCACCTGTAACCATCCCTAACCCCCGAACGTCATACCATTTAAAACAACAGATATGCTCAGGAATTATTTCAAGACCGCATGGCGCAACATCAGCAGTCAGAAGGGTTATGTTTTCATCAACATCATTGGTCTGGCCATCGGCATTGCCAGCAGCATGCTTATTGCCATCTATATCTTCAGTGAGCTCAGCTACGATCAGCATCATCAGCACAAGGACCGAATATACCGGGTATATATAGACGGGAAGATCAACAACCAGCAGCTGAAGGGAGCCTGGACCCCCGCCCCGCTCGCCTTTACGGTCCGGGATAAATATCCTGAAGTGAAGCAGGCCGTTCGGATCAATGCCTGGGACGAGACGGTCATCCGTTATGAGGATCGTACCTTTGTAGAGGATGCTTTCATTGCGGCCGATTCCACTTTTTTTGAGATTTTTACCGCTCCCCTGATCAAGGGCAATCCCAATACGGCCCTTACCAAACCCCATACGGTGGTCATCTCTGAGTCCACGGCCCGCAAGATGTTTGGCAATGAGCCGGCCATGGGCAAGAGCATCAAGGTGGGCAGCCATGAGACCTACCATGAAATCACCGGCATCATGAAGGATTTGCCCAAGACCTCGCATTTCGATTGCAACATGATTGGCTCGTTCGTTACCAGCAGCCGTTCTGAAAACACCAACTGGTTGAGCAACAACCTGAACACCTATTTTTTGCTCTCTGAAAAGGCTTCACCCCAGACCATTGAAGACAAATTTCCCGAACTGCTTCGCGAATATGCCGGGCCCATTTTGGAGGAGTTTCTGGGCCTTTCTTTTGATGAATTCCTGGAAAAGGGCAACCGCTATGCCTATTATCTGCAACCTTTGACCGACATCCATCTGAACCCGGAAATCGAAGGGGGCATGAAGACCCCCCACGACAAGAAATACATTTATATTTTTTCGGTGGTGGCATTGATGCTGATTGTCATTGCGGCCATCAATTATATGAACCTTTCCACTGCCCGGGCCTCCAACAGGGCGAAGGAGGTGGGCCTGCGAAAGGTAGCCGGTTCCACCCGCCGGATGCTGATCAGTCAGTTTTTGGTGGAATCGCTCATTATGAGTTTGATGGCATTGATCCTGGCGGTGATCATTGTGCAGGTCTGCCTGCCTTATTTTAACAATTTAATTAATACCAGTTTGACCCTGAACTACCTGGATCAGTGGTATTACATTCCCATCCTGCTGGTTTTGGCTGTGGTGATCGGTTTGTTGGCCGGGGGTTATCCGGCTTTCTACCTCTCGGCTTTTCAACCTACCAGCGTGTTGGGCGGAGAGCTTAAATCCGGAGCCCGCAATAAAAACATCCGCAGTATCCTTGTGGTCTCCCAATTTGTCATTTCAGCAGCTTTGATCCTCGGTACCATAGTTATCTCCAGGCAAACCCAATACATGCTGAATAAGGACCTGGGTTTCGACAAGGAAAACCTGGTGGTGATCCGGCGTGTAGGTGTACTGGACGACCAGATCAGCACCTTTAAGGCTGAAGTCAATAAAATACCCGGGGTGATCCACTCCTCCCATTCCACGATGGTGCCTGGTCATCCCAACAACAACAATGCTTATATCATCGAGAGCCAGCCACGGGATGAAACCTTTGTGTTTGATACCAACTGGGCCGATGAGGATTTCCTCAAGGTCTATAACATTTCCATGGCCCGCGGACGGTATTTCCGCAATGATTTGAGTGCCGAGGGCGCTTCCTGTATCATCAACCAACGCAGCCTCAAGGATTATCCCATAAAAGAGCCCCTCAACGAGCGGATCCTGCGTCCGGGTGGCAATGAGGAGGAAATGTCCCTGGAATCCTTCAAAGTTGTAGGGGTGGTCAATGATTTCCATATCCGCTCCCTGCACCAACCCATCAGCCCTTACCTGATCCTGCCCGATACAGAAGACCGCCAGTGGGGATACCTCAGTGTGAAACTCACCCCGGCAAACATGTCCAAAACCATCGAACGCATTGAGCAAACCTGGAAGGAGTTTTCCAACAACGATCCCATGCTTTACTTCTTTATGGACAACGAATATGCCAGCCTTTACAAGGAAGAGCAGCGCAGCTCGAGCCTGGCTACTGCCTTTGCCATTCTTACCATCTTCATCGCTGCCCTGGGTTTGTTTGGCCTGACCTCCTATACGGCAGAACAACGCACCAAAGAGATCGGCATCCGCAAAGCCATGGGTTCATCGGTGAGTGGCATTGTCCGGCTCATTGCCAAAGAAACCCTCCGGCTGATCCTTATTGCCCTTATCATCTCGTGGCCCCTGGCTTATTATTTTTTGGTCAACTGGCTCAACAATTATCCTTATCGCATCTCGCTTCAACCGCCCGATTTTATCTTTACCCTGCTGATCATCGTTGTGGTGGCCTTCATCACCATCAGCTATCAGACGGTTCGCGCCGCCCGGAAAAACCCGGCCCATTCCCTCAGGTATGAATAAATCCCTTCCCTTTTTATCTTCATCAATAGAAATGAGGTGTTCACGTAAAAAGGTCGTCCATCATCTTTTAAAAGTCGTAATTTTACTTAGAAGATACAGAAAGCCAAAACCGTAAGGGGGTTAAAAATGAAGAAAAGTCTGTTTTGGCGAAGAAGTGTCTTCACCGGATCAGTCATCAGGAAGGTCCAATAAACCCTCAATTTTCGTTTAGATTATGGCGCATCATGCTGATAAGTTAAAGAATTACGACTTTTTCCTTTGGGAGCAATTTAAAAGGGGAGATAAGTCAGCGCTTCAGAAGATTTATTATGCCCATTACCAGGGGATGCTGGATTATGGCCTTCGTTTCACAGACGAGCGGGACTTTGTCAGGGAAAAGATACAGCAGGTTTATCGGGATCTGATCGTCAATATGGATGAATTAGGTAAAACCGGCAACATCCGCTTTTATTTGTTATGGAGTTTGCGCCAGCAAATATTGACCCCGGGCAAAAAGCAGGCCAAAAAAACAAACAGGGCCCGTCATGCCCGGATAGAAGGTTTTGATTTTCGTTATTATCAAACTTCTATCCTACCTGAAAAGTCCAATGGCAAGGGCCTTCCATCCGATATTCGCCGAACGATGGCCCGCCTTACCAATCAGGAGCGGGAAGCCCTCTATTTGAAATTTCATCAACGCCTCGATGAAATTGAGATCGACCGGATGCTGGAAGTCACCGGTCTGTCTGCCCGTCAGCTTATTTACCAGGCCCTTGAAAAGTTGCCTGCCCGAGAGAAAACCCATCAAGACAAAAATTCCAGGGTTTGAGTTTATATTTCCCTGCCATTGCTTTCTGCAATCATAGGTTTTGTTCTCAATAGGTGGGTAGTTCTCCTTCCGGGACGATCATTTCACGATTACCTCCGTTTTCATTCATCATCCAGATTTCAGGTGGCTCCGATCCGTCATTGGGGGCATTGGTAAAGATGATATGGGCACCGGTGGGGGAGTACCTGGGGTTTAAGTCATTGGTACCGGAAGGTTTATGTTGGGATAGGCCGAGGGTATCGCGGGTCGATAAATTCAGGCGGAAAATTTGGTTGTTGAGCATACGTCCGTTCAGCGATTCATTGCCTGAGATGTCATGGGTAAAAAGAATAGAATTCCCGTCAATGGACCAGGATGGAGACTGAACGATGCCTTCCAGGGAGTCAATCAGCACTTGTGGGTTGCTTCCGTCGCGGTTCATCAAATAGATTGCTGAGTTATAGATTTTTTCTCCGATAGCCAGGGCCAGTATTTTGGAACCGTCGGGAGAGATCTCCACTTCCCGGAAATGACGGCCTTCCGGAGCGGTAGTAATGGCTTTCATTTTGCTGCCATCGGCATCTATCTCATAGAGATACTGGTAGTGGCTAAATATGAGTTTGCCGTGGTCTTCATCCCAGTCAAATGCATTGCCGTAGTTGTGGTACCCATCTACCGGGATATCTGTCACGCGCCGGATATTGCTGCCATTTTTGTTCATGGTATAGAGGTAGGGTTTGACCATGGAATCGCTGACAAAGGCGATGCGTTGGTTTCGGGGGTTGATTTTAGGGGCCCAGTCCCGGTAATTGTTGAAGGTCAGCGGGTGAACCTGATCCCTTTGGCGGTCGTAGGCCATGATGTCGTAGTCGCCCTTGTTTTTGCGGACGAAGAAAAAGGAGTTGTCGGAAATGCCCAGTGTTTTAAAGCTAAGGGTTTTGCTGTAGCTCTCCGTTCCGTTGTCATCCGAGGCCCGCACTTGCCAGTAGTAGACGCTGTTATAGTGCAGGGGATCTACGGTATAGGAGGTGTCGGAAAGGCCATGGGCGACCCTGGTTTTCACCGGTGAATTGGAGGGGTAAAGGTAGAGGTCATAGGAGAGGGAATCTGAGTTGGTTTCATTTTGCGTTTGCCAGGAGAGGGTAGGGGCGATGGGTTGATTCTTTGCACCTTCAACGGGCGTGAACTGGTTGGTAAAGGAAATGTCATCGGATGTGGCCCGGTCGGATTCGCTCAAAAGGATGGTGACCCTGGAAGTTTGATCTTCATTGACGCGCACCCTGAGGATCTTGCCGTTGTAATCCATTTTCTCGGCTATAATGCTGTAAACCCCGGTATCGACCTTTGCAATGGTGTATTTACCGTCTGCACCGGTCACGTCCACTTCTGTGGCAGGTTTGGTGGTGATGGTGACATTTTCCAGGGGATCACCCGTATCGCTGTCTTTGACCTGTCCTTTGATGGTACCGGTGATGTCGGGCTCAAAAGGTTCCTCCACGCATTGGCTCATCAGAAATACCAGGATCACGGCCCCGGCCATCAGCCAGGCTCTGACGGGTAGTAGGTGTTTGTTCATGGGTTGTGGGTTATGGGTTAATGTTTAATGTGAATTGAATCGTGGCCAATCCGCCGGTTTTTTTGCCATATTTCGAGGGTCAGCTCAATATGCCCGTTTTTGGGCTCATCCAGTGTGATCGAGGACAGGGAGATCTTTTCTCCGCGGGGGGCGTCAAAGGGGCCCGATTGAGAGATGCTGGATGTTCCGCCGCCTCCTTTTTTATGGCCATGCAATTTATAGGTCAGATCATGCAATACCTCCACCGAATCGTTTTGGAAAAAGGCGGTGAATGACCAATGTTCGCCGCTGGCTTGTTTTTTGATCCAGGCACTTGTTTGTTGGGGCTGTTGTGCCTTCATCGCATTTGCGCTTAGTAGCAGGATTACCGCAAGAAACCCGGCCTGCCGGAAAACATGATACATTTTAGGGTGCATGATAAGGGCATTATAATAGAAAATGCCATTGAAGATAAAAAAAAATCTTTCATGATGTAACTTTTTTTGATAAATTTGCGTTTTAGTTATGACCAACAACATTTAGTTTTTGGTTAAACAATTGGGTACAAAAATTAAACCCCCCGCTGAAGCAGCGGGGGGTTTTTTATGTGAACCCTAATAAAGTGAAACGGGTTTCTTTGTGTTTTTTAGTTACTGCCGCTATTCTGATAGATTATTGCTTGATTGCCGGAGCCAACAATACTGATATTACTGGTGTGGGCTCCCATTTGTCCACTTGCAGCTATGTTGTTCGAGCCTGTGATGTTTATAACAGAAGAAGTATTACCGGTTGTTCCGGCAAATTGCAGTTGGGCGCTATAGTTATTATCACCATTAATTATAGCATCCGCACCAAGTTCTTCTGAGTATTGATTGCTTCCAGATTGCAATATGAGTGAATTATTACCATCTCCGGTAATAAAGGATCTTGCAGTATTGTTAACACCCCATTGGCCCACTGTGGGAAAATTCTGCCCAGCAATATAACCGAATAGTAAATCTGCAGTTTCTGAATGTTGGTAATTCATTTGTGAAAAGTCGGAACCATTATTGCTGCCTGTTTGATTGTAATTGACTATATTGTCTTTGCCTTCTTGATAGATATGGGCAAAGTTGTCATCACCAACCTGGTCGGCATTAACAAAGTTCCGGTTGCCATTCATATAACCATTTTGAGAGATCTTGACCTCGTTGTAATTACCTGATTGCTGGACAGCTGCATCGCTTCTGTTGGATTGGAAGAGTCCGGCTTTATTTTCTTCTCCGGACTGACTGACGGTCAGGTTGTTTTTGTTTTGCCAGTTGGAGTTGCTGTTTACTTGTTCGGCAGGATTATCATAATTCTCATATCCACCTACTTTATTTTTGGTGCCGGTCTGATTTACCGTCGCAACATCCGGTCCCTTTTTCTGGAAGATGCGGCTCTCATTTTCTGACCCTACCTGGGTAACATAAACTTCACCATCCTGACCGGCTTGTGGGGTTGTGCGGTTGCCCTGCTGAATATCGCTGTAATTGCCATCGCCACCGCTCTGATTCACGACGGCAGTATGACCTACAGCACCGCCCATAATTTGATCGATAGAGCTTTCATGGTTGTTGCCTTGTTGGTTGACTGTTGCTGTGTTTCCATCGCCTTCCTGGTTTACGTCAGCAGTATTGCCGTTGTTCTGTGCAATTGCTATTCCGGGTACGATATAAACTACCAACAACAAAACGAATAATCGCTTCATCACATTGAGGTTTTTGTTAAACAATTGGATTGGGGTTTGGGATAAATTTATATGATGCAAAAAACCCTGCTATTTAGCGAGGTTTTTTTATTTTGTTGAACCCTAATTTTCTTAATAAAGCGGAGAACCCTGGATTTTTATTTTCATACCTTGTCCCCGCTGTTTGATGATCATGGGTGTTGCTTGCTGTCCCTGATTGTAAATGCCCAGGTTTGTGCCTTCCTGATAGATTTGTCTTTGCAGGCCTTGTCCTGAGTTCATTCCGTTGAATGCGGCAATGGAAGCCTCACCTTGAGCCACCACCCGGTCGTAGATGTAATTGTCATTTCCCTGTTGCTGGTAAGTGGCGTCGATGTTTTGGCCTTTTACCCCAAGGTCCATGACATTGCCACTTCCGAACTGGGTGGCATCGACCTGGTTGTTCTGCCCGTACATGTCCAGTTGGATGTAGTTGCCATTTCCTTCGGCAGCAAGCTTGTCTTTTTCATTTTGAATGAATGCATTTGCTTCCTCGTTCATGATGAAATGGGCTGGCAGGTTGTTGGCTTGTTGGTTGTTGCGGTTGTCAAAGGAATGCTCAGGCACATTGTTCATCAGCAGGCTCCTTTCTATTTTAGCCGATTTGGAATCGTCTTTGGAGTTGCTGCTGATTTTGTTTTCCTGAGCCTTGATACCATCAGGTAAAACAAACAACAAAAGGAGAAAAACCATCAAAATTCTTGGTATGTTCCAAAATTTTGTCATTTGAAATCCTTTCGTTTTAAGTTGGGATTTGATGATTTTTCGAGTTTAATATTGAGATAAAGAGGGAAATACATCCCCCTTTATCTTATTTAATTCGATTAATCTTGCATTATGTTAGCAGTATTTTTATTCCCCATTTGATGGATGGTAGCAGTGTTGTTGTTGCTTAACTGATCCAGGTCAGCCATGTTGTTATCACCAATCTGTTTAATACCATAACTAGTGTGAGTACCTGCAATGTTGCCACTGCCTTCCTGTAATACCTGAATTTCGTTATAATTTCCGTCAACCAGGTTATAGGACTTATTGCTATTACCGTCTTGGATGATATTAATGAGGTTTTCTCTGCTAACTGATTTATAGCTACTGGAAACGTTTGCTTTGTTATAATTGTCGTTTCCAAGCTGCTCACTTGTGATGGTGTTTTGAATGGCACCATAGGATGCTACAGCATATGACCAGTTACCATTGCCAATTTGTGTCTGATCGGTAACGTTGTTATCACCATGTATGTTAGCGTTGGTATAGTTGTTATTTCCTTCAATGTGTTGATAGGATTCGTTGCTATAGTGTTGATGTCTGACGCTGGCATCATTACCTTCTCCTTTTTGAAAGATATCGGCATAGTTTTCACTGCCAGCTTGATCAACACTTGCGGTATTCATGGTACCTTTGGCACTTCCTGTTTGTTTTACTTTGGCTTCATTGGAAGTACCCTCCTGCAGAATAGTAGCATCGGAATAATGACTTTGCCATACGCCGGCTTTGTTCTTGTTTCCAAGCTGATCTACATCCAGCATGTTGCGATCATTTAACCAGGAATTTCCATTAATTTGGACAGCTCTGTTTTGATAATTTGAATAATTGCCCACTTTATTTTTATCTCCTTCCTGATAAATCTCTGCCTTATTTGGGCCAGACTGTTTAAGGCGACTTTCGTTTTTTGATCCGATTTGATCAACGTAAGCTCCATCTTCAAAATCGCCTGAGTTATTGCTCCACCCCCTTTGATCCTGATAAATGTCGCTTATGTTGCCATTCCCGGAATTTTGGTTAACGACGGCATCATGGCCATAGCCCCATGTATTTTGTTCAATGGTACTTACGTGGTTGCTACCTTGTTGGTCAACTGTAGCGCTATTATTGTTTCCGTTTTGGGTAGTTGTGGCTGTGTTGTTTTGAGCAACAGCCATTCCGGTCATAAAGAAGACCGCTACTAATACACTTACTAAACGTTTCATAACATTAAAGTTTTTGGTTAAACAATTGG
>Ga0207714_1000550_pt1 | contig 25529 bp, 26 predicted proteins | sample PonA232FremontCA_2_FD_187270 | JGI IMG/M metagenome (GOLD analysis project Ga0207714, IMG submission 187270) | Marine sediment microbial community from Fremont, CA, USA - Pond A23 Sediment 2 (SPAdes) | ecosystem: Environmental > Aquatic > Marine > Unclassified | place: USA: Fremont, California...
GAACATGCGGGACGAGGACGTGGAGACCTACTACTCCTGCACCCTGTGCCAGAGCTTCGCGCCCTCGCACGTGTGCACGGTGAGCCCGGAGCGGACGGGCCTGTGCGGAGCATATAACTGGATGGACTGCAAGGCCTCCTACGAGATCAACCCCACCGGTCCGAACCAGCCCATCGAGAAGGGCGAGCCCACGGACCAGTGGCGCGGTCAGTGGAAGGGCGTGAACGAGTTCGTGTACAACGCCTCCAAGGGCGCGGTGGACCACTACAACTTCTACTCCATCGTGCACGACCCCATGACCACCTGCGGCTGCTGCGAGTGCGTGGCCGCCGTGCTGCCGCAGTGCAACGGGGTGATGACGGTGAACAGGGAATACCAGGGGGACACTCCCTGCGGCATGACCTTCACCACCCTTGCGGGCACGGTGGGAGGCGGCGCCTCCACTCCCGGATTCGTGGGGCACTCCAAGTTCAACATCTGCCAGCGCAAGTTCATCCGGGCCGAGGGCCCAACGGACCAGGAACACGCCGGGCTGTTGCGGATGGTATGGATGCCCAAGATGCTCAAGGAGGAGATCAAGGAGCGCCTGGACCAGCGCGCCGAGGAGCTGGGGTATCCGGATCTGATCGACCGCATCGCGGACGAGACCGTGGGCACCACCGAGGACGAGATCCTGCCCTTTCTGAAGGAGAAGAAGCATCCGGCCGTGGAGATGCACGACATCATGGCCAGCTAGCTGCGCTTCTTCCCGGGGAAGGCGAATAAGCGCGTGAAGAGCCAAGGACGCGTCGAATAGGCCGCCCCGCTCCTCCAGGGCAAGGAGGAGCGGGGCGGCTTTTTTCGTTGTTTCCCCGGGTTTGTCATTCTTCGCAGAATGGCCTATTCTTCCCGGAAACATTCTGTGCGTCCATCTCAGAGTTGGTCTTTACCCAAACCCGGCACTCACGGGGCTGTGAGTGTCGGACCATTATCCATAACCCGCGAAGATGAAACCTTCGTGTATTCTCCATTGTGGCTTTTTGCACCACGGAGATCACAGAGACCACAGAGGAGTTAGAGCTTGAAAAGCTAGCTCCCATCGGCGAGCTTTCGGTCGTTGGAATTGATCAGAAGCTCCGTTCCTCTGTGCTCTCTCCTGATTTCCGTGGTGAGTATTCGACATTCATCCGAAACGATTGCTTTTTCCTCTATTCTCTATTCGTGGGTAAAGGGCAGGGCTAGAGACGCCCTTGGCTCGTTGGACCGGACACAGATCCGGACGCGTGCCGGAGCCGGGGAAGAGCGGCTCGGTTCCGGGGACGCTGAAGATGGACAGAGGATGGACCATGGTGCGCCGGAAACTGTGATCCGGCGGATTCGGCAAGAGGAGAGGCCATGTCCGGAGAGAGTGGAAATGGCGACGTGAGCCTGGAGTTCGCTCGGTCCGCTGCAGTGGAAGGGCTCACCGCGGAGGAGGTCCGCTTTCTGGGTCACAAGGCAGTGGAGCGGAGCTTCCAGTCCGGGGAGGCGGTGTTTCTCCAGGGAGATCGGTCCGACTCGCTGTTCCTTATTTTGGCCGGACGGATCAAGCTGAGCAAGGTCCTGGAGGACGGCAGCGAAATCCTGCTGGACATTCGCGGCGCTGGGGATTTCATTGGAGAATATGTCTTCAGCGGGGAGTGGCCCGATGCTCCCGCTTCGGCCTGGTGCATGGAGCCGTGCCGGCTCAGCGAGTTCACCCAGGCGATTTTCGAGGAGATCGCGGGCCAGAGGCCCAATATCGGGATCCAGGTCATCCGACGTCTGGGTCGGCAGATTGCCTCCCTGACCAGCAGGGTGGGCTCCATGTCCATTCCCCGCCTTGAGGATCGCCTGTACAAGGTGCTGGCCGATTTGGCCCGGGAGCACGGAACACTGGAGGAAAGGGGCCATGTCATCGCCTTCCCTCTGACCCACGAGGAGCTGAGCTTTCTGGTGGGAGCGCACAGGGTGAGCATCACCAAGGCCCTGAAGTCCCTCAAGGACGCGGGGTACATCGTCCAAGAGGGACGGTCCATGCTCTTTCCCCATCTGTCGGAATAGCCCGCCGCACTATCGGCTGTCACTCCTCTTCGTCCCTGAAGGGCATGTGGATCTCCACATCCCCGCCTCCGCTCATCTTGATCCGGGCGCCGGAATAGCGCTTCTTGAAAACGTGGATCATCTTGGTGTTCTCACTGAGCACGGTGGCGATGAATCCCTTGAAGCCGTTCTCGCGCGCGATGGATTCCAGGATGGACAGGAGGTAGCTGCCGATGCCCTGATCCTGGAGATCCTCCCGCACCACGAAGGCGACCTCCGCGTACCCCTCAATTTCCTCGGAGTCCGCGTAGGATCCGATGGCCACGATCTCCTTGCGCTGACCTTTCTGAATCAGACCGATGATGGTCATGTTCCTCTTATAGTCCACCTCCGCCCAGTGCTTTTGCAGCATATCCCTGGAAAAGACCTTCCGCCTCTGGAAGAAGCGGTAGTAGATCGTGGTCTCCTGCAGGGAGTAGAAAAAGTTTCGGGAGGCGAACTCGTCCGAGGGCAGCAGGGGACGGAACTCGATGGTCCTCTCGTCCGGCAGGCTCAGGTAGTACTTGTAGTTTTCCAGGAAGATGAGGTCCTGCTTGGTGGGCGGCAGCTGGTCGGCGAAGATGTAGTGTCGCTTCTTGGCCTCGTTGATCAGCTCCTCGCGGAACTTGGGATGGGCGATCTGGGCCAGCTCCATGACCCGCTGGTAGATACCCTTGCCGTGGAGCTCGGCGATCCCGTACTCCGTGACCACGAGGTCCACGTCGCCCCTGGTTGTGGCCACGCCCGCGCCCTCGCTCAAATGGGGGACTATGCGGGAAACCTCGCCGTTCTGGGCTGTTGAGGGAAGGGCGATGATGGAGAATCCCCCCTTGGAGAGCTTGCTTCCCCTGAGAAAATCCACCTGGTCCCCGATGCCGCTGTAGAAGAGATACCCCTTGGAGTCGGTGGAGATCTGGCCCGTGAGATCGACCTCCAAGGCGGAGCTGATGGAGATGAGATTGTCGTTGCGGGCGATCTGGTTGGGATCGTTCACGAATTCCGAGGAGCGGAAGTAGAACAGCGGATTATTGTCCAGGTAGTCGTAGAGCTCCGCATTCCCCATGCACAGGGAACAGACGATTCGGCCCTGGAGCAGGGTCTTCTTCTTGTTGGTGATGACCCCATTGCGCAGCAGGGGCAGAAATCCGTTGGTGATGACCTGGGTATGCAGGCCCAGATCCTTTTTGTTCTCCAGATAGGGGAGGATGGAGTCGGGCAGGTGCCCGAATCCCACCTGGAGGGTGGCCCCGTCGTGGACCAGTTGATTGACGAATCCCGCGATGCGCTCGACAATGTCCACGTTCTTCGATGTGGGCAGGGCCTCGCACAGGGGTTCCTCATATTCCACCAGATAGTCGATCTCGTTGACATGGATGAAACTGTCTCCCCAAGTCCGTGGCATGCGGGGATTGATTTGGGCGATGATCATGCCCGCGTTCATCATGCCGGCCAGGGTGATGTCCACGGAGATGCCCAGGCTGCAGTACCCGAAGCGATCCGGGGGGCTGATCTGGACCAGGGCCACGTCGAGCCCGATCCTTTGTGTGTGGAAAAGCTCGGGGATCTGGGAGAGGTAGGCCGGGATGTAGTCGATCTTGCCCTCGAAGGCGGCCTGCCGCATGGCCTGGCTGATGAAGAAGAGCTTCAGGGAGAATCGATTGAGGAAGAAATCGTCGTCAACGTAGTTGGAGAAGGTGGAGGAGAGCATCTGGTAGACGACGATGTCCTGGATGGTCTGGTCCTGGACCATGGCGTGGATGAGCTTCTGGGGCTCTCCGCATCCCGTGCCGACGAAAACGCGGCTGCCGTTTTTGATCTTGCTCACCGCCTTCTCCGGATCGAGCACTTTTTTCGGGCAGATGGCGTGGATATCCATAGGCTTCTCCTGGCTCGCGCTGTGAGTTGGTCCTGTCAGATTACAAGCGCTTGACCCCATCGTCGCGGGGCGCGAGGCTCACGTGCGCTTTCCGCAGATTTCCGCGAAAGAGAGGCTCCGGAGAACGGCCGGCGTCTGATCGGATGGGCCTTTGCGGAGCGTCCCGCCGCTTTATGGAATTATATATTGACAAGTAATTGCAGAATGCGTCAATTGGGAGGAAATGATTGCCGGGATCCATGGCCGGTGAGGCCGAATCCAAGCCGAGTGGCCGCGGGACGGCGCAGCCCCTGGCGGGTGGAGGGCTTGGCAGCCGGGAAAGGGCTCGGTCCGACAAGAGCTCGTTTACTACATCGAAAGCGAGAGGCGCGTCAATACCTCTGAAGGGGACATGGCATGGAGGGAATGCACTACGAGGGACATTGTATTCGGCCCCCAAGCGAGGCCCAGAGCATTCTGCTCCAGGTCACCGTGGGGTGCTCCCATAACACGTGTACATTCTGTGGTTCGTACAAGGACAAGCGTTTCCGAATCAAGGACGAGGAGCAAATTTTCCGCGACATCCACTGGGCCTCGCGCAACATGCGAGATAGGCGCAGGCTCTTCCTCATGGACGGCGATGCGCTGATCATTCCCCAAAAGCGGCTGCTCCGCATTCTGGACGAGATCAATAGCCAAATGCCCTGGCTGGAGCGTATCGGGACCTACGCCAACGCCAAGGGCATCAGGAAGAAGACTCCGGAAGAGCTGCGGGAGCTGGCGGACAAAAAACTCGGGATCGTCTATTTGGGAATGGAGAGCGGTGACGACCAGGTGCTCAGGGAGGTGAGCAAGGGAGCGTCAGCTCAAGAGATGGTCGACAGAGGCCGCAAGGTGAAGCAGGCCGAGATCGACCTCTCGGTGACGGTCCTGCTCGGCATAGCCGGAAGAGAGGGCTCGCTTCGCCACGCACGAGCCACGGGCAAGGCATTGAGCGCAATGGACCCGGACTATGTGGGGGCCCTGACGGTCATGCTCATTCCGGGCACTCCCCTTGAGGAGGAATTCAGGCGCGGTGCCTTTCAGCTCCCGGACCAGGCAGGGATCCTGGACGAGCTGGCGGAGATGCTCCGTCATACACGGTTGAGCAGAGGCCTGTTCATCTCCAATCACGCCTCGAACTATCTTCCGGTCAAGGTGCGGTTTCCAGGGGACAAGGATAGGGCCCTGGATCAGATCGAGAGGGCGCGAAAGGGCGAGCTGGGCCTAAAGCCGGAGTGGCTCCGCGCCCTGTAGCTCGACGCTCCTGTCGCAGGGAGAAGCCTTGGAGATCATCCTTGTCCGGTAGGGCTGATCCGGAAGCGACCTGGCCCTAGTGAAAGAAGGAACAAGCGTGTCTGGCAGCTCGTGTCGCTCGAAACATCTGGCTGATTTGCGCTTCAGGCAACGTGTGCTTCCCGGGCTCCCCGTCCGGCAGAAGGAGCTTCGTGAGCCCGGCGACAGGCCATTGGAAGGGATGGTCAATCGAGTCGGGGAAGGGACACTGCAGGGTCACTGTTCCCTTTCGGCTTGCTCTCGATCGGAATAAAAAGGTTTTGACAGGTTCGGGGAAATACGTTAAGGAGTGAATCGATTTGCAATACATTTCACAAGGTCGAGAAAGCGGAGCGTAGCAAAAAGGGGGGCGGATATGATCGAGTTGAATGCGACCCTGTTGGTCCAAATGGTGAATTTCCTCATCCTGCTCGCGGTGCTCAATCTGATCCTTTATCGTCCGATTCGCGGGGTCATCAAGCGGCGCTCGGAAAAGCTCGCCGCGGATATGAGCGAGGTGGAGAAGTTCAACGAGCAGGCCGGAAAAAAGTTGGAGAATTACGAGCAGTCTCTCCAGGAGGCCAGGCGAGAGGCCGGTGAGGTGCGAGAGCAATATCGCAGCGAAGGGAATGAGCAGGAAAAAGAGATCGTGGACCAAGCCAGGCGCGAGGCGACCGAGGAGCTGGAACAGGCCAGGAAGCAGCTCCGGGAGCAGCGTGAATCCGCCGAGCAGGAGCTGTTACAGCAAGTGGATCAATACGCGGAGAACGTCGCGCAGAAAGTGATGAGCTAACGGGGTGACTTCCCTCCACGGGAGGTTGCCCCGTTTTTTTTCATAGCGGCTAGTGCCCGCAGCAGGGAAGGCGTCATACGCCCCGGGCCAGCGAGCCATCGACGCCGCGGGGACGCGGTGTTCGAAGGACGGGTGCCGCGACAAAAGTCGACAACGTCAACACGAAGGAGGGCTGCCTTGAAAAAATGGAGGCATGGAGCGATTGGAGCCATCATCGTGGGCTTGCTCGCCGCGGGGAGCGTTTACGCCGCCTCCGGGGGCGGGGAGTCCTCCTCGAGCGCGGAATGGTGGGACTTTTTCTGGCGCTGTCTGAATCTGGTCATTTTCCTGGGCCTGATCTGGTACTTCGCCGGCGGCAAGATTCGCGAGTTTTTCGCCAGCCGCAAGGAGCAGATTAGCCAGGAAATCGAAACCATGGAGAACCGCAAGGCCGAGGCGGAAAAAGAGCTCAAGGATGTGGAGCAGCGCATCGCCAATCTGGAGAGCGAGCGGCAGGAGATTTTGGAGCAGGCCAGACAGCAGGGCGAATCAATTAAGCAGTCGATCATCGAGAAGGCCTACTCGGATGCGGAACGAATCCGCGAGCAGGCCAAGCAACGGGCTTCTCAGGAGCTGGAGCAGGAAGTGAACAATCTGCGGGCGGAAATGGCCGAGCGTATCGTGGACTCCGCCGAGAAAATCATTTCCCAGCGTCTCGGGGCCAAGGAGCAGGAGGAGCTGATCGATAACTATCTAACAAAGGTGGTGCTGAATTGAAGGAACAGGTCATTGCCAAACGCTACGCACGTGCTTTGTTCGCCCTGGGGCAGGATCAGGGGGCTGGCGCGCAGAAGCAGTATGGCGAGGAGCTGGCCCGGTTCGCCGAGGCCCTGGAGGCAGCACCCTTGTTAGACCGGGTCTTTCGCAATCCGGTGATCAAGATCGAGGACAAGAAAAGCGTGATCAGCAAGGTGGCCGAACGTCTCGGGCTGAGCCGGATGGTCATCAATTTCTGCCTCTTCCTGGCCGACAAGGGGCGTCTGGAGCATTTCCTCTCCATTCAGGCCTATTACAATAAGCTTATGGACGAACAGGAAGGTGTCCTGCGGGGCAGCCTGGTCACGGCGATCGAGCTGAGCTCCGAAAAGCAGGACAGTGTCCGCAGTGGTCTGGAGAAACAGCTGAACAAGAACCTGGTCCTGGATTTCGAGACGGATCAGGCCATCTTGGGGGGGTTGCTTCTCCGCATCGGGGACAAGCTGTACGATGCCAGTATCAAGGCCCAACTGGAGCAGGTGAAGGAAAACATAAAAAGGGGTGAGTAGTTGTTATGCAAATAAAAGCCGAAGAAATAAGCCAGATTATCCAGGATCAGATCGCGAATTACGAACAAAAAATGGAGATGACCGAGACCGGCACGGTCCTCTCCGTGGGCGACGGGATCGCCCGGGTCTACGGGGTGGAGAACTGCCAGGCCATGGAGCTTCTGGAGTTCCCCGGCCAGGTCTATGGTCTGGCCCTGAACCTGGAGGAGGACAGTGTGGGGTGCGCCCTCCTCGGCGAAGACACCCATATCAACGAGGGGGACACGGTCAAGCGAACCGGCAGGGTGTTCTCCGTCCCTGTCGGGGAAGCGGTTACCGGACGCGTCATCGATCCCGTGGGCAATCCCCTGGACGGACAGGGCCCTGTTACGCTGGAGGAGAGCCGCCTGGTGGATATCAAGGCCCCGGGCATTGTTGAGAGGCAGCCAGTGGACGAGCCCATGTATACAGGTCTCAAGTCCATCGACTCCATGACCCCCATCGGTCGCGGACAGCGCGAGCTGATTATCGGGGACCGTCAGGTGGGCAAGACCGCAATCGGTCTGGACGCCATTCTGGCCCAGAAGGAGTCGGACGTGCACTGCTTCTATGTGGCGGTGGGGCAGAAGAAGTCCACGGTCGCCGGTGTCGCGGATACGCTGCGCAGACACGGAGCCATGGAGCATACCACGATCATTTCCGCAACCGCTTCCGAGCCGGCAGCCCTGCAATACATCGCGCCCTTCGCCGGCTGCGCCATGGCGGAGCATCTGCGGGACAACGGCAAGCCCGCCCTGGTCATCTACGACGACCTCTCCAAGCAGGCAGTGGCCTATCGCCAGATGTCCCTGCTGCTCAGGCGCCCGCCCGGCCGCGAGGCCTATCCCGGGGACATCTTTTATCTGCATTCCCGCCTTCTGGAACGCGCGGCCAAGTTCAGCGACGAGCACGGCGGCGGCTCCCTGACCGCCCTGCCCATTATCGAGACCCAGGCCGGTGACATTTCCGCCTATATTCCCACAAACGTGATTTCCATTACCGACGGCCAGGTCTACTTGGAGCCGGACCTGTTCAACGCCGGCTTCCGCCCCGCTGTCAACGTGGGGCTGTCCGTCTCCCGAGTTGGCGGCAGCGCCCAGACCAAGGCCATGAAGAAGGTCGCCGGTACTCTTCGCCTCGACTTGGCCCAGTACAGGGAGCTGGCCGCATTCGCCCAGTTTGGCTCAGATCTGGACAAGTCCACCCAGGCCAAGCTGGAGCGGGGCAAGCGGATGATGGAGCTCTTGAAGCAGGATCAATACGAGCCCATGCCGGTTCAGGACCAGGTCGCGGTGCTTTTTGCCGGATCCAGGGGGTACATGGATGATATCTCCGAGGACAGCGTGCGCAAGTTCGAGAAGGAGTACCTGGATTTCATGAAGAACTCCAAGCCCGAGATTCTGGACGAGATCAACCAGAAGAAGGACATGGATCAGGAACTGGAGAGCAAGCTCGGCAGCGCTGTGGAAGAGTTCAAGAAGGGCTTCCAGGAATAAATGCCGAAAGGGGATAATCCATGGCTTCTCTGAAGGAAGTAAAGGACAAGATTGCGTCCGTACGCAAGACGAAGCAGATCACCAGGGCCATGAACATGGTCGCCTCGGCTAAGCTGCGCAAGGCGCAGGGCCGCATCGAGCGGTTCAGGCCCTATGCGGAAAAGTACTACGAAATCATGGGCGATCTCTCCCAGGGAGTGGACAGCAGCGCTCATCCGCTCCTGGAGCAGAGGGAGGAGATCAACAACGTGGCCGTGGTCCTTATAACCTCGGAAAGAGGGCTTTGCGGAGCCTTCAATTCCAACTTGGTTCAAACAGCCACCAATTTCGCCGCTAGCAGGGTTGATTCCGGACAGAACGTGAAATTCTACTGTGTCGGCAAGAAGGGAGCCAAGGATATCAATAAGTCCTCCTACGAGCTGGTCAGCGACCACTCCGATGTCATGGAGAGTTTTGATTTCACCCTGGCCAGTCAGATCGGGGCGGAGATCATTCACGCCTACACCCAGCAGGAAGTGGACGAGGTCCATTTGGTCTACGGCCGCTTCATGAGCGTGATCAGGCAGGAGCCTACCCGGCTCCAGATCCTTCCCGTGAGCCAGGAGGCCGAGGAAGAGCAATCCGGAGAGCAGTCCGGGGAGCAGGCCGGGAGCAAGGCGGAATATACCTATGAGCCGTCAGTGGAAGGGATATTGGACGAGTTGCTGCCGCGCTTCATCAAGGTCCAGCTCTACCGCGGCCTGCTCGAGACGTCCGCGAGCGAGCACGCGGCCCGCATGACCGCCATGGACAACGCGACAAGGAACTGCGACGATATGATCTCCAACCTGACCTTGACCTACAACAAGGCTAGGCAGGCTGCGATCACATCCGAACTTCTCGACATCGTCGGTGGTGCGGAAGCACTCAAAGGATAAAAAGGTCCGGCACTCGGTGCTGCTTGTTCTGAAGAGTGCCGGAAACAAAACTGAGTAGCCGGAAGGAATGTGAGTGCCGGAAACAAAACTGAGTGCCAGAAGGGGGCCGTAATGAGTGAAAACACAGTAGCCACTCAAAGCAAGGGCAAGATCGTACAGGTCATCGGCGCGATCGTTGATATAGAGTTTTCGGAGCAGGAACTGCCCAGCATCATGAATGCCATCCGAATCAACGATCCCGATTACTCCGAGGAAAATCAGCTCATCGTGGAGGTCGCCCAACAGCTCGGTGACCGAGTTGTCCGCTGCGTGGCCATGGACAGCACGGACGGACTGGTCCGCGGCATGGAGGCCATTGACACGGGCGATTCCATTCAGGTGCCGGTCGGACCGGCCGCTCTGGGGCGAATCCAGAACGTCGTTGGCCGTCCCGTGGACGAGCAGGGTCCCATCTCCACGGAGGACATGCTCCCCATTCACAGGCCCGCGCCCTCATTCACGGACCAGAGCACCTCCATCGAGCTCCTGGAAACCGGGGTCAAGGTCATCGACCTGATGATCCCCTTCCCCAAGGGCGGCAAAATGGGGCTGTTCGGCGGTGCAGGCGTGGGCAAGACCGTTATTCTCATGGAGATGATCAACAACATCGCCAAGCAGCACGGCGGCAAATCGGTCTTTGCCGGTGTGGGCGAGCGCACCCGCGAGGGGAACGACCTCTATCTGGAGATGAAGGAAGCCGGAGTGCTGCCCAATGCCGCCCTGGTCTACGGCCAGATGAACGAGCCCCCCGGAGCCAGGGCCCGCGTCGCCCTGACCGCCTTGGCTGTTGCGGAATACTTCCGCGACGAGGGAGGCGAGGACGTGCTGCTCTTCATCGACAACATCTTCCGCTTCACCCAGGCCAACATGGAGGTTTCCGCCCTGCTCGGCCGCATGCCCTCGGCTGTGGGGTACCAGCCCACCCTGGGCACGGACCTTGGCGAGCTGGAGGAGCGGATCACCTCCACGAACAAGGGGTCCATTACCTCGGTTCAGGCCATCTACGTCCCCGCGGACGACCTGACCGACCCGGCCCCGGCGACCACGTTCTCCCACTTGGACGGGACCCTCGTGCTCGCCAGGCAGATCGCCGAGCTGGGCATCTATCCCGCGGTGGACCCGCTGGATTCCACCTCCCGCATTCTGGATCCCAATGTCCTCGGCGCGGACCACTACCGAACGGCTCGGGATGTTCAGATGATCCTGCAGCGCTACAAGGATCTGCAGGACATCATCGCCATTCTGGGCATGGAGGAGCTCTCCGACGAGGACAAGCTCACCGTGTCCAGGGCGCGCAAGATCCAGCGCTTCCTGTCCCAGCCCTTCTTCGTGGCGCAACAGTTCACCGGTATGGAGGGCAAGTACGTCAAGATCGAGGAGACGATCAAGGGTTTCAGGGAGATCATCGACGGCAAGCACGACGATCTGCCGGAGAATGCCTTCTATATGGTGGGAACGATCGAGGAGGCCAGAGAGAAGGCTCAGAATATGTAACCTCAGACCAACCGGGATAGCGACATGGCTGAAGAACAGCTTCATTTGGAGATCGTCACACCTGACAGCACGGTCCTCAGCGAGGATGTGGAGTATGTCGGTGTGCCTGGCGCGGTAGGCCAATTCGGGGTCATGAAGAATCATATCCCCTTCCTGTCCGCGCTGGCTATCGGTTCGTTATACTACAGACAAGGCGGCTCCAATACCTATGTTTTCCTTTCGGGGGGCTTCGCGGAAGTGACCCCCGAGTCCGTCTCCATTTTGGCGGAAAGCGCGGAGCGCGCCGAGGAAATCGATGTGCAGCGCGCCAAACAGGCCAAGGAAAGGGCCGAGGAAAGGCTCCGCCAGCAACAGGAAGAAGTCGATCAGGCGAGAGCGGAGGCCGCCCTGAAAAGGGCGATACAGCGCATAAGCCTGAAGGAACAACAATCAGGATCCTCGCACTAGTGGATTCGTTGAGGAATCGGAAAAAGCAGACCAGCCGGTCTGCTTTTTTTTTCCCGTGGCAGTGGCCCGGCTTTTGCCCTGAAATCGGGTTGTCCGGCCCGGAACTGCGAGTCGGCGGCCCCGCTATGCGGGCTTCGATTGACATGCATAGGGGCAGGAACTAGCATGTCAAAGGAATCGACGGGTCATGAACTCTATGGATTGGGTCCTGTATGACGGAAACGGAATTGGATCCCCCAGCAGCCATCGCCGGACTTGTGCTTGCCGCGGGCCAGGGCAAGCGCATGGGCTCATCCGGCCCCAAAGTCCTGATGCGGGTTCTGGGCGAGCCCATGCTCTACTACATTTATCAGGCCCTGGCTTCCGTGATTCCCGAGGAGACCATCTGGACCGTCGTCGGTCACAAACGGGGACATGTCGAGGAGGCGTTTCCGCGATACGCATCCCGCTTTATCCATCAGCCGAGCCAGCTGGGAACGGGGCACGCCCTTATGTGCGCCCAGCCCCAGCTCCAGGAGAGGGGAGTAACGCACTGCCTGGTGGTCAATGGTGACGTGCCGATGCTATCGTCCCGTGCCCTGGAGGAGCTCAAGCGTCAAACCCTGTCCAGGCAGGCGGATGTGGCCTTTCTCACCATGCGCCTGTCCGACCCCACGGGGTACGGGAGGGTGCTCCGGGATGGAAATGGGCTTGTGGAACGGATTGTGGAGGAGAAGGATCTTGCTCCCTCCCGCAATGATGCTGATGAAGTGAACGCCGGTATCTATTGCCTCGACCTGCAGCGGATCGCTCCGTATTTGGATCGGATGGACCAGAACAATGCGCAGGGCGAATTCTATCTCCCCCAGCTCGCGGAATTGATCGCCGCCGACGGCGGGTGTGTTGCCGCCGTGTGCGACAAGGACGGAGGCGGCGAGCTGCTGGGCGTGAACCGGCCTCGGGAGCTGGTGCGCAACGAGGAGGAGCTCCGGCGACGCGTGGTGGATTTCTGGCTGGATCGGGACGTTATCCTTCGGAATCCGGATCAGGTGCGTATCGGCCCCCGGGCTCGATTGGAACCCGGCTGCGAGATCACCGGTCCTGTGGAGATCTATGGGGCGACCCGCATCGGGGCCTGGGCCCGAGTCGATTCCCATGTTTGGATCGCGGACAGCATCGTCGAGCAGAGCGCCTGGATCAGAAGCTTTTCGCACCTGGAGGGGGCAGAGGTGAAGCAGAGCGCCCAGGTCGGCCCCTACGCCAGGCTGCGTCAGGCTGCTGTTCTGGAGCCGGAGAGCAAGGTGGGCAATTTCGTCGAGGTCAAGAAGGCCGTTCTGGGCCCTGGCTCAAAGGCCAACCATCTGGCCTACATCGGTGATGCATCCGTGGGGAGCGGGGCCAACATCGGTGCGGGCTGCATTACCTGCAACTACGACGGACGGGCCAAGCATCGGACAGTGGTCGGAGACGGGGCCTTTATCGGGAGCAACACGGCATTGGTGGCCCCGCTGGAGATCGGGGCCCGAGCTGTTGTGGGCGCGGGATCGACGATCTCCAAGCACGTTCCCGAGGAATTTCTGGCTGTGGCCAGGGCCAAGCAGAGGAATCTGGATCGAAACGTGTCCAAACGCGAGAAGGGCAATGGAAATACTGGACAAACTGGAACAAAGGATTCATAATCTTCTTCAGAGAGTCCAGTCCCTGGAGGAGGAAAATCGGGGACTGAAACGCGAGCTGGAGCAAGAGAAGGAAAACAAGGAGCATGTAACCCAGAAGCTCGACGATCTCTTGCAAAAAATCGATGAGGCAGATATAACATAATGAATGCCTGAATATCATATAACCGTTTTGGGGCAAGAGGTCTCATTCAGGACCAATGCCGGCGAATCCCGCGTCAGGGATGCTGAGCTTCTGATACGGCGCACATTTAACAGGCTGAACACCTACGGTAACCGTTTGAGCAATGAAAAGCTGCTCATACTGGTCGCCTTGAGCTTGGCTGATGATTATCTTCAAACAAGCCAGAAACTGCAGGACTATCAAGACGAGCTTGCCAAGCTCGTCGAGAGGATAGACAGCGGATGAAAAGAGCATCCAAGACCCTGGGAGTCTCGTGATTGCCGGAGCCTTTTTTGAGCCAACACCTAAAAGCTCGGGAGCTGCTTACGTAACCTGTTGTGCATGCCCGGCACCGACCGGGAAGCCTGATGGTTGCAAGCGGCACCCACCTGGAGAGCCAGGTTCAAAATAGACCGCAACACGGACTTCCGGGGTCTTTTCTCCATATCTTCATTCATTCGCGCCAAGGATGCAGTAAGCCTGTCAATGCCACTGGCGCCCTTCCAGCTCGAGCATGCCCTGAGACATCCCAGCCGGCATGTTCCTGCCATGTGCATTCCCTGAGACCTCCTGCCCGAAACACATCGTCGTTAATACGGTGCGGCCCTCAGCGGCATTCCCGCATGCGGTCAAGCCCGCACGGGTCGAGCTGAGAACGCGGACGGTTTTCTCCGGCAGAAACAGGGGAGCAATGCTGCGATACGCGCTCGTTCGCTGTGTTGTCCCAGAAAGAGCCTCCCCTTGGTGACCCGCGGTTTGTCCTTGTTCCCGAACCCCGTTTTGTTGGGGAATGGGGACGGGCCGCCATTGGGACCACCATTGGGACGGAAACAATAGTGCGGCGAGGTTGATCGAACCTCTTCCAGACAAGGAGAATGCCCTATGCAGATGCTAGCCATAGCCGCAGGCTTTTTGCTGTGCGGCATAGGAGTCGGTTACGGGTTGTACGCCGTAATCGCCAAGAGGAAGGCCCGGGATGCCAGGGCCCGAGCGAACCAGATCCTGGAGGACGCTAACAGGGAGGCGGAAGCCAAGAAGAAGGAATACCTCCTGCAGGCCAGAGACGAGGTTTTCCAGCAGAAAAAGGAGATGGAGAGCGAGCTCAAGGAGGAGGAGAACAAGCTCAAGAAACAGGAGGACAAGCTCCAGAAGAAGGAAGAGCGCCTGGAGTCCAAGCAGGAAAAGATTACTCAGAAGGAGAGTGAGCTCGCGGATGCGGAAAAGCGTCTGGACAACAAGGAGAAAGAGCTGCAGAACCGGGAGCAGGAGATCGAGGAGAAAAAGAAGGAGCAGGATCAGCGTCTGCAGGAGATATCCGGCCTAAGCCGCGAAGAGGCCAAGGAGAAGCTCATGGCGGATATCGAGAGCGAGGTCCGGCACGAGTCCGCCAAGCGGGTGCGGCAGATCGAGACCGAGGCCAAGGAGACCGCGGACAAGAAGGCCAAGGAGGTCCTGGCCAACGCCATCCAGCGCTATGCCGGGGACTATGTCTCCGAGCAGACAGTGGCCGCGGTGAATCTGCCCAGCGACGAGATGAAGGGACGGATCATCGGACGCGAGGGCAGGAATATCCGCTCCTTCGAGTCCGCAACCGGAGTGGATCTGATTATCGACGACACCCCGGAAACGGTGATTCTGTCCGCGTACAGCCCTTTGCGCCGGGCCAAGGCCAAACGGGTGCTGGAGCGGCTCATAACCGACGGCAGGATCCATCCCGCCAGAATCGAGGACATTACCCAAAAGGTGGAAAAGGAGATGGAGGTCAAGCTCAGGGAGACCGGGGAACAGGTCACCTTCGACGTGGGCGTGCACGGGATCCATAACGAGCTGATCCGTCTCCTGGGCCATCTCAATTTCCGCACCAGCTTTTCCCAGAACGTGCTGGATCACTCCATGGAAGTGGCCTTCCTCTGCGGAGTCATGGCCTCGGAGCTGGGCATGGATGTGAAAAAGGCCAAGCGGGCCGGATTGCTCCACGATATCGGCAAGGCTGTGGATCACGAGATGGAGGGGCCTCATGCGGTCATCGGAGCCAATCTGGCCAAGAAGCACGACGAGTCCAAGGACATTGTCCATGCCATAGAGGCCCATCACGAGGATACCCAGGCCCAGTCCATATTGGCCGTGCTCGTTCAGGCCGCGGACAGCCTTTCCGGAGCCCGGCCCGGGGCCCGCAAGGAGCTGTTGGAGAACTACGTCAAGCGCTTGGAGGAGCTGGAGAACGTGGCAACCTCCTACGACGGGGTGACCAAGGCGTATGCCATTCAGGCGGGCCGCGAGCTCAGGGTCATGATCGACTGCGACCGCGTGAACGAGGATCAGACCTATATGCTCTGCCGGGATATCGCCCAGTCCGTGGAAGACAAGCTGACCTACCCCGGCCAGATCAAGGTGACCTGCATCCGGGAGAAGCGCTCGGTGGAATACGCCAAATAGCGGATGGAGCGAAAAACGGATGCGCATCCTCTTTCTGGGCGATATTGTGGGTCGGCCTGGCCGTAAGGCCGTGTGCAACAGATTGCTTCAGCTGCGGAGCGAATACGAGCTGGATCTGGTTTTGGCCAACGCGGAGAATGCCTCCGGAGGCATAGGCCTGAACCGGAAAAATGCCATGCAGCTGCACAGGGCGGGCCTGGAAGTGCTGACCTCCGGGAATCATATCTGGCGTTACAAGGAGATCCTGCCCTTTCTGGAGGAAACGGACTGGCTGCTTCGTCCGGCGAACTATCCTCCGCGTGTGCCGGGCCGGGGCTACACCGTCCTGGAGTCCGGCGGGACCAGGGTTGCGGTGCTCAACATGCAGGGCAGGATCTTCATGGAGCCCCTGGACTGCCCTTTTCGCACGGCGGATGCCGTGCTGGAGGAGATGCAGGAACAGAACCCGGATGTGATCCTGGTCGACTTTCACGCGGAGGCAACCTCGGAAAAGCAGGCCCTGAGGCATTATCTGGAGGGCAGGGTGACCGCCCTGATGGGCACCCATACCCATGTGCAGACCGGGGATGCCTCGATCGGGGAAAAGGGTACCGCGTACATCACGGATCTGGGCATGTGCGGCCCCAGGGATTCGGTTATCGGCATGGATCCCGACCCCGTAGTGCAGGGATTCAAGATGCAGACCCCGCAGCGCTGGAGCGTGGCCGGAGGGAAGACCGTCCTCGACGGCGTTCTGCTGGATATCGACAGCCAAAGCGGGAGGTGCGAAGCGATTACGGCCTGGCGGGAGGAGCAGGAGGAATAATTCCTAAATACAGCGGGTTGGATATTTTTTTCCAACCCTCATTTCCGTGCCGCTCCGGGCACAACCAAGCATGAAGTGCGAGCCGAACCGGGGAGAGCGCTTCGCTGGGCTTCATATAGACCATGGCCTTGAAGCAATGTGCTGGAGGATTAAGGAGCGTGCCCATTTGCTTCAGGGGTTGCCTTGGAGAAAAACCGCCTCTTTGTTCCCAAGTGGCCTGTGGGTGGGACCGCTCAGTATTCACTCCCCCTGTCAGGTGATGTCTGGGATGAAGCCTGTGCTGCAGCGTTCACCCCGGCACGGCTTGCTTAAGATGTTTCAATAATTCAGTATGTTATCCGCATTTTATAGCAAAAAGCGTGAACGAGACAGGACAGGGTTATGAGCAAGGACGTCCAGTACAGCAAGGAGCTCGTTTGTCGCGGCGCCGAGGAGGTCATCGAAGTCCAGGAGCTGGAGGCCAAGCTGAGGCAAAAGCGGCCGCTCCTGGTCAAGGCGGGGTTTGATCCCACAGCCCCGGACCTGCATCTGGGGCACATGGTGCTGATCCAGAAATTGAAGAATTTCCAGGATCTGGGGCACCGAATCCTTTTCCTCATCGGCGACTTTACCGGAATGATCGGCGACCCCAGCGGCAAGTCGGAGACGCGCAAGCATCTGACCAGGGAGGAGGTCCGGGATAACGCCGAGACCTACAAGCGGCAGGTGTTCAAGGTGCTGGACCCGGAGCGCACCGAAGTCCTGTTCAACTCCGCCTGGATGGACCAGTTCAGCGCGTACGATTTTTTGCATCTCGCCTCGCGCTATACCGTTTCCCGCATGCTGGAACGGGACGACTTCCACAAGCGTTTCCAGGACAATCGTCCCATCGCCATCCACGAGTTCATCTATCCCCTGATCCAGGGATACGACTCCATCGCCATGAACGCGGACGTTGAGATCGGCGGCACGGACCAGAAGTTCAATCTCCTCATGGGCCGGACCCTGCAGCGCCAGGAGGGATTAGAGCCCCAGGTCATCCTGACCATGCCCATTCTGGAGGGTCTGGACGGGGTGCAGAAGATGAGCAAGTCCCTGGGCAACTATGTGGCCATCGAGGACAGCCCGGAGGATGTCTACGGCAAGCTCATGTCCGTTTCCGACGATCTCATGTATCGCTATTTTCAGCTCCTCACGGACAGAAACATCCACGAGGTCCAGGCCATGCAGGACAAGGTCCGTCGCGGCGATCTGCACCCCAAGACGGTCAAGGAGGACCTGGCCTGGGAGATCACCTCCAAGATCCACGGTCAGGAAGCGGCCAGGAAGGGCAAGGACCATTTTCATCGTGTCTTCTCCAGACAGGAGATGCCCGAGGAGATGCCGGAGCTGGATATCCGCGAAAGCGAGGAAGCAGGTCTGCTGGATGTGGCGGTCCGTGCCGGCCTCTGCCAATCGCGAGGGGAGGTCAAGCGCCTGTGCAAGCAGGGCGCCGTGTCCGTGGACGGGGAGAAGATCCTGGATCCGGGATACAGCTTCGATTCCGGGGAACACGTGCTCCGGATCGGGAAGAAGCGGTTTCTCAAGGTTGCGGCCTAGCCCTGCTCTTTCCCCACAAATAGAGGAAAAAGAAGCCTAGCACCGCCCTGCGGCAGTTGCGGTGAATTTCCCGGAAGACGCGGACAGGAGCTTATGGTGTGAGAATCTATTTGGCCGGTCCCCTTTTCTCCGAAGGGCAGCGCGGCTGGCAGATGCGGATCAAGCAGGGCATCCAGAACTGGGCGGCCCTGCAGGGCTTGGGCCTGGACGTGGTCTATCCCCACGAGCTCGTGGAAGCGGCAGCGAAGGGCCGGAAAGCGGAGCTGACGGGGCAGGTGGTGTTCGACCTGTGCGAGGGCGCCCTGCGCGAGACCGATCTCCTCGTGGCCACCTTGGACGGGGCTCAGGTCGACGATGGGACTGCCTGGGAAATGGGCTTCTTTTACGCCCTCTGTGGGGGCGCGAGGGAGCGTATTCTGGGAATTCGCACGGATTTCCGCCGCGCCGGGGACGCAGAGGGAACACGGGTGAACGCCATGCTCGACGCAAGCTGCGGCTGCATCGCGGGATCCCTGGAGGAGCTGCTGGAGCGTTTGAGGCCGCTGGTTACGGGCGGCAACCCCACACGGAGCTAAGGGATGCTCTGTCCTTCCTCCCACGTCAAGGCACTTCCGCTTCCTTCCAGGTGAACTCGAAGATGGAATGGATCTGCCGGAGCGAGTTCAACAGATCGTTCCAGGCCAGATCGTCCTTGCTCACCAGCCGGAAGGTGTACGTCACGTCCTGGGTTTCCATGTTCTCGTTGTAGTTGACGAACTCGATGCTGAGGCTGGCGAAGGAGTTAAGCACCTGTCGGATCTCCTCGATGGGCCGCTCCTCGCAGCAGCAGCGTACTGTGAGCAGGGTGTGCTGGTCCCGGGCGATGTCCGGTCTGTAGACCCGTAGGCCGAAGAGGACCAGGAAGGCGATGGCACTGGTGAGCAGGGCGGGCAGGAACAGGCCGGCCCCCAGGGCCAGCCCCAGGGCAGTGACCAGCCACAATCCGGCAGCCGTGGTCAGGCCGCGGATGCTTCCCCGCCCCTTGATGATGGTCCCCGCCCCGAGAAAGCCCATTCCGGCTATGGTGTAGGAGGCGATCCGGCCCGGGTCCGCGCGGATGATGCTTTCCTCCCCGTGTCCCAGGTGCATCTGGGGGATATAGAGGGAAAGCTGCATGAGCAGGCATGCCGCTATGGCCAGAAGGATGTTGGTCCGCAGGCCGGCGGCCTGGCCGTGCGCCTCGCGCTCCAGCCCGATTACCGCCCCGACAAGGGCGGCCAGGCCGAGCTTGACCAGCTCGATCCATTCCTGGGCGGCGAAGAATTCGATGACTGTTTCCATTACAGGGTGTTCTCCAGCAGCAGGTGGTTAAGCGGCTCTCATGGGAAAATATAAACGATGATCCCGAAGCATTCAAGCCACAACACCCTTTGTCGCAATTTCCGGATTCCCCGGGCAAGGATGTGGGAACAAGGGAGATGGGACGTGGCTGGGACAAAAGGGTTTGGGGATTGACGCTTTGCCGCATGGTTACGTATACAATAGAGAGCGGGCTGAAAGTTAGGCTGAACGAACTTTTGTTCTTTGAGCTGCGAAGGAGGAGACATGGACGTCCTCTTGATCCATCCCCCGTTTCTCGAGGGGTATTCCAAGGCGCGCATCGATTTGCCGCCTCTGGGGATCGGCTACCTGGCCACAGTTCTTCGTCAGGATGGGCACAGAGTGCGCATCGCGGATCTGAACATGGATTCGCGAGGTCTCCTGGATCGGGCAGACGAGTTCGATCTGGTCGGTATTTCCGGGGATACTCCTCGGCATGGCTTGTCCCTGAAGCTGGCGGCGCGGATCAAGGAACAGGGCGTGCCAGTGGTTATGGGCGGGCCCCATGTGTCCTTTCGAGTGGAGGAGAATCTTCGTCACGGCCCTGTGGACTATGTGGTCCGCGGGGAGGGTGAGAGGAGTTTCCAGGCCCTTGTGCGCGATTTGCAAGAGGGAGGCGACGGGTTGGGGGTCCCTGGAATTTCTTGCCGAAACGGCGGTGAGGTGGTGCACAACCCGGAGACGAGCTTTCTGGACATCAATGACATCCCGCTGCCCTCCCGCGACCTCCTGCCCATGTCCTCCTATCGGGTTTACGTAGGGAACAGGCTGGGCACGACCGTGATCGGAAGCAGGGGATGCCCCTTCAACTGCTCCTTCTGCTCCTCCTCGGAGCTCTTCGGCCTGAAATGGCGACCCAGGGAGCCGGAAGCGGTGGTGGACGAGGTGGAGTTCCTCCATCGGCATTACGGGTTCCGGGCCGTGCTGTTCATGGACGATAACTTCACCCTGGATCCGGACCGGACCATCCGCATTTGCGAGCTCATGGCCAAGCGGGACCTGGATGTCCTGTGGTGGTGCTTCTCCCGCATGACCACCGTAACCCAGCGCGAGGACATGGTGCAGAGCATGGCCGAGGCTGGGGCGAGGCAGGTATTCATGGGCGTGGAGAGCCCGCACAGGGAGGTCCTGGAACACTACGGGAAGAAGGCGACCTCGGACGATGCGGAAAAGGCGGTGCGGATCCTCCGCAAGTACGGGCTCCGCATCTACGGCAGCCTCATTATTGGGGACCCCCAGGAAGACAGGGCCATGATCCGGGAGACAATCCGCTACGCCAAGGCCCTGAAGCCGGACCTGGCCCAGTTCGCCATCCTTACTCCCTATCCGGGAACCAGGCTCTATGACGAGATGCAGCCCCGCCTCCTGGACCGGGACTGGTCCTATTACGACGGTCTGCACTCCGTGATCAGCTACGATTATCTGAGCCCGGACGAAGTGGAAGCATTCCTGAAAAAGGCCTATCTGAGCTTTTACCTGCGCCCCAAGCAGCTCTATGTTTGGGGGAGGCAGATGGCCAGGTTCCTCGGCTATCTGGCCAGGAGGTAGGCCCTACAGAAGACAGATGACAGAGGACAGAGGACAGAAGACAGAGGTCGGCGGCAGGAGAGCAGATGAGGCATGGCTAGCGGGGCGTGGCCAGGCTCTCCTCGTCCATGTACACCTTTTCGTCCAGGGACATGCCCTCCCGGATAAAGGGGCGCGGCTCCCGGACCGCCTCCACGCGGTAGAAGCTGGAGGTGTACCAGTCCGTGTCCGCCTCCACCCCGATGCGCTGGAAAACCTCGCATTTTTCCTGATAGCTGGCGAAGCTCGTTTCCTGCTGGGGATAGAGGCTGAAGCGCCTTCGGATGTCTGTGATCACCAGGCCCATTTCATGGATGCGCTGCTGGATGGCGTACCACTTGGTCCTGGAGGCCTCCAGCGTGGTGAGGCCGAAGTAGCCGGAGCTTCCCGGGCCGGAAAGCGCGGACACTCCTCTGGAGAGGAAGAGGGTCAGCCCTGGAAGCGTCTCCACAGGGTCGGTGAGGAAAACGTCGTATGCGCCGGTCAGCTCCTCCGGGAGCGGCTCCTGCACGTCAAAGGTCCGAGCCGAGAGAGGCAAGTCCCTGCTTGCGGCGATGGTGTTGATGGAGTCCACGAGCCTGGAATCGATCTCCAGCACCTGTACCTCCCGGGGCAGCCCGGTCAGGGCCAGGGCGACCCCAAGCAGGTCGTCGTCGCCCACGAGGCAGATGGATCGGTCCAGGATATCGCCCCGCTCTAGGATGAAGGCGACCCTGCGCAACACCCCTTCCAGCGAGATGAACCCCTGATCGTAGTCCTCTGTGGCGCTGGGACGCTTGCCGAGAAGCTCCTCCATCTGGTCCGCCAAGCCTGGAAAGGCCTCCCTGGCCAGATAGCCCGTCTGGTCGCAGCGGGAACATGCCCATCCTTCCCACTGCCTCAGGACGGGGTAGGCGCTTTCAGCTTGCGGAGTGAGCGCCGCCCTGCCGGATCCCACCCGGATCAGCCCCTCCTCATGCAATTGTTCCAGGAGGGGAAAGAATTCATTGAGGCTGGCGTCCTGGCAGTCAATAAGGGAATAGATTGATTTTTCACCCTGGACCAGGGCTTGGATGATCTGGTTCCTTATGCGCTTGTCCATATTCACCCCCTGTCCAGGGCGTAGTGGCGATAGGATCTGGGCCGGAGCTCTTCCAGGATGCACTGAAAGGCCATATCCACCTGGCTTACGTCGCCGCAGGTGAACACGTCGAAATTGACCTGCTCGTATTCGGGCCAGGTATGGATGGAGATATGCGACTCCTCGATCAGGATGACCCCGGTTACGCCCTGGGGCGAGAACTGCTTGTACATGGAGCCCACCTTGGTGAATCCGACGCGATCGCTTATATCCTCCAGGATCTTCTTGACCCGGTCTTCATAAGCGATGAGATCAGGGGCCACACCGTAGAGCTCAGCAATGATGTGCCTTCCTACTACCATGGCCACCCCCCTGCATCTTTGGAGGTTCGACGAACGTGACTGAAACGGACGAGCGTTCCGATGAAGGACTCCATCGGAAATGGCCACAGTAGGGTCGAAAGTTCCCTACTTCGAATGGAGCGGGAATAGTTTCCCTCTCCTGCGCCGTGGAGGGTCTCGCAGGTTGTCTGAATCCGGCACATCCTTGCCTGCGGTGCAAGCAGAACTCAATGGAAGCGCTTTGCCCCTGGGGCTCGGCGTCTTGTTTCCGGCCGGCTTGCGGCAGGCACGGAACAAAGCGCTTGTGTTGAGTCCTGTTGCGGTTGCCGGATTGCTCTGCGGGACGTGCTTGATACACTTCCGCTCGTAATGCTCCAGGTGATTGAGCAACCCGGGAATCCTCGCCTCCCGGCTGTTTGGGGCCTCTCTTCGCCGGGAAAAGGCCCTGGTTTTATTGCGGGTCAAGCGCCTATTCGAGAAAACAAACAGTCCCGTTTTTTCGGGGCCGGGATAAAGCGAGCCGCAAACTGGGTTTACGGCTCATGAAATCAAACTAGTCCATATATTATGAGTTTGTCGTGTTTGTCAAGGGCAGGTGTGGGGCGAACTAGGGCGAATTCCGGATTCGCGGAGGATTCCGCAGGATCACTCCTCGAAGAGGGCCTTCTTCCGCTGCCTGTATTCCTCGGGAGTGATCTCCCCGCGGGCCAGGCGCATATCCAGGGATTCCAGGGCCCTTTCCCTGGATTCCGAGCGTTCGTCCCGGAAGCGGCCCCCGGGGCCGAAGGCCCAGCGCAAGAGGAAAATGATCAGGGCAAGCACACAAGCGATGAAGACGAACTTGCTCAGCATCAGGAGCACCCCGCCGGCGGGCCCGGGACCGAAGGGCCACGCAGCCCAGGGTTCCGCTTTGGTCAACGGGGTGATAACAGGGGAAAATACGGGTGGATGCATCAGGCAAGCCCCAGTGTCTGCAGAACGCTGTCCGCCAGCTCAAGTGGCGCGTTCTGGGCGGGGAGGATGTAGTCCAGACACTCGTAGTACAAGGGCTCTCTCTCCCTCAGGGTCCGCACCAGCTCCTCTTCCAGTGATTCCTGGCTCAGGGCGGGTCGCTCCCCGCGGTCCTCCTCCTTCTGCAGCCGCTGCATCAGGAGCGGAATGTCCGCCAGGAGATAGAACACCGCCCCGCAGGAGCGAAGGATCCGCCTGTTCGCCTGCCGCAGGACCACGCCTCCGCCGGTGGCCACGATGCGGCCCGGGTTGCTGCAGATCTCGCGAAGAACGTCCTGCTCCAGATCGCGAAAGGCCTGCCATCCGCTCTGCTCCACGATCGCGGCGATGCTTCGGCCGGCCCGCTCCTGGACAACAGCGTCCGTGTCCACCGCCTCCACCCCGAGCCTGGAGGCGAGCTCCCGGGCCATGGTGGTCTTGCCGCTGCCCCGCAGGCCGAGAAAGACGATGTTGTCCCGCTCCAGGGAGAAGGAGGGCTCCTCCAGACTTTCGCCGTGGCGGCGCACCGTGGTTTCCCCGGGGTTGTGGACCTCTACCTTTTCCTTGATGAATCGTCCCATGTTTCTTTCCCGCCCAAGGAGAACCAGTAAGAAGATAACCCGGCGAAGGGATCCTCCGGAAAAGGAGCCCGGCGCTTCCCGGCTCCTTCGCGACGCGCATTCGCTCGGGCCGGGCCCCGAGCCGTGCTGCGGTCGGCCAAGGGAATATGGTTGCTTCGTGGGGGAAGCATACCCAAAGAAGCTGGGGCGTGCAAGAAGATGGGATGCGCCCCTGTAAAAACCCGTCTTGCCGCATCGCGGCAGCCGGGCAGGCTCGTCCGATCCGGGCATGCTGTCTTGGGATAGGGCTCTCCGGCTGGAGCTCGATGCAGCGGAACCGGAGCGTGAGTGTTTCCTGGTGCGGACGCTGCCGGAGCAGGGGGTGTTGATCCTGAGCCGATTTTACGCCCGCAGAGCGTCCCCTGTGGGTATATCGATTCCCGGAAGCCAGTTCAGGAGCCACACCAGGGCATCGATCAGCCACCCGAGGATAGCTTGCAGGAGTCCCAGAATCCAGCCCCACCAGGTGGTAGCCTCCTTGGGCTCCGTTCCGGAGCGGAGCTGCTCCTTGAGCTTCCTGGCCCGTGCTTCAGGGGCGGGATGGGTGGAGAGGATGGAATGGCCCTTGCTCAGGCTGGCAAGCGTGTTCAAGGCGGCGCACTCTTGGTCGGATCGTATCCTTCCCGCTGCATGAATCGAAGGGCGTGCCTGCCCGCTTCAGTCGCTCGTGTCATTCTGGCAGTGCTTTTCCCGCTTCTTCTCATCGAAGCGCATTTTGCGTCGAATTTGGGCTTCCTTGTTCCTTCGTTCCTCGGATTCCGTTTCCGGGACAAGTTGCTGCACGGGTTTCGGTTTCAGGTTGTCGTCCAGGGATACATATGTCAGATACGCCGAGGCAATATGGAATCGTTCCCCCTTCAGCACGCGCTCGCCCTCAACTCGCGCTCCGATTTCCATGGACGTGGTTCCGGTCATGTTCATGCTGGACTTGATTATCAGTAAATCCCCTATGTAGGCTGGATTGTGAAAGTCGATACGATCCACGGAAGCAGTCACCGCATTGCTCCGGCAGTGTCTCACGGCAACCACGCCGGCAGCGCTATCGATCAACTTCATGATCGTGCCTCCGTGCACATTACCGGCCACATTGGCGTCTTCCGGCTGCATGATCTGGGACATGGTGATGCTGGTTTCGCTCACTTTCTTGCCTTCCATCTTGTCTCCTGATACCTGTTTTGTTTTCCTTGAGGATCATATATT
>Ga0207714_1000551_pt1 | contig 25452 bp, 25 predicted proteins | sample PonA232FremontCA_2_FD_187270 | JGI IMG/M metagenome (GOLD analysis project Ga0207714, IMG submission 187270) | Marine sediment microbial community from Fremont, CA, USA - Pond A23 Sediment 2 (SPAdes) | ecosystem: Environmental > Aquatic > Marine > Unclassified | place: USA: Fremont, California...
TGTATATTTTACATAATCAGAAGGAATATCCCATTGAGCCAAAACAGAACTATGAACAGTACCATCTTTAGCTAAGTCTTTAACTTCTGTTAATGTTATTGATGTTCCTTCTATATTTTGTGTACCATTATAAATTTGTTCAATAGAAGGTGAATCTTCAAATAAACTTTCTAAACCATTATATCCAATTGATACAATTTTTATATAATAAGTACCTTTACCATATAGTTTATCAAATATATATTTATTATCTTTTACTCTATTAACTAATTCCCAAGTATTATCTATTTTTCTTTTAATATAAACTTCATGATATTTAGTAAACCTATTACTATCCCATAATATTTCAATTGATGGGTAAGGTATATCTCCTGCTTCTCTAGGAACTAATGAAGATGATAAATTAGTTACAACAGGGGGTCTTTCTTCATTTGTTCTGTCTACTTCTACTCTATCCACTATTACAGTATCTGTACCATCGTATTGCCAAGCTGACGTTCTAGACTGCCTTAAATCTAGTGTTTGATTCCACTCACCATTAGAATTAAATTTATCTGATATTTGTTTAATAATAAAATCATTATCTATATCTGATTCATCTCTATTTACATGTATTTTATCTAATAATTCAAAATGTGGTTTACCTCTTATATTTATACTAAGTTTAGTTCTTGGATTAGAATAAAAATCTAATAAAAATTTAGCTGTCCTATTTGCTCTCTCAGCATCATATATTAAATTATTATCTATACTTAATTCACTACCTTCAGTAGAGAAAGCTTGAACTGCTTTATCATTATCTTCTACTATTTGTATAGGGTTTACTCCTTGCTTGTAAGGAGTTCCGTATAAATATATATTATTATAATTATCTCCTTCATAAATTGAATAGACAGAAACTCTATCTTCTTCATAATTTCTAAAGAATAATTTAACTCTATCTTCTGCTATCCATTCAAAATCAACATCTACTCTACCAGATTCCCCTGTTTCTTGTTCTGTATATAATTTATGTACATTGACAGTAGCATCTCTTAATCTAGAAGCACTGGAACTAGAAGCACCCCTATGAAAGGTTATTTTTAACTGTATATCATCTCCTGCAGATATACCTGATGTAATTACATCAGACTCAAAATTAGACCAACCAAACTTATCTGTTTCATATATTGTTCTTTCAAATTCATCATTTACATACAAATCTACAGTAGAATCACAAGAATCTCTCTTTCTTCCTATATCTATTCCAAATAACCCTATAGTATGGTCATAAGAATTTTGGTTTAATCTCCCAGAAATTTTAATATGGTCTGTATTATCTTCTAAAGTAATTTTATCTGTCCATTGTACTACATCACCATCTCCACCATCATCTGTATATGTTAAATCATTAAAACTCTCTGAATAAGAACTTCTTATTATTTCTATACCTGTAGTTACTGCATCAAATTTAATATACTCTCTAGGGTCTCTTAAATCTTTAACTGGATTATCAAATTTAGCTATTAATTCCTTTTTACCAGGTTTATTATTATCATTATGATTATAAGGAGGTACAGTTAGTATAGAATATTTATGATTTACAGACATTTTTTGATTATCAGAAGGGAGAGGATAATCTTCACTATTAGTAAACTCTACTATCCCATTTAATAAATCAACAGACTCTAATCCTTCACCGATAGTATACACAGATTCTTCAAATTTTACAGAAACAGAATTCTCTACTATAGGTATTTTATTTGTATTTTCTACATTCCCATCCTCATCTTTGTATGTTAACTGTAATTCATTATTAGAATCTATATCACTACCTAAATACTCATTAGAAATTGAACCTTCTAATTGTGTACCAGACCATACAATTTGTTCTTCTACTTCTTTATAAGGGTCTGCATTTATTTTCACAGATGTATATATATCTTTTGAATTAAACTTTTCATTATATCCATTATCTAAAAAATCAATATCTGATACAGTATCTACTGTTTCTTGAACAGACTCATCTAAACCTTGTATATCAACAAAGTATAATTTACTATCTGTTACATAAAATTTAGCCCAAGACATTTCAGCTATTTTTCTAAGAGCATCATATATACTGGGTTCATCACCAAAATTATATGTTATTAAATAAGGGATATCATCTATTGTATTTTCATCAAACTGTATAGCAGAGTCTTCTAATAATGTCCTTATTACATTTTTAACTGGTTCATCAAAGAATATTTTATCTCTAGGTTTCTCATTTTTTAATATTGACATTTCATCTTCTATTGTTATAGAAACTTTACTATTATCATGATTTAAATCTAAACTGGATATTAAACCATAATAATATAAATAATAGTCACTGTCATTTACTGAGACTTCTACTGCTACTGGTCTATTTGGAATTACATTGAATTCATAAGTATCTTGACTAATCTCAACATTAAATCTACTTGCTATACTTTTAGGACTATAATCATCATTACTATTATCTAATACTAAAGTACCTTTATCCATAATAGAAGTACCTATTTTACCTTCTAAATTTCTATCTAGATTTAACTTTATAAACTCATCATCAGATGTTTCTATTGTATCTATACTACCATCATTGAACCAATCTATAGATATTCTTAAGTCTATTTTTCTATTTTTTTCTTTACTTTTATTAATAAACTCTGTTGCTTCTGTAAATCTAGCCAATTATATCACCTCTTTCCTATAATTTATATTACTTCCCATAGAGTTATATCCCATCTCCATAAATCCTCTTCAGTATTTTTTAAATTAAAATCATAACCATTTATTGGTATAGTTACTGTGTACTCATCACCAGAAGGACTAGTGAAGGACAAATCTTGCCCTCCACCACTCTCTGGAAAAACTAAAGAGGTGATAAATAATAAATTATAATGTTCTTTTTCTTTTAAATTATCTAAAGTTAATTCAAATATTCTATACTTATTACTAGAATAATCTGTAAATACTTTACCTTTTCTACTTCTTTGAGTATTACCTTTTCTTTTTTCTTTTATATTATAATCAGTTAATTCAAAGAAATATTTATACAATTTAATCAATTATATCACCTCTCTTATGACCTTGATTCTAAAAAGTCTTCTATGTAAGGAGCTAACCTTTTAGCTGCTTCTCTGGCAGAAGCCTCATCACCTAAGAAAATCTGACTTTGTACAGAAAATGAATTATTATAAGTTATATTAGAAGTAGAACCTGCTCTAAATGTTCTATCCATTGTTACATCTGGAGTACCAGATATCCCCATATCTAAATCACTCATAACATCTTGATATAATAGATATATATCTGAAATTTGACCTTTTATTTCTCTAGCTCTCACTTTAAAGGTCTCTATAGCAGCGTCTCTATCTTCTGACATCATAACTTTTTGCATTAAACCAGATAGTTCATTCATATATTGTTGTACAGCATAAGATTTCCATAGTGAATCTATAATAGTATCTTTCATAGCCTGACCTATTGTCTTATCAAATTCAGCTCTGAAATCACTGTATGATAGATTTTCACCAAATGAGTCCTTAATTTCTGACCCCATTTCATTAGCTCTTTCTTTTACCATTTTTAATATTTCTTTCATATCTTCTAAGTCTTGCTTAGCTGTTTGTAGATTATCAACATCCCAATTTTCACCACCAAACAATTTTCTCATTCCACCTGCTTCATCTGTATAACTAGCAATAGTTGCATCATAAGTAATTCCAAAATCTTCAAGATTTTTAGAAGTTTTTTCTATACCTTCATTAACTTTTTTAGCTTCTTTCATAGCATCTACATTTTTACTACCACCAAATACAGCTTCTCCAATACTTCCAACAAACTCTCCAACTTTAGCTCCCAATTTAGGCATACCAAACATAGCACCTATTCCTGCACCTGCTCCAGTAAATAGGCTTTTACCCAAACTCTGACCTTCAGATAAAGATTTCATACCTTCTACTGCAAAACTTCCCATACCCTCTCCTAATTTAGAGGATATAGTTTCTCCTAATGAACTAGATATATTACTCACAAAAGAACTTACTTTTGATTTTACTTTATCTTCACCCATACTATCTAGTAAGCTAGAGGATACACTTTTACCTACTATCTCAATCTTTTCTACACTACTCATACCTTTTTCAAACTGTGCAACAGCACTACTTACAGCACTAGAAAATGCAGAGAACATTGCTATATGCCATTCTTGTTTTGTATTTAAAATAAACTTTCCAATAGCATCAAATGTTTCTTGAAGAGCCTCTTCATCTATACCATACATACCTTTTACTTGTTCAATCTGTTCTTGATTAAATCCCATATTATTTAATATTCTATCTATCTTTTCAGATTCTTTTCTTAACTTTTCCATAGCTTCATAAGCTTCTTCAGTTCCAGATAAATTTTCTACATCAAAATTACTTACATATTCTAAAGCACTTTCTAATTCACTATTATCCAAATTTTTAAGTTTTTCTAAAACTTCTACTTGGTCTTCATAAGCATTAGTTACTCTTATAATTCTATCTATTAAATCTTCATCATTAGCTTCTTCTCTTAATCTATTCAACTCTTTTATTCTATTATTTAAATTAGTTATTTCTTTATCTTGCTCTGTTATTAAACCTAACTCTTTTTCATCAGTTAGTAATTGCTGTGAAATTTGCTCATCTCTTAGATTAGCATCTTTTATATATCCTTTTAATTCTGACATTATTTTATTAAATGTTTCTTTATCTACACCTAATAACTCTCTTAAATTTTCTTCTTGGAACATTGATAAGTCTAAATCAGCTATATATTTATTTATGTCTTTTCTATTACTCTTTAGATTTTCAATAGCTTTATTAGCTTCCTTAATACTAGATACGCTATCTATATTAAACCCAGTAATACCTTGTATATCACCAGAGATTTGGGATTCTCTAGCTTTTATAGCCTCATCAATAGCTTCTGCTTGCATCCTATATTCAGCTCTAATAAGTGCTAAATCATCTTTTAAATCTTGACTAGTAGCTTTATCTTGTAATCTATTTAATTCATCCATAGAATTATTTAATTCAGATAATCTAACTTCTAATTCAGAAACTAATCCTAAATCTTCTTTAAATTCTATTAATTTCCCTTCTATTTGAATATCTATTAACTTATTTTTAGTTTTCTCTAATTTATCATTCATATCCTCTATTTCTGTTATTACAGGCATTAATTTACTTAATAAAGATGCACTCATATCAGATTCATTAATTTTATTCATTATCTTAGTGTATACTTGTTGTACATTCTCTATGCTACTTAATTGGTCTTCAACAGATTTATTTGGGTCTACTTCAGACAACTCTTTTATACTATCTGGTATATCAGACAGAGCTTTACTTAATGTTTTTGCTTTATCAGTTGCAGTTCCTTCTAAATTTAAATTATCTAAATTTAATTCTGATATATTCAATAGTTCATTATAAAGATTAGAAGCAGTTTCTACAAAATCTCTAGTATTTTGTTCTGCAATAATTACATCATCTATATTTTCATCTAAACTAAAGTCAGCTTCTAAACCACTTAATACATTTTTAAACTCTTCTCTATTATTAATTGCTGTATTAAATGAATCTAATACTTTTTGTAATTCTTCATCTGCCATAGTTTCTAAGTCATTTTTATTAAAGTTAATTAAATTAGTTGCAGCTTCTGCCATTTCTAAATCTTCATTTAATTGCTGTTTCTCTTTTTCTAATTGATTATATACTTCAGAGCCTAAATCTCTAACTTTATCTTTTACAGAATTAAATCCTTTATCATCCCATTTTTCAAATAAATCATCTACATCAAACCCTAAATCTTCATAATCTAATTCTGTAGCTTTGTCCATAGCATTTCTTAATTTATTCCTAAGAGCATTACTATCTATTTCAGCCTCTGTACTATAAGTTTGTTCTATTATATTCAATATTTTATCTTGTGCACTTTCATATTCACCTATATAAGCATTTACCTCTTCTTCAGGTGATAAACCTAATAATCCTGCTCTAAATTGTTGAAAATCTAATCCTGCCTCTAATTGTCCTCTTATATCTGATATCTGTACCTTTAAATCCCTCATTTTATCAGTTAAATCAGTTAATATACTTAATGCACTCTCAAATACAAGGGACAATTCAGTTTCTGATAAACTCTCTATTCCCTCTTCTAACATTTTAATTTCTGCTCTAAACTTTCTTTGTAACTGCCTAGTCTTATCTATTTGTTTTCCTACTACTTCATACCTAGCTTTAGCCTTGTTTAAATTTTCAGTAACTTCTATTATTTTAATATTATTTTTATCTTCTTCTTCTCTTAAATCTTTTAGTTTATCTTTATAACTTATTATTTCATTTCCAACTTTTCCTTGTGTATTTAATAATGTCTGTTCTGCATTACTTAAACTATCAATATCTTCTTTCATAGTTTTTATTACTTTATTTACTTCTTCACCATTTTTACCAAACTTACCCATTTCTTCATTTACTATCTTATCTAAAACACTTCCAAATTCTTCACCTGCACCTGCTAATCTATACCAATCTTCACTTAAATCACTTCTTAACTCTAACAACTCTTGTTCTTGTTTTAAAGTCCTATTTTCTATACTATTTAATTCATCATATCTTTCTTCTTGATTTTTTAATAATTTTAACTCTCTTTGACCTTGTTTTACATTCTCTAACATAGCATTAGTATTTTTATCTATAAAAGATATACTATTATCTAATGTTGTATTATATTTTTCTACTTCTTCTCTAATCTCTGATAAAAACTCAGTATAATCACCTTTGCTTATTTGTTCCTCATAAGCTTTATATATTTCTGGGAAAGCCTGACTTAATTCTGACATCCTTAATCTAATTTCTTCTGTTTTATTTGCTATCTTATTACCTGCACCTTCTACAAAAGGTAATATATCCTTTATAATTTCAGAACCAGGAATACTAGTCTTTTGTTCTTCCCCTATCTTTTCTCTTTCAGTTCTTAAATCAGATATTTTATTTACCATAGAACCATAGCTATTTATTAATTCTTTAGAATTTTTTAATTCTGTTTTAGTTAACTCATTAGTTCTATTTATAGCTTTATTCATTGTTTTTCTAGAATTACTACCTTCTTCTAAAGCTTCATTTACTTTACCCTGCATTGTTATATATTTAGATATTGCAGTAGTTAAAGCAATAATACCAGGAATGATTGGATTAATAGAAGATAATAATATTTGTGAATCAACTGCTAAACCTATAATAGAAGTAGATGCTAAGTAAGCAGTTGTTTTTAAAAGAGCTATTGTAGGTACTAATGTTTTAATTACATCCCAAACCATTCTTAATTCTTCTCCTAAATCATCTAAACCTTTTATAAAATTGTTTACTGATTTTAAAGCATCTAATACTCCTCCTGCTAATCCAACAGATAAAGCTTTTGAACCCATATTTAATGTTGTATTTACAATCTTATTAAATTGAGCACCTACTTGCTTCCAACTAGCTTCCATACCTTCCATATATACTTCATTCTCTTTCATAGCAGAGTTAAGTGAATTCATAGAAGAAGTTGTAGCTTCTAATGCCATATCCCAGTTTTCAATTAATGCAATTACATCTGAGTATCTTCTTCTACCACCTATAGCTCTAGCTATATTAGCTTGCATTACTTCATCTAAATCATCCCATTTAACTGCTAAATCTGTTAATACATCAGATAAATCCCTATAAGTATCTTCATCTTGTCTTAATGCTATACCTACACTACTTAAAGCATTTTCAACTTTACCTAATGATTCTGCTGAGGCATTAGCATCCCCCATTATCCTGGAGAACACTGTCCTTAATGCTCTACCTATTCTACTACCTGACTTAGCTGTAGAGGCACTTAAAGAAGTTACCATACCTATAAGACTATCCATTGATATACCTGCACTCTGGGCTGCTGAACCACTCTCTCGTAGTGCTGTAGCTATACTAGAAGCATCAACAGCAAAGTTATTAGCTACTTCATTCCATCTATCTATAATTGATACAGCTTCACTTGCATCCATATTAAACTGAAGTAATGAGGCTGTCAACATATCTACAGCTTCTTTAGCTTCCATCTCAGCTACGTTTGTAGCTAATAATGCAGCTTCAGTTAACTCTATTACTTCAACTTGATTTCTACCTTGACGTCCCCACTCAACCATTGAGGATATTACATTTTGAATATTAGAAGCAAATTCTACTCCTAAATCTCCTGCTACATTTCTTAGTTCATTAAAATCAGTAGTAGCTTCTGTCATAACCCTTCTTAAAGCAATCATTTCGCTATCAATTTCCATCATAGTCTTGTGCATTTGTTTTAAAGCTCTTTGTGTACCATAAATAGCAGTAGTAGCTGCTCCCCAAACTACAGTAGATTTTGTAGCAATAGCTAAACTTCTTGATTGTGAGGAAAGCCAATTGTCAGTTTCTTTTTTATTCTTACTTTTTTGTTTAGTATTATTATCTATATTTTTATTAGCTTTATTCATAGCTTTGGAACTCTGTTTAGTAATTTGAGTACTCTCTTTTATTTTTTTAGAAGCCTTATTTTGGGAAGTTTCTAATTGATTCAATTTAGCATTTAATTGATTATATTCTTTAGCATAATCTTCTATAGCTTCACTAGATATAGATAATGTTTTATTTACATCTTTTACACTCTTATCTATTGTATCAGATAATTTTTTAAATCTATTTTCTACTTTCTTTAATTCTTTATCAATATTTAAACTTTCTGCTGATAGTGTTACACCTAAATTATAATTTACACTCTTTCCTGCCAATTAGCTCACCTCACTTTCTTTATAAGTTCACAATAAAAAGTCTGTCTACTAGAATAAACATTATCAGTATCTCTACTTAATATTCCATCTGGTAATCCTGTCCTTATTCTTCTAAAATGTGGCAATGAATCTTTATAATTATCAAATTTATACTTTAATTGACTAGCTAATTTATTTAAAACTCTTTTCCTTTTCATATTAGAGTTGTAATTTTCATTGATTATTATATAAAAAGTTAAGTTAGCTTGTATTAAACTAACTTCTCCATCACTGCTTTCATATTTACTTTCTTCTCTTAAATTAGTTTCAATTACCTGTACAATAGGTCTATCATCTAAATTATTTTTATCTATAGCTTTTAAAGTTTTATCTACATCCTCAAAACTAAAAGCATACCAAATTTGAGGAAAATTATCATCTTCGCCTTGATTATTACTTAAAAATTCTTGTAATTCAAAATGTATGTTATTAATAAAATCTTCAGATTGTGTTATCATCCCTTCCACACTCCTAAAATAGGTGTTAAAATCTGCTTAGGGTCTAAGTCACCATTTAATACTCTATGCCTTATCATAATGAATGTTTTTTCCATATAACTGTCACCTTTTCTAAGCACATCTACACCATAATTATTTTCATATACAAAATCATTTTCCACCCTTAGAGAGTATGGTTTTTCCCCCAAATTTGTTGCTGTTCCTTTACTTAAATCCTTTAAATTTCCCCTAGTTCCTAATGTTTCATCATCCATATATAAATTTATTTGATTACCACTTATTGTTACCTTTGTTGCTCTATATAGTCTTTCTGTTCTTTCATAAAAATTAGGTTCATCCTCTATTCTATACTCATCTCCAACAATCATTTCAGTAGGTTGCATATAAACTAAATCCATTATATTATTCTTTAAATTAGACTCAATACTTATTCTTCCATCACCTAATAGCATCCCTAACCATTTCTGTACACCTGACTCTGTTAAATATTCCCTTGTCATCTTTAATTTAGTGTCTAATTCTTCAAAATCTGAAGTATCTACTCTAAGTTTTATCATAATTATCTCTTCCCTACAAGATAATAATATACTACAGTCTTATCTAATAAATGTTCTTTTTGTAATATTTCTGCTGTAAAATCTATTTCATTATATTTAAATTGATATTTATTGGAATCTTTAGGAAGTGAGGTATCATAAGGGAGTAAAAGAATAATATCACCTTCTGTCATATCACCATAATCATATCTTTTTTTACTAAATTCATCAATTTCTTGTATGACAGAAGGGTAATATTTATAAGTAGACCAATTTGAGGAAGTGGATTCTGATATGCCTGGATTATACCCTCCACCCTCGTCCTCATAATACCTAATTTCATAACTTCCTTGACTAGTTAAATTCTTAGCATCTTGTAATATATTTTTCTTCTCAAGAGGAGATAATTTAAATTCATTAAGCATTTAATCACCTCTTATTTAGTAAAGATTGCCACCTCTGTGTCTGTCTCTGTAGAATCAATCATCACAGTACCATCTTCTGTGTTATAATACCTCTTATCTAAATCTGTAATATAAACTTCATCATCCAAAGACATGTTTATAGTTCTATCATTTATGTCTAAACCATCAGCAACTGTAGCATCTGTAACAATAGTTACATCTGCTGAAGTTGGGGCATTTAAATATATTATTTCTTTACCTGTATTTTTAAACTCAACACCATCTGCAGGTATTGTAGTTATAGTTGGGTTAGTTAAACCTGTAGATGTTATTTTTTGAGAATCAACTAATTGTCTTGCCATTTTATAGTCCTCCTTTAAATTTGAAAAAGGAATAGAAAGATTTTACTTCCTATTCCCTTTTTTATTAATTTCTTTTTTCTGTTGTTCTTTTAACCAATCTTCATGTTCTAAGTCTTTGTTTCTTTTAGCTATTAACTCTAATTGAGTTTCTCTATTTAATTTATCCCATTCAAAAGGTGACATAGAAAATTTTTCCATTGTATCTAATACTACATACCTAAAAGATATACCATCTTTAAGCATACCTGACGTATTGTCAGGACTTATTAGTTTTTTTCTGCGTCACTCATTCTATTAGAAATACCATTTAATTCAAAGCCCTTCTCTATAATAGATACTCTATCAATTTCTCTTAGATAATCCATTATAATTTCCATACCTTCTTCTTTATCTTCACCAGGTTTAGCATCATCAGAAATAAATTCATAAGCTAATCTAGCTTTTCTTTCTTTTTCAATAGGCTCAGCTTTCTTTTCCCATTCTTTAGCCTTAGGATGGTCATTAAAACTTTCGTATTTTTCCTGTGTTGAAGGTACTCTTATATTAATTCTTTTATTACCAATATTTTGTGTTATTACAGGCTTTTCAGGTAATTTTTCTTCATATTCTTTATTTATCTCTTGTACCTCATCAAAATCAATAAATTTGATAGGTAATTTAACTTCTTTATCCCCCATTTTAATTTCTACCTCATCAGAAAGTGTTTCTTTTACACCTTTTAATTCATCCCAAACATTCTGTCCTTTTTTAGCCATATTTAACCTCTCCTTTTATAATAGTTTTGTTCCTTCTCCTGTTAATGATTCAAATATAAATCCAGTAGAATCTCTATAATATCTTTCGTAAGTATTAAACTTAATACCTATAATATCTTTTTGATAATCCTTATCTCCATTCGTATGGTTCTCATTATAAGTAACTCTAAAAGTTTCTTCATTTTTTAAAGATTGATGTACTTGCCAATCATAAGCATAATTACTAAATGAAATATTTATATTCTTTTCATTTTTTATTTGTTTATTAGGGCTATCTTTTTTAAACTTTCTATCTGGAGTATAACTTTTATCTTCTGAAACTCTAAAATCTTGTACAAACTTAGGCTCGTGAAATTCATTATAATTTTTATATTGAACTTCTACATCTATAGTATTATTATTTCCTATAGTTATAGTATTCATACTATCTTCTTCTAAATAAGGTCTATCATTATCATTAAAAGTTATACTGTCAATAATATCAGCACCATTATAACTATATTCTTGATTTTTAAAATCTAATAATAATGGATTATTAGAATCAATAGATTGTGATAAATTAATACTTATTCCATTAATATCTAAACTGCTTATAGTATCAGAAGAGGATGTAATTGATACTATTGGGTAAACTTTACTATTACTAGAATTATCTATATTAATAATCTCCCCACTTGATATTGAAAATGTATCAGTCACATCCTCTAAAACAGAAAGTATCATCTCAGTTTCATAAGCAGAAAATATTTCAGCTTCTGTCATTTTAATCACCTAAATCTTTTTTATCTTCATCAATCATTTCTTGATAGGCAATATATTTTCCTTTAAGCATACTTCTTTGCTCTTTTAACTGCTCTATTCTTTCTGTAGCTTTATTAAATTGTTCTTTTATTTCTTCCATCTTTTCTTCTATATTACCTTTTTCCATCCTTTATTCCTCCTTATTTATCTTAAACTATGATAAATTACCACTATTATCTACTACCCAATCTTCACTACCTGTTGGTTCTGTATATACTCTATCATCCCATCTACCAGATAAGTTTACATTGAAAGAACCAGTATTAGGTACATCATCTAAATTATAATTAGAAAAGTTCACATTTGTTAACCACATTGTATCGTCAACTTCTGCTGGAATTGTTCCACCATCAGGTATAATTTTCATTCTAACTACTAATCCTGCTAAATTCTCATACTTAGTGAGACCTGCACTAAACCCTCTGAAATATTGTGACAAGTCAACAGTATTTTCTACATAAACTCTCTTATCACCTTTATACTCTAGTCCATCATTTACCCCTTCTGTCTCATCAGGGTTATCAGGTGTAAATCCTTGTCTATACTCAATTGTTTCATAACTCCAACTAGAACCATCATAATATCCAATTGAGACTTCTATTTCATTACCATACCAAATATCAGTAAGGTTTGATTCAAATCCTGCCATTTATTTTCACTCCTTTAGTTTTTCTAATAATTTTTCTAAAAAATCTAATGTTTCTCTAGGTAATTCATTATAATTATCTAAAATATCTTTTCTTAATAGTTCTTTACTTTTCTTATCACCTTCATAAACTTTATCAAGAAGATTCAAAGAACCAACCATATCTTTACCTATACCATCAATATCTTTGTAATAATTAATTATAAGTAAAGCTAATTTTTTGTCCTCTAAGTCTAAGAACCCTTCTAAAATTTCTTCTTCATTTCTATTTCTACCCATACCTTATTCCTCCTAGTATTTTAAATATTTTAACCAATCATCATATCTCTCTTTAAATGTATCATATTCTGTGTCAGATTTTCCTAAGTTCCCTACTAGTTTCTTTTGTTTTATAGCCTTATTTAATCTTTCCTTTAAATCACTTTTACTATCTGTTGAGGATTGTCTCCTTATTGATAAATCTCCTACAGAAAAATTTACATTAGACCTATTATTGAGCATATCTATATGAGCATTTAATATAAATAGAAACTGGTCTGAAACTTCAATTTCAGGAGTTACATTCATTAAATCTCTATCTACTTCATAATCATGACTATAAAATAATTTTATACCTTCAATAGAGTCAGCTAAATATTCAGCTAATATAGAGTCTGCATAAGCATAAGGTTCTTCACTATCACCTATAGCTCTTCTAAATTTAGGGACTAATACATCTACTATAGAGGTGGACATCTAAACACCCCCTTATTCATCAAGCTTACTTTTGTGTATACCACAATATTTTGGGTCTTCTTCTGGATATTTAGCTTCATTTTTACATTGATTACCATTAGAAGTAATTGCTTTACATTTTATTTCATCTTCCTCTTCTTCAACCTCATCTTCTTCAACAGTAATATCACTAGTAATCTTAACTTTTTCAGTTTTATTAAAATACTCTTTAGCAGAGACTTTATTACCATTATCTAAAATAATGAATTTATGTCCTTTATCTACTAATTTTTCTAATTTATCTTCATTTCTTACTATATTAAATGAATGTTTACTAACTATTGTAGAACCTACCATTATAGGGATATTATCTTCTGCATATTTAACTCTAATCATTAAACCACTCCTTTATTCCTTAGTTAAGGAGAGGAAATCCTCTCCCAACTAGGTTAGTAATACAATTTAATTATTAACCAGTATATTCATCAAATACTACTCTAAGCATATTTTTCTTCTGATATGGAGTAGAGAACATAGCAACACCTTTAGTCTCTGTAAAGTAAACTCTTCTAGCGTCCTCTTCTCTAAATACATCGTCAAGTTCTCTAACATTTCTAACTTCTCCTGCAGGTTCAGAAGTACTTACAAACAATTCTATTTCATTGCTTGAATTACCTTCTGTACCATCAAGTGTGTGTACAGGCACTAGATTTACATTGTAACCAAATAGATTACTTATAATACCTGTTCTTACTACCTCTTCGTGTACAGAAGAAGGAACAAGAGACCCACCAGATGTAGCATCTACAGAAATCCAATCATAAATATCTTTAATTCTATTAGCAGGTGCATATATATTATTAACTGTTAAGTCTAATCTATTTGCATAATCTGCTATGTTCTTAAAGATATCTAATGTAATTCCACCTTCACCAGAAGCATCAATATTATTACTATCTGGGAAGTTTTTATAATCTTCGTCTAATACAATTTGCATATCATCTTCTAGAGTACTACCAGAATCAACTAGATTATCTCTAAGTAATGTCCACATATCATCATTCATTCTTTTAGTCATTCCACGAGAAAGCTTATCTCTCATCTTTTGTTCATTAGAAATATCCCCTTGCTTCAATGACAGCTTATTCATATGAACTTGAGGAGTCTGAATGAAATATGGATGAATTCTTACTAAGTCACCATCTGTTACATATGTTTTTGAAGGTGTACCTCCATGTTGAGAAATATAACTAACCTCAGCTTTTGGATTTACATCAAATTCTAATTCATACCACATTGGCTCACCTAAACTAACTGTTCCAACATTGAAGAAGTCAGATACAAATGACTCAGCATATACATTTAAGTCAACTTTTGGTACTAACTCTTCAGCATATTTCTTTTGTAAATCTTCATCACTAGCTAATCTTTTTAAATAGTCTTTTTTATCATCTTTTGATACTTCATTTGCTTTTTCTTTTTTAGCTTTTGCTTTTTCAAATAACCCTTTATTTGAAGGCTGTCCAAATTTAATCTTTTTTTCAAACTTATCCATTTATTTTCACTCCTTAATTAATTATTTTAAAAGAATTTTTACAAAATCTGTTCCATCTGTTTCAATAACTGTTCCAATTACTTCACCAGTATCATTAACTATAAATTCATTATCTCCACTACCTATATCACCAATTTCTACATCGTCTCCTGCTGTAAGTGAAGTAGCATCAGCAAGATTAGTTTCAATAATACCACCTTTTTTATTTAATACTATAGTAAATGGGTCACCTGGTTTTACTTCATCTCTTACAATGTCTGTTAGCATCCATTCAGCATCAGTCAATTCTTCACTAATTCTAGAGTATAGAAAAGCATCTGGTATTACTCCAGCCCCTGCTACAGCAACTGTTTCTATATCACCATCAAATACTACAGGAGTACCGTCCATTGTTTCAGCATCTATACCTGAAGCTGTTAATAAATCCTCACCTACATTTGTTTGTCTTTTCCCTTGAAAATTAAATCCAGCTACAAAATGTGTATTTCTTACAAAGTTTGAGTTTAAACTCATTTATTTTCTCCTCCTTATTAAAGTGATTCTAATATTTCATCATCAGAAACATCATTATCTTCATTATTCATATCAAAATTTGTTGGGTCAAACTTACCATCTTTACTTGCTTCTGCCATATTTTCAAAAGCCTGTTCAAAAGATTTAACCATTAAATTAAATGACTTCTCTGACATTTCCATAATGTCTTCTTCAGAAGCTTCTAATTTTTCAATATCAATACCTTTATCTTCTAAAGTGGCTTTTCTCTTATTAAGTTTCTTTTCTTTTTCAATATCTTCTTTATAAGAAGCAAATTCTTCTTTTACTTCTTTATACTTATCTACAACATCATTAATATTATCAATTTCTTCTTCTTCAATACTTGCCAATACCTCTTCTTCCTTCACATAACCTTCAGTAGCTTTAGAAATAAATTCATCATCTTCTAGTAAGCTATCTTTTAAATCATTTTTAAAGTTATTAAACTCTTCTTCTGTTTCAAATTCTTTATACATATTAGCATTTACCTCCTCATTAAACTCTTCTTCTATTAAACTATCAATTTTATTTTGTACTGATTCTAAAGTATCATTAGAAATACCACTAATCCTTGAAGCAAGTCTTGCCGCTGCTGTTAAGGCTTTTCTATTTAATTTATAAGTTGAAGGATTAACTACTGGTAAAACTAAAAGCTCATCTAATGTCTCTACTTCTTCTTCACCTAGTAAACTTAATTGTGAAGCCCAATTTTTCATTGATTCACTCATATCTCCAACTTGTTCAGGTATTTCTTCTTCTGATTCTGGTTCAGCATCAGGATTTTGTGCATAGTATCCTTGAACGATAGCATCAAGTGATTTATCAACATTATCCCAATTAATATCCTCTATTCCTTCATAATTAGGGGTTCTAGCAGAATCTAACATAGCTATCTCTTTTTTCTTCTTTAATTTACTAGCAACTACTTTTTCAATATCTAGTGTTTTATCAGCAGCATTTTCTGTTAAAGCAGCTCCAGAGTATTCAGAAGGGTTAATTACCCTAACTACTTCTTCTCCCTCTAATCTTTCTCCTACAAGCTCTAAATAGTCTTCAGCATCTGGAAGTTCTATCTTTCTATTTCCGTGCATTATATAATAACTATTGAAATAGACTTCCATACTAATTTGATATTTACCTTCCTTAATTTCCTCTTCAGTAATATCATATTCTTTTAAGGTATTTCTCCATAATACTGCATTACATATAATTTTACCATATCCTTCTTCCTCTGTAAAACTAGAGTCAATTACTGTTCCTACATTAATCCATTGTTCATGTTCTAAATTAATATAACCAAAATCAATAGTATCATATAACTCTTTAGTCTCTTCGAAATCAAAACTATCTCCATTTGCATTAGCAATAGGATAAGTTCTTAATAAAGGAAATGATATTCTTATCTTATTTGGAGAACTATCAACCTTACTAGATTTAGCTCTATCAAAATCTATTTCTGGTTTAACTTTTATTTGCACTTTCTCCATTTAAATATCACCCCCTTTATATAATACTTTATATAATTTACTCTTCTGAAGGATTTTCACCACCTCCAGAATCATTATCATCTTCTAACTCTTTTTCTTGCTCTCTCTTTTTAAATGAACTCCAACTAACATCTTGTGAAGGCTCAAATGGAACATTTATTACATCTAAATACTCTTCTATTTTTCCTTCTTCAGATTTAATATCTCTTTCTTTTTCATAATTAAATCCGTAAGTATCCATTGTAGTTTCAGGTGAGAGCATCCCTTTATTATATAAGAAATTAACTTTCTTAATTAATTCCTCTGTAGTTTGTAAATGTTTATCAGAAAATTTAATTTCTGGGTATAATAAATTTCCATTACTATCTTTCAAACCATTCTTTTCAGCATACTCTTTATAGATATCTTTAATAGATTTTTTTATTTCTTTTCTAGCATTTTTTATACTATTATAGAATGACTCAGATTTTTCTCCTCCACCCCCATAAGAGGTATCTTCAGAAATAAATACACTCAATCCAGACCATTCTAAAATACTTCTAGTTACTGGTTCATACTTCTCTGGATAATAAACATCAGAATCTGGTATAATCCATTCAGCATCCATAAACCATTGTGTAAATATCTCACTAGATTCTGAAGGATTTTTAAACATTTCTTCTGCTTCATCAATTATATCACTATCTATAGGCTCATCACCATTAAAATCTTTATTACCTACTTTAACTTGAAGAATAGCTTTCTTTATTTTATAAGCAACACTGTAATCACTATCTTTATACATAGCTAATAATGCTAAATCATCAAATATAGGTTCTATAGGGGATGAGCTATAATTCTCATGATAAGATTTTTGATTAAAATATCTTTTAGCTGTATCTTCATCTAATAATACTTCTTGACCTTTTGACCATTTTTCATAATAATTCTTTGGTATTATTCTTTTTAATCTTTTTTTAACCTCTTTATCATTAGAAGAATATAACTTAGAGAACTCATCAGGAGGTTTTACAAAAACTAAATCTTTACCAAATATACTTTTAACTTCTACTTTTTCTGGGTTTAGTATAGTTAGATTTATTAAGTCATTACCATCCCAATTAATAAATGGAGTCCACTCTCCAACTACTTCATGTTCCCAAGCAGAGTTCTGTATATATTTTTCAATATCTATTTTTTCATTTAATTCTCTAAACTCATTTAATATTTCTTTATCTTCTGAATAAATCTCAAAACCATCAGATATATAATTTGTTTTTAATTGTATAATTTTATATAATAATCCAACACTCCAAACAAACTCTCTAGCTAATTTTATCTTATCCTCTCTCTTAATTTTAGTTTGGAATAAATTTCTTAAAGAGGGTTTATTCTTTCCTACAAATTGATTATATAAATCATCCATATTATAATTAAGATTGTTATAAAAAGAAGCTTTTCCTATTTTCATATTTTCTATGTTTTCTTCTTTTTTATCTTTTTTATCTTTAGCGATTTTTACTCACCCCCTATTTACTCCACTTACCTAACACAAAGTTCTTTTTCTTTTTTCTTTTAAAGTTATCTTTTATAAACTCGTCTGCCATATAGCATCCTAGTTCACATACTGTCCATCTATCAGAAGTTTGTCTTGGGTCTTCTGGTTTATATTTAATCACATTTGAATTAGCTTGTATTTTAATCTGTGTTATCTCAAATATAGCTTGTTTTATTTCATTATATGCTTTCTCTTCTTTCTTAGATTTATAACCATCAATAGGCTCATCAGGTATTTTAAATCTCCCTTTTTCTATTTCAGATAGAAAATGTCTAGCTCTTTCCTCATTAGTTTTATTTGTAAAGTTATGAATTTCAAGTTTCTTTACTATATTGTAATCATCACCGTATTTTTTACGAATATATTTTAACTGTTCTTCATCATCTACATCTATAATAATATCTCCTATATATTCATCATCATACTCATAAGGCTCTGCTAAATTATCTTTAATATTTTTATGCCTCTGGTCTGCAACTATTTTTACTATATTAAACTTTCTTAAAAAGTCTCTTATAACTTCTATCTTTTCTTGAATAGGTGCATTATTCATAGCTTTTACTCTTACTAATCTCTTTACATTACCATCTAATTTTATTATAGCTATAGCAAAATTATCAGTTCCTTGGTCTGCATCATCAATAGCCATTAAATATTTATGAGTTGGTAAACCATCTTCATCATAAGTTTGTTCTAACTCAACTTGTGTTTTAGGTTCTGAGTGTTCCCCTGTTTCTTCATTTACTAACTCAGGATGGTCTATAGCTTTTTCATCTAATAATTGATATGTAATAAATCCACCTGTATCATCAGGGAATATATTTAAATACTCCTTCTTTCTAGTTATAGGGTCAGCACTCTTAAACTCATCAAGAACCCTTTTAATTTCAAATTTACCGCTTTTTAATCCATCTATAAAATCATAAGTGATAATATCATAATCATCATCACCTTCAGCTATTTTTTCTTGATATTCTTTATATTTTTTATAATAATCACTCCAAGTAAAAGCAGCAGTTGATGATATTATTATTTGGTTACCTATATCAGTTGGGTCATCCTCAACTCCTTCTCTTTTAGTAAAAACCATAGGAGCTAATACTTGGCTATACATTTCATTCATACTTCTATTATGAGGAAAACCATACTCATCAACAAATATAATATGATAACCTTTTGAACGTATATTTGGGTTTAAAGGTACTGCTTCTATTGAAGAACCATTTTTTAAATCAATTGACCAACTAGCATTACCATGTTTTGGTCTATCTATAACCTCAGCTTGAAATAGTTCACTTCTTCTATATATTTTTTCTACTTCTTTAAATACTGTTTGTGATTGTCTAAATACTGGGGCTGTTATACCTATTTTTAAGTCAGAGTATAATAATGCTTTTAAAGACATATATACTGCTGAAGTAAAGGTCTTTCCAGTACGTCTAGAGCACAACAATAAAGGGTTCTTATGATTCCATAATCTATCTAATATATCCTTCTGATAATAAGCTAAATCAATATTTAATAACTTATCTGCACCCAAATTTGGGTATCTTTTAGAAGCATAATAGAGTTTAGAGAGATTTTCAATAGCTTTATCTTGATTATTCACTATCTCCGTCATAAACATCACCTACAGCTTCTTCAATCTCTTCTTCAAAATCAATATCACCTTGCAAAACCTTTTTCCTTCTCTTATTTGATTTATCTAATTCTTCTTTTTTCTTTTCTCTTTCTTCTTCCATTCTCTCTAACATATCATCTATATCTTTATTTTTAAATTCACTATTAATTTTATCATATACTGAAAGTTCTTTATCGTTTGTTTTTTGTTGTTTAATAATTTCTTCTAAGTCATCTCTAAGATTATTGTATAATTTAATTTCATCTTTTTTTACACTTATAAAATCTTTATCAGTAGCTTTAGTATTGCTTATAGCTTCTTGTCTATACAAATCTTTTATCTTTAATTCTTGTATTACTAAAAAATGTAATACTGCTAAATCTTTTTTATCAAAATCAACATTTTCTGTTTCTAATATATCATTAAACCTCTCTTTTAGAAACTCAACTTGAACATCAGTATATTCACCTGTACCAAAGTCTACTAAATTTATAGGTAATTTCTTAATAGATTTTTGTGTGAGTCTTTCTGTAGACTTTTCTTTCCCTATTTGTTGCCCAAATCTTTGTTTTAAAGCAGATATAAAATTTCTAGCTAAAGGCAAATCATTATAATTTATTTCAATCTCTTCTTGCCATCCACAATCATTACACACTATCCCAAAATGTTCATACCTTATATTGTCTCTTTTACAAACAGGACAATGTTTTCTTTCATGATTATCATGTAAATAATCTGCCATTCTTTGTTTAGTTCTTGTTAAATCATCTAAAGCTTTCTTAACTATGTCATCCGTTAAAAGATGTTCATATTTGTCTAATTTCCATTTAGTTACTGCCATATATTACACCTTCTTATACTCTATATACAGTTATATCATTCCAACTAGTTTCTTGATTTTTTACATCCATTATCACATAAGAATTTGTCCAGTTATTACCTTTTGCATCCTTATCTCTATAAGGTACATCTAATAATTCTAAACAACCAGACTCTACAGCTATTTTACCAGAAAACTGGGTTTTACCATCTGTGTGTGTATGCCCTATAGAAACAACATCAAATTTACCAAATTCTTTTTCGTGTTCTTTTTTAATTCTACTTCTTATTACATTTCTAGCACTTCTCATTTTTATTTTACTATATCTATTAGGATGTGCAAAAACAATATTAAATATATGTGTATACCAGTTATTAATGTATATTATATTATCAAAAAACTTAGTTACTTCAGATAATGGTTTATGTTTATCTGATAAATACCCACTCAAAGCAGTTACAACTTTTTTAGAAAAGTATCTTTTTAATCTTCTTTCATGGTTACCTTCTGTTATAACTACATCTTCAAATATCTCTGATATAGGTTTAAGTATTTTAAAAAGCATCCTATATTCTTCTTCTACAGTTATTTCTCTTTTTTGACCATAATTACTAATTGATTTATAATCTAATAAGTCCCCATTAATTACACAAATATCAGCATCTTGATTATTATAGATTATCTCTTCTAAAGCATCAATATTAGTAAAAGGAACATGTAAATCAGATATATTTAGTATCTTAGCATCATTGTATTTATCTTTAAAATACTCTTGATAATGTTTTATATCCGAAATAGCCTCTTTATAATCTGACGCCTCTTCATTAATTCTTATTTCTTTAAATATACCTTTACCTCTTTTATTAGGTATATAATCTATAATAGAAGACCTTCTTATTTTATTTCTTACTGAATCAAAAGTAAAATCCCTCTCAAATTTTTTATTCATTTCTTCTATTATTGCAGAATAATTATTACCATACTCATCATATAAATTAGATAATTCTAATTCTTGTTTATTTGTCCATTCCATATTTCCTTCCCCCTTATTTATTTTGACTTTGTAAATATACTATTGATATGTCCACATTTTGGACATTCAATCTCTATCTTTAGTTTACCATTCTTAACTTCCTTTGTCCTTATAATACCCAACTGTGCTTCCTCTGCACTAATTGCATACTGGCAATTCTCACAGAATAATTCCATAATAAATCCCTTCCTTCTTGTTAAACCTTTATTATAACCTTAGGTAATAAATTACAGTTAATTATAATATTTACTTTATTTCTAAAATATGTAAATAGTAAACAAAAAAATAATATATTTTATTATATTTATTATATTATTTATTATATATATATTACTTAATTACCTCTCTATTATAAACGTGGTAATAAATAGCATTAAATACAAATGAAAAAATAAAAAAAGTTGTATTATATAATTAATTAAAGAAAAAAAGAGCCTCAAAGAGTTAATTAACTCTAAGAGACTCATAGACTTTATATTAAGTACTTATAATTTCTCTTATTTTACTTAAATGATAACTTACTGCTTGTTGAGTAATTCCTAACTTCTCTGACACATCATCCTGATTCACCTTACCATTAGCTTCTATATAAATTTTAGCTATCTTTTTTTGTATATCTAAAAGTTCATTACTTCTTTCAATATAATCTTTTAACTCTATCCTTTTAAATTCATTTATATTATCTTCCCATCTTATTAAAGATTCCTCTTCAAAATTATATCCTTCACTTTGTATTTTTTCAAAACTAGTGTCTTTTTCTTTACCACCTCTTTTTTGTGCAAACCCTTTTTTACGTTCTTCTGATACTAAATGTTTTAAAATAGTACCAGAATATATTACATATGTAGTTGAAACATCTTTAGGGTTTAATTGTGATAAAGCTTTATTTATAGAATCTAATATAGCACCTAATATAAAAGAATCTGATACAAATGAATAATTAGATATTATTTTATAATAATACCCTTTATTTTGTTTCAAAACTTGTTTAATAGCTATATTAGGGTCTCTTTCATAAACTCTTTTTATTTGATAATTATTTTTAGTATCTATTCTTTCATCTTTTTCTATATTTTTTAGTAAATCTCCTAATTTATTATTCATTATCATTCCCCTCATTATTGTTTTTATCTATATTGTCCATAAATTTATTTAAACTATCCATATAATCTTCTACTTCTTCTTTCTTAGAAATTTCTTCTTTAACTTGAATATATGTATTATAACTTAATGCTATAAATATATAAGCAAATACAAAAATCCAATCACCTAACATTATAGACCTTATTAATGCTGTTATAAAAAGAGATAATGTAGTTACTGCTAAAAATCTTGATAAATATAATTTAAAATTATTCATTATAATCCTCCTAATTATAGTTTATTCCTTAATTTTTCCCCTAACATAGCTGTTTCACTTCTTTCATTTTCTTTAAGTTTCACACAACCAAAATTACTTTCACCTTTTAAATTATTACAAGTAAATGTTATTCCGTTATAATATTTATGTAAATTAGGATTATCTATTTGATTAGGGTCTCCTATCAATACTAATTTACTACCTTTACCTACTCTTTCTATTATTTGTGGAACTCTATCTGGTGAAATATCAGAAAATTCATCAATAATAAACAAAGTATTTTTTATATCTCTACCCTTGATAGTAGATAAAGGTTGTACATCCAACATTTGAAACTGTGTAGTTGAAGCATTATCTTTAAATGGCTCTAAATAAGGAGCATATTTTTCATTAACTTCACCAGGTAATATACCCAAATGCTCGTCTTTATACCCAATTTCTACTTTAGGTCTAGTTACTAATATTTTTTCATACATATCTTTATTAAACATCTTTAATGCAGTTCTTACAGCTAGAGAAGTCTTACCTGTACCATATTTACCCCATATAGTAACTAAAGGAACTGTTGAATCCATTAATAAATCATATGCCATTAGTTGTTGTCTATTCAATTTAAAATCTTTTGATATAAAGTATCTACTTTTTTCCCAATCAACTTTAAATAATTTATCATCTCTTTTTCTTAATATAACCTTATCTGAGTCTAAAAATTGATTTTCTTTTAAATCAATGTCTATATCATCACAATTTATAAAACCTTTATTATAAGCTCTATCTATTAAGTGGTCAGGTAAATTATATTTTACGATTCCTGAATATATGTCTTTAACTGGAGTATAATATTCTATACTTTTTAAAAAATTAATACCTCTTAAATATAATAAACTATCTTGTGTTATTAATTTATAGTTATTTCTTAAACAAACCTCTATCAACATATCATCTGTCTCTTTTAATGGTATTTTAGAATCATCTATTATCTTTAAACTTTCTTTTCTTTTAATTATATTTCTGATAGCTTTTCTTATTTTATAGTTTAATCTATTCTTTCTTTTTAAGTTTTCTAATTCTTCAATAATACTATGGGTTATAGCAACTTCATCTTCTAATAATACCTCTGGATAATCTATTATCACATTAGTATCATAAACTTTTTTCATAAGTACACTCCCTATTAATTATTTAGCTTCAAAGTAATTTTTACCTGTATCCATACTTACAGTTAAGTCAACTAAAGTATCCACTTTTTCTTTAAAAGGATTTTCCATTTCTTTATTAATATACTTTAAAGATTCTTCTAAATTCTTTTTTGGTACTTGAAGAACTATTTCATCGTGAACTTGCATTAATTGTTGAACTCCTAGTCTATTTAATTCCTTACTATTTTCAATATTAACCTGTGCTTGCATTATTACATCAGATGAACTTGATTGAATTTTCCCATTAGTTGCTAATCTTTCACCATAACTTCTATACTTATCTTGTTTAGAATTAATTTCTGGTATCCATATTTTTCTTCCTAATATAGATTTTACATACTCATTCTTTCTTGCCCTTTTAATCTGCTTATCAATTAAATCTTCAACTCCCTTATAAGATTCAAAGTACCTTTTATAAATAGTTTTAGCTAAATCCTGTCCAGAATAAGCATTATACTCACTTTGTAAATCTTTATCTTCTAAATCTACACCAAAATCCATTAGAGTGTAATAAAGAGTGTGTGGAGACATTCCATACATTAAGGCAAAGTTAAGCGTCTTGCCTATATTTCTTTCTGTTGGATATAACTTTTTAGCTTCATCTGGATGACAATCTAAACCTAATACATTTACAGCAGTAGCTCCATGACTATCATGCCCTTCTTTGAATGTTTTTAATAATTTATCATCACCACTAAAATGTGCTAATAACTTCATTTCTAAATTATCATAATCAGATGCAATCATTATATAACCTTTAT
>Ga0207714_1000552_pt1 | contig 25429 bp, 22 predicted proteins | sample PonA232FremontCA_2_FD_187270 | JGI IMG/M metagenome (GOLD analysis project Ga0207714, IMG submission 187270) | Marine sediment microbial community from Fremont, CA, USA - Pond A23 Sediment 2 (SPAdes) | ecosystem: Environmental > Aquatic > Marine > Unclassified | place: USA: Fremont, California...
ACGGACCGCCTCGTCGATGCGACCCACCCCGAATCGGCGCCCGACAGCGTGGTTTCGGAACCCGAACTCGCCAACTTCCTCGCGTATTGGCGGAGCCTCCTGCCGAACGCGGCGTGGCCCCGCCGGGCCGATCTCGACCCGATCGAGATGCCGCGTCTTCTGCCGTTCGTGATGATCACCAAGACAACGCCCGAAGGCGGCGAGCAAATCCGGCTGGCGGGCACGCATATCGTCGACCATTTGGGGTTCGACCCCACCGGCGGTGACTTGACCGGGGCAACCGCCGCACCGCGCTTTGCCGGCTTTTGCCGCACCGTCAGCGACACGGTCACGGAAGCGCGTGCACCTGTTTACGCGGGCGCGCACCACGTCTCCGGGCGAGGCGCGATGCGGCACGCGAGCCAGATCGCCTGTCCACTCAGCGACTCCGGCGGCTCGATCGACGCCACGGTCCGCTGCCTTCGCTTCGACCCCGCGAACGATCCCGACCCAATGCACGCCGGCGATCCGATCGCATTCGTTTGTCCCCTGGTTCGTGTCGCGGTCTGAGCGCCCGCCCGGAGAGGATGCGGGGGCAGGACGGCCCACGGTCTCAGCTCGCGATCGGGATAACGCCCGTCAGCGCCACATGGCCGGACGCAGGTCGGCGGCGGTGTCCACGTCGGCCAGCGTTTCCAGGTAGCCGATCCCCAGACCGGCCCGTTCCAGGTTGGCCGCGGTGTCGTCCAGCGCGTGCGGACCGCCCCAGCGCACGCCCTCGAACGGCGCCTTCACGACCGGCCGGCGCTTGAGTCCGATCAGCCAGTACCCGCCGTCGTCCGCCGGCCCGAGCACCGCGTCCCTATGGCCAAGCAAGGCAAAAGCGCGCGCCACGTGACGCGGCCGGACGTCGGGCACGTCGGCCCCGATCACGACCATCGGCCCCCTCGGCAGGGTGCGCGCCGCGCGCGTCAGGCGGTCGCCCAGATCGCCCGATCCCTGTGGAATAACCGTGACCGGCGCCCGCCACAGCCGGCCGGGCCGGTTCACCGCGCTGTCGGGCGTCACCGCCAGCCAGGTGCGCCAGCGCGGATCGCCCGCCAGCCGGCGCAGCAGCCGCGCCGTGGTCAGGCGATGAAAACGCCACGCCGCAACGTCGCCGATCTCCCGCGCCAGGCGGCGCTTGCCCGTACCCAGGCGCGGCTCACGGGCGAAGACAACCAGATGCCGCTGCAGGCTCATCCGTACCACCGCTTCAGGCGCTGTGGCCCGACGCCCAGAAGATGCAGCGACAGGATGCTCAGGTTGCGCAGCGGCCGCGCCCACCAGCCGTCGCGGTCGTAGCGCGCCGCCGAAGTGACGGCCACGGCGTCCAGCACGCGAATGCGCCGCCGCCCGAGCCGGCGCATCAGCATGACGTCCTCCATCAGCGGCACGTCGGGAAAGCCGCCCAGCCGGTCGTAGGTGCGGCGGTGGATGAGCAGGCCCTGGTCGCCGTACGGCAACCCCAGCCAGCGCGTGCGCCGGTTCGCCCAGCCCGCCACGCGCCGCGCGGCCGGGGTATCGCGGTCGTAGGCCAGGCGGAACACGCCGGCACGGTCGCGGTGGGCCGGATCGGCCACGAAGGCGCGCACGATTTCCGCCCAACCGTTGCCCAGCCGCGTGTCCGCGTGCAGGAACAGCAGCCAGTCGCAGCCCGACGCGTCCGCGCCGGCCCGGAGCTGCCGCCCCCGTCCGGCCGCGCCGGTCACGACGCGGCAGCCGCGCCGTGCCGCCAGATCCGGCGTGCCGTCCGTGGAGCCGCCGTCCGCGACGACCACCTCTCCCAGCAAGTCCTCCCTGTCACCCAGCGCGTCCAGACACGCCGGCAGCGTCGTGACGGCGTCGAGCGCAGGGATGACCACGGACACCCGCGCCGCCCCGGAGTCGCCCATATCCGCCTACTCCGCGGCGCGCGGGGCGTTCCCCGCGCCAGCCGTCTCGGGCAGGCTGAAGAAGGTGCGCAGCGTCGCCTCGTCCATCGTCTCCTCGCGCAGAAGCTGCTGCGCCGCCTGCTCCAGCTCTTCGCGGTGACTGCGGATGTGCTCCAGCGTGCGCGCGAAGGCGTCGTCCACCAGTTCGCGTACCGCCGCGTCGATCTCGCGTGCCGTGGCCTCGGCGTAGCTGGGCCGGCTTTCCTGCGGCATGGGCAGGCCGCCGGAGGTCTGGCGCTTGCGCTCGTAGGTCACCTGCCCCAGAGCCTCCGTCATGCCGTACTGCGTCACCATGGAGCGTGCCACATCGGTACACTTCTCCAGGTCGTCCGAGGCGCCGGTGGAGATGTCGTCGAAGAAGACGGTCTCGGACCCCCGCCCGCCCAGCATCACGCACATCTTGTTGGCCAGTTCCTGGCGCGTCATCAGGTAGCGGTCGCCCGTCGGGCGCTGCATCGTGTAGCCCAGCGCGCCCACCGAGCGCGGAATGATGGAGACCTTCTGCACCGGGTCCACACCCGGCAGCGCGAGCGACATCAGCGCATGGCCGAGTTCGTGGTACGCCACGCGCCGGCGCTCCTCGTCGGAAAGCACGCGGTTCTTCTTTTGCAGCCCGGCGACGACGCGTTCGATGGCGTTCGTGAAGTCGCTCATCGTAACGGCGCGGCCGTCGCGCCGGGTGGCGAGCAGCGCCGCCTCGTTGACGAGGTTTTCCAGGTCCGCGCCGGTAAAGCCCGGCGTCAGCTCGGCGATGCGGTCGAGGTCCACGTCCTCGTCCAGCACGACCTTTGCGGCGTGCACGCGCAGGATGGCGGCGCGGCCCTTCTTGTCCGGGCGGTCGACGATGACGCGGCGGTCGAAACGGCCCGCGCGCAGCAGCGCCGGGTCGAGGATTTCCGGCCGGTTCGTCGCCCCGATCAGCACCAGCCCCGAGTTGGGGTCGAAGCCGTCCATCTCCACGAGGAGCTGGTTGAGCGTCTGCTCCTTCTCGTCGTGGCCGCCGCCGCCCATGCCGCCACCGCCGCGCACCCGGCCGAGCGCATCCAGCTCGTCGACGAAGATGATGGACGGCGCCTTTTCCTTGGCCTGGTTGAAGAGGTCGCGCACGCGCGCCGCGCCCACGCCCACGAACATCTCCACGAACTCGGAGCCGTTGATGTAGAAGAAGGGAACCTCGGCCTCGCCGGCCACCGCGCGGGCGATCAGCGTCTTGCCGGTGCCGGGCGGTCCCGCCAGCAGCACGCCCTTGGGAACCTTCGCGCCCAGGCGGCCATAGTGCTCGGGGTTGCGCAGGAAGGCGACGACCTCCTGGAGTTCTTCCTTCACCTCGTCGATGCCGGCGACCTGGTCGAAGCTCGTCCCCGTCTTCTTTTCGTAATAGACGCGCGCCTTCGACTTGCCGATCTGCATCAGGCCGCCGCCGGCCTGACGTTCGATCATGCGGCGGAAGACGAAGTACCAAACCCCGAGCAGGAGCGCGATCGGAATGACCCAGGACAGGACCTGTTCCAGAAAGGTGTTTTCCACGCGCCCGTTGTAATCCACGCCCCGCTCGCGCAGGCGGTCCAGGATCTCGCCCTCGACGCGGCGCGTGGTGAAGCGCTCCTTGCCGTCCACCGGTTCGGTGAAGGTGCCCGTGATCGTCTCGCTGCCCACGCGGACGCTCTCGACGCGCCCCTGGTCCACGTGCTCCTCGAATTCGGCGTAGGAGATGTCCGCGACCTGGGTGGTCTGGACGTAGATGTACTGGATGAGCAGCACCGCGAGGACCGCCGCCGCCAGATAGCCCAGGTGCCAGCGCTGCTTGCGGGCCTGCTCGGTGTCGGGATCGCGGGACTCGCCGGCCATGGCGCATCCTCCTGATCGAGCGGGCGTTACTCGGACAGCCCCACCAGCGCCCGCGCGTAGGCCTCGGCGGAGAAGGGGCGCAGGTCGTCCGCCGTCTCTCCCACGCCCACGGCGTGAACGGGCAGGCCGTAGCCGTCGGCGAGCTGGACCAGCACGCCGCCGCGCGCGGAGCCGTCGAGCTTCGTGAGCACCAGCCCCGAGACGTTCACGAGCTGCTCGAAGACCTGCACCTGCTGCACGGTGTTCTGGCCGATCGTCGCGTCCAGCACGAGCACGGTGTCGTGCGGCGCGTGCGCGTCGAGCTTGCGCAGAACGCGTATGATCTTTTCCAGCTCCGCCATGAGGTTCGCCTTGTTCTGCAGGCGCCCGGCGGTGTCGATCAGCAGCAGGTCCTCGCCGTTCGCGCGCGCGGCTTCCAGGGCGTCGTAGGCCAACCCGGCGGCGTCGGCGCCGGTTTCCTTGGCGGTGACGGGGCAGCCCGTGCGCTCGCCCCAGATCTGCAGCTGCTCCACGGCGGCGGCGCGGAAGGTGTCGCCCGCGGCCAGGCGCACGCTGTGCCCGGCCTCGCGGTACTGCTGGGCGAGCTTGCCGATCGTGGTGGTCTTGCCGCTGCCGTTGACGCCCACCACCAGCACGACGTGCGGCTTGCGGGTGGTGTCCACGTCAAGGGGCCGGGCGACGGGCGCAACAATCCCGGCGATGATCTCGGCCAGCGCCTCGCGCACGCTCTCAGGGTCGATGTCCTTGTCGAAGCGCATGCCGCGCAGCTGGTCGATGACCTTGCCGGCCGTCTCCACGCCCAGGTCGGCTGAGATCAGCAGCTCCTCCAGCTCCTCCAGCGTCTCCTCGTCCAGCTTGCGCTTGGTGACGATGGCACCGATGCCGTCGCCCACCTTGCTGGAGGAGCGCGATAGTCCGTCGCGCAAGCGGCGCAGCCAGCCGCGCTTCTTCGTGCCCTCGGTCTCGCTCATCGCGGGCTCACATCCCGTGCTGTCGGGTGGGTGCGGCAGTCCCCGCCGCGGTCAAAGCCGTGCCGCCACGAGGTGGCCGTCGGCGGCGCCGGTGACACGCACACGCGCGATCTCGCCGGGCCGGCCGCTGTCCACGCGCGCGGGGGCGAAGTGCTCCGTGCGCCCCTTGAGGCGGCCGGTCGCGTCCGCCTCTTCCAGGAGCACGCTCGCCTCATGGCCGACGCAGCCGTCGAGGAAGCGCCGCACGGCGGCCTGGCCCCGCTCGCGCACCTCGCGCGCGCGGGCCTTGCGCGTGGCCTTGGGCACCTGGGGCATTCTCGCGGCGGGCGTGCCCGGCCGCTCGTCGTAGGGAAACACGTGCAGGTGCGTCAGGCCCAGGCGGTCCAGCGTATCGAGTGTGCGCGCGTGGGCGTCCGCATCCTCGGTGGGGAAGCCAGCGATCAGGTCGGCGCCGAAGACGACATCTGGTCGGCAGGCGCGCGCCCGCTCGACCGTGCGCTCGGCGTCGGCCACGAGGTGCCGGCGCTTCATGCGCTTGAGAATGAGATCGTCCCCCGCCTGGAGCGAGAGGTGAAGCTGCGGCATGAGGCGCGGCTCAGAGGCGAGCAGCGCGAAGACCTCGTCGTCCAGCTCCGCCGGGTCCACGGAGGACAGGCGCAGGCGCGGCAGATCGGGAACATTCGTAAGCAGCCGCCGGCACAGCTCGCCCAGACGCGGCCGGCCGGGCAGGTCGTCGCCGTAGGCCGTGATGTCCACGCCGGTGAGCACGACCTCGCCCACGCCGTCGGCGACCATGGCGCGGACCTGCTTGACCAGCTCGCCCACGGGCACCGAGCGGTTGTTCCCGCGCGCGTAGGGAATGATGCAGAAGGTGCAGCGGTGGTCGCAGCCCTGCTGGATCTGCACGAAGGCGCGCGTGCGCGTCTCGAACGCCTCCACGAGGTGGGAGGCGGTTTCGCGCGCTTCCATGATGTCGTCGACGACGACCCGCTGCGCCGGCTCGGGGGCGAAGCTCTCCGGGCGCAGCTTGGCCTGGTTGCCGAGCACGCGCTCCACGCCGGGCATGTCCGCGAACTGATCCGGGTGGAGCTGGGCGGCGCAGCCGGCGACGACGATGCGCCGGTCCGGGTGGTCGCGGTGGGCGCGCCGGATGGCCTGACGCGCCTGCTTTTCCGCCTCGCCCGTGACGGCGCAGGTGTTCACGATGACGGCGTCGCCCAGGCCCTGCTCGCGCGCATGGCGCAGCATGACCTCGGACTCGTAGGCGTTCAGGCGGCAGCCGAAGGTGACGATCTCCGGCTCCGCGCCCTCGCGCTCGGCTGTGGGCTCTTGGGTGGTCGCGGTTGTCATGCTGCGATCGCGATCTCGTCGAACTGGCCGGTGAAGCTGACGGCGGCCGGGCCGGTTTTGATGACATGGCCGTCCGACTCGCGCCACGCAAGCTCCAGCGGCCCGCCGTCCAGGTGCACCGTCACCGCGCGATCGGTGAGCCCGCGCCGCACGCCCGCGACGCAGACCGCGCACGCCGCCGTGCCGCAGGCGCGCGTGACGCCGGCGCCACGTTCCCAGACGCGCAGGCTGATGGTTTCGGCGTCCAGCACGGTGGCGAAGCTCGCGTTGGCGCGCTCCGGAAAGATCGCGTGGTGCTCCACGCGCGGCCCCAGGCTCTCCAGCGCCACCGCCTCGGCGTCGGCCACGAACGCGACCGCATGCGGGTTGCCCACGTTGACCGCCGCCACCTCGGGAACCCCGGTCAGCCCGAGGTCGAGGTGCAGGGTATCCGCGCGTTCGGCGAGCGGGATGGCGTCCCACGCCGTCCGGGCCGGGCCCATGTCCACGCTGATGCGGCCGTCGCCGCTCGGCCATGCCGTGATGACGCCGGCGCGCGTTTCGATGCGCACGGGGTCGCTTCCCTCACGCTCCGCCATGAAGCGCGCGGCGACGCAGCGCGCGGCGTTGCCGCAGGTGCTCACCTCGCCGCCGTCGGCGTTGAAGATGCGCATGAAGACGTCCGCGACCTCGCCCTGCGGCGGCTCGATCACCACGAGCTGGTCGCAGCCAACCCCCCGGCGGCGGTCGGCGATCACGCGCACCTGCGCCGCCGACGGGGCGAACGGCTCGACACGCGCATCCACCACGACGAAGTCGTTGCCCAGGCCGTGCATCTTGACGAAATTCCGGCGCGCGCTCATGCGGGGCATATAGACCCCGCGCGCGGGCGGTGTCCAGCGCGCGGCCGGGGTGATGCCCGTTGCCACCGCGCGGGCGTGCTGCTAGCTTCCGCGCCACTCCGCCGGCCGGGACATCGCGGCCGCGGGCACCCGATCCCACAACCGTCAACGGACCGCGCAGCGATGCCGAAGATCGAGGGCAACGACATTCGCGTCGGCAACGTGATCGAGCACAAGGGCCGCGTGTGGCGCGTGATGAAGACGGATCACGTCAAGCCCGGCAAGGGCGGCGCCTACATGCAGTGTGAGCTGCGCGACCTCTTCGACAGCTCCAAGACCAACGAGCGCTTCCGCGCCCAGGAGACGCTGGAGCGCGTGCGCCTGGAGCAGCGCGACTATCAGTTCCTCTACCAGGACGGCGACGAGTTCGCGTTCATGGATCTGGAGACCTTCGACCAGATCACCGTGGGCCGCGAGCTCATCGGCGAGCCGGCGCGCTTCCTGGTCGAGGGCATGACCTGTGAGATCGAGTTCTACGAGGACAAGCCGCTCAACGCCACGCTGCCCGACAGCGTGACGCTCGAGGTCACCTACGCCGAGCCCGTCGTGAAGGGGCAGACGGCGACGGCCTCCTACAAGCCCGCCGAGCTGTCCACCGGCGCGCGCGTCATGGTGCCGCCGCACGTGGAGACGGGCAACTGGGTGACCGTGAAGACGGCCGACGGCAGCTACGTCGAGAAGAAGCGCCAGTAAGGCGCGCGACGGCGAGCCGGAAGGCGCTCGCGCGGCCGCTGCCGCCGACGGCGTGGCGCTCGCGGCGCAGCCGTTGATCGGCGCCCCGCGGTGGCGGCGGCTCACGACCAGCCCGCAAACGGAGCACACCATGGCGACGCGTTCGCCCGTCCTCAACGTGATGATGCGCGCCGCCGACAAGGCCGCGCGCGGGCTCAAGCGCGACTTCGGGGAGGTCGAGAACCTCCAGGTGTCGCGCAAGGGGCCGGCCGACTTCGTTTCCGCGGCCGACCGGCGCGCGGAGCAGACGATCCGCCAGGAACTCCAGCGTGCCCGGCCCGAGGCGGGCCTGCTCATGGAGGAAGGCGGCGGTGACAAAGGGGCCGACGACAAGGCCAGCCGCTTCATCGTCGACCCGCTGGATGGGACCAGCAACTTCCTGCACGGCCTGCCCCACTTCGCCATTTCGATCGCGCTCGAAGAGCGCGGCGAGCTCGTGGCGGCCGTGGTCTACGACCCCATCAAGGAGGAGCAGTTCTTCGCCGAGAAGGGCAGCGGCGCCTTCCTCAACGACCGGCGCCTGCGCGTGTCGGCGCGCGAGCGTCTCGACGCGGCGCTGATCGCGACCGGCGCGCCCTACAAGGGGCACGGCAACCGTCCCACCTTCCTCGCGGAGCTCGACGCCGTCATGGCGGAAACCGCGGGAATCCGCCGCATGGGCTCGGCCGCGCTGGATCTCGCCTATGTCGCCGCCGGACGCTACGACGGCTACTGGGAACGCGAGCTCTCGGCGTGGGACACCGCGGCGGGTGCGCTCCTGGTGCGCGAGGCCGGCGGCGTGATCAGCCAGATCGACGGCAAGCCCTTCAAACCGGAAAGCGCGAGCATCCTCGCCGCCAACGTCGATCTGGAAGTCGCCCTGCAACGGCTGGTTCACCAGGCCGGCAAGCGAACCGCGACGGCATGAGCTTGCCCGCGGATTGCGCAACGGCTAGGCTCTGACACGATGCGCATCCGCCACTTGCCTGGGCATACCCGATGACGCACCGCCTGAGTGTACCAGCACGCCGTCTGGCGGCGGGCCTTGCGAGCGTGTGCCTGCTCCCGGCCATGCCCCTCGCCGCGCAGGAGACCACCACGATCGGCGGCTCCGGCGCGGGCGGCAGCGACAATGTCAGCGTCAATCTCGACGTGATCGAGGGCGACGCCGGAGAGCGTGGCGGCCAACGCGGATCACGGCAAGACATCCGCACGGGCGAGGAGCGATCCGGCGGCGACGGGTCCCTGAAGCTGCAAATCCCCGGCGGGGACGGCGCCGGCGAGCGCCCGGAGCAGCCCGAAGTCGACCCCGGCGAAATGGTGCGCGGCCCGGGCGGTGCAATGCTGCGCTTTCCGCTGCTGGAAGCGCCGCGCAGCCGCCTCACCGTCGAGATGGCGGAGTTCGAGCGCCGCGAGGAACCCGAGCGTCAGCCCACGGAAAAGCCGGCCGACGAGGGCGAGCCCGCGGGCGAGCCCATGGTCGAGGCGGACGAGCCGGCCGACACGGATGAAGCGCCGGCCCAGACGGAAACCACCACGCTCGCCGGTAGCACCGAGGGCGCGACTCAGACCGGCGTCGGCGCAGAAAACGCGGACCGGGAACAGGCCGCGTCGCGCGACACCGAGCCGAGCGGCGCGACCGAGACCCAGGTTGCCGAAAAACCAGAGACCGAAGCCGCTGACGCGGCCGAGCGCGAAACGGCCGGGACCACGGACGACACCGGCAACGGCGAACCCGTCGAGCTTCAGCCCGGGACCAAGCCCGAGGACGAAACAGCCACGGCCCAGGAACCCGCGAGCGAACCGGCCGAAACCGGGACGAGCGACGCCACGGGTTTGGACACCGCTGGCGACGCGGGAGACGGTGAACCGGCGGAGACGCAAGCCGATTCCCCGACGGACACCCAGACGGCGGCCCGCACCGACGACACCGGCCCGTCGCTGGAGAAGCAGCTCAGCTTCGACACCGGCTCAGCGGAGCTGCGACCGGACGCGCGCCGGCGGCTCGACCGGGTCGTCGAAGCGCTGGAGGGGGATGCCAACCGGCGCATCGAGTTAACGGCCTACGCCGACGTGCCGGGCGATTCGCCCAGCCGTTCGCGCCGCCTCTCGCTCTCGCGGGCGCTTGCGGTGCGCTCCTACCTGATCGAGCAGGGCGTGCGCTCGACCCGCATCGATGTGCGCGCCCTCGGCGACGCGGTCGAGGAGGGCCCCGCCAACCGCGTGGACATCGCGCCGGCAACGCGCGGCTAGGACCGCGGGCCGCGTGCCCGCCGCGCACACGACCACTCGGGAGAATGGGATGCCGTCCGTTCTTTCCGGGCGAGCGGAGTCACGCGCGCAAAACCGGTCCGGGCGCCTGATCCGGTTTTTTTGCGCGATCTGCTCTCATGCCAAAGTTTTGTCGCTTTCCGCCGCGACCGTCGCGCCGCCGGCGCACGGACGGGGCGCCATCCGCTCCCAGCTTGTGAGGCCGCGAGCATGAGCCTACGGCGCTACATCATCCGGATGGTCGTCTTCCTGGTGATCGTGGCCGCTGCCTGCGGCGCGCTGCTGCCGCAACTGCGCGACGCCTTCCTCGGCAATCCGCTGTTCAATGGCCTGATCCTGGGTGTGCTGCTGCTCGGCATCCTCTTCATCTTCCGCCAGGTCATCTCGCTGCGCGCCGAAGTGGCCTGGATGGAAAAGATCCGCGAACAGGCCGGCGGCGGGTTGCAGTTCCCAGGCGCGCTGCAGGACGAACGCCCGCCCCGGCTTCTGGCGCCGCTCGAGCGCATGGTGGGCCAGCGCGGGGGCAAGCTGACACTCTCGGCAACCTCGATGCGCTCCCTGCTCGACAGCATCCAGAGCCGTATCGGCGAGAACCACGACATCTCGCGCTACCTCGTGGGCCTGCTGGTCTTCCTCGGCCTGTTGGGCACCTTCTGGGGGTTGCTGGAAACCGTGAACGCGGTCGCGGGCGCCATCGGCGATATCGAGGTCACGGGCAACGAGCCCGCGGCGATGTTCAGCCAGCTCCAGAACAGCCTACAGGAGCCGCTGGCCGGCATGGGCACGGCGTTCTCCTCCTCGCTGTTCGGCCTGGCAGGTTCGCTGATTCTCGGCTTCCTGGAACTTCAGGCGGGCCAGGCGCACAACCGCTTCATCAACGAGCTGGAGGAGTGGCTGTCCTCGATCACCAAGCTCTCCGGCGGCGGCGCGGCCGAGGGCGGCGGCGAGTCCGTGCCCGCCTACATTCAGGCGCTTCTTGAGCAGACCGCGGACAGCCTGGACAGCCTGCAGCGCACCATCGCCGGCGGCGAGGAAGACCGCGAGAACATCAACAAGAATCTCATGCAGCTCACCGAGCGCGTCTCCACGCTCACCGACCAGATGCGCACGGAGCAGTCGGTGATGATGAAGGTCGCGGAGACGCAGTCACAGCTGAAGCCGCTGCTCGCCCGCATCGCCGACGCCAGCGAAGGCCAGCAGCAGGGCGGCGGGATGGACGAGACCACGCGCGATCACATCCGCAACCTCGATGTGCGCCTGGAAAAGCTGGTGAACGACACCTCGCAGGGCCGCGAGCAGGTCGTGCGCGAGATCCGCAACGAGATCCGCTTGCTGGCACGCACGATCGCGGCCGTGGCCGAGGAAGGCGACACGGAGCGCCAGAGCTAACCCCATGCAGCCGCTCGGGCGCCGCGACCGGCAAGGGTCCGTCAACATCTGGCCAGGGTTCGTGGACGGGCTGGCCAGCCTGTTGCTGGTCGTCGTCTTCGTCCTGATGGTGTTCTTCGTCGCGCAGTTCTTCCTCAGCGTCGCTCTGTCCGGGCGCAACGAGGCGCTGCAGGACCTTCAGAGCCGGGTCAGCGAGCTGTCCGAGCTGCTGAGCATGGAGCGCGATGCCAACCAGGATCTGCGCGGCAACATCGAGGAGCTGTCGAGCGAGCTTCAGAGTTCCATTCAGAAACGCGAGCAGCTTTCCGATCAGCTCGCAGAGGTGAAAGAGCAGCGCGCCAGCCTGACGCAGCAGCTTACGGCCGCGCGCGAGAAGCTCGCGAGCACCGAGGACGATCTCGCGGCCACGCGCTCGGAACTGGCCGCGACCAAGGACGACCTCGCGGCCACGCGCGACGAGGTTCAGGCCAGCGAGGACACGATCGAAACCCAGCTCCAGCAGATCAAGGCGCTCAAGGATCTGCGCGAGGAGTTGCGCCGCGATGTGGCAGCGCTGGAATCCCGGCTGAACGACGCGCGCGAGCGGGCGCAAGAGACCGAGGTCGAACTGGACGAGCTGCGCAAAACGGCGCAGCAGCGCAGCGAACGCATCACCACGCTGCGCCAGAAGCTGGAGGACGCGCGCGCGACCGCAACGGCGCGCGAGGACGAAGTCGCGCAGCTGCAAACCACACTGGCGGACCGTCGCGAACAGACGAACACCCTGGAACGCGAGCTGAAGGAGCAGGAGAAGCTCACCGAGGAACAGGCGGCCAAGATCGACCTGCTCAACCGGCAGCTCGCCTCGCTGCGCCGGCAGGTGGCCGGGCTGAACGCGGCGCTGGACGCGGCCGAGACGACGATCGAGGAAAAGAACGTCGAGATCGCCAACCTCAGCGACCGCCTGAACACCGCCCTCGCCCAGCGCGTTCAGGATCTGGCCGAGGCGCGCTCGGAATTCTTCGCGAAGCTGAAGGAGGTGCTGGGGGACCGCGAGACCATCCGCGTCGTCGGCGACCGCTTCGTCTTCCAGTCGGAGGTGCTGTTTCCCTCCGCGTCCGCTGAGCTGGACACGGACGGGCAGCAGCAGATCCGCCAGCTCGCCGCCACGCTCACCGAGATCATTCCGCAGATCCCCGACGACGTGGACTGGATCCTGCGCGTGGACGGCCACACTGACCAGCGCCCCATCGACACCGAGCGCTTCCCCTCGAACTGGGAGCTGTCCACGGCGCGGGCCGTGGAGGTCGTCAAGACGCTGATCGGCGAGGGCATCCCCGCCCGGCGGCTGGCCGCGACCGGGTTCGGCGCCAACCGGCCGCTGGCCGAGGGCACGTCGCGCGCGGATTATCGCCGCAACCGCCGCATCGAGTTCAAGCTAACCCAGCCCTGAGCGGCGAGGTCGAACGCACGGGATCGTGCGATCGGCCGGGTCGTGACATCGGTCCCGGCTTCGGGGTCACGTGCCAAGACTGTTCGCTAGGTCCCACAGTGTTAACTATATTTCAACACCGTCGGTGCAGGCTTAGCGTGCGTGCAGAGGATACCGGGGGCGGCCGACCGCACGCCGTATCCCGGAGGGCCTCGGGCTCGCCGCGGCCGGTTTCCGGCCCAGAGGCGATGGCACGCGTTCCTTAAGCCTCCCTGTTACCTTGCCGCCGGCGCCCGTCCGGCGGCATTTTTTTGCCCACCGATGGCCGGATCGCGGCCGCTCGGGGTTGGCGCCGGGCCGCGGCATGTCACCCCGGTGGATCATCCATAAGATTGCTTGACCACAGCGGACCGTCCGCCTACGCTTTGACCTGCGGCAAGTTGACAGGGATGGCTGGGGACGTTTGCCGCGTCCCGCAAAAACCGGCGGCGGACCGGGGATCCAACCCACGGCCGCGAGCCGGTTTTTTTTGTTGGCCGTGCCGCGGCTGTCCAGCACACACCATACGGCGCCGCCGGGGCTTGGTTGTCGGCCGGCCGGTGGGCTAGCCTCTCCGGGCCAGTACGGGGGAGGCATCCATGCTCTTCATGATCCACTGCGTCGACAAACCGGACAGCGCTGCCATCCGGCAGGAGAACCGGGACGCACACCTCGCCTATCTCAAGGACCATCACGACAAGATCCACGCCGCCGGGCCGCTGCTTCACGACGATACGGGCGGCGGGCCAACGGGCAGCCTGTTGCTGATGGAGTTTCCGGATCAGGCAGCGGCGGAGGCCTTTGCCGCCGAGGACCCCTACAACGCGGCCGGCCTGTTCGAGCGCGTGGAAATCAAGCCCTGGAAACAGGTCCTGCCGTAACCGCAGCCCTTTGACGCGTCCCGACCAGCGCTGACCACCAGGCAGACGAGGTGAGCTGCAGGCCCATGGCCTATTGGCTGATGAAATCCGAGCCCGGCACCTGGTCCTGGCAGGACCAGGTTCACGACGGCGTCGCCGAATGGGACGGCGTCCGCAACAATCAGGCCTCCAACAACCTCAAGCAGATGCGCGTGGGCGACCGCGCCTTCTTTTATCATTCGGTCAACGAGAAGCGGATCGTGGGCGTGGTCGAGGTGGTGCGCGAATACTACCCCGACCCCAGCGATCCCTCGGGCCGCTTCGGCATGGTGGACGTGAAAGCCGTTACGCCCATGAACCGGCCGGTACGGCTGAAGGAGATGAAGGCCGATCCGCGTTTGCAGGACCTGCCGCTTATCCGCCAGCCGCGGCTGTCCGTCATGCCCATCACCGAGGACGCCTGGCGAGTCATCTGCGAGCTGGGCCAAACCGGCGCCTGACGGCGACGCGATCCGCGCTGCCCGCACTCGGGTTGTGCATCGCGGCACCGGTTCCGATATCCTCGGCAAAACACTTCATGGCCGAGCGTGCGCGCGCATCGCGGCTATGCAGACAGGGAGGGCGATTTCACCATGGCACAGGTCGAAACCTACGACGTCCCGGACTCGGTCGCCGAGCGCGCCTGGATCGACCGGGCGTCGTACGACGAGATGTACCGCAAGTCCGTGGAGGACCCGGAGAGCTTCTGGGCCGAGCACGGCAAGCGGATTCACTGGTTCAAGCCCTTCACCAAGGTGAAGGACGTCTATTACGGCACCGACGATGTCCGCATCCGCTGGTTCCACGACGGCACCACGAACGCCTGCTACAACTGTCTGGACCGGCACCTGCCGCACAAGAAGGACGACCCGGCGATCATCTGGGAGGGGGACGAGCCCGACCAGCACCGCACGATCACCTTCGGCGAGGCCCACGAGGAGGTCTCGCGCTTCGCCAACGTGCTGAAGGCGAACGGCGTCCAGAAGGGCGACCGGGTGACGATCTACATGCCCATGATCCCCGAGGCCGCCTTCGCCATGCTGGCGTGCGCCCGCATCGGCGCGGTCCACTCGGTCGTCTTCGGCGGCTTCTCGCCCGACAGTCTGGCCGACCGCATCATCGACGCGGACGCGCGCGTCGTGATCACGGCCGACGAGGGCGTGCGCGGCGGCAAGACCATCCCCCTCAAGGCCAACACCGACGAGGCGCTGCAACGCTGCCCCGACGTCGAGCGCGTCATCGTGGTCAAGCGCACCGATGCCGACATCGCCTGGAACAGCGACCGTGACCGCTGGTACCAGCACGAGCTGGAAAAGGTGTCCGCAGACTGCCCGGCGGAGGAGATCAACGCCGAGGACCCGCTGTTCATCCTCTACACCTCGGGCTCGACCGGAAAGCCGAAGGGTGTGCTCCACACCACCGGCGGCTATCTCGTCCACACCTCGATGACGCACCAGTACGTCTTCGACTACAAGGACGGCGAGATCTACTGGTGCACGGCGGACGTCGGCTGGATCACGGGCCACAGCTACATCGTCTACGGCCCGCTGGCGAACGGCGCGACGACGCTCATCTTCGAGGGCACCCCCACCTACCCGGACGCGTCGCGCCACTGGCAGGTCGTCGACAAGCACGGCGTCAACATCTACTACACCGCGCCGACGGCGATCCGCGCGCTGATGCGCGAGGGCAACGACCCCGTCACCAGGACCAGCCGCAAGAGCCTGCGCATCCTCGGTACCGTGGGCGAGCCCATCAATCCCGAGGCGTGGCGCTGGTTCCACCGCGTCGTGGGCGACGAGCGCTGCCCCATCGTCGACACTTGGTGGCAGACGGAGACGGGCGGCATCATGATCTCCCCGCTGCCCGGCGCGACGCCGCTGAAGCCCGGCTCGGCCACGCTGCCCTTCTTCGGCATCAAGCCGGTCCTGGTGGACAACGAAGGCACCGAGCAGACGGGCGCCACGCGCGGCAACCTGTGCATCGCCGATTCCTGGCCGGGGCAGATGCGCACCGTCTACGGCGACCACGACCGCTTCATCCGCACCTACTTCACCACCTTCCCCGGGCGCTACTTCACCGGTGACGGGGCCATCCGCGACGAGGACGGCTACTACTGGATTACCGGCCGCGTGGACGACGTGCTCAACGTCTCCGGCCACCGCCTGGGCACGGCCGAGATCGAGAGCGCGCTCGTGCTCCACGAGAAGGTGGCGGAAGCGGCCGTGGTCGGCTTCCCGCACGAGATCAAGGGTCAGGGCATCTACGCCTACTGCACCCTCGTCGCCGGCGAGGAGGGCGACGAGCGGACCAAGCAGGAGCTGGTGGATTTCTGCAAGCAGGAGATCGGCGCGCTGGCGAAGCCCGACATGATCCAGTTCGCCAGCGGCCTGCCCAAGACGCGCTCGGGCAAGATCATGCGCCGCATCCTCCGCAAGATCGCCGAGGACGACACGAGCAACCTGGGCGACACCTCGACCCTCGCCGATCCCACGGTGGTCGACGAGCTGGTGCGGGGCCATCAGCAGTCGAAGTAACGCGCATCGGCGAGCACAACGGTTCAACCCCGTGTCCGACGATCGCCCATCCGCGGGCCGGGCCGGCACCAGCCGGTCCGGCCCCTTTTTCGTGGCCGTCCACGATCCGGGGCCGCACCCCGTACCGCGCCGTTGATCGTGCCGGCCTGCCTGCTTACTTCGGATGAGCAATGAGCCAAGCCCCCGACCCGCGCCTCTACCTCATCGTGCCGGCCGGCACGCCGACCGACCGGCTCGCCGCAGCCGTCGAGGCCGGCGATGTGGCGTGCATTCTCCTGACCGGTACCGGGGCCGATGCGCGCGCGCTCGTGGACGCGGCGCAGGACCGCGGCGTCGCTGTGCTGATCCCGGACGAGCCGGAGCTTGCGCGCAGACTGGGCGCCGACGGCGTCCACCTGACCGGCGAGGCGTCGGTGAAGACGACACGCCAGGCGCTCGGCGGCGACGGCATCGTGGGCGTTCAGTGCGGGCGCTCGCGCCACACGGCCATGGTCGTCGGCGAGGCCGGGGCCGACTATGTCGCATTCGCCGGCACCGAGGACGCGCCCGACGGGCCGGCGGACCCCGAGGTGCTGCGCTGGTGGCAGCTCATGATGACGCTGCCGTGCGTGGCCATGGGCGGCTGCGCGCCCGAGGACACCGGCCGCCTGGCGCAGGCTGGCGCGGATTTCGTCGCGCTGGGGGCGGGCGTCTGGGATGATCCCGACGGGCCGGCCGCTGCTGTGGCGCGGGCGCAGGCGGGCCTGAACGCGCTGGCCGCGTGAGCCGGCACGGGACACGCACGCGATGACGGAGGGGCTGCTCCACACCGTCGGCCACAGCAACCACGATCTCGACGCCTTCCTGGCGCTGCTGGCGAACCACGCTATCGACACCGTTGTGGACGTGCGAGCCGTCCCCCATTCCGGCCGCTTTCCGCAATACCGCAAGCGCACGCTGGAACGGTCGCTGCCGGAGAACGGGATCGCCTACCGCTGGAAGGGCGATGCCCTGGGCGGTGTGGGCAAGCGCGGCGACGCGACGACCTTCGCCGAAATCGCGCACCGGCCGAATTTTCACGCCGCGCTGGACTCCGTCGTCGAGCTGGGCCGAACGCACCGCCCTGTCCTGATGTGCGCCGAGCGCGATCCGCTTCGTTGCCACCGAACCGCGCTCATCGCGCGCCATCTGCGTGCCCGGCCGGATCTGGCGCTGCGCCACGTCCTCGGGGACGGAAGCATCGAACCGCACGCGGCGCTGGAAGCGCGCATGACCGCAACCCTGCTGGAGACGCAGGGAGACTTGTTCGCCCCGCCGGCTGACGCCGTCGAGCGCGCCTACGCCGTGCTGGCCGCGCGCATGACCGGCGAGCGCTCCTGACGGCTCACACCCCCAGCCAGCGCTCCACGGAGTCCGCCAGCTCCGCCGGCCAGCCCAGGCCGTGGACGAGCGACGGCGTCACGATCTGACGAATGGGCCATCCGCGTTCGTTCATCGACACGCCGTGCTGCATCCCGGCGGCCAGAACCCCAACGAGATACACCGCAACCAGAACGGTGACAAAGCGGTCCATGTTTCGGGCACTCCTCCCGGATGAGAACCACCTGTACAGTCGTCTTACAACTTAACACGAAACGCATTTGGGAATCCACGAGTCGATGTATATTTACATTTGTACGGTTTATAAACTTGATTATAGCAACGAACACTGTGTTTGGACACATGGCGTTGAATTCCCGTATCAATTTTGTGACATCGGCTTCGACGGGACTCACCCGCGCAACCGCGCCGCCCATCACGCCGCCGCCAACCGCCGGCACGCCCCCTCGCCCGGCCGCCAGCCTCGCCACTGTTGCACCCAACGCCGGACTGCCCCGATGGTGGGACGCCGACGCCGGCAACGATCACGGCCCGGAACAGGAGGAGGAGACGATGGTCTCAGGCCGATCCGCACGCGCGCTGGCTGGACTCCTGACGGCCATAACGCTCCTCACCGCGGGCTGTGCCCCGCGGCCGGGTGTCCAGCCGTCCGGGACCGCGGACAGCACGCCAAGCCTGAGCGAGCTGATGCGATTGGCGCGCAAGAGCGAGGACAGCGGCAACATCAGCTCCGCCGCCGACATCTACCAACGGGCGGTGGATGCCTATCCCGACGCCGGGGAGGCGCGGCTGGGCCTGGGACGCACCAGCTACACGCTCGGCCGCACGAAACGGGCGGTGGAGGCCTACTCGGCAGCGGTGGAGCGGCTGCCGGATGCCGCCGACGCACGCTACGGGCTGGGCAAGGCGTTGCTGGCCGACGATCGGCCGCAGGCCGCGATCCGAGCCTTCGACCGGCTGATCCGGCGCGATCGAACCGGCTCGCGCCCCTACCTGGGGAAGGGCGTGGCGCTGGACCTGCAAGGCCGGCACACGGCGGCACAGCGGGTGTACCGCACGGGCCTGGAAAGCGCGCCCGACAACACGGCGCTGCGCAACAACCTGGGGCTCTCGCTGGCGTTGGGCGGGCAGACCAAGAAGGCGATCCGGGTGCTGGAGAAATTGACCCGCGATCCCACGGCGCCGCCACGCACGCGGCAGAACCTGGCCCTGGTCTACGGGCTGGCGGGCCGCATGGACGACGCCGCGCGGCTGGCGGGGCAGGATCTCTCGCGCGACGACGTCGAGAGCAATCTTGATTACTACCGCGTTCTGCACAGCCTGCACGAAAGCGCGAAACCCAAGGCGGTCCGGCAGCAGTCGCGCGCGGGGCCCACCGGCGCGCCGGTTCAGCGGCCCAACGTGCCCGCCGACTCGCCGCAATCGCTGGTCCCGGACTCGTAAACGCGATCAGCCCAGGGCCGCGTGCGGGGACGAGTTCGCTTCCAATATCCGGGCATGAAAAAGGACCGATCCGCTCGGACCGGTCCCGCGTCCACACTCGCGCGCGAATGGTCGGGGAGACTGGATTCGAACCAACGACCTCCGCCTCCCGAAGGCGGCGCTCTACCAGGCTGAGCTACTCCCCGACACGGAGCCCGTCTATAACGATCGAACTCGCGGCGTGCAACCGCCTCAACGCAACGCCCGAACGTCAGCTAAGCAGGTGTGCCACTGCGTCAAGGCCGGGGCCGGGGCGCGAGACGGGCCGCGCCGGGCTGCCGGCGCGAGCGCGGGTGTGGCATATATGTGACTGTCTGTGACTTGGCTGCTTCGCCGACCCTTGCCAAGGTCCGCGCGGCGGGCACATCGTGGCGATCTGCTGACCTCGTCCGACTCCCGGCCTGATACGGCGACTTCGGTCACCACCCCGCGCCTCGCGCGCGAACGCCAACCGTGATGCGGCGAAGAGGACACGCGATGCACACACGCCGGTCGACCCAGCTCGCGCGCGGACTGATTGCCGCGCTTCTGGCCCTGACGCTCTCCGCCTGCGCCAGCCAGGAGCCCGACTCGGCGGACGGCGACCTCTTCCAGTACCAGGAGCCGAACGACCCGCTGGAGGAGGTCAACCGCGGCATTTTCACATTCAACCGCGGAGTCGACACCGTGCTGCTGAAGCCCGCGGCGCGGGGCTACGACCAGATCCCCGCGGGTTTTCGGGATATCATCGGGAATTTCCTGAACCACATCTCGCTGCCGGTTGTGCTCGTCAACGACGTGGCGCAGGGCGAGTGGAACCGCGCCGAGGACAGCTTCGCGCGCCTGTTCGTGAACACCTTCACGCTGGGCCTGGGTGACATGGTGCCCGAGCGCCACCCCTACCACGCGGAGGACTTTGGGCAGACCATGGCCGTCCACGGTGTCGACGACGGCTTCTACCTCGTGCTGCCGCTGCTCGGGCCGTCCACGGCGCGCGACGGCGCGGGCATGGTGGCGGATATCTTCCTCACGCCGTGGACGTACGTGGACAACACCACCACCTTCTCCATCAGCACCACGGCGCTCGACGGTATCCGCCGGCGCCACGCGGCGCTCGGCCGGCTGGAGGAGCTGGAGCGCGATTCGGTGGACTTCTACGCCCGCCTGCGAAGCTTGTATTATCAACGTCGGCAGCTGAAGATCGACAACCAGATCGAGAGCGGCCCCGACATCGCCGGCTCGCGAAGCACCGCCAGCGCGCGGTGAGATCAAGGAGAGAGATCGTCATGCGTCCAGGTTCCATTCTTCGGGGTGTCGCCCTTGCGCTGACCGTGATGCTGACGGCTGGCCAGGCAGGCGCGGCCTCGCCCGACGAGGCGGCTCAGTTCATCCGCGACCTGGGGACGGAGGCGATCGACAACCTCGCCGACATGGAGCTGTCCGAGCAGGAGCGCGAAGCCCGCTTCCAGAAGATGCTCAACGAGGGCTTCGCGATGAAGGAGATCAGCCGCTTCGTGCTCGGCCGGTACTGGCGCGTGGCCTCGCCCGAGGAGCAGGAGTCCTTCCGGAAAACGTTGCAGCAGGTTCTTGCTGACCGCTTCGCGCCAATGTTCACGAACTACGGCAAGAACGACTTCAAGGTGCTCAAGGGTCAGGACGACCCCAGCAACCCGAAGCTCTACATGGTCACCACGCGCATCAAGGACCCGACCAGCGGCAACATGGTGACCGCGAAGTGGCGCGTGCAGCATAAGGACGGGGACTTCGCCATCGTCGACGTGAAGGCGGAAGGCGTGAGCATGGCGATCACGCTGCGCAGCGAGTACAACTCCGTCATTCAGCGCAACGACGGCAGCGTCGCCGCCCTCATCGACAAGATGCAGGAGGCGCTGAACCGCGATTCCGGCGAGGGTTCGGACGCAAGCGAGGGCTGAGCGGGCACCGGCCGCGCCGTCGCGCTGTGCGGGGCGCGCACACGCGGCCGTCCGTCGCTCGACCATCTTCATGCGCAAGCTGGGTCAAGCGACCCCAGCTCGCGAAATCCAGTCGTAAATGCTTCAGGCGACGTCCGGGCTGGCGGCCGTCCTCGCGGACGCATGGGCAATCTTTCCCCCATCACATGGCAGCCCGGCCAAGCCCGTCGCGCTTCGCATCACGGCGCATTGCCGCTGATGCGGCGAATGCGCCCTACGCTACCGGTTATCTCCCGCCAGCGTGGGTGACGGTGCGGGGTGCGAGGATTCCCGAGACGGACTCAAACACCGCGTTTGGAAGGCGTCCGCCCGACCGACTGACAAGATGAAACAAGCGTTGTTTCACTCCGCAGCCAAGGCCGTGTGCAGGGGCGTGGCGCCGCGCTGGTTCTTGAGTTCCTCGGCCACGCGGAAGGCGAGTTCCAGGGCCTGCGTGGCGTTGAGGCGCGGGTCGCAGTAGGTGTGGTAGCGGTCGCCCAGGCGCTCTTCGCTGATTTCCTGCGCGCCGCCGATGCACTCCGTGACCTCCTGGCCCGTCATCTCGATGTGCACGCCGCCGGGGATGGTGCCCTCCGCGCGGTGGATGGCGAAGAAGCTCTGCACCTCGGACAGGATGCGGTCGAACGCGCGGGTCTTGTAGCCGCTGCTCGCCTTTTCGGTGTTGCCGTGCATGGGATCGCACGACCACACGACCTTGCGCCCCGTCGCCTCGACGGCGCGGATGAGCGGCGGCAGGTGGCTGTCGATCTTGTCCGCGCCCATGCGGGAGATGAGCGTGATGCGCCCCGGCTCGTGGTCGGGGTCCAGGCGGTCCAGCAGGGCGCACAGCTTGTCGCCGTCCAGGTCGGTGCCGAGCTTGACGCCGATGGGGTTCTGGATGCCGCGCAGGAACTCGACGTGCGCCTCGTCCAGGTCGCGCGTGCGGTTGCCGACCCAGATGAAGTGCGCCGAGCAGTCGTACCAGGCGTCGGTCATGTGATCGACGCGGGTGAGCGCCTCCTCGTAGTTGAGGAGCAGCGCCTCGTGGCTGGTGTAGTACTCGGTCTCGCGCAGCTCGCGCACGGAGGAGGCGTTGATGCCGCAGGCGTCCATGAACGCCAGCGCCTCGTCGATGCGCCGGGCCAGCTCCTCGTAGCGCTCGCCCTGCGCGCTGTCGGCGACGAAATCGAGGTTCCAGCGGTGGACCTGGTTGAGGTCCGCCAGCCCGCCCTGGGCGAAGGCGCGCAGGAGGTTCAGCGTCGCGGCCGCCTGGTTGTAGGCGCCGAGCATGCGCCGGGGATCGGCGCGGCGCGACTCGGCGTCGAAGTCGATGGCGTTGATGATGTCCCCGCGATAGGCCGGCAGCTCCACGCCGTCCTGCGTCTCCGTGGGCTTGGAGCGCGGCTTGGCGAATTGGCCGGCCATGCGGCCGACCTTCACCACGGGCACGGCGGCGCCGTAGGTCATGACCGCCGCCATCTGGAGCATGACCTTGAAGGTGTCGCGGATGCTGTCGGCGTTGAACTGCGCGAAACTCTCCGCGCAGTCGCCGCCCTGGAGCAGGAAGGCGCGCCCGTTCGCCGCGTCCGCGAGGTGCTGCTTGAGCGCGCGCGCCTCCCCGGCGAAGACGAGCGGCGGATAGCCGCCGAGTTCGCGCTCGGTCGCGGCGAGGGCGTCGGCGTCGGGGTACTCGGGCACCTGCTGGATGGCCTTGCTACGCCAGCTCCGCGGGCTCCAGCTCGCGTCGGTCATGGTATCCGTCACGTTCCGGTTGCGGTTTGTTCGCCCGTCTGTATACGCCCGGCGCGGGCGCAAGCCAAGGGGCTCAGGCGGCGTCCCGGGTGGCCGCGTCGCTTTGCAGCTGGCGGACGTTGTCGCAGAACTCCTTGGCGCTCGTCATCAGTCCGTCAAGGTCGCTGCGCAGCTGGTCGTAGCTCTGCCGCACGCCGCCCGCGGCCTCGCCGCTGCGCTGGATTTCCGCGGCCAGCTCGCTGACGCGGGCGACGAGCTGCTGGGTCTGTCGGTCGGCGTCGTCGGTCTGGCGGCTGATCTCGCTGGCGGAGGTGGACTGCTGCTCGACGGCGCGCGTGATGGCGCCGGTGGCTTCGTCGGCCGTGGAGATGCGCGAGCGGATTTCCTGCATGGCTTCGGCCGTGGTCTGGACGTCGCCGCGCATCTGCTGGATCTGGCCGGTAATCTGCTCGGTCGCCTTCTGGGTCTGGTTGGCGAGCGACTTCACCTCGTCCGCCACGACCGCGAAGCCCTTGCCGGCCTCCCCGGCGCGCGCCGCCTCGATCGTGGCGTTGAGCGCGAGCAGGTTGGTTTTTTCCGCAATGTCGTTGATGAGGTTGATGACCTCGCCGATCTTCTGCGCCGATTGCGACAGCGTCCGCACCGTGGCGTCGGTTTCGTCCGCCTTTTCGGCGGCGCTTCGGATCTTTTCGGCGACGCTCTCGGATTCCTGGCGGATTTGATCGACGGCGCTGTCGATGTCCTGCGTGGCGGTGGCGACCGAGCGGACATTTTCGTGGGTACCGGAGGCGCTTTCCTCCACCACGCCGGCGTGGCTGCGCGTGGCTTCGTGCGCGGTATCCAGGGTGTCCGCCGCCTCGTTCACGGTGTTCAGCGCCGTGCGCACGCGGTCCAGGGTCTGCTCCATGTTGCTGTCGAAGTTTCGGACGAGCTGCATGAGTTCCTCGCCCCGGCGGGCTTCGGCTTCCTGCTCCTGCGCCCGTTCGCGCTGGCGGGCACGCTCGCGCTCGCTGTTCGCGCGAAAGACCTCGATCGCGCGGGCCAGTTCACCGATCTCGTCCGAGCGGTCCTGCGCCGGAACCGCACGGTCTTCGGCCCCGTCGGCGAGCGCGGTGGTGGTTCCGGAAAGCGCGGCGAGCGGATTGGTGATGCGCCGTCCCGCGATCACGACAAAGGCCGCCGCCGCCAGCCCGACCACGACGGTCATGATACTCATGGACCAGACGATGAAGGAGACCGTGGCGGACACCAGCGGGCCGAAGCGCTCGTCGTGCTCGAACATCTTGTCGCGCATCGTGCGCAGGGTTTCCAACGTGGGGTCGAAGGCGGCGGTGCCGGCCTCGAAGCTGTCCAGCGCCTCCAGCCCGCGGTTGGCGGAGGCGATGTCGGCATGGCACATCTCAATCGCGCCGTAGGTGCCGATGAGGCGCATTGTCAGCCGGTCCATGGCGTTGGTGGCGTCGAGACACCCCTGAGGCTGCGCACGCACGTTCTTGATCGCGGTGCGCAGGTCCCCGATCACGGGTGGCGCGGTGCCGGCTTCCGGCGCCTTGGCGGCAAGATCTTCCAGCTTGCTGTCAACGACATTGACATATTTCAGGTGCAGGCGGCTGAGCTGGTAGAAGTGCGCCCCCTTGCTGATCTGCAGGTTGGCGAAGGTGGCAATGGCGACGATTGCCACCAACGCACCGCAGATGATCTGCATGCGCCGCCGGATCCGCATCGGGTCCTCCGCTCACGACCGAACGCCGTGTTCTCTGCGTGACCTAGCATTACTTAAAAGAAATGCCAATATTTCCAGACAAATTTATATCATATATCAATATTTACTGACACGAGCCCAAGCGCCCGCCGGTATCCCGGCGGGCGCTCCAGCTTGTCGGCAAGCGCTGGATACGGGCGGAACGAGCCGCCCGCCTCGCGCCTCACAGGTTCCAGGTCAAGCCGCCGCCGAGCTGCCAGATCGAGCCGTCGGCCTCGAAGCGGCCGATCTGCTCCTCGCCGTCGAAGCCGTACGAGCCGTGCAGGTCGAAGCGCAGCCCCTCGGTGATGTTGACGCCGAAACCGAGGGAGACGCTTTGGCTCCAGTAGCCGTCGGTGATCGTGGTCTGCGCCAGTTGCAGGAAGGTCGAGGTGACCGGAAGCGCCTGATTGGAATCCGGCGCACTCACCTGGGTCACGCTGCCGAAGCTGCTTCCCAGCTCGTCCGAGTCCTTCGCCAGGTCCGAGGAGTAGGTGTAGCCGGTTCGCACGGTGATCGCACCCGGCCCCTGGCCGAAGCTGTGCTGCGCGCCGACGGAGCCCAGGAACTGATCCTGCCAGACCGAGGAATAGCCGGATGCGTCGGACCAGTTTTTCCAGCGGAACTCGGCGGCGATGAGGGTGTCGTCCAGAAGCGCGTCGCTGGTGGCGATCCCGGCCTGAACCTCGCGCGGCTGCTGCAGCGTAAGGTTCGAGAAGGAGTCGGTGCCGGTCTGGATCACGTTGTCGTAGGTGATGTCCAGCTCGCTCTTGTAGGCTGCACCGAGCACGAACGGCCCGGCGTCGTAGGTCGCACCGCCCGTGCCGCCGATGCCGAAGTTGTTCACCGTGCCGCCGGAATCCGTCAGCCCCATCTGCAGCTGGCCGATTCCGAGTGTGCCCACG
>Ga0207714_1000553_pt1 | contig 25397 bp, 20 predicted proteins | sample PonA232FremontCA_2_FD_187270 | JGI IMG/M metagenome (GOLD analysis project Ga0207714, IMG submission 187270) | Marine sediment microbial community from Fremont, CA, USA - Pond A23 Sediment 2 (SPAdes) | ecosystem: Environmental > Aquatic > Marine > Unclassified | place: USA: Fremont, California...
GATCAGGATTAAGTTCCATTATACTCTCGATATTTACTCCTTTATTTTTGGAACCTACATTAGGTAATTCATTAATTTTAGGATTGATTTTTGTAAAAATTGTTTGATTGGGCAAACCACTTGCACCTGAAACCAATCTGCCATCAGCCCCCAGGGCCATCACAAACTGCGTAGCAGGCGTATAAGTTGTTATAACTCTTTCAACTTTTTCTGGAACTTTTACTTCTCTCCCCATCATATCTACAACAGTTCTTTTCTCTGCCTTCATTTCTGTTGTAAAAGTTAAAGTAAGGGATAAGATGAAAATAATTAATACTATGATTTTTATTTTATTATTAAACATTATTAGCCTCCTAGATATTAAATTTATTATTTTCGCTATGTTCAACCTCATATAACGCTACTAAAAAAATTTTATCATTAATAAATCATTAAATCGTCAATTTAAATTATAGGAAGGGAAGATAATATCCCCTCCCTTATTAAATTCTAAACAAAGATGAAATAAAATACAAATACTATACCTAATAAATAAACTAACCAATGAACATTTTCTCCTTCACCAGTAAATAATTTTAATATAGGATAAATTATAAAACCTAGAGCTATTCCATTAGAAATTGAGTAGGTCATAGGCATTGCTATCATTGCCACAAAAGCTGGAAAAATTTCTGTAAAGTCATCCCAATCAAGGTCAGTTATATTTGACATCATCATTGTTCCTACTATTATCAAAACAGGAGCTGTTGCTGCTCCAGGAACTACGCCCACAAGTGGCTTAAAGAAAAGTGCTAAAAAGAATAATAATGCTGCTACAACTCCTGTTAATCCAGTTCTACCACCTTCAGCAACACCTGATGAAGATTCTACATAAGTTGTAACAGTGGTAGTACCAAATAATGCACCAGCAGTAGTACCTACTGCATCAGCCAATAAAGCCCTATTAGCCTTTGGTAAATCTCCATTTTCATCCAGATAACCTGCCTGCTGACTGACTCCAACTAAAGTGCCCGCAGTATCAAACATGTCTACAAATAAGAATGACAGTAAGATAACTACAAATCCAGCATCAAAAGCTGCCTTTAAATCCAATTGAAATAATACTCCAGACCAATCACCCCATTGCGGTAAAGCAAAAATTCCTTCTAAGGGAGGTGTTACTCCATTTAATGTTCCAAATAAAGTAGAAATTATTATCCCCCAAAGCAGGGCTCCTCTTATTCCTCGAGCATATAAAATTCCAGTTACAATTAAACCTACCAGAGTAACTAAAGATGCTCCAGAAATAACATCACCCATCTGCACTAAAGTAGATTCTGAAGCGACTACTATCTTAGCATTTTGTAAACCAATAAATGCTATAAAAAGTCCTATACCAGCACTTATTCCTGTTTTTAAAGCCATAGGAATTTTATTTACAATCATTTTTCTTACAGGGGTTACACTAAGAATAATGAAAAGAATACCTTCTACAAATATAACACCTAAAGCGGCCTGCCAGGAAACTCCCATATTCAAAACAACTGAATAAGTAAAATATGCATTAAGTCCCATTCCAGATGCTAGAACAAAAGGATAATTGGTTAAAAATGCCATAAAAAGCGTACCGACAATAGCACCAGCAATAGTAGCAATAAAAACACCACCAAATGGCATTCCTGCATCACTTAAAATACTGGGATTGACAAAAATTATATATGCCATAGTCATAAAAGTAGTAAACCCAGCTAATATTTCAGTTTTTACATCTGTATTATTTTCTTCTAATTTAAAAATATTCTCTAAAAATCCAGAATTAGCATTTTTAGATTCCATAACTTTTATTATCCCCCTTATTTATTCTACTACTAAAGATACAAAATCAAATTTTTCTGCAGAAAATAAACCTCTATCTGTTACCTTTAGCCTTGGTATAACAGGTAATGCCATAAAAGATATTGTCATAAAGGGACTTTCATTTTGGACACCTAATTTTTTAGCTTCTTTTCTTAACTCAGATAATTTATCAGCAACTTCATTTAAAGTTTTGTCTGACATCAAACCTGCTATTGGTAATGCTAATTTATTTATTAATTTTCCATTTTCAATAATCACTATCCCACCATTCATTTTTTCTATCTCTCGAACAGCTTTTAACATATCTTTTTTATTTAATCCAACTACAATAATATTATGTGAATCATGACCAACAGAGGTAGCAATAGCTCCTCTTTTTAAACCAAAACCACCTAAAAGACCTAAACCTACATTTCCCGTTTGGTGGTGTCTCTCAACTACAGCCAATTTATTAAGATTTTTATTTACTAAATCTTCATTTTTAACTGGACTTTTTTCAAAACTAACAGTATCTTTTCTGGTAACTATTTGCTCGCTTACTAAATTCATTGTTCTATACTTATTTCCTTGAGGTAATTCAAAATCTTTTTCAGAAATTTCTCCTATATTCACTGAAGAAAATATTTTATTATATTCTTCACTTTTTTCAAAATTATCTTTTGGATAACCAGCTATAAATTCTTGATCTTCAGCAACTAATTTACCATCTTTAAATACCTTTTCTACCTTGAAATTTTTAAGATTATCTAAAACCACCAGATCAGCTTTATAACCTGGAGCAATGGCTCCAATATCATCAAAACCGAGAGCTGTAGCTGAATTAATAGTAGCTAGTTTAATAGCTTTTATAGGATCCAAACCTTCCTTAACAGCTTTTTTTATCAAAAAGTTAATTTGCCCTTCTTTAATTAAATCACCAGGATGTCTATCATCTGTAGCAAAGAGAAAACGATTAAAATTCCTATCATTAACCGCAGGAAGTAGTTGTTTTAAATCTCTGGTTACAGAACCTTCCCTGATCATAATATACATGCCTTTTCTTAATTTTTCTAAAGCTTCTTTGGCTGTTGTACATTCATGATCAGCTTTTATTTTACCCTGTAAGTAGGCATTTAAATCTTTACCCTTTACTCCAGGAGCATGGCCATCAATAAATTTATTTGAAAAAAGATCAAGTTTTTCCCAGAGTTTATTATCTCCATTGATCACTCCTGGATAATCCATAACTTCACCTAAACCAAATATCCCATCATAATCAATCATTTTTTCAAGTTCATTTGCATTTAGTACTGCTCCACCAGTTTCAAATTTACTGGATGGTACACAGGAAGGTAACATTAAGTTGAAATTCCAGGGCATTTTTAACCCCTTATTTAAAATATATTTTATCCCCCTTAATCCAGCAACATTAGCTATTTCGTGAGGATCAGCTACAATTGTAGTTGTACCTAAAGAAATAGCTTTTTTAGCAAATTCCTCAACAGGTACCATTGCACTTTCTAAATGGAGATGACCATCTACAAATGAAGGTGCCAGAATTTTTCCGTCCAGGTCAACTTCTTTTCTTCCCTGATAATCACCAATCCCTATTATTTTCCCAGAAGATATAGCCAAATTATCTTCATAAAGCTCTTCATTAAATACATCAAGAATTTTGCAGTTTTTTAATACTAATTCAGCAGGACTATCACCTCTTGCTTCTTTTAATAATTGAGAATTAATAATTATCACCTCCCTCTCCTTTAATTACTAATCTATCTTTTAATATGAAGAGCATCAAAATTACATCTTGTTACACATAAACCACAACCTGCACATTTTTCTTTATTTACAACTGCTATATTATCCTCATCAAGTTCTATTGCGTTATATACACAGCTTCTTACACATAGATTACAACCAGTACAGGCCTCTCTATCTACAGTTGGAGGAATTGTTTCAAAATTAGCTGTGTCAGGAGCCTCTTTTTGGGCCAGACCTCTTATATCTTCTAAATTATCATAGCCATGCTTATCCAAAAATTCTTCTATTTCCTTAGCAATTTTACCATAAACTTGAGGACCGTTTATTATAGCCTCTGTACAAACCTGTATCGCTTCTGCTCCGGCCATAATCATCTTCACAGCATCCTGACCATTTGAAATACCGCCTACTCCAATAACTGGAATATCAACAGTATTTACTGCCTGGAATACACAGCGTAAAGCAAGAGGAAAAATTGCTTCACCTGAAAGCCAACCAAAGCCATTATCACTACCCATTACAGGTTTACCTGTATTAATATCTATATCAAGAGTAGGACCAAATGAATTGATAAGAACAATTCCATCAGCTCCAGCATCTTCAGCTGCTTTAGCAAAAGTAGGTATATCAATCTGAGGACTTAGTTTTACCAGAACTGGAATATCCACAACAGATTTTGCAGCTTTTACACTCTCAATGACAGGAGTAGGGTCATCTCCTAAATAATGAGTTGATAATTCAAGAGCATCTGCATACTTTTCAACTTTTTGGGCTAATTCTTTGATTTCATCTTTCTTATAACCAAGTCCAACAATAATTGGTAGATCTGTTTTTACAATCTCAGGATACTCTTCTTCCAGCCATTTTTTTGGTGACATTTCAGACCAGAGTTCACTATTCATAAAACCACTTTTGGTTTCTGCCATATTTGGACGAGGTACTTCAGCAGCTTTTACAGAAATTGTCTTGGTTACAATTGCCCCAGCACCTCCATCTCTGGCAGCAAAGGCCATTTCACTATCTTTTACAGTTGGACCTGCAGCGGGCATAACTGGATTATCAAATTCCATATCAAATAATTTTACACTTACATCAGCCATGATTATTACCTCCCATAAATTAGTTAATAATCTATCATCCATGTCTACAAAATGAAAATGACTATTCTTCTAAAGCTTTAAGTATTTTTTCTGGTGTAATTGGTAAATCTGTAATTCTAACTCCTATTGCATCATAAATTGCATTGGCAATACCTGGATTAGCAGCCATAGCAACTGGCTCACCTATACCTTTTGCACCATAGGGACCTTCAGCATCTGAATTTTCTATTAATCTTGATTCAAAATCAGGCACATCCATGGCAGTAGGAACAACATAACCGGTCATATTAGGATTTAAGGTAATACCATCTTTTATAACCTGTTCTTCCATTAAAGCCATTCCAATACCCTGAGTTGTACCACCTTCAATTTGTCCTTCTACATTTTTAGGATTAATAGCTTTTCCAACATCAAGAGCAGTTTTTACATCTAAAACATCCACCAAACCAGTATCTGTGTCAACTTCAACCTCATAAATTTGGGTCATAAAAGTATATGCTACATAGGTTTTTGGACTCTGTCCATTTTCATCATAGTCATATGTTTCCGGATAAAAAGTTCCTTCACCTTTTAATTCTTCTCCTTTTTCCTGAACTCTATATGCAATTTCCCTAAAACTTAATTTTTTATCTTCTTCCCCCACTGGATAAGCATAGCCTTCTTTAACTGTCATTTCAGGATAATTAGTACCAAATTCTTTACTTGCAAAAAAGTATATTTTTCCTAAAAGATCCTGAGCAGCATTTTTTACAGCATTACCTGTAAAATAGGTCTGTCTGGTTGCAGAAGTAGAACCTGAATTTTTTGTAGTATGGGTATCTCCTTCTACTATACTAAATTGGGAAGTATTAGTATTAAGAACCTCAGCTGCAATTTGGGTAACTACAGTTTCTACTCCCTGACCGACATCAGCAGCAGCTGTTCTAATTAAAAGTTGTCCATCATCTTTTATTTCAATTGAAGCTTCAGAATAGTCAGGAAAGCCTTCTCCATAACCAAAACCAAACATTATTGTTGCTAAACCTCTACCTTTTTTCTTCATTTTTGACCCTCCTTATCTTCCATCATATCTTTTGCTTCTTCAAGGGTCTCTTTAACATTAACAGTTCTATTTAAAACCTGACCGGTTGGAGTTTCTGAACCTCTCTCAAAAGCATTATTATAACGTAATTCTAAGGGATCAATTCCTAATTTGTGAGCAATTATATCCATCTGTGAATCATAAGCAAATGCCATCTGTAAAGCTCCAAAACCTCTCATTGCTCCTCCATAAGTATTATTTGTATAAATTGTATAAGAATTTCCTCTTACATTTTTAACCTCATAAGGACCGGTACAATGAAATAATCCTTTGTGAATAACAGCTGGACCACTTGAAGCATAAGCCCCGGTATCTCCAATAACTTCAACTTCTACAGCAGTTAATTTTCCATTATTTTTCACTCCTGTTTTCATTTTGATAATTATTGGATGTCTTTTTGACTGGGTTATCATAGATTCCTCTCTGGAATATGCCATTTTAACCGGTCTTCCTGTTTCTAAAGTAGCTAAAGCAAGATGAATATGAACTGAAATATCTTCTTTTTTTCCAAAAGCTCCTCCTATTGCCGGTTGAATAATTCTTATTTTATCTTTATCAACTCCCAGGGATTGGGCAATATCAGCCTGACTGTCATGAATCCACTGGGAAGCAACCCAGATTTTTATCTGATCAACAGTTGGATCATAATAGGCAACTCCAGATTCATTTTGTAGTGGTAGCTGATCAATATGTTGAGTTGTATACTCATTTTCTTCTATTAAATCTGCATTAGCAAAACCTTTATCAACATCACCTTTTTCTAAATGATGACTGGTTAGAATATTTTTATCAAGATTATTATTATCTAATATATTATCTCCTTTGTGAATTGATGGAGCATCATCTTCCATAGCTCTTATTGGATCAGAAATAATTTCTAGCTCTTCAACTTCTGCTTCAATCAGAGAAACTCCTTTTCTGGCCGCTTCTCTAGTCTCAGCTACTACTATAGCTAAAGCATCACCCATATATCTCATTTTTTCATCTATACCAATCAGCACAGGTTGATCTTTTATGATTAAACCAAAATTATTTAAATCTGGATAGTCTTCAGCAGTAATAACAGTAACAACCTCAGGTAATGCCTCTGCTTTACTTATATCTAATTCTTTCAAATAAGCATGGGGATGAGTTGCTCTTTTTACTCTTGCATAAAGCATATCATCAAAATATATATCATTTGGATAAACAGCTTCCCCGGTAGTTTTTGCTTCAGCATCAACTTTTATAACATCATGTCCAACATAATCATGAGGATTTTTAAGCATTATTTTCACTCCCTTCACTCTGAAGCTTTTTTGCTGACATTTTTACAGCATCAAATATTTTTGCATATCCGGTACAGCGACAAATATTGCCTGATAAACCTCTTTTAATTTCTTCAGAAGAAGGATCTGGATTTTTATCAAGTAAATTTTTAGTTGCCATTATCATACCCGGTGTACAAAATCCACATTGTACTGCTCCAGCTTCAATAAATGATTTCTGAATCTGATGAAGGTCATTCCCTTTTTTAACCCCTTCAACTGTTATGATTTCTGAACCATCAGCCTGAGCTGCCAGGATTAAACAGGAAGCAACAAGTTTTCCATCCATAATTACACTACAGGCTCCACATTCTCCCTGACCACATCCTTCTTTGGCTCCAGTAAGGCCCAGATCATCACGAAGTAAATCAAGTAATCTCATAGAAGGGGTTACTGTTTCGGTTCTTTTTTCACCATTGACTGTAAACTTAATTTTATATTCCATTTACTAACACCCCTCTACTTTTTCTTTTATATCTTTAAAGGCACTTAAAGTTATATTAAAAGCTACATCACTTCGATATTTAGCAGTACCTCGTATATCATCAATTGGAGAAATTTCATTTTCAACAATCTCTGCAATTTTTTCATAATCAAGCTTACTAAAATCTTTTCCTATTATTTCTTTTCCAACTTTATCAATTTTAAGAGGAGTAGGTGCTACAGCTCCCATCGCCAAAGATGCATCTTCAATCTTTTGACAGTCATCATCTAATTGGATTCTAACTGCAAGAGTTAAACTTGAAATAACAAGTGCTTTTCTTTTACCAATTTTAATCCACTTATCAAAATTATTTTTATTTAGAGGAATAATTATTTTGCTTAAAATTTCATCTTTTTTTAATTCATTTTTCTTGACACCTGTAAAAAAGTCATTTGCTGATATTTTTCTCTGACCTTTTTTTGACTTTAAAATAAACTCTGCATTATAGATAAGTAATACAGGTAAAAGATCGCCAGCAGGTGATGAAGTAACAATATTTCCTCCTATTGTTCCTCTATTTCTAATTTGTGGTGAACCAACATCCAACGCAGCATCTTTTAAAGCAGGTACATTTTCTTTAATTAGATTTGAATTTAATAATTGAGTATAAGTAACTCCAGCTCCAATTTCAAGTTTTCCATCTTTTTTATTAATTTCTTTTAATTCCTTTATTTTATCAATTGCCAGCCAATTATTTACTTCATATAATTCTTCGAATTTCTCTACCATAATATCAGTTCCACCGGCAATAATTCGATAATCATCATTATCAGCCATAACTTCTAAAGCTTCATTTATAGTTTTAGGAGCATAAAACTGATTAGAATCTTTGCCAGAAGTCTTCTGCCTGTTTTCTAATTCTGGGGAGTAATCTTTTTTCATCTAGTACTTGCACCTCCTGATTTTTCATTAGAATATTTCCATTAACTATAGTACTATCAACAATACCACCTTTAAATCCCATTAACATATGACCAAAAATATTTTGCTTGTTAATAGGAGTTGGGGAATTGTAATCAAGAACAATTATATCTGCTAAATTTCCTTTTTTAATAGCTCCCAGGTTTCCTTTAAAATAATCTGAGGCAATATTTTGATTATTTTGAATAGCCATCTTCTTTACTAATTCTCCACCAACTGATGGATTCCCTCTTTCATGGGTTTGTAATAGATTGGCAACACTTAAACTTTCAAACATATCAGTTGTATAACCATCTGTTCCCAGTCCAACTCGTACTCCTTTTTGAGAAGCATCATTAACTTGGGCCGCTCCAACTGCATTACTCATATTAGATTCAGGATTATGAATTAAATTAACTCCATTTTCTCGTAAAATTTCAGCTTCTCCTTTTTGGAGATGAACTCCATGGATAGCCAGACTATTTTCTCTCCACAAATTGTAATTATTCAATCTATCTACTACTCCCTTAAATCCCCTATCTTTACTATCTTTGACATCTGCATAACCTTCAGCACAATGAATATGAATAGGAACATCTAGATTCTCACTGAGGGCTGCTGTTTCAGTTAAAGTATCATCACTAAGAGTAAAAGAGGCATGTAAACCTATAGTTCCACTTAAGAGATTATCTTCAGAATCTAATTTTTTTAAAAATCTTTCATTTTCATTTAAAGCCTTTTCTGCCTTAATTTCACCATGTCTATCAGAAATTTCATAAGATAGATTAGCTCTGATTCCAGCTTTTTTAACAGCTTCAGCTATTAGATCAAGGCTACCATTTATATAACCATAACTTGCATGGTGGTCAAAAATAGTAGTTGTCCCTGCTTTTATACTACTTAAAAGTGCATAAATTGTACTATAATAAATATCTTCTTCATTTAAATTTTTATCCAGTCTCCACCATAATTTTTCTAATATATCTACAAAATTCTGGGGAGGTTGATCTGTTTTTAAATCCATGCCTCTGGCAAAAGTACTATAAAAATGCATATGAGTATTTACCAATCCAGGCATAACTATTTTACCATTAACATCAAATTCTTCTGTAGCTGGATATTTTTCTTTAAGATTTTCAGTATTTCCAACTTCTGCAATCTTATTATCTTTTATTAAAATGGCTCCATTTTCAATAATTTCTGAATTTTTATTAAAAGTTAAGATCTTACCATTTGTTAAAAGAAGCATAATGAACCTCCTTTAGCCATTAATCATCTTTTTAGAGATGCGATTGGCATTTTCTACTATTTTTCTTTCATCATAAGTAGTAAGTTTTCCATTTCTAACTACTATTTTTCCATTAACAATTGTATAGTCCACTATCTGAGTATCACCGGTATTAACAAGAGCTGAAACCGGATCAGAAAGACCACCTGCAAAGCCAAGACGTTTACTACTAACCATAAATAAATCAGCAGCTTTACCTTCTTCAATACTTCCTATTTCTGGTTGGTTTAACAGCTTACTACCTCCATTTGTCGCCATTCCCAGTACATCTTCAGCACTTATTGCCTTAATCCCAGAAGTTAAACGATGCATTAAAAAGGCAGCTTTCATTTCTAAAATCATATTGGAAGAATCATTACTTGCACTTCCATCTACACCTAAAGCCACCGGTACATCATTTTCTAACATATAAGGCACATTGGCAGCACCAGAGGCAAGTTTTTGATTGGAAACAGGGCAGTGAGCAACAGCAGTCTGAGTTTCTGCCATTCTATCCAGTTCAGCTTCATTTAAATGAACTCCATGAGCATACCAGACATCATCACCTATCCAACCCAGCTTTTCCATGTATTCTAAAGGTCTTAAGCCAAAATTATCGATTGTAAATTGCTCTTCATCTTTTGTTTCAGCAACATGAGTATGACTCTGTACTCCATATTTTCTGGCAAGTTTTATGGATTCTTTCATATGCTCTTCAGTTACTGAAAATGGTGAACAGGGAGATAGAGATACTCTCTGCATGGCAAATGGAGAGTTATCATGATATTTTTTTATAACTCTCTCAGAATCTTTAAGTATTTTATCAGATTTTTGTACAACCTCATCAGGAGGTAAGCCTCCATCTTTTTCACTTAAAGACATGCTTCCTCTTGTCCCATGAAATCTAATTCCAATTTCAGAAGTTGCTTCAAATTCTCTATCAATAAGATCATCAGGTTGTTCATCAGGAAAAACATAAAAGTGATCAGTGGTTGTTGTACAACCTGTTTTTAATAATTCAGCAGAAGCAAGTAAGGCACTATAATATACTGCTTCTTCAGTGAGATTGGCCCAGATTGGGTAAAGAGTCTTAAGCCAATCAAATAATTCTACATTCTGGACTTCAGCGATATTGCGAGTAAGAGTTTGATAGAAATGGTGATGAGTATTGATAAGCCCTGGGTAGAGAAAATATTCATCACCTCTTATAACTTCATCTAATTCTTTTATATTTTCCTTATTAATATTTTTATCTATTTTAGCAATTTTATTATCTTTAATAAGAAGATCATGATTTTTCAATCTTCTTTTTTTATCATCCATGGTAATAATTTCTTTTATATTTTTTATTAAAATAGAAGACATTTAATCAGCTCCTTTTTCCTCTTTATTCGGAGTTACAGCCTCGACAGCTTCTATTATTTGCTCATATCCTGTACATCTACATAAATTACCTTCTATAGCAGTTTTAATATCTTCACGATCAGGATCTGGATTTTCATTTAAAAGAGATTTTGCTGACATTAACATTCCTGGAGTACAAAAGCCACACTGTACAGCCTGATGATCAATAAAAGACTGTTGTAAAGGATCTAATTCACCATCTTTTTCTAAACCTTCTACAGTCATTACTTCACTTCCGTCAACCTGAGCAGTTAAAATCATACAGGAATGAACTGCTTTTCCATCAAGTAAAACTGTACAGGCTCCACATTCTCCTACACTACAACCTTCTTTTACTCCAGTTAGTCGTAATTGTTCTCTTAGAGTATCAAGGAGTCGTTCATCTGGAGCTACTTCTAATTCATAATTTTTTTCATTTACTGTAAGATTAACTGTAATATTTTTAACCATTAGCCTTTACCTCCTTTATAATACCTGTTAATGATTTTTTAAGCAAACTTCCTATAGCAGGTTTCTTATAAGGAGTTGACCAGCGCTCACCGGTAATTGACACCATCTCTTCTCCAATTTTTTCTTCTAAATTATCATAATTAATATCATTTATATTTGCTCCTTCTAATTCTTTTTCAATTTCAGAAAAAGCCTGAGGAGATGGAGTTGCAGAACCTGGAACTATCCTTATATCTTCGAATTTATTTTCTTTATTAACTTTGCTAACAATTGCCATATTTAATCTTGCTATATCAACTGCTTTTCTTCTTTTTATTTTTTTGAAAATACTATAATATTTATCACTATATTTTGGTAAAATAACTTTAGTTAATATTTCATTTTTGTTGAGATCTGTACTGTAAGGACCAGTAATAAATTCAGGTAAACTTAAGCTTCTTGTTCCATTAACAGATTTTAAAACAACTTCTGCTTTTAAAGCAATTAGTGGTGATAAAAGATCTGCAGCAGGAGAAGCATTTACTACATTTCCTCCAACTGTACCTCTATTTCTAATTTGTGTTGAACCAATTGTTACGGCTCCCTGAGCCAGAACAGCACTATTTTTATTTATCAATTCACTTTTTACCAGTTCTGAATGAGTAACAAGTGCTCCAATTTCTATTTTATCTTCTTTTTCTTTAATTCCTTTCATTTCAGTTATATTGGAAATATCTAAAAGATAATCTACCTTATCATTATCAATATCATCTTTATGCATTTCCACTAAAAGGTCAGTACCACCTGCAATTAACTTAACCTTATTATATTTATCTAAATAATTAAGAGTTTCATCAATTTTTTTAGCCTGTAAAAATTCATATTCTAGCATTATTTATCCCCTCCTTTACTCAAATTACGACCAATAAGGACTCTTTCCAGATTAAGAGGGAGATCCCTTATTCTCCTATTTAAAGCCTGTGCTGTTGCATTTGCAATAGCAGCACTACCAAGTTCTAAGGTAGGTTCACCTATTGATTTGGCACCATAGGGACCATTAGGATCTGGATTTTCTACAATTATTGGTTCAATATTCGGCATATCTTTAGCTGTAGGAATTAGATATTTATCAAAATTATCTGTTTTAATATATCCTTTTTCAGTTTGCAAATCTTCCATAATAGCATGGCCCATTCCCATCACAACTCCACCATATATCTGGCCTTTAACATTAGCTGGATTTATTGCTTTACCTACATCATGAGCTGCAGCCATATTTAATACTTCAAGCTCTCCAGTTCCAGTATCTACTTCAACTTCTGCAATTTGACAGCCATAGACATAGGTAAAATATGGTCTTCCCTGTCCAGTTTCTTCATCCCAGGATATATCTGGAGTTTGATACCAGCCATATGCAGAAAGAAATACTCCCTGACTATAAGCTGTATTTATTATGTCAGCAAAAGAAACTAATTTTTTGCCTTCTTTGGTATATACATAATTGTCTCTCAATTCAAGATTATCTATTTCCTTTTCATAATTATCTGCTGCCACTTCCTTTATTACTGTTTTTAACTTTGAAGCAGCATCTTTAACTGCATTTCCTCCAACAAGTGTTCCTCGGGAAGCTACTGTAGAACCACTTTCTGGAGCAACTGATGTATCAGATTCCATGAAATTTATTTTATCAAGACTTATCCCCAATTCTTCTGCAGCAATTTGAGAATAAACTGTTTTTAATCCCTGACCATTTTCTGATAAACCTCCATAAATTATTAAACTACCATCTTTTTGAATAGATACTATAGCACCAGCAGCATCTACACCTTCTGCTCCAAGACTTACACCGCGATAACTGATGGCCATTCCTATTCCACGTTTTTTGTCTCCTTTTTGTTCTTTACTATATTCTTCTAATTTTTCCTTATAATCTATTGCATCCATTGCCTTTGTCATAACTTCATCAAGACTTACTTCGTGATCATCTAATTTTTGGCCACTTGCTGTTTTAGAATCATTATGGTACATATTTTTTTGTCTTAATTCATGAGGCTTCATATCAAGCTCTTCAGCCAATTCCTCCATTAATTGTTCCTGAGCAAAAATTGTTGGAGGTGAACCATAACCTCTCATTGCACCTGTATAAACATTGTTTGTATAAAAACCATAAGTATCAGTTTTAACATGAGGAACTTCATAGGGACCGGTGGCCTGAACTACTGATCTCCAGGTTACAAAAGGAGTCTGACAGGCATAAGCACCACTATCAGCCACAGCTTCTATTTCCATCGCTACTAAATCTCCATTTTCTTTTGCTCCAACTTTATATTTCAAATAATAGGGATGTCTTTTGTAACTTTCTTTTATTGATTCTTCTCTACTATTGACCATTTTGACAGGCCTATTAGTTTCCAGAGCTAGAACTGAAGCTCTGGCTGCCATAGAAGAAATATTCTCATCTTTACCGCCAAATGAACCTCCCATATTATCCTGAATAATTCTTACATTATTTAAATCCGTTTCTAAAACAGATGCAACTGCATCTCTAGTTGCATAAGGATTTTGCACAGATCCATAAACACTAACCAATGTATTTCTTTCATTAGGTACAACAGCAACTGCCTCTGTTTCTAAATAACTGTGTTCTATAAATTGAGTGGTGTATTCTCTTTCTAAAACAACATCTGCTTCCTCAAATCCTTTATTAATATCTCCTTTACGAAGAGGATGATGAATCACCTGATTATTATCAAGATCATCATGTAAAGCTTTAGCATCTTTTTTTCTTGCTTCAAGTGGATCATAAATTCCATCAAGTTCTTTATATTCCACTTCAATCAATTCAATTGCTTTTTTAGCAGCTTTTTTAGTTTCAGCAGCTACTAATGCTATTCCATCACCAATATACATTGTTTTTTCTTTAGCTAATACCTGCTGGTTTTCAATAATAACTCCAAATTCATTATTGGGTATATCTTCAGCAGTTAAAACTGCCTTTACTCCTTTTACTTTTTTAGCTTTTTCAGTATCAATATTTAAAATTTCAGCATGAGGATATTCAGTTCTCAAAACTTTTCCATATAACATTCTATCAAAATACAAATCAGCTCCAAATTTAGCCTTGCCTGTTACTTTATCATAGGCATCTACTCTTTTTTTGGATTTATTTACTGACTTATGGCCCATATATTTACACCTCCATAATATTTAAAACTTTAAATAATAATAATATTCTATTTACATTTTATGTTAAATTTATATTTTTATCAAATTTAATCACAATATTTTTCTCCTTCATCTCTTGGTAATAAAAGGTTGAGTAAAAAGGAAACAACTGCTCCAACTAAAATACCTGAAGAAAGTAAAGTCGATAACCATTCAGGCAATTGTGATACTGCTGATGGTTTCATAATAACTCCCAGGCCTAAAGCAAGAGAAATTGATAATATAAATACCTTTCGATCGGTTAATCCGCCTTTGATTGCTATTTTCATTCCGGAAGTAGCTACCATTCCAAATAAGGCTATTGTAGCTCCTCCTAAAACAGGAGAGGGCATAACTGTTATTAAAGCTCCTATTTTTGGGAAAAGACCTAAGAGGATTAAAATCCCGGCAACTGCATATCCAACTACTCTACTCCCTATTTTGGTCATTTGAATTACTCCTGTATTTTGACTAAACGTACTATTAGGCATTGAATTAAAAATTGCTGCAAGAGCACTACCAACTGCATCAGCTAACATTCCTCCACTTAACCTTTCAGCATGGAGTTCCCCTTCTACTGGTTCACCTGAGTTTTCAGCAATAGCAGTTAAATCTCCTATTGTTTCAACTGAAGTAATTAAATAAGCCAAAATCCAGGGTAAAAGATGTTTCCAGCTAAATGACATCCCAAATTTAAAGGGAACAGGAACAGTAAACCAGCCAGCATTAGCTACTTCTGAAAAATTTACTAAACCTAAAAATATTGAAATTATGTAACCAGCTACGAGCCCAATTGCAATAGCTCCTGCTTTTATTAAACCTTTTCCAAATCTATTGGCAATTATGATAACTATAAGTACAAAACTACCTAAGATAAGATTTTGAGGACTACCAAAGTTCTCAGCTCCATTACCTCCTGCTAAATCTGTTAAACCTACTTCTACAAGACTTAAACCAATAAGCATAACTACAGCTCCACTGACTATTGGTGGGAAAAATTTTCGTGCTTTTTTGAGAAAACGACTAAAAATCATTTCAACAGGTGAAGTTGCTAAAGCCATTCCCAAAATAAGAGCCAGACCGCCATCATTACCGGCAGCTATAGCCATCGGAACAAAATTAAAGCTTGTTCCCTGAACTCCTAACAGACCAGATCCAACTGGACCAATTTTTCTACATTGAATAAAGGTTGTGATTCCAGAAACAATTAAAGCCATACTTACAAAAAAACCTGTTTGATCAGCATTAAGACCAACTGCTCCAGCAATAATCAATGGAGGAGTAATTATACCTACAAACATTGCTAGCATATGTTGAAACCCTAATAAAATAGTTTCTCCAACAGGTGGTTTTTCTTCCAGACTATAATAGGTTTCAATTTCTAATTCTTCATTAGCTAAATTTTCTTCAGAATCAGCCATTATATTCAACTCCCTTTAGTTATATAATTTATTTTCATGAGGCAAAAGGAGGACTAAAATTTAATAGTCCTCCCATATTAATTATTTAATTAAATTATTCTCATCAAAAATATTTGTTAACTTATCTAAATTTGCTTCAACTTTAAGGGGATTACCGGCTGCTTTAATGGCATTTTTAACATCTTTTAAACCATTACCAGTTATTACATTTACTACCTTTTCTTCAGGAGATATTTCTCCTTTTTTGACCATTTTTTTCAATCCTGCCAATCCAGCAACTCCAGCCGGTTCTCCAAAAACACCAGTTGTTCTTCCCAGAACTTTCATCATCTCTAAAATTTCATCATCTGAAACATTTATCATATCTCCTTTTGAAGCTTTGATACCATCTATTGCTTTTTTGTAATTACGAGGTTTACCAACAGCAATACTATCAGCTAGAGTATTTTCACCTGTTACTTCTAGATCTTTACCTGATCTAAATGCTTCAGTAATAGGAGCACAACCTTCGGCCTGTACACCTAAAAGTTTAGGAACTTTATCAATAAAACCAATTTGTTTTAGGTCATAAAGACCTTTCCAGGCCCCAGCAATTGTACAACCATCACCTACTGAAAATACTACCCAGTCCGGCATATCCCAGTTTAATTGTTCAGCCATTTCTATAGCTGCCGTCTTTTTTCCTTCAACCATATAGGGATTTATAGCCGCATTCCTGTTATACCAACCCCATTTATCAATTGCCTTTTCGGAAAGATAAAATGCTTCTTCATAACTACCCTGAACTGATATTACTTCTGCCCCATAAATCAAAAGTTGAGTAACTTTACCTTCAGGTGCTCTCTTAGGAACAAAAATAACAGCTCTCATGTCTCCAGGCATTGAAGCTATGTTTCCTGCCAGAGAAGAAGCAGCATTACCAGTAGAGGAACAGGCGACTGTTTTTGCCCCTGCCTCATCCGCCTTTACTGCTGCCATAGCAGAAGCTCTATCTTTTAAAGAACCAGTAGGGTTTAGGCCATCATCTTTTATATATATACTATCTAAACCAAGTTCTTCTGCCAGATCTTTACTCTCATATAAAGGTGTCCACCCTACTCTTAATGGTGGCTTTTGACTATCGTCTTCTATGGGTAAAAGAGGTCGATAGCGCCAGATATTTAATTTTTGATTTGAGTTCAACTCTTTTTTAGACCAATTTTTCTTTATTTTTTCATAATCATATTTAACATCAAGCAGTCCTTTTTCTCCACAATCCGGACAGAGATACCTATCTGGCTCTGCTTCATATTCTTTACCACAATTAATACATTTTAGTGATTTCACATATTTCATTTTAGTTAATCACCTGTCCTTTAAAAAATCTTCTTTATTCTAATCATCCAATAGTCCAACTCTTTCATTGAATTCTTTTATTAATTCATCAATTTCATCTGCCTTGTTATGAATATTTCCCCAGTAATTATCATAGTCATACCATTGAGCATTTAGTTCTTCTGAATCTTTACCCTGTTGTTCAACCCAGGTATAGTATTTTAAATTGTGAATTCTTTTTCTATCTTCATAAGTAAGTTCTTCTACATAATCTGTCTTTATTGCTCTTAGGTTACGGTGAAAATCAACTGCTGCATCAGTTTTGTCATATTCACCAGCTTCTTCTTTCATTTCTTCTAAGCGAGATTGATATAATTCCATAGAATCAGTAAATACAGTAAAGATAATATCATTTTCATCCATTTCATAGTATTTAGCCATTTTAATAGAAGTTAACATATTAGCAATTCCGGAAATCCCCATTAATGGAAGTTTATCTATAAAGTCTGCTGGAACTCCCTGTTCTTTTAAATATTCCTGACCTACTTCAGTATTAAATAACCTTACTAAATTCATAGAATCATTATCATCAACCCCAACCACCATATCTGTATTTTTTACATTATGGATCCAGGGCACATGTTTATCTCCAATACCTTCTATTCTATGTGCTCCAAAACCATTAGATAAAAGGGTTGGACACTGTAATGCCTCACCTACAGCAATTTTACTGTATGGAAAAACTTCTTTCATGTAATCTCCACAACCTAAAGTACCTGAAGAACCAGAGGTAAGGGCAACTCCAGCCATTCTATCATCAGAACTCATAATTTCATTTGCTACTTCTTCCATAGCACTTCCTGTTACTTCATAATGCCAGAGATGATTTCCAAATTCATCAAATTGATTAAAAATATTTATGTTATCTCTATTTTCTTTGAGTTCCCAGCATTTATCAAAAATTTCTTTTACATTACTTTCACTACCAGGAGTAGGAATTACCTCTCCAGCTACTTTTTGTAACCATTCAAAACGTTCTGGACTCATTTCTTCCGGTAAAATAGCTATTGAATCACAGGCTAAAAGGTCTGCATCATAAGCTCCACCTCGACAATAATTACCAGTTGAAGGCCAGACCGCCTTTTCTTCTGTAGGATCAAATTGGCCTGTAACTAGTTTTGGAACCAGACAGCCGTAAGTAGCACCTACTTTATGAGCTCCTGTGGGAAACCATTTACCTACAAGAGCTACAATTCTGGCATCCACCCCTGTTAACTCTTTTGGTATTTCAACATAATTTACTCCATCATAAAGTCCACCTTCTTTTTGTGGTTCATTTTTCCAGGTTATTCGAAAAAGGTTGGTGGAGTCAATATCCCATAAACCAGTATTTTTAAGTTTTTCTTTGATTTCATTGGGTATTAACTCAGGATTTTTTTGTTGTTCAAAGGTAGGGATTATAATGTCTTTCTCCTTAGCTCTTTTTACCACCTTTTCTAATTTTTCTTCATTTATATCAAGATCAATCATTTATATACCTCCTAAATTTGCATATACTATTTTTACTTTTAAATCAGAAAATATTAGTTAAATATATTTTGGTAATAGGGCATAAAATTCTGCTGCTTTTAAAAGATGTTCAACTGGAACCTGATCTTTTACAGTGTGGGCATATATTTCATTTGCAGGACCGAATCCAATACAGGGAATATCTTCTCTGCCCATAATAGAAACTCCATTAGTACTAAATGTCCATTTATCAACAATAGGTTCTTTATCAAAAAGATCTTCAAAAGTATCTACTGCTCCCTGTACAAAGGGATGATCTTCTTCTAAAACCCAGGTTGGATAATATTTTTCTGTTTCATATACTAATCCTGTGTAACTTGGTCTATCATAATTTAATACTTTAACCTGAGCTTCAATATCAAGGTCTTTTATTACTTCCTTAACTTCCTTAACTGCTAATTCTTTATCTTCACCAGCTGTTAAACGGCGATCAAGATGAATTCTTGATTTATCAGGAACTGCACAGAGACTTGGAGTTTGATTATAGATGTGAGTTACTGCAATTGTTCCTTTACCTAAAAACTCATCTTTGTGAAGTCTTTCATTTAAATCTTCAATTCCAGATATTATTGGTGCAATTTTATATAATGAATTTTCTCCTCTTTCAGGAGCACTTCCATGACATGATACACCATCTGTAATTACTTCCATTTCCATTCTACCACGATGGCCTCTGTAAATATTTAAGTTAGTAGGTTCTGTGATTACAACTAATTCTGGCTCTAATTTATCTTCATTCAAAATATATTGCCAGCATAAACCATCACAATCTTCTTCCTGAATACTACCAACAAAATAGAGAGTAAATTCATCATGTAAATCCAAATCATTTATTACTTTGGCAGCATAGACCATACTGACCATAGCACCTTCCTGGTCAGTAGCACCTCTTCCATAAATAATACCATTATCTAATTTACCGGAAAATGGATCCCATTCCCATTCATCAGGATCACCTACACCAACTGTATCTAAGTGAGCATCATAGGCTATTACTCGGTCTCCATTTCCTATTTTCCCTATCAGATTACCCATAGGATCAATTTCAACTTCATCAAAACCTACTTTTTCCATTTCTTCTTTTACTCTATTTACAACTTCCTCTTCTTCACAACTTTCACTTGGAATACTAATAACATCCTGCATGAATTTAATCATATCATCTTCATAATTATTAATTTCATTTTTTATTTTTTCTGCTAATTCTTTTGTATTCATTAAAATCCTCCTTTATTAGATTTTAAGATAAAAATTATTAGCCGCGTCCTCCCATTGTTAAAGTCATAACCGATTTTGCTGTATGGAGCCTATTTTCTGCTTCATCATAAACTATAGAATGTGGTCCATCAATAACAGAGTCTTCTACTTCATTTCCTCGATCAGCAGGTAAAGCATGCATATACATTACATCATCATCTGCTAATTCCATCATATCTTCAGTACATTTCCAATCTTTATGTGATTCCAGATTTTCATCAATCACATCTGTACTTTGATTATTAACCCAGCTTCCCCAATTTTTAGGAATTACAATATCAGCATCCTGATAGGCTTCTTCCATATCATGAGTAATTGTAAATTCACCATTATGTTTTTCAGCATTTTCTCTCGCCTGTTCAATAGCCCAATCAGGAAGATCATATCCTTCAGGATAAGCAAGAGTAACATCCATAGCATAGCGTGGAAAAAGTAAACTTTGAGTGAGTGGAACTGAAATAGGTTTTTTATGACTGGTTGCATAAGCCCAGATGATAGAGACTTTTAAATTTTTAGTTTCATCTTTCTTTTCTACAATTGTCATTAAATCTGCCAGGCCCTGCATAGGATGATATAAGTCACACTGTAAGTTCATAATAGGTACTTTTGCATGTTCGGCCATACTTCTTAGATATTTATTTCCTTCACCCCAGTTGCAATTACGACAGGCAATTGCATGTCCATAACTTCCAAGAATAACTCCAGTATCTTTTGCTACTTCTCCATGAGATACCTGCATTGTACTGGTATCAAGAAAATTTGCATGTCCACCTAATTGAGCAAGTCCTGCTTCCATTGAGTTTCTGGTTCTTGTTGACTGTTCAAAAAACATTAACATAGCTGTCTTATTATTAAGATATGGTGTATCTATTCCCATAGCAAATTTCTTCTTCAAATCAAAAGATACATCCAGCAAAGTATCAATTTCCTCTTTCTCCCATTCCTGTAGAGTTATAAAGTCTTTTCCATGTAAAACTGTTTGCAAATTAATCTCCTCCTTAGTTTTTTTATGTACATTTAGTTTTCAGAATATTGTTATTTATTTTGAATTCATTATATTACAAAACTTAAAATAAATCAAGAAGCCTTAAAAAATTTTAATAAATACTTTGCTTTTTTTAGCTTTTTTTCTTATAATTAAGTAAAGAAAATAATGATAAAATATAGGAGGATAGAAATATGCCTAAAAAAAATGTTTCTAATATACTTAATTCATTTAAGCCAATTGTTAAAGCTTTAGGTAAAACCTTAGGTCAACATTTTGAAATAGTATTACATGATATGACAAGAGAAGCCTCAATAGTAGCTATTGAAAATTCTCATATTAGTGGTCGCAAAATAGGGGATAGAGCTCCAGAATTATTAAAAAATATGCTTTCTTCTATAAAAGAAGATGAAGATATGATTTTAAATTATGTAATTAAAACTGATGAAGGCAGACCATTAAAATCCTCAACTGTGCTCATTCAAAATGATAATGATGATATTATTGGAGCTTTTTGTGTTAATATTGATTTAACCAATATAAAGATTGCTCAACAATTTTTAAGTGAATTAAGTAATATTGAAGAAGAAGAATCAATTAGAAATAAATTCCCAGAAGATGTAGAAGACTTTTTGGATATTGTAATTCAAAATAGTTTAGAACAGGTTGACAAACCGGTTCATCTTCTTACAAAAGAAGATAAATTAAAAATTGTAGAATATCTTGATGACAATAATGCTTTTAATATTAAGGATACAATAAATACTCTTGCTAATGAATTAAATGTGTCACGTTACACAATTTATAATTATTTAGATGAAGTAAGGTCTAAAAAATAACAAAAAACCTTCTTCTACGGTAATCAAACCGTAAAAGAAGGTTTTATTATTACTATTGAAAATAATTTAAACTACTTAAAATTAAATAACTAATAAGCGCTGTAGCTCCATTTAGTAATGATCCCCAGATTATATCTATAACTGTCAAAGATAATGGCCAATCTTTTAAGGTAGCTAAATTTGTCATATCATAAGTAGCATAAGTTACTAAACCAAAAAACATACCTGCCCAAAGAGCATATTGCCAGCTTCCTAAAACTACTGCTCTGTTAATTACAAAAAACATAAGTCCAATAATAAATACCATGTAAAATATTATCGCTGCTGACATGTTAAAATTTTCTTTCATAATAAACCCTATTTTATCTCTATACATATCTTTGGCAATAACCCCCAGCCAGACAAGATCAATTCCAAAAAATATTACTAAAGTAATAAGATATGCTTTGATATATTCTCCCATTTTTTCACCTCCAGAACAATCATAATTTTTATTATTAATTACTATAAAGCAATTTTAATATATCTCTTGGATTATCAATTTTATAAGAATTGTCTAATATTACTGAGTTTAATTCAAAGATATAACTATCTGAAGCTAAAATTTCTTCAATTTTAGGAAAACGATTTAAATTTCCTATAAATGCATTAAATTCAAAATCAATATGCTCTATAAATTCATAAAGTTTATTATATGCTTTTATACTGGAACTTTTTACTTCAAGAAACTTGTCACCTTCTACAATATTTAAATCAAAATCTTCACTAAAATATCTTAGATTATCTTTTAATTCTCTTTTTCGCATTTCAGCTAACTCTGGTTCTGCCTCTGCATAACTCCATTTAATAAAATTAGTATTTCTTTCTATAGAAGCTCCAGGCGTGTTTTCTTTATGAAGTTGAAAAATTGGTTCTATATCTTTAAACCAGGCAGGTTTCTCTATTTCAAGATCAGTCCATTCTTTTCCATCATAAAAGCATTCACCATATCTCGAAAAGAGACAGCAAAAGAAATCACTGAATTTCTCTTTTAATTCATCTTTTTTTAATCTGGATATTATAATTAATTTATTTTTATCATTATTAGCAAGTTTTTTAAGCCAATCCATAACAACGGTATTTTCCTGACCATTAAAAGAATGTAAATCAATAATTAGTAAGCGGTCTGCCGAAGACCTATAATCATTAATTATATAATCCTTAGCTTCTTTATCAAAGTCCCGACCCTTTCTTAATTTTTCCCCTGCCATAAGTTCATTCACAAATGATTTAGCCCATTTTTTAACATCATAATTTTTTATTCTTTCTTTCATTATATTTAACCTATTTTGTTGTTCTTTTGCATTCATTTCAAGAGCTTTTTTAATACTATGAGCAATTTCTTCTTTTCTTGTAGGAGTAATATTAATAGCTTTACTCAACTCATAAGATGAACCGGCCATTTCACTTAAAACAAGTACTCCTTTATCTTTAGAAGCAGCCACAAATTCTTTTGAAACTAAATTCATACCATCACGTAAAGGAGTAACCAAACAAACATCTGACATATTATAAAGCCCAACCAATCTCTCAAAAGGAACTGCTTTAAATAAAAACCAAACAGGAATCCAATTTAAAGTTCCATATTTACCATTAATATCCCCAACTAATTCATTAACTTCAATTTTTAGTTCTTCATATTTATCTATTTTTGTTCTGGAAGGGACAGCTATAATTATAAAAGTAACTTTTCCTCTGTATTCTGGATTGTTTTCAAGAAAATAATCAAAAGCTTTTAACCTTTCAGGAATTCCTTTGGTATAATCCATTCTATCTACTGAAAGAATTATTCTAGCATTTCCTGTTCTTTGTTTAATATTTTGAATTTCATCCCGTACTTCTTTTGTATCTGGTGCTTTATTATATTTCTCATAATCAATTCCCATCGGAAATAATTCAGCTTTTACAGTTCTATCATCTAAATTAATTTCATTGAAATTTTTATTATAACCTAGAATTCTTACAACACTACTTAAAAAATGGCGTACATATCCATAAGTGTGAAAACCAACTACATCAGCCCCTAAAAGTCCTTTTAATATTTCTTTTTTCCAGGGTAGTAATCTAAAAATTTCTGATGAGGGAAATGGTATATGAAGAAAATAACCAATATTTATATCAGGAAATTCCCTTCTTAACATTTCAGGTAGCAACATAAGATGATAATCGTGTATCCAAACATTATCACCAGGTTGTATTTTATCTTTTAATTCTCTGAAAAACTTTAAATTAACACTTTTATAAGCCTCCCAGTATTTTTCTGGATATTTAGTATATTGAGTAAAATAGTGAAAAAGTGGCCAGAGAGTTCTGTTACAGAAACCATAATAATAATTATCAAGTTCATTTTGATTTAAAAATATAGGATAATTATCATCTTTTTTTAGTTTATTGGCCATTTTATACTTCTCTTTTTCTGTAAGTTCATCTTCAGCTATTCCCGGCCAGCCCATCCAAAATCCATCATAATTTTGATAAACTGAAGAAAGTCCTGTAGCCAGCCCCCCACTACTTGACTCATAAACAAACTCACCATTTTCATCTTTACTTACATTTACAGGTAAACGATTAGAAACTAAAATTAATCGTTCCAAAAATTACTCACCTCTGCTAAGATATTATTTTTAGTTTAATAAATAAAATACTATTTCTTATATTTATAATTCTACATAAATTACCATTTCCCTTTATTTTAATTATTCTGCTTTTATTCCTACAAATAGTCCAGCAGAACCTTCCTGACCTTCAATTCCTTCATAGGCAACTACTATTGCTTTTCCAGGTAGAAAAATAGCTCGATGAGTTTCAAATTTTCCTGTATCTTCATCCTGGATTTCAAATTCAAAAACACCTGGTAAATTTTTTAATTCATCACTGGAAGAAATAGTTTCAATTTTTTCATCAGCTAAATAAATTTCTACTTCTTCTAAATTAGAATTGTAATTCAAATTGAAAGGTATTACTGTACCATCTTTATCTACAGAATAATAATCACCTGCATATTCAGAAAGCTCAACATTATTATCCTGTTTAACTAAAATAAACATTCCATCTCCTACCCAATCATTATTTTCCCACATATATGAATCAAATATACCAATTTCATTATTTATAAAAACTCCATAATGTTTAAATGTTTCACTTTCTATAATTTCAATTGCATCATAATTGTCATTGTAAGCATAATCCAAATTATCTAAAATTTCTTCTTCACTTGA
>Ga0207714_1000554_pt1 | contig 25366 bp, 27 predicted proteins | sample PonA232FremontCA_2_FD_187270 | JGI IMG/M metagenome (GOLD analysis project Ga0207714, IMG submission 187270) | Marine sediment microbial community from Fremont, CA, USA - Pond A23 Sediment 2 (SPAdes) | ecosystem: Environmental > Aquatic > Marine > Unclassified | place: USA: Fremont, California...
CGACCTCTTTCGGATCGAACCCTTCGATGATCGTTACCTCCTTCCCGTAACGGCGCTCGTCGATGCGGATGTTGATCTCCTGGGACTCCTTGGCGACGTCCTCGCAGACGCAGAGTTCCTCAGGGAGCCCGCACGTCGAGCAGACTTCCGACATTACAACGTAAAGCTACTCGATGGGGCTATTAAACAGTGTCGGGATACCGAGGGGGGTAGCGGTTCGGACGGGCCGTCGGCAGTCGGTACCGACGGTCGCCAGGCCGTCGTCGACGAACCACCGGTGGACAGGGACAACGATCCGTCTCACCCGACGAACGGCCGCGTCGGCAGGGTCCGTTCCCGTACCAGTTCGCCGATGGCGTCGGTCGCGTCGTCGGCGACCGCCCGGTCGACCCCGTCGCCGTACCGGGCGCGTTCGTACGCGGCGAGGACGCGGACCGCGCGGGCGTCGTCGGTCACGCTCCGGACGAACGCCCGCGGCGTCTCGCCGGGGCGGCGTGGGCGCTCCTGGCGTTCGAGCAGGTAGACGAGGCGCTCGAACGCCCGCACGGCGTCGGCGTCGGGGTCCCGTCGCGCCCCACGTCGGCGGAGCCACACCGCCCGAACCACGCGGCCGCCCGCGCCGGTGCGACGGACGGCGGCCCCGATGCCGACGATGACGACGCCCCAGAACGCGAGCGTCTCGGTCGACGGGAGTTCGAACCCGTCGTCGCTCGTCGACGACACGGGAGCGGTGTCGCCGATGGCGCCCGGATCGCCGGTGGCTACCGACGCGTTCCCCGTGGGGGCTTGTGCCGTGTCGGTGACGGCAGTCCCGTCGGCACCGGTCGGCGTCGGCGTCGGCGTCGGGGCGCCCGAGTTCGCGGTGTCGACGCCGGGGTCGCCGCGCTGTCGAGCCTCGGAGAGGCGGGCGCGCTCAGCGGACTCCCGCGGGCTGGCGGGCGTCGGATCGAAGCGGACCCAGCCCTCGTCGGGGACGTACACCTGCACCCAGGCGTGGGAGTCGAGGCCGCGAACGACGAACTCGCCGTCGACGCGTTCGCCGGGGGTGTAGCCGGTGGCAAAGCGCGCGGGGACGCCCTCGGCGCGGAGCATCGTCACCATCGTCGTCGCGAAGTAAGTGCAGTAGCCGGCGTCCATCTCGAAGAGGAAGGCGTCGGCCACGTCGCCCTCGGGTCGCTCGACGGTCAGCGAGTAGCGCTTGGTCGACTCCAGATGCGCCTCGATGGCGACGGCCTTCTCGTACGGCGTCTCGGCGTCCGCGGCGGCCGTCACGTTCGCCGCCCGCGCCCCGACCCGATCCGGCGTCGACGCGGGGAGTTGGGTGTACCGCTCGGCGACCCCGTCCGGATAGTCGGTGCCGGCGGTCCGGAGTTCCTCCGGCGGGGTGTCGACGACTCGGCTCGTCACGGTGTACGACTCGCCGGGGTCGAGGGTCGTCGTCGGGCGAACGCCCCCCTGTGACGTGACGCGGACGCGGTTGGTCGAGAGGCCTTCGACCCGGACCGGACGCCACGCCGCCGGCATCGCCCCGAGTTCCGTCTCGGCGGTGACGGTCTGCGCGAGTTCCCGCCCGCCACCGGGTGGGCCACGCAACCGCCCGACGTACGGGTCGGTGTCGCCGGAGCGAACCCAGCCCGATCCGGTGTAGCGGTCGTACGTCGCCGTCGTCCAGTACGACTCCGCGGGGCTCTCGACCGTGAACTGCACCTGTGGCGAGAGGCGGATGGTGCCGACGACCCGAACGTTGTCGCCCGAATCGACGAAACTCGTCACGCCGGTCGGCGAGGCGCGATCCGGCAGGACCGGCCCCGTCCGCGTCGTCGGCGCGATGGAGAGCGTCGCCGCGACCACCACCATCGCGACGAGGAGGATGACGAGCGTGTCGACCTGCGTACCCGTCCCTCCGTGCCGATCGAGCGTCCCGAAACCGACGACGCCGGCCGCTCCGACGACCCCCGCGAGCGTCGTGTACGTCCCGGCGTCGCCGGTCAGAACGAAGAGGCCGAGCGCCAAACCGCCGACGACGACGCTCGCGACGTAGCGCCGACGGACCGCCAGATACCACGAGAGGAAGACGGGAGCGGGGGCGATCGAGAGCGCCCAGACGTTCGCCTGTGTCAGCCGGAGCACCGACAGGCCGGTGAGTAGGGCGACCGTATCGGAGACCAGTCTGGCGGGCGAGATGAGCGCCCGCTGGCTCGCGGGCACCGAGAGGAAATAGACCGTCACGCCGCTGCCAAAGAGCAGCAGCGTCAGAAACACCGCGGTCCGCACCCGGAGCACCCGGCCGACGACGACGGCGAGCGTCGCCGAACCGACGAGCACCGCCAGCATGAGTCGCGCGCCGCCGACCACGTCCGTCACGTGATAGAGGACGCTCCCGTAGGAGACGGTGAGCGCGAGGAGGGCGGCGAACGCGGCGAGTCGGAACTCCGCGGTGAGGGTGACCGGCAGGAGCCGGGGCCGCTCGGTGTCGACGCTCACGCAGCCACCTCCGGTTGGGCGTCGGCCGCGCGGGCGCCCCCGCCGCCGTCCCCGTCCGGTCCGAGCGACCGCCGCCGCTCGGGATCGAACGGCAGCGTCTCGCCGTCGATACGGACCGTCGTCCGGGAGCTCCCGGACTGGCGACTCCCGTCACGCACGCCCGCGTGGACGACAACGTCGGCGTCGCGGCCGGTCACGTGGCCGGCACCGACGCGGGCGAGGTGGGTGAGCAGGCGGTCGGTCTCACCGGGCGCCAGCGTCACCCGGCCGGCGGGCGTGGCGAGAGCGACGGTCGCCCCCTCAGCGAGGAGGGCGTAGCCGACGGTGGCGGCCGCCTCTGCCATCCGGTCGGCGTGTCCCGAGTCGGCACTCGCCGCCACCGTCACCGTCGGCCCGTCGCCGTCGTCGGCGAACTCCTTGACGACGAGGTCGTCGCGCTTCGCGCTCGACTTCCAGTGGACGTCGCGGAGGGAGTCGCTCCGAGTGTACTCCCGGAGGTGGTCGAAGGCGCCGCGTTCGGCGGCGGCAGCGGGGGTCGACAGCGCCCGCAACCGCTCGGTGACGGGCGTCGAGGGGTGGTAAACGCGGGGGTAGACGAGCACCGACGTCCGACCCTCGGCCACGAAGGTGCGCCGCGCGAGGCCGAGGACGTCCCGCGCGTGGACGGCCGCCGGGCCGAGTTCGTGGACGCCGCGGTCCCGGTAGGTCACGGTGTAGGTGAGGGGATCGCCGCCGACGAGGACGGTCCCCCGCGCGTCGCCGTCGAGGGCCGGCGGGAGGCGGTCCTCGACCGTGGCGGTGGCGGGCGTCTCGGCCGTGAGGGTGAGCGAGACGGCTCCCGTCGATCCGGGGTCGCCGGGGGCTGGCGTGGTGCGGCGGGCCTGGGGCGAATCGAGGAGCGCGAGTTGGACGCCCGCAGCGACGACGGCGACGGCGACGGGCAGGACGACCGCATCGAGCGACCGCGGACCGAAGGAGAGGCTCATGGCGACGGCGACGGCGGCGACGGCGACGGCGGCGAGGCCGCGTCGAGTCGGTCGAATCCCGCGCATCTCACTCGATCGGGACCGCCTCCAGCGCGGTCTCGACGACGGCCGAGCCGGCACGGTCGGCGTCGATGCGGTGGCTCCAGACGCTCGGTGCCTCGGTCTGGACGTCGTCGGGGATGACGTAGTCGCGGCCGTCGAGAACGGCCCGTGCCTGCGCGGCGCGGACGAGGGCGATGGCACCCCGCGGGCTGACGCCGAGGGTCGCGTTCTCGCGGGTGTGGGCCGCCAGCCGCGAGACGTACCGGCGAACGGGTTCGCTCAGCGTGACGTTCGCAACCGTCGTGCGGGCGCCGCGAAGGTCGTCGAGGGTCGCCACCGGCTCCAGCGAGTCGATCGGGTGGTCGCCCGCCACCCGCTGGAGGAGCGCCGTCTCGTCGTCCTCGTTCGGGTAGCCGAGGCGGAGTTTCTTCGTGAAGCGGTCGATCTCCGCCATCGGCAGATCGTAGGTACGGCCGGGTTCGACGTCGTTCTGCGTCGCGATGACGGTGAACGGCTTCGGGAGGAGTCGCGTCTCGCCGTCGACGGTCACCTGCTCTTCGGCCATCGCCTCCAGCAGGGCGGCCTGGGTCTTCGGCGGCGCGCGGTTGATCTCGTCGCCGAGGACGACGTTCGCGAAGACGGGGCCGGGGCGGAACTCGAACTCCCGGCTCTTCTGGTTGAACACGTTGACGCCCGTCACGTCCGAGGGGAGGAGGTCGGGCGTGAACTGGACGCGATTGAACGAACAGTCGACGGAGGTGGCGACGGCCCGGCCCAACACCGTCTTGCCGACGCCGGGTACGTCCTCGAGGAGGAGGTGGCCGCGGGCGAGCATCGCGACGAGGATGTGTTCGACGGCGTCGTGTTGGCCGACGATCACCTCCTCGACGTTGTCGATGATGCGGTCGGTGAGCCTTGCGGCCGCCGACACCGACAGTGGGCCGGGGCCGTCCGTCGTCTCGACGTCGTCAGATTCCGGTTGCGGGGTCCCTGCGTCCGTCATGTGTAGGAGTCGAGCCGACGGCGTCAGGACGGCTGGCCGGCGGCGAGTTAGTGCCTCTAACGGCCCGACGCACCTATACTTTCGGCCGGCGCACGCGGCGCACGCGGCCAGAGGGTGCCGTCCTACTCGAGGTCGGCCGGCTGGGTACCGACCCCATCCGGCCACCCCGTGGGCGCGGCGGCCGACGGCTCGGCGGCCGCCCGCTTCAGCACCATCGGCGTCCGCTCCAGCGAGAGGACGAGATCGTCGTCCTGGTTGTACGCGCGCAACTCGGTAGTGACGATGCCGACGGGGTCGCGGGAGTCGCTCTCGCGTTTGTCGACTACCTCGCTCTCGGCGAAGATGGTGTCGCCGTGGTACACCGGGGCGTGGTGGCGCACGTCGTCGTAGCCGAGGTTGGCCGTCGCATTCGCGGAGACGTCGACGACGCTCATCCCGACGGCGAGCGCGATGACGAACGTGCCGTCAACGAGGCGCTCGCCGAACTCCGTCGCGGCCGCGTACGCCTCGTTGAAGTGCATCGGATTGACGTTCATCGTCAGGGTCGTGAACCAGACGTTGTCCGTCTCGGTGACCGTCCGGCCGTAGGGGTGCTTGTAGATGTCGCCGACGGCGAAGTCCTCGAAGAATCGCCCCTGCCAGCCGCTGACTAGTCGTCGCTCCGGGCCGTCGTCGGTCATCGTGGAGCGGTTGTAGTGGCGTGCGTTATAGTAGCGTTTGGGACGGGCTGTCGCGAGTCGCACCACTCCGGAGCGTCCACCGACGGACAGCTCACGGCACGTCCCGTGACTCTCCCGGTGGGACGCCCAGCGGTTGGATGCCCTCCGATTTTTAATGTGGGCTCACATACGTCGTCACGTGGCACCGGACCGACACGGAGACGATAGCGGATGACCGACGACGGAGCGGAGGCACCCGAACCCGAGGGGCACGACAGACCATCACCGGGTCGCGTCGCCAACGTGACCAACCGGTTCATCCACGCGGCCGAACTCGTCGCCGCCGCGGTGTTCGCGCTCCTGTTCGCCATCGGCGTCGTCGACCTCATCATTCAGATCGTGGGAGCGGTCCAGAGCGGTCGGATCACCGACCCGCTCGTCGTCATCGGCTTCATCGACACCGGCCTCCTCCTCCTCATCATCGTCGAGGTGTACGAGACGGTGATCGCGTACACCGAGGAGAGCGAGACGCGACGGATCGTCCGGCTGGTCATCTACACCGGCGTCATCGCGATGGTTCGAAAGACGATCATCTTCCGGACTGGCGAGTACGCGACCACACAGGACGCCCTGTTGGCCGCCTTGGCGTACACCACCCTCATCATCGGACTGGTCGGACTGCTCCTCGTGGAACGGGGGCACGGGCAGAAACTCATGAGCTGAGTCGGGGTGCTGTCAGTCAATCCCGGTGGGTCACCGGAACGGGCCAGCGACCCGCCGGGACACAGGTACGGCGGTCCGTACGACGCCGGCCTATTTTGTGATCGCGGCCGTACGTCCGGACGTGTCCACCGACCCCGCCCGCCCCCGTCCGCCCGAGGGCGCGTCGACCGTCGTCGAGACGAACGGCGTCCGCCTGCACGTCGTCAGCCTCGGTCCCGAAGACGGCCCGCCGGTCGTCTGCCTGCACGGCTTCCCCGAGTTCTGGTACGGCTGGCTCGCCGTCGCGCGCCGCCTCGCCGACGCGGGCTATCGCGTGCTCGTTCCGGACCAGCGTGGCTACAACGAGAGCGAGAAGCCGACGGGCGTCGCCGCCTACCGCCTGCCGGCGCTCGCGGCCGATATTGCGGGCTTGATCGAGGCGGTCGGCGTGGACGCCGCCCACGTCGTCGGCCACGACTGGGGTGCCGCCGTGGCGTGGTGGCTGGCGCTCGACGAACCGGCTCGGGTCGAGACGCTCACGGCGGTGAACGTGCCGCATCCGACGGTCATGCAGCGAACCCTCCGCCGGTCGTGGGACCAGCGCCTGCGGAGCTGGTATATGGGACTCTTTCAGGTGCCCCGCCTGCCCGAACGCGTCGTCCGCGCCGGCAACTGGCGGCTCTTCGAGCGGACGATGCGCGAGTCGAGTCGGCCGGGGACGTTCGACGCCGCGGACTTCGAGCGCTACCGGGCGGCGTGGGGGAAGCCGGGCGCGGCTACGGCGATGGTGAACTGGTACCGGGCGGCCGCGCGGTACCCCATCCCGGAGCGCACCGATCCGGTCGAGCCGCCGACGCTCGTACTCTGGGGGACCGGTGACGACTTCCTCCGGACCGAGATGGCACGCGAGAGCGTCGCCTACTGCCGTGACGGCCGGGCGGTCCTCGTGGACGACGCGACTCACTGGCTTCACCACGAGCGACCGGACCGGGTGGCCGACGACTTGCGGGAGGGGTTCGCTCGGGGCCGGACGCCGTAGAAGGGAAGCCTCAAATCCGGCCGCCGTCCACGGGGGACGTGGGCCTCGCAACGAGACTCGTCGGCGACGACGCGGACGTGGTGGCCGACCCCCGATTCCGAGTGATCCTCCTCGGGAGCGTCATCTCCCCAATGGGTGCGTCGCTCGTCTCGCCGCTTTTGGACTCGCTCGTCGGCGTCTACGGCGTGAGCGAGGCGCGTATCGGCCTCGTGATGGCGGCCTTCACCGCGCCGGCCATCGTCGCCATCCCGCTCGTGGGGCTGGTGTCGGATCGCTACGGGCGCAAGCCCGTCCTCACAGCGGGGCTGGCGACGTTCGGCGCGGCGGGCGCCGCGCTCGCGTTCACGGCCGACTTCCGGACGGTCCTCGCGCTCCGGCTGGTGCAGGGCGTCGGCTTCACCGGCATCGCGCCGGTCCTCATCGCCGCCACGGGCGACCTCTTCGCCGGCGACCGCGAGGCGACGGCACAGGGCGTTCGCTTCACCACCGTCGGCCTCTCGCTCGGCCTCGTACCCGTCCTCGCGGGCCTGTTCGTCGCGCTCGCGTGGCAGTATCCGTTCGCCCTCTTCGCACTCGGTCTGCCGGCGGCCGCCGTCGTCCACCGCTACTTCGAGGAGCCGGCGACGGCGACGAACGGCGGGGACTCCGCCCACAACGTTCGCCGGCTGGCAGCGGCGCTCCGACGGCCGCGGCTGGGATTCGTCCTGCTCGGGCGGACCGTCCCCTCGGTGCTCTGGTTCGGCTTCCTGACGTACAACTCGATCGTCGTCGTCCGATTCCTCGACGGCTCGCCAGGCGCGGCGGGGGCGCTCGTCGGCGTCGCCAGCGTGGCGAGTTCGGTCGGCGGGACGCAGGTCGGACGGCTCACGGCCGCCTTCGAGACGCGGCGGGTGCCGCTCCTCGCGGGCACGGCCGCCTCGGGGGTCGGCCTCGGGGGCGTCGCACTCGCGCCGTCGCTCCCCGTCGTCGGCGTCGGTGCCGTCGTCGTCGGTGCGGGCTTCGGCGTCGTCCTGACGCTCTATCGGAGCACCATCTCGACGCTCGCGCCCGACGACCTCCGGGGGTCGCTGGTCAGCCTCGGCGAGTCCGCCGGCCGCCTCGGCAGTACGCTCACACCCGTCGTCATGGGCGGCGCCGTCGCGCTCGCGACGCCCCGCTACGGCTTCGAGATCGCGGTCCGGGGGACGCTCCTCGGCGTCGTCGGCTGTGGCGCCGTCGGCGGCGCCGTCGCCGTCGTCTTGGCCGACCGACACGCCGACCTCGCGGCCGACGGGTAACGCCTTTGCACCGTCGGGCGCGAGCGACGGTATGCCCGATCTCGGCAAGATCGACCGCGAGTTCTTCGAGACGCACGTCCGCCCGCGGCTGGGCGCCGACCGCGACGACGTGCGCCTCGGCCCGACGCCGGGTGTCGACTTCGGCCTCATCGATATCGGCGGCCGCGCCGTCGCCATCGCGACCGACCCCGTCTCGATCCTCCCGGCCCTCGGCTTCGAGCGCGCCGGCCGGTTCGCCCTCGACGTGGTGCTCGCGGACGTGGCCGTCAGCGGCCTCCCACCCTCCCACCTCGCCGTCTCCTTCTCGCTCCCCCCCGGGATGGCCGACGACGAGTTCGCGGCGGTCTGGGAGGGGATGCACGCCGAGGCGGCCGACCTCGGTGTGAGCGTCGTCACCGGCCACACCGCCCGGTACGAGGACTGCTCGTTCCCGTGGGTGGGCGGGGCGACGGCGCTCGCCGTCGGGCATCGTGAAGACGTGATCCGCCCCGACGGCGCCCGCCCCGGCGACGACTTGGTAGTGACGAACGGTCCGGCCGTCGAGACGACGGGACTGTTGACGACGCTCTTCGGCGACAAAATCGACCTCGATCCGGACACCCTCAGGACTGCGCAGGCCCGCCTCGACGAGGCGAGTTGCGTCCGCGACGCGATGACTGCGGCCGCGGCGGGACCGGTGACGGCGATGCACGACGCCACCGAGGGCGGCCTCCACGGCGCGTTCGTCGAGATGGCGACCGGCGCGGGCGTCCGGTTCGAAATCGAGCGCGACCGGGTGCCGATCCGGCCGGGTGTCGCGACAACCTGTGCCGCCCTCGATATCGACCCCTGGACGGCCACGGCGTCGGGGTCGCTCGTCCTGACGGTCGACCCCGAGGGTACCGAGGCAACCCTCGCGGCGCTCTCCGACCGGGGCACGTCCGCGGCCCGCATCGGGCACGTGACCGAGGGCGAGGGCGTCTTCGTCGACGGCGAACGGGTCGAGGCGCCGTCGGTGGACGCGTCGTGGGCGGCTTACTCGGCGCTCTCGACGGGGAGGTCGACGAACCCGTCGTCGACGTAGCGGTAGGCACGGATGGAGTCGGGCGGCGAGACGATGCAGTAGACGTAGCCGAGCCACGTCGCCCGCGCCCGGTCCGTTGCGCTGGGAACGGCCTCGCTCTCGGGGTGAGAGTGATAGAAGCCCACGGCGTCGTCACCGCGGTCCTCGACCCGGTCGATGGCCGCCATCGTCGCCGCGGGGTCGAGTTCGTACTCGGTGGGTGGGTGGGCAGCGACGTTCGGGACACGGCGGGTCGCAGTCACGCGGTCCGGGGGACCACGTTCGCCGGCGAGGACGCCACAGATTTCGGCCGGCGGGTCGCGGTCGGCCCCCTCACGGGCGTGGTCGAGGAGGGCGTCCCGGACGCCGGAGGCGAGGGTGAGGGCGTCGTCGGAGTCGTCGCGAGCCACGATCAGTCGACGTCGCGCCGCATCGCGATTTCGAACCACGGGCAGAGACGGAGCTGTCGGTACGCCTGCGGATGCTCGTGGAGGTGGTCGTAGTCGACCCAGAGCCGACCGGCAATCTCCTCCGGGTTGGGGTCGAGCGTCGCGTCGTCGAGTGTCACCTTCAGGACCGCACACATCTCCCACTCCAGACCCGCATTCTCGTAGTAGCGTTTGTACTCGAACTTGTCCGTGACGCGGAGGTCGCTGTACTGATCGGACGTGACGCCGAGTTCGTCGACCAAGCGCCGGCGGCAGGCCTCCTTCTGGGTCTGTCCCGGGCGGGGGTGGGAGGCGACGGTCCCGTCCCAGTGGGTGTCCCAGAGGCGTTTGTTCGGCGCCCGCTGGCCGAGCAGGATCCGCCCCTCGCCGTCGAAGACGAGTGCCGTGAACGCGCGGTGACGAACCCCGTCGCCCGTGTGGGCATCGAGGCGATTGACGGTGCCCTGTTCCTGGTCGTCGGCGTCGACGGCGATGACCTCCTGTGCGGCGTTGGGGTGGCTCCCGGCGTCGCCGCCCTCGTTCGGACTCATGTCCGACCCGTCGGCGGGAGGGCTAATGGTGTCTTCGATGCGGGGTCCGTCGAGCGGGGTCGAACCCACTAAACGTCTGCCCGTCGAACGGCCGATGATGAGCGACGACCGAGGGGGGTTCGACCTCCCGACCATCCGCGAGCGGGCCACGGAGCGAGCGGACAGCGTGGACGAGAGCGTACTGACGGCCATCGAGGACCGCGCCGACGACGGACGAATCACGGCCGACGCGTTCGCAGACTGGCACCGCACGTGTCGGGAGCACCACCGGTCGGCGGCCGTGGACGTGGCGGACGCCGAGGCGCGATTCGCGGCGCTTCGGGACTCGATCGATCCGGCCGAACGCGAGACCAACCAGGTCCGCGCCAGAGTCGAGGAGTACGAGTCGCAACTCGACGCGATGCGGTCGGCGCTCTCGACGACCGCCGACCGACTGGACGCCACGCCGGAGCGGCCGGACTCGCCCGCCACAGCGTACGGGGCAGGAGCACAGCTTCGGCGAGCCGGGCGGGTCGTCCACGAGGTCACCCACAGTCACCACCACGTCGAGGAGGGGCTCGACGCCTTCGAGACGTGGCTCGACGACCCCGCAGCACGGATCGACGACTTCGGCGACGAGATCGGGGGGTTCGAGCGGTACCTCGACAACACGGAGGGGCTCATCGATCGCCTCGAAGCGGACGACTCCGAGGGGTTCGAGCCGTTCGACGCGTGGCTCTCCGCCGACCACCTCCAGCGGATGATGGCGCTCGTCTTCGACGAACTCCGCGCCGATCTGGCGGAACTCGAAACTGGGCTGGGGCGCCAGGACGGGAGCTACGACGACGAACTGTCGACGCTTCACGAGCGCCTCGACGGGCTGGAGGCGCGCCACGGGACGTGTTCGGAGCGCCTCGACGCCGCCGCGACGGACATCGAAGGGTTCGAGGCGAAGCGTGCCGCGGTCGCCGATTCGCTCGACCGCTTCGCGGCGGCACTCGACGAACACGAACCACCGGTCGACTGGGAGGCAGTAGAGGAGTTGGTGCAGTCACAGTTCGACGGGCTAGGGATTCAGGGACGGTAGGCTCCCGTCCCGCGTCAGCCCATCCCCGTCGTTCGGATGCGCTGCGGCGTCAGCCCATCCCCGTCGTTCGGATGCGCTGCGGCGTCAGCCCATCCCCGTCGTTCGGATGCGCTGCGGCGTCAGCCCATCCCCGTCGCCGACAGGTACTGCGCCCCGAACAGCACGGTGTTGTAGAGGCCGTGAACGACGGCCGGAACGACGAGGTTCCGGCTCCGCTCGTAGAGGTAGCCGAGGACGAGTCCGAGCGTCGCCGCGACGGTGACGTAGGGGATTCGCGACCCGCCACCGCCGGTGAGCGCGATCCAGTGGACGAGGCCGAAGAGGACACTCGCCACGACGATGGCGACCGAGGGCCCCCACGTCCGTCGGAGGATGCCCTGCACGCCGCCGCGGAAGACGAGTTCCTCGAAGGGGCCGACCAAGAAGATGGCGACCGGGATCATATAGAGGAAGTACCGGGGGTCCTGCTGGCCGGTGACGACGACCTGGTTCTGGGCGACCGAGATGCCGAGGACGGTCAGCAGGCGAGCGATGGCGATCTGGGCGAGGAGGAGGGCGACGACGCCGACGGCGACCAGGCCGACGGTTCGGAGCGTCGGGACGCGCACCTCGACGAGGTCCCAGTCGCGGGTGACGAGGAGGTAGCCGCCGACGCCGACGCCGAAGCCGAGGAACTGGAGGACGGCGGCGACGACGCGGAACTCGAGGGTGTCGCGCGCGACGACGCCCGCGGAGACGAGGCCGTTCGCGCCGAGGCCGACGACGGCCGCCGCACAGAGGAAGGCGCCGACGATCAGGAGGACGCCCTTGAACAGATCGCGGGCACGCGCCCCGAGGGGGGCGCGGAACCGGGCCACGTCGGTGGGAAGCTCGCCGATCCGCTCCCGGACGGCGTAGTAGCCGACGGCGCCGAGAACGCCGAGAACGAGCGTGCCGGCGGCGAGGGCGAGCGGCCGATGGTGGCCCCGGAGCGACGCGTCCTGGTGGACGAGCGTCGCGAGCACCAGCCCGCCGAGCAGGTGGAGCATCGCCGCGGGAGCGAGGAGGTCGCTGACCATGGTGGAGGGAATCGCCCCGGAAGTAAGAATCAGTCGGATCGGTGACCGCTACTCCACGACCAGCCGCCGTTTCTCGCCGACCGCCTCGGCCTCCGGGAAGTCGCCGCCGCCGAGGAGGCCGCGGGCGGCGCGTTTCCCCCACTCCACCGCCGGCTGGGTGAACGTCTCGACGCCGGCGAGTTCGCCGTAGCACACACAGGCCGCCTCCATGCCGTACAGGAGTTCGCCGACGCCACGCTCGTCGATCCGGTCCACCTCGATACGGATGTTCGGGCAGCCCGCGGCGGCGAGGCTGGCCTCCGTCGCCTCGAACTCCGCGTCCAGCAGGTCGGCGAGGCTCTCGCCGCCGAGATACGAGAGCCCGTCGAGGGCCGTCTCCGGAATGGGCACGTCGGGGCGCTCCCGCGGCCGCACGAGCGTCACAAGCTTGTCACGGGGACCAGCGCGGTACAGCTGGAGTTGGGAGTGCTGATCCGTCGCGCCGAGGGCACGGGCGGGGGTCTGCCCGACGGCGTCCTTGCCCAGACTCTCGGCCCAGAGCTGGGCGAACCACTCCGCGAAGAACTCGAGGGACTCGGCGTAGGGCATGACGGCGTTGACGCCGGCGCCACGGCGTTCGAGCGCGTAGCAGGCGGCGCCGTAGGCGTAGGCGGGGGCGTCGAACAGCGATCCCGACAGCCGGTCGGCCTCGGCGCGGGCGCCGGCCAGCAGTTCGTCGAGGCCCGCCTCCCCGAGCGCGGCGACGGGGAGGGCGACGGTCGACAGGGCGGAGAACCGGCCGGGGACGCCGGCGGGCACGTCGAGGGCAGGCAGGTCGTGGCGGTCCGCGAGGGTTCGGAGGTTACCGTCCTCGGCCGTCGTGACTAACGTGCGCTCGGTCCAGTTGACGTCGGCCCGGTCCATGGCCTCGCGGACGACGAGGAAGTTCGCCAGCGTCTCCGCCGTCGTGCCGGAGCGGGAGACGACGTGGACCACGGTGTCCGCGAGCGGGAGGGTATCGAGGAGCGCGCGGACGTGTGCGGGGTCGACGTTGTCGAGGACGTAGTGATCCAGGTCGGCACCCAGCGCCTCGGCGAGCGTCGCGGCGCCGAGGGCGCTCCCGCCGATGCCGACGGTCAGGACGGCCGCGGGGTCGTCGAAGTCGGCGACGGCGGCCCGGATCGCGTCGGGGTCGACGGTGTCAGGGAGGTTCAGGGCCGCGTAGCCGTGGTCGGCGGTCTCGCGGCCGCGGGCGATGCGGTCGTGGGCGTCGGCGACGCGCTCGTCGAGTCGGTCGAGCGCCTCGCGGGTGAGGCGCGGTTCGGCGTCGAGCGCGTTGCCGAGGTCGACGTACATGAGGAGAGCGGGGATGCGCGCCGGCAAAACGGTTTCCCGTTCGTGACGAGGGCGGTTTCCGAGCCCGAAGCAGTGCCCGGGGGGTTGAACGGGACGCCGCAGGTTGGATCGCGTATGCAGATCAGCGGGCCCTCCGGGCGACTCGGTATCGCCCTCACGCTGGTGCTCGGTCTCGCGTCGATCGGCTTCGGCGCGTGCAGCTACACCACGCAGTCGGCGGCACTGGACTCGGCGACGACGGTCGAAGGGACGGTCACGTCCACGGCCATCGAGACACACTCGAACGACGGCGTCTCATACACCCCACGGGCGACGTTCGAATACACCTACGGGGGAGAGCGTTACACCTCGTCGAACGTCTATCCGGGAACGCTCGCACGGGACTTCGACACCGGGAGCGCGGCCAGAGCCGAACTGGAGGGGTACGCCGAGGGCGCCAGGGTGACGGTGTACGTTCCGACGAATACACCGGGAGCGGGGTATCTCCAGCGGGAGCACAGCAACAAACCGTTCCTCCTGATCGGCGTCGGCGTGCTGTTCGTTCTGGGCGCGGGCCGGTCGGCGCTCACCTGAGGCCGATACACCTCACGTCGCCGGCCACCGCAGGTAGACCATCACGACGACGATGGCCAGCTGAAAGAGGCCTTGCAGGCCGCTCAGGCGGGCGTTGCGCATCCCGATCCGGCTGATGACGCCGGAGTCGGGATTCCCCGACGCTAGCTGGCGGTAGATGCGCACCTCGCCGGGGAGCAGCACGCCGAACCCGAGGACGGAGAGGACGGTGACGATGGCGAGCGCGAGGAGAATGGCGGGCGAGGTCATACCGAAGGTGGAAGCGGTGCGGCGAGGTAGGCACCGCCGCCGAGGAGGGCGACGGCGAAGGCGGCGAGCCACCGTGGATCGTCGAAGGCGTCGAACTGCCAGCCGATCAGGAGGAGGGCGGGGACGGTCGTTGCGAGTGTGAGTAGCGCGATCCACGGCCCCGCGTGGGGGAAGACGCCCAGCCGCTCCGCGAGCGTGACGCCGCCGACGATGGTCACCAGGGCAAGCGATGGCACGAGGAAGGTCATCTTCGGCGTGAAACGCTCTCGACATGGGTGAGCCGACCGGGCGAGCGGACAAAAGCGTTCAGGGCGTCTCAGAAGACCGCGCCGCTCCGCAACAGCGTGATCAGGACGGTCAGCACGGGGACGCTCGCGACGGTGGTCACGAAGATGGTCATGGTGAGATACTCCGAGGCGGAGAGCCCCTCGCGCTCTTGGACATCGCTGTAGGAGAGGGTGAGCGCGAGGGGGATGAGCGCGACGGGCGTCGCACAGAGCAGAACGAACACGCGGGCGACGGCGGGGTCGCCGAAGGCGCCGAGGCCGACGGCGACGCCGAGGCCGACGACAGGCGCGAGGACGAGTTTGACGAGCGACGGACGGAGCACCCGGGTGACGCTCCCGGATTCGAGCCCCGAGAGCTGGATCCCGACGATGACGAGCATCAGTGGGATGGAGGCATCGCCGACGAGACTGGTCGTCGTCATGAACGTGCCGTCGGCGGAGGGTGCGACGCCGAGGGCGCGGACGGCGCCCGCGGCGGCGATGGCGTAGACCAGCGGGAGGCGGAAGATTTCCCTGATCGCGCCGATGCCCGCCTCGCCGCCGCCGCGGGAAGCGACGTAGACGCCGAGGGTGTACATCAGAAACGCCTGCGCAGTGATGTAGATGACTGCCGTCGTGCGCCCGACGGCACCGAAGGCGAACTCGGCGAGCGGGATGCCGTAGAAGCCGGCGTTGGGGAGCGAGCCAGCGAGAACGTCCGCGCTCCGGTAGGGCTCGGGGACGTCGAGCAGCCGGTCGACGAGTTCGGTGACGCCCATCGTGGCGACGACGAAGAGGCCGACGCCGGCGAAGATGCGGGCGACCGTCGTGCCGGAGAGCGTGGTCGTGACGATGCTGTGAAAGATGAGGGCAGGCAAGAAGAGATAGAGAGCGACCGAGTTGAGCGGATCGACCTCGACGTCGAGGACCGAGGCGAGGAGGTAGCCGAGCGCCATCACCGAGACGATCGGGAGGATGGCGGAGGTGAACGCGGAGACGAGCGACACGGTCGGTCGGTCGACGGCGGAGTGTCTCAACTTCCGTGTGGGAGCAAGGGCTTCCGCTTCCGAAAGGACAGGTTTCAAGCGCGGCGGGCGCCGACGACGCGTCATGTACGACCGACTCAAGGGGTTCCGCGACTTCTACCCCGAGGAGATGGCGGCTCGGCGAGCCGTGGCCGACGCGCTGGAGGAGACGGCCCGGCGGTACGGCTTTCGGGAGATCGGCACTCCGGCGCTGGAGGCCGTCGACCTCTATACGGACAAGAGCGGCGACGAGATCGTCGAGGAACTGTACGCCTTCGAGGACAAAGGGGGGCGACACGTTGCGCTCACCCCCGAACTGACGCCCACGGTGGCACGGATGGTCGTCGCGAAGGGCCAAGAGCTCCAGAAGCCGATCAAGTGGATGTCGACGCGGCCGTTCTGGCGGTACGAGCAGGTCCAGCAGGGACGCTTCCGCGAGTTCTACCAGACCAACGTCGACGTCTTCGGCTCCGCCGAACCCGAGGCGGACGCCGAAATTCTCGCGTACGCGGCCGACGCGCTGACGACGCTCGGCCTCGAACGCGGGGACTTCGAGTTCCGCGTCTCCCATCGGGACATCCTGGGGGGCCTCCTGCGGGCGTTTGACGCCGACGTGAGTGTGAGAGACGCGATCCGCGCCGTCGACAAGTCGGCGAAGATCGAACCGGCCGAGTACTACGACCTGCTCCACGACGCCGGCCTCTCTTACGACCAAGCCCAGCAGTTCGACGACCTGCTGGCGAGCGAGGATCTGAGTGCCCTGACCGACTTCGCGGGCACCGACGAGGTGGCCGACGCGGTGGCCAACCTGCAGAACGTTCTCGACGCCGCCGCCGACTTCGGCGTCCGCGACCACTGCACCGTCTCGCTGGAGACGGCCCGCGGCCTCGATTACTACACCGGCACCGTCTTCGAGTGTTTCGACACGCAGGGCGAGGTGTCCCGTGCCGTCTTCGGCGGCGGGCGCTACGACGACCTGATCGAGAGCTACGGCGGCCAGCCCACGCCGGCGGTGGGCGTCGCGCCCGGCCACGCCACGCTCTCCCTTCTCCTCCAGCGGGCGGGCGTCTGGCCCGAAGAGGCGCTGTCGACCGACTACTACGTCCTCTCGGTTGGTGACACGCGGGAGACGGCGGCGCGGGTGGCGCGTGACCTGCGCGGACAGGGGCACGTCGTCGAGACGGACCTCGCGGGGCGGAGCTTCGGCGCCCAGATGTCCTACGCCGACGGCGTCAACGCCGAGACGGTCGTGATCGTCGGCGAGCGCGACCTGGAAAACGGCGAGGTGACGGTCAAGGAGATGGCGAGTGGCGACCAGACCACCGCGCCCGTCGACGAGTTCCCGGGTGACTTCGACCGGCCGACGTACGACGACGTCGCCTGAACGGCATGCGCGCCTTCCGCGTCGCTTACGACGGCCGCCCCTACTCGGGCTTCCAGCGCCAGCCCGACGTGCCGACCGTCGAGGACACGCTCCTCGACGCCCTGCGTGCCCTCGGCGTCTTCGAGGGAAGCGACGTGCCGCCCGGCTACGCCGCCGCCGGCCGCACCGACGCGGGCGTCTCGGCGCTCGCCCAGACCGTCGCCTTCGACGCGCCCGACTGGCTCACGCCCGCCGCGTTCAACGCGGAACTTCCGGGAACCGTCCGGGCGTGGGCGAGCGCCGACGTCCCCGCGGACTTCCACGCGACCCACGACGCAACGCGGCGGACCTACCGCTATCACCTGTACGGGCCGACACTCGACGAGGGCCGGGTTCGGGCGGCGCTCGACCGACTGGGCGGTGAGAGCGACTTCCACAACCTCACCACCGACGACGACGGGACGGTCCGTACCCTCGACACCGACTGCGTCCGCGAGAGCGACTTCCTCGTCCTGACGCTCGCGGCCGGCGGCTTCGCCCGGCACATGGTCCGTCGGGTCGTCGCGCTGGTGCGGGCCGTGGGAAGCGGTGAGAGCGACCCCGACCGGGTGGAACGCGTCCTCGGCCCCGAACCACTCGACGGGCCGGCGGGCGTGGCGACCGCGCCGGCGACGCCGCTCGTCCTCGTGGACGTGTCGTATCCGGGAGTGACGTTCGCCGTCGACCCAGACGCTGCCGAGAGCGCACGCGACGTCTTCGGGGAGCGACGCGTCGCGGCGCGGACCGCCGCGCGGGTCGTCGGCGACCTGTACGACGGGGTCGAGTGAGGGAGTTCGGTCGTGGGGGCGGTGCCGAGCGGGGCTGTCCAGCATGGAGGACTGCGACGAGCGACGACGCGAGTCGCGGCCCCTTTTGCTCCAGTTTTTTCCAGGGGCCGTCGCGCTCCGCGCGACCCGACGACGTAAAAAGGTGGGGCGTGTAGCCACGGCCATGTCCGAGCGTACTGCCGTCGTGCTCGCCGGCGGCCGGTCGACGCGGTTCGGCGACGAGGACAAGGCGGTGGCCGACCTCGCGGGGGCGCCGATGATCCGACGGGTGGTCGACCGCGTGGCGCCGGCCGTCGACGCCGTCGTAATCAACTGCCGTCCCGCCCAGCGCGAGGCGATAGCCGCGGCGCTCGACGGCGCCGCCGTCCCCGTCACCTTCGCGGAGGACGACTACCCAGACGAGGGACCGATGGCGGGGATGGCGACGGGGCTTCGCGCCGTCGAGGGCGAGTACGCCTTCGTCGTCGCCTGCGACATGCCCTTCGTCGATCCGGGATTCGTCGACTACCTGTTCGAGCGCGCAGCGGGTCACGACGCCGCGGTCCCCCGGCCGGAGCAGTGGTTCGAGACCACCCACGCCGTCTACCGCGCCGCGGCGATGGCCGAGGCCTGCGAGGCAGCGCTGGCCGAGGGCGAAGAACGCATCGTCGCGCCGCTGTTCGAACTCGATTTCGTCGTCGTCGACGCCGACGAGGTTCGAGACCACGGAACCCCCCACACCTTCGAGAACTGCAACACGGAGGCGGACTTCGTGGACGCAGCGCGGCGGTTGGAGGAGCGGTCGTAAGCCATCGTCCAACCGCTCGCACGCCACCCTGCGAGCGGTTCGCACACGGGTCCGAACGCGACGGGGAGAGGAGCGGTCGTAAGCCATCGTCCAACCACTCGCACGCCGGCGGACGCCGGCTACCCGATCACGTCCACCACCTCGGCGTCAAGCATCCGCGCGAGCACCACCCGCGGCACGTCGGCGCGGTCGTGGACGGCCGCGGCGATCGCCCGTCCGGTCGCCGCCAACTCGTCGTCGTCGACCATGTTGATGAGCGGGACCACCGTCGCGCTCGGCGGGACGCGCTTGCGCCCGCCCAGCCGGTGTGCGAGGACGGTGCCCACGTCCTCGGGGGCGATGGGATCACCGAGTTGGAGGCCGGTCAAGTCGGCGACGCGCTCCGGGCGGTGGACGTGGGCGTCGGAGAGCGGTTTGCCGACGACCCGCGCGCTGGCGACGGGGATCACGGTATCGGCCGTCGCAGGGATCTGCGGCTCGCGCTCGTCGGGGGCCTTCAGCAGGCGAGTGCGGGCACCGTCGGCCTTCACCAGTACCGGCCCGTGGCCCGGCGTCGCGCGGATGGCCGTGACCGTCTCGCGGTCGTAGCCGAGATAGCGGTCGTCGCGCTCCCGTTCGGGGACGAGACCGAGCGGCCACGCGTCGTCGACCGCGTCGCGGAGCGCGCCCACAGGGTCGCGGGTGACGCGGACGTCGGCGACCTGATCGTCGAAAATGGGGATGCGAACCGTCGCGGTGACGACGGCGCGGTCCAACCGGTTCGCAAGCGCGTACAGCGTCGTCTTCTTGCCGCCGGCGCCGACGACACAGACTAGGCCGGCGTCGCCCGACAGTGCCTCGATGAGATCCATAGCGCGGCTTTCGCGCGCAGTCACTTCGGCGTATCGACGGCGCGGACGAGAATGGGGCGTTTCGTGGGCCGACTATCGCCGACGGATGTCGAAGCTCTTGTCCGGGGTGAGCTCCTTCAGGAGCTTGCGCATCTGGTCCTCGTCGATACGGTCCTGGATGCGGCCGCTGCGGGCGAGCGCGACGACTTGCTGTTCGACCTGCTCGGCGACCTCGGGTTTCGACATCTGGACGGCGTTGAGACGCTGGCGGGCGCCGTCGGTGAGGTTCTGTTTCAGGAGCGCCTGCTTCTGGGCCTCGGCCTGCTGTTGGGCGGCCTGCTGGGCCTCCGCACGCTCGCCGCCACCTTCCTGAGCCTGTTCTTTCAGTTCCTGCATCTTCTGCTGTCGAAGCTCCTCGATCCGTTCGTCGTCGGGGGTCTCACTCATAGCTATGACTTTCGTCGAAACGGTGAAAACGATTTCGGAGGCCGAGGCGGTCGGCGTCTACGCGTACTTCTCGAGTTCGGGGCGGTCGAGGTCCTCGAGCACCGCGGCGGCCACCTCGTCGAGGAGGCTCTGACCGGCGGGCGTGGCGACGCGGCCTTCGCCCTGGGCGGTGGAGACGAGATCCTCGTCTTCCAGTTGCTGGAGTGCGGTCCGGATGATCTTCTTGCTGCCGGCGTCGGCGTGCGCGGCGGCGACGCGGTAGCGCGTCGAGCCCTGGTTGTGATCGCCGTAGGCCGTCGAGAGACGGTCGACGCCGACGGGCCCGTCGACGGCGACTTTCCGCAGGAGGCTGGCCGCACGGGTCGACCAGAAGTCGTCCTGCTGGGGCGGGAGCTCCTTGCTGACGCCGGCCTTGGCGTAGTTGATCCAGTCGGGGGCGTCGATGCGGTCCTCGAGGCGGTCGGCGAGCGCCTCGATGAGCGCGTCCGCCGGCACGTCGTAGAGGGTTACCATTGGCGCAGGATTCCCGCGGACGGCGTTTAAACCCATCGTATTAGGTACGCGACCCCCGCGACCGGAGCCCGACGACGCCGGTCACGAGGCCGCCGAGGACCGTCGGCGTCCAGTAGACGGCGCCGCGGAAGACGATGACGGCGGCGAGAGCGATGGCCTCGGTGACGCCGGGGAGCGGCGCGGCGACGAGGAGGACGACGAGGACGCTCTCGATGCCCCCCGCCCCGCCGGGCAGGGGCGTCACGCCCGCGATGGCGCCGATGGGGACGACGAAGAGCGCGACGGAGAGGGGGATGGGGTTGCCGATGGCCTGGAAGGCGAGCCAAAGCCCGAGCATCTGGCAGAACCACCCGATGGCAGAGAGTGCGAGCGCGAGCGCGAGGCCCCGGGGGTTGGTCGCGACGCGCTCGATGGCGCGGAAGAAGCCGTTGATCCGGCGTTCGATCCCGCCGACGGTCGGGACGGGGACGCGGGGAATCCGACTCGCAATCCGCCGGATGATCGGCGTGAGGAGGCCGACGATCCGTGATTCGAGTTGGTACCGTCGTTGCCAGCCGAGATAGACGAGTGCGGGGACGCCGACGGCGAGGACCCCCACTGCGGCCAGCGCGAGTTCGAGGCGGCGGTTCGTACCGAGCGCGGCTTCGGTGACGAAGTAGCCCACGCCGACGAGGGCGATAGTGATCGAGGGGACGAAATTCAGCGTGTCGACGCTGGCGATGGCGGCCAACCCCTTCTCGTACTCCGTGTCGGCCACGCGCGAGATGAGCAGAGCAGTGATCGGCTCCCCACCTGCCTGGCCGAACGGCGTGACGTTGTTCGCGAACATCGCGCCGGTGAACACGAGGAAGGCCTGCGGGACGGACAGCGAGACGCCGAGCACGTTGAGGACGACCCGCAGGGACAACCCCCACGCCGCCAGCCAGCCGAGCGTGGCGAGGAGGACGAGCGCCACCAATCGGCGGTCGGCACCCGCGAGCGTCGAGAGCAGGTCGTCGACGCCGGCGACCGAAAACAGGACGACGAAGACGGCGAGCGCGCCGGCGAACCCGAGTATCGTCGCTCGAATTCGTCCGCCGGCCATGCGTTCGAGGTGGGAGAGGCGACGCATTAACCCACCGGATCGGCGTGTCTTTTTACCCTCGGCCACGAACGCCGGCCATGGACGAACGGAGCGCGTTGGGACTGCTCGCCGGGTGGGTCGACGCGGCCGGCGACGACGCCGCAGTGATCGACGGACTGGTGATCACGACCGATATGCTCCACGAGCGGACGGACTTCCCCGACGGCACGACCCGCTACACCGCGGGGTGGCGAGCGGTCGGCGCGTCGTTGTCGGACGTGGCGGCGATGGGCGGGACGGCGACGGCGGCTGTCGCCGCCTACGGCGCGCCGGCGTTCGACGAAGAAGAGATATCGTCGTTCGTCGAGGGCGCGAGCGACGTCTGCGCACTGGTCGACGCCGCGTACGTGGGCGGCGACCTCGACGACCACGACGAGTTTACCGTCGCCGGGGCGGTCGTCGGTCGGACCGACGAACCGGTGTTTCGGCGCGGTGCGAAGCCCGGCGACGCCGTCTACGTGACCGGGACGCTCGGGCGGACGGGGGCGGCGATCCGCGAGTTCGAGCGGGGGAACGCCGACCGTGGGAACGAGCTCTTTCGGTTCGAGCCACGGGTTGCGGCCGGCCGTCGGCTCGTCGGCGTCGCCAGCGCGATGATGGACTCCTCCGACGGCCTCGCACGCTCGCTCCACCAACTCGCCGCGGCGAGTGACTGCGGATTCGACGTCGAGTGGGACCGACTTCCGGTCGACCGGGCCGTCGACGCCGTCGCCGACGGAGAGGCCGAGCGCCGCGAACTCTCGGTGTTTTTCGGCGAAGACTTCGAGCTCGTCTTCACGGGACCGCGGGCGGTCGTCGAGGCGAACCGTGAGTGGCTCGACACCCCAATCACCCGGATCGGACGGGTGACCGAGGACGGCGTCCTCGCCGATGGCGACCCGCTCCCGGATCGCGGCTACAGCCACTAGCCGAGGAGTTGGATGGGGACGAACAGGAAACAGAGCGCGCCGAGGGAGAAGGTGAGGAGGCCGACGAGTTGGCGCTTCCAGCCGAGCGGCGTCTCGTCCGCGGGGTTTGCGGGGCCGTTGTAGGCGATGAGGGTGGCGAACAGGCCCCAGAAGGCCCAGAGGCCGACCGACTCGTTGAATGAGAGATTGCGGACGAAGTAGAGGTAGGCCGCGAGGCCAAAGAGTGCGAGAGGGACGAGCGACGCGACCGTCTCCTGGCGCCGGCCGAGCATCGCACGGACCATGTGCCCGCCGTCGAGTTGGCCGACCGGGAGCAGGTTGAGGACGGTGAAGAACATCCCGACCCAGCCGCCGATGATGACGGGGTGGACGGTCTTCGTGGGGTCGGCGTAGCTGGTCGGCTGGCCGAGCGCCGTCGCGATCAGATCGAGGAGCGGCGGGTTGTTGAAAACGATGACCTGTGCCGAGGTGTCGAGGACGTCCGGCGGAATCGTCATCGGATCGAGCGAGAGGCCGATGGCGGTCACGACGACGGTGGCCACGAGGCCGGAGAGCGGGCCGGCGACGCCGATGTCGAACAGGGTCTTGCGGTCGGGCATTCGCCCGCGCATGCGGATGATCGCCCCGAGCGTCCCGAAGGGGACGACGAAGGGGATGAGATAGGGGAGCGAGACGTCGACCTGATGGTAGCGGCCAGCGAGGTAGTGACCGAGTTCGTGGGCGGTGAGAACGCCGAGGACAGCGGCGGTGAACGGCCACGCCCGCAGGGCGAGCAGGGGGTTGGTGGCGATGTTGGCCGGCGGGATGTAGTACCACGCGACGGCCCCGACGAGCAGCGTCGAGAGGATCGTCGCGACGAACAGGGCGAGGTTGGTCCACGGAACGCCGTCGATGCGGCCGTCCGCGGGCGTCGCGACGATGACCGTCTCGTACGGTTCGCGTCCAACTTCGAGGTCGACACGGTAGCCGGCACGACGGAACGGCTCGCTGAGTTCGTCAGCCAGCGAGCTGCGGGGCACGAGCGGTTCGCCGTAGTACCGAATCCGGTCCCCGTCGTTGTCGGTGTCACGGACGTAAAAGACCGCTTCCAGGGCGTCAGACGGCGGCCCATCGACTCCGTCCATCGGTATCGGATACGTCGCTCAGCGGTATAAAACCCGTGAAGTAAGGGGGGAAGTGTCGTGTGACACGCCGCGTGAGGCCCAGTGCGCGGCGGGGACCGAGGCGGGGCTACGCGGGTTCGATTCGCCACGTGGTCGCGCTCGTGTACGACCACTTCTCGACGGATAGTTCCGTCGCGGAGTCGCGGAGCTTGACCATCAGGGCGCCGATCTCTTTGGGGGAGAGTCCGACTTCGTCCGCGATGAACTTGCTCTTGAAGTAGAGTTCACCGTCTTGCGCCTTCGAGAGCAGGTACTCCTTCAGACGCTCCTCTTTGGACGTGTCGCCGGTTTCGGTGGAGGGATCTGCGGTTGCGCTCATTTGTTATCGCCTCGCTCCATCGTATACCCCGGAGGGTGTTATAAAGGAAGGAACGTTCGGAGCAGTTCGGTCAGTTTTATCGGTTTATCGGGTTTCGTGAATCATTCAGAACCTTTTACGAAGCGTCCAGACATTTTATAATGCTCTTTCAAGTTTCTTTTCTCAAAAAATACCTTGATTTTTATACGGTCCGAAACCCCCGTTTTTTGACGTTAGGCCCGCTCGTGAATCCAGAATTCCTCCTGCTCGGTCGACTCCTTCTTGAAGATGGGCACCTCGTCTTTGAGGCGGTTGATGCCGTCCTCGACGGTTCGGAATGCCTCCTCGCGGTGGCCGGCGAGGACGACGACGAACACGATGTCCTCTCCCTCGCGGAGCACGCCGGTGCGGTGGTGCATCAGTACCTCGAAGACGCCGTCGCGGGCTTCGAGTTCCTCGCGGATCGTCCGCATCCGATCGGCGGCAACGCCCTCGTACTTCTCGAACTCCAGCTGCGTGGTCCGGGTGTCGTCGTCGGAGTCTTTCACGCGAACGCGGCCGGTGAACGTCGCGATGGCGCCCGAGCGTTCCGCGAGCGGCGACGCCTTCGCCCGCTCGACGAGCGATTCGAGGGTGACGCGGGACTCGATGTCGGCGACGGCGTCGAGGAGGGAGTCGAGGTCCGCGTCGGCGTCGGGGAGCGTCACGAGAGGGTCGTTGGCCTCGACGTCGCCGATGGCGACCGTCGGGAGGCGAGCCGCGTCGAAACCGACCGTGAGGGCGAAGTCGAAGTCGGGGGCGAGCGAGTCGAGCAAGTCCGGGAGTGTCTCGCCGTCGCCCGCGCCGATCCACGAGCCGTCGGCCGAGAGGCCGTAGGCTGCGCCGGCGTCGGTGTCTCGGGCTGCCGTCTCGGGGAGCGTTTCGACGGTTGCGACCCGACCGTCGAGTCGGGGGACGAGTCGGTCGGCCAACTCCACGGCACCGGGGCCGACGAGGTTGAGCGTCTTCATAGGTCAAAAAACGGACGCGGACTCTTAACCCTGTCTCGACGGGAAACAGGGGACGTGAACACACTGCACGAGAGCCGCTTGACAACCCTTAAGCCGGCATCGCGGCAACGCGTGGCCAATGCGAGTGGTCATCTCCATCGGCGGGAGCGTCCTCGCCCCGGACCTCGACGCCGACCGCGTCGCGAGCCACGCGGCGGCGGTCGAGCGTCTCGCCGAGGCGGACTGCGAGGTCGGCGCGGTGGTCGGCGGCGGCGGCGTCGCCCGCGACTACATCGGGGCGGCGCGTCGCCTCGGCGCCAACGAGGTACAGTT
>Ga0207714_1000555_pt1 | contig 25361 bp, 23 predicted proteins | sample PonA232FremontCA_2_FD_187270 | JGI IMG/M metagenome (GOLD analysis project Ga0207714, IMG submission 187270) | Marine sediment microbial community from Fremont, CA, USA - Pond A23 Sediment 2 (SPAdes) | ecosystem: Environmental > Aquatic > Marine > Unclassified | place: USA: Fremont, California...
ATCATCAGAACCAGCCAACGACCCCGTATGAGAAGCAACCGCCTCAGCCCCCTCCTCATGCCTACCAGACTTCACAGCCATAATCGGCTTAGTCCTAGCTATAGTTCTTGAAGCGCTCATAAACTCTCTTGGATTCTGAACAGCTTCGATATACATTAATATACTACTAGTCAATGAGTCACGTCCAAAGTAATCTATCAAATCTGCAAAATCTATATCCAACATATTTCCAACAGACACAAAGGCACTAAAACCAAACTGTCTAGAAACAGCCCAATCCAAGGTTGATGAAGCCAAAGCTCCACTTTGGGAGAGAAAAGCTAATTCTCCTTCTTCAGGCATCTGATCCGTAAAAGAAGCATTGATATTTTTTGAAGGGTTTATATATCCTAAACAGTTGGGGCCTAAAATCCGCATGTCGTACTGTTTCCAAACATTTTTTACCTTTTGTTCTAATTTACGTCCCTCCTCTCCCACTTCGCTAAAACCAGCTGATATTATTATCAGAGAAGGAATACTTGAATCACCGCACTGTTCAACCACATCCGGAACTATAGGGGCAGGTACAGCTAATATTCCTAAATCTACTGGGTCAGATATCTCTTTAATATTAGAATAAGATTTGAGATTCAATACCTCATCTTGATTAGGATTAACAACAAAAGTCTTTCCTCCTTTTCTATCCTTCAGATTCTTTGTCAAACTTAAACCTACTGAACCCTCTCTTTCACTAGCACCTATAATAGCTATATTTTCAGGTTCGAATAACTTGTCTAATTTTCTAATAGCCATGCTTTTTCACCATACAGTTGGTATTTGACATATTGTTATTAATAATCTTATCCGGAAAACCATCACAAATATTTCAAACAAAAACACAGAAAAATCTATAGATTCCAATAATCAGACAAAGATTTTTCCACTTCTGAAAAATAAGATCCCTCAGTTCTATTTGTTGGCAAGTCCAAGTGATTAGAACTTATTAACGATTTCACTATTTTGGTTACTGAAATAGAAGAAGCTCTTACTTTATACCCTCCTTCAAGAACAAAAGATATTTTACCGTCACAGAGTTCATTTGCTTTACTTAGAAGAAAATCCCCAATCCGTTCATAACCTATAGAAGACAGTTCTAATCGCGTCAAAGGATCTCTAAAATCTGCGTCAAAACCTGCAGAGATTATTAACATATCGGGATTATACTGTTCTATAACCGGTTCAAAAAATCGCTTAAGACCCGAATAATACTGTTTATTTCCCGCTCCAGGTGAAAAAGGAACATTAAAAGTATATCCTTCCCCTTTACCCCTCCCGATCTCCTCAGGAAAACCAGACTCAGGATACAATGTTTTTCCACTTTGATGAAAAGACATGAACATAACATCATCGGTCCCATAAAATATATCTTGAGTTCCATTCCCGTGATGAGCGTCAAAATCAAATATCATCACTCGATTAAAATCATCATCTTTCAGTAATTTTTCTGCAGCTATGGCTATGTTGTTAAAATAACAGAAACCTCCACCTTTTTCTTTAGTCGCATGGTGTCCTGGAGGTCTATTCAAACTAAAGCCGTTAGAGTAGTCCCCCTTCGCTACACTTTGAGTTAGTTTTATTGCTCCACCTGCTGATAACAAGGAAAGGTCAAAAGTATCATGGCAAACTGGAGTATCTAAATCGAGTCTTTCACCTTCTTTACTCAACTCTTCAATTTTGTCAACATAATCAGAATAATGTACATCTTTTACCTCTTGCCTTGATGCTTTTATCGGACCTAAGAAGTCCAATCTTTTTTCAAGTCCTTCCTCACCCCTAATAGAACTAATAATACTTCTCAGTCTTTCAGGAGTCTCTGGATGATTAGGACCAAGCTCATGCTCCAAATATTTTTCCGAGTAAACAATCGCCGAATTATTCATATATCTAACAATTCTCTACATTGGGTTAAAAATGAACTCATATTAGATTGGCACTCTAGTTATCCTCAAATAAGTCACATTTGAATACAATAGACCTACGGATACTTATGAACCTTAGAATATCCGCTGGATAAAAAAGAACGAAAGTTCTATTAATTAACTATGCCAACCTATTCAAACTCCCGATTAAATAAATTCGAGGAATGCCCAAGAGCTTACAAATTCAAGTATATCCAAGAAATCGAAGTCGAAAAAGTAAGGAACATCTATGCTTTTTTAGGAAATAGGGTCCATGAAACTCTCGAACATCTGCATAAAAATCTAAAAGATGGAAACTTCTGTTCTCTCGAAGATCTTTTCGAATTCTATGAAAATATCTGGAAAGAAAAATGGTCTGATGATATAGAAATCTACGGAAAAGACTCTCCAAAAAGATTCAGAGAAGTAGGAAAGAAATGTATAGAGAATTATTATGAGAAACATAAACCGTTCAATGATGAAACGATTGACACAGAATTAATTATCCATCCTAAAGTGAAGGTAGATGATCATGAATATACGTTCCTAGGTTACATAGATCGACTAGCGTTAAGAAACGGTAACAAATATGAAATTCACGACTATAAGACTTCGAAAAATGTCCCCAATAAAGAGGATTTGAAAAATAATCGACAACTTCCACTTTACCAACTTGGAGTACAGCAGGAATATTCCAACGCTGAAAATATAGAACTTGTGTGGCATTATGTTAGATTTGGAAAAGACTTCCGTATTAGCCATTCTCAAGAAAAAATTGATATGATAAAGAGAGAAGTCGTAAAAGAAATAAAAGAAATAGAAGAGGCAAGAGAAAAAGGCGATTTTCCAACTATGAGGAATAGAGGAGCGAACTGTAATTGGTGTGATTTCCAAGATATATGTCCCGAATGGAATCAACAGGGAAAATCTAACTTTTAACTAAGAATTTAATCAGCCAATTTTTTTTAATCCGTTCTTTGGGATTTTTCCAAAAACATCTTTAAATCCCGATTAACCGGCTCTAATTAGTTTGAAGCAAACAAATAAATTATTCATGAGAAATCTCCAGATTAATATGATTAAAGGGTGAAATTTTGGAAGAAAAAACTCAAAACGATGGGAAATCCATCTTAGCCCTAATCCTAGGAGTAGGTCTTCTCGGCATGATGGGTGGAGCATTGATGGGTCCTGTCCTCCCTGCCTTATCCGAAAAATTTCTGGTAGGGAGCAGCAGAGTAGGTCTGGTTATAACTGTTTATGCCGCTGCAACAGCTCTTACATTTTCTCTGATGGGGTTTTTAACAGACAAGTATGGTCGAAAAAAAGTTCTAATCCCTGCATTATTCATAAACGGTGCGGCCGGAATCATAGGTGCTCTCGCTCCTAACTTTTCAGTCCTTCTGATTGCCAGGGCGGTCCAAGGTGTAGGGATTGCCGGAATGGTCCCTATGGCTCTCGTACTAATCGGGGACCTATACAGGGGGAATCAAAAAGCTTCAGCTATGGGAAGTTTAAGCAGCACGCGCTCCGCTGGAGGTATAATCGCTCCATTGCTTGGTGGGGGTCTGGCTAGCTTGGATTGGAGATTTGCCTTCCTCGTTTACGCGGCTTCGATACCGCTTGCTTTAATACTCTGGTTTAGATTTCCATTTCCCAATGGGGATCCCTCTATCTCAATCAGAGAATATCTGAAACCTTTGAAAAAAGCTGTAAAAAATCATGAGGTACAGGCCGTATTATTCATGAACTTTCTATCATTCTTCCTAGTCTATACTGTGGTAACTTTCACCCCTCAAAGGTTGGTGAGTACTTTCGGGATGTCCGAAGCTATCGCGGGGGCTTTTTTATCGGTTCAGGCGGTTGCCACGATATCAATCGCAATACAATCGGGTAGACTCGTAAATCTGGCCCCGAAAAAATATTTGATTGGGCTAGGATTTCTCGTTTCAGGATTAGGATTTCTGATCCTGCCTACTTGGGAAATCATTTCCTGGATTGCATTCTCGTTGATAATTTTTGGACTGGGAAGAGGATTGTACCAACCTCAGGTGAATACACTGGTCACTGACGTAGCTCCAAAAGGGAGACTTGGTGGGATAGCATCTGTAAACAATATCGCGAGATACGCAGGACAGATGGTCGCTCCTTTTTTTCTCGGAATTGTTAAGACCTTTACGAGCTTTTCTGTTGTCTTCAGAATTTCTGGTCTAATAGGGATAGCAATGGGGATTGGAACTCTATCGTTTGTAATATCTGGTATTCTTAATTCCTAGTCATGTTAGACACTACTGAAATAACCTATACGAGAAGTATTTCCAAATTTGACTTCTTACTAGAGAAGATAGGAACCACCCATTAAGAAGAGTAATATAGATCCAAAAAGGGTCATCCAAGTTATAAACTTTCCACCGCCAAACCACACTTCTTTTGTAATGACCGCTCCCATATACACAATAAGTTCTATGAGCAGATAGAAAAAAAGATACAATACTATGTAAAAACCATAAGTTATACCGGATAACTGAGACTCAGCTAAAATTCCTGAAAAGACGACAGGAAAAGATGCCGAACATGGGAGTTCAATAAGAGTAACCGCTCCAGCAAAAAGTATCACGGAGATTGAAATAGCAATCAGTCCTCCATTTCCTTCAAAAGAATTTTTTACCTTTCTTCTAGCTTTATTTATATATCCTGAATTTTCGTAACTACATTGAGGACCGTGTTTATAGAACTCCAAAAATTGCTTGAAAAAGAGTATCCCCCCACCTATACCGGCAAAACCAACAATATAACTCAAAATCTTTTGATAACCCATTATCGACTCCATCAGATGGTACCATCCGAAAACAAATATACCATAAATCAAAACTACAGAACAAATAAATAGAAACCCATAAAAGAAAATTTTCTTTCTCGAATCAAAACTTAGAACTATCAAGAGAACCATCACTAAAGCTCCAATGGAACAAACATTCATGCCATCCACGGATCCCAGTACAACTGCAAGAATTGGTAAAGAAACATTTTCAAAGTCAATTTTTTCAAGAATAGGGACATTCACTCCCCTATTTTCAGACTTATTATCATTCTCTAGAATTCCGATAATTCTTTCAGCTTTATCATCATTAAACCCATAAATTATTTGACCGTCTAAAATAGTTGTCGGAGTTATATAACGCAAATCTTTAATATTATAGTTTTCAGCTAGCTCGTTAATCAGTTCCTTAGAACCTTCTTCAGAGACATCATGCTTACAGATTTCAAGATACGAATATTCCTCCTCTAGATCTTCTTCAATAAATTCTGACTGCTCTGCGCAATGCGGACAATCCTCATGATAAAAATAATACATCACAATTTTTTCATTTTCATCTGCAGCTTCCACATTTTCCGGAAGCCCTACTGTAAAAACAGAAAAAAATAATATCGCAATCAAAATAGTAATGAATAATCGATCTTCGTAGAAATCAATCATAGAGAGATCCATAAACTTCTATCAAAACAAGACCTAAAAAATTACTCTACTTCCTTAATAGAATAGATTTACAGGAATAGAAACTCTAACCCCAACCAGATCAAAAATATCGTAAATACTCCGAGTAAGAAAAACAGTGGTTTTCCCTCCTTTTCCTTCGGCATGATATCTCTACTCACTAAGAAAAGCATCAAACCAGATACGAATGCCAAACAATATCTCTCCATATTCGGACCTACATTCAAGAGTAGTCCAACCAGAGCTCCGACCACAGGTGCACTAGCTAATAGTATCCTATCTAAAATTCCTTCCGAAACTTTATGAATCTCTTTCAAAGCGATGGAAGATGAAAAGGTATGTATCAAGAAAGGAATTGCAGTGAGAAAACCTAAAATCGGCTTAAGTTCAACGATTGCTACTAGAATAAATCCTTTGATGAAATGATCCGCGAAAAATCCGCCTGCATGGAGATGATAAAGCTCTTCTTCTAATAACACAGGGTCTTTCACATGTTGATAGAGATACTTTTCCAATACTAAAAAGACAACGTAGCCCAACAAAATTAGCGGATAAACAATGACGTTTGACGTCGAATGCACAGCTTCCGGCAATAATATTAAAAATATAGTCGAAAGTAAAGTCCCTGCTCCAAAGCTTAGAAGGATATCATGATAATTATCCACGCGAGAAGAGAGTCTTTCGAAAAAATAGTGTAAAATGCTCAAAAAGAAAGCATAGAGAAGGACAAAGACCCTCAACCAAAATATCTGCATAAAACCACCTTAAAATTTTAGTTTTCAGTGCCCTTAAATCTAAATCATTTTATACGAGATTATACCATTCCCAACAACAATTCTCTATTATCTAGAATTCATTAAAACAAAATTGATACTAAATTTATTTAATCTCCTTATAATTCTAAACAAAGCTTTTGAATAACCTCTTTTTTGGAAATATTTTTTATCCTCAACCTCTTTTCTCTGGACTTAAAACCTCGAACTAAACTGACATCTTTCTCTAAACTTGACTTTAATTCGTCTAAAAGTTCTCTATTAGCCTCTCCTCTTTTGGGCTCGGAACTGAGACTTATCTCAAGGCAATTCCTCCATTGATTCACTTCTCCAATCTCAAATTTTGAAGAGTTCGGATCTACTCTAACCCTCAAAAGAACATCATTTCCTTCCGTCTCCAAGACTTCTTTCGACATTTTACTCTAATCCTCTCTTACAAAATGATTACATATTCCTAATTATCGCTTGATTATCACTAACAATCCATATTCTATATCAAATTGAGAAAACATTTCAAATAAACCTCTCCCGAATCACAAATAGGTCATTCTCTGTATTGTAAATACTCTACATGATCCATATCGAGCCTATCCGTAGTTTCAAGTATCTCTTGAGGACATGCACTAATACATTTTTGACATAGGATACACTCGCTCGAACTGACCCTAATTCCTTCCTCTACATACTTTGACACTCGAATATCCATCGGACAAACTTCATCACAAGAACCGCAAGATATACACTCTTCACTATCTCCCTCTACTCTCAAAATAGCACGAGAAGAACCAATCTTCAAAAAACAAGCAATCGGACATAAATACTTGCAAAAAGCCCTGTTATCCTTCAAAACACCAGCAAGAAAGATCCCGCTCAGATAGTAACCTGCATTCCCAAGTAGAAACCACCAAAAACCGGGAATTTTGAAAATAGAAACCGCCCCTCCCATTGCTAAATCAACACTTCCTTGGACTGAACTCAAAGTATAACCGAACCCAAACACCAAGACAAAGACCAAAACCGTGCTAAGAGCAAAATGAACATATCTTAATTTCCCCCATCCTTTGACCCGACCGGAACTGTCCTTCCAAGGAAGAAAATCTAAAACAGCCGCCGTCCAACAAGCCCAACCACACCATCCTCTATTGAATAAAAATGGACCGATAATCTTCGCTATAAGATAATGAAGAACCGCCGCAGCAAATGAACCAGCGAGCAGCCAAAACCAAAACCCCTCAAACTGCATATTTTCAGGAGTTATCACCCCAGAAAAAGCATAAATTAAACCCAATCCCAATCCAAAAAACATGTACCCGCCTACCAAAACTTGACTTATCTTACGAGCGATATCCTTATTTTCCCTGGAAAAAACCGGCCATAGTCCTATTCCCAGACCAAGCGCTGTGCCGATAATTAAAAAGTTAGCGAGATAGAATGTCGAATCAAAAATCAACCATAACCCTATCGCTAGAGAATAAAAAATACCCAACATTATTGCTAAACTTTGGAAATCCTTCAGATCTAATTCAGATTCTTTTGATTTTTCTTCCATAAAATCATTCAAAATAACTAATTGACTAAAACTTAAAAACTTCCAAAATTTTCATCGCCAAAATAAAAAAATATCTCTTCCTAATTTGAATTCAAATCTAATCACCTATTTAAATAAAATATTAGCAAGGGATGGATACACTGATTTGGTATAAATTAATGTTAATTAATAGGGAAAGGAGCATATTTCCAAAAGAAAGGTGATTTGAATAACTGAATTTGACTTTGAAAATATGGATCTAAAAAAGGTGTTAGAAACAGCTATTAAATCGGAAATAGAGTCTCAAAAAATGTATGAAGAATTTCTATCCCTTGATACTACAAAAGAATTTGAAGAAAAAATAAAAAATATTGTTAAAAACGAAAAAAACCACGAAAAAACCATTAGGAACATTTTCGCTGATTGGTACCCTGAAGAAGACCCTCAACCAGTTGAAAAATCCGTTTCAATAGAAGGTCAAATTAAATCAGAATCCAAAGATTTAGTCGATCTACTAGAGAAGGCTATAGAAGATGAGAGAAATGCTGAAGGAATTTATTCAGAACTTGGAGAAAGAATGCAAGATAAGCCAGAATCACGAATTTTACAATACTTAGCTTTTATGGAAAGAGAACACTCCGAAATTTTAAAGGATGAACTAGAAAGACTAAAAGAGTAAAAATTGAGGTTGATTTTTATATATTCCCTCTCCTCTTTCTCAACCTCTGTTGGAGGTCTCGTGGAACAATTACTGATTTTTTTAGGAGTCATCTTACTTGGATTTTCTGTTTTCTATATAATCACAGTGTACAAACATGAGAAAGAGAAGAAGAAAGCCCCCGTAAAAGAGAAAAAATATGAAAAAGAACTGAGACGAATTAATGATGAAAAAGACGCTGGCTTAAAATCCGAAATTATCAAAAAAAATCGTAAAGAATTCAAAAAATTCCTCACTGAATCAAAATCTGAAATATCAGGGAACAAAGGAAGTCTAAAAAGGATATATAAAAATCAAAACTTTCTCAAAGAAGATATCGAACTTTTAGAGAAAGGTAAGTGGTGGGAAAAAACCAAAGCCATCGAAAGGTTAAAGAATTTAGAAATAAAGGAAGCCGAGAAAGATATTTTCAACCTTCTATATAATGAAAAACTGGATGTGAGACTGGCCTCCTTAGATTACTTATCAAAAATTAATAGTCCCCTCATTCAGAACGAGATAAAAAACATATTCGAAAAGAATAGTGCTGAAATAGATCAATTCTTATTAATAAAACTTTTTTCCGCAAACTTGTCTCCTAAAAGTCTAAAAACTCTTGCCAATTCACCAAAACCTCGATTAAGAAGAGCTTCCGCCATTCTTCTGGGGAGGAAAAATAAAAAAGAAAATATTCCACCTCTGAAAAAACTTTCAGAAGATCCAGAACCGAACATAAGGATAGAAGTGGTTCGTTCTATTGGTAAAATTGGCTTAAAAGATGGTTTATCTATTCTGACTAAACTTAAAGACGACGAAAAATCGAAAATCCGAGCCGAAGTGGCAAGATCTATAGGGAAGATAGAAAAGGTTGAAGACCTGTCTTTACTTGAAAATCTTGCTCAGGACGAAGTTAAGGAAGTTAGACTGGAAGCATTTTTGTCTTTAGCAAAATTTGGCGAAACTGGAAGAGAGATAATTGAGAAGTATAGAAAAGATTATCCGCAAGTTTCTAGAGAAGCTATGTTAAGGTCCTTTAACCCGGAGGTGTAAATCTTTGCAAAATATTTTATTCACAATACTATTCATATATAGCATCATAGTGCTCGTCTATTTCCTAGTCCTAAATTCTACTTACCTCGTGCTCCTAGTTCTCTCTACTATGGAAATAATATATCAGAAAAGAACCCCAAACTTCAAAATATGCGAGGGAGACGCCTGTGAACTCGCTCCAAGCATTAGTATTCTAATTCCCGCTTATAACGAAAAAGAAACAATAATAGAAAGCATCGAATCTTTAAGAAAATTAGATTACCCCCAACTTGAAATTATTATAGTTAACGACGGTTCAACGGACAAGACTTTAGCCGCTCTGAAAGAAGAGCTCAAACTAATCAAGACACCGCGAGATGTAAAGGATGAAATATCCCACCAACCTGTCAAAAGTGTTTATAAATCCGTTCTAGATGAAAGAATTATCGTTATAGACAAGAAAAACGGCGGTAAGGCAGATGCTTTGAACGCCGGTCTAGACTTCGCCAGAACTGATCTCTTCATAGCAGTCGACGCTGATAGTTTGATCGAAAAAGGAGGTCTCCAAAGTCTCGTTCAACCCTATTTAGAAAAAGACTGCGAAGTAGTCGGCATAGGAGGAATAGTTCGAGTTGCGAATAATTGTAGAATCGAGAAAGGAGAGGTAGTAAATGTTAGCCTCCCTAAGAAACTCCTTCCTATAATCCAAGTTATGGAATATTTGAGAGCTTTTCTTTTTGGAAGAGCCGGATGGAGTAAAATTAACGCCCTCCCTATCATTTCAGGAGCTTTCGGACTATTTGAAACCGAAAGGGTAATTGAAATCGGCGGTTACCGAACTGATACGGTTGGAGAAGATGCTGATTTAATCCTTAGACTCCACAAACTGATGCGCGATAAAAACATAGATTATGAAATCTCATTCAAACCAGACCCAGTATGCTGGACTCAGGTCCCAGAATCATTAGAAATTCTAGGACGGCAAAGAAACAGATGGGAAAGAGGATTAATCGAAGCCCTCACCTACGAACCCAAAATGATTGGAAATCCAAAGTATGGATTGCTAGGGATTTTTTCACTTCCCTATTTTTTCTTCTTTGAGATGTTGGGGCCAGTGGTAGAGTTTACTGGACCGTTCATAATTCTCATATCTTATCTAATGGGATGGCTAAATTTGAACTTCGCCCTGCTATTTTTAGGAATAGCCGTATTTTACGGATTATTATTGTCCATATGGTCTCTTTTACTTGAAGAATTTACAAGCAAAAGATATGAAGACCCTCTAGACAGAATCAAACTGATCGGGGCGGCCATACTGGAAAACTTTGGTTATAGACAACTACACTCATACTGGAGACTGAAAGGTATCATAGGCTTCCTCAGAAAAGAAAAATCATGGGGAGAAATGAAAAGAGAATCATTTACTCGTCCAGAAAAAATAGAACCACCGAACAAAAACGATTGAAACAGTGATACCAATTTCAAAAACTAAGAAATGCCCCGGCCGGGAATACTCATTACAGTTCTTACCCTGCATTTGGGAAATACGCACAAAAAAACTTACAGAAAATTTCTATAATTAGTCAAAAAATCAAATACCGAAATCGAGAATGTACAGGTCTAGAAAATTTTACAGTCCCCGAACAGTCTGATTTTAAGTGATAGAAATAACTGTTAATCTATCCTTATCCACCTTGATTTACTTCAACCTCTAATGGTCTGATTCTAAGGGGATAATTAATCAACCAAATGATTGACTAACCAATTTTAATCAAACTGAATATTCACGTGATAAGGTTTTCCTGTCTTGATCTTTTTGGGAAGAAGAGAATAAAACGAGAAACAAAAAGAATTTCTTCAAACTCAACTATCTCTTCTCTATTCCTCAGGCTTTCCAATATTTACAATAAATTGTCATTGTTAGCTTGAGAAAGTTTCAACAGTTTTATAGCCACTTTCCTTCCATCCCTCAATACCACCAATCAAGTTATAGATTTTATTGTAACCATAGTTTTCCAGAATTTCGCTGGCTACTTGACTCCTACTTGCTGTTCTACAGTATAGTATAATTTTTTTATTTTTACTGAATTTGAAACTGGATTTAATATAGGCCTCATCCTTAAGCTTCAAAAGAGGGTGGTGAACCGCTGTAGGAATGTGTCCAGACCTATATTCTCCATCGGTTCTGACATCCACAAAAACCACATTATCGCTTGAATTAAGCATGTTTTCAGCTTCAACTGGTTTAATATTCTCGTAATGGGATGCATCAACGGGCTGCATAGAGTTAAAAGAGGGCATTAAAAGAAATAGCGATAGAATACCAATACCAGCCGCTAAAAATACCGAAAAGAATATAGATTTCCTCATATTGCCCATTTCTTTTTCTAATTTTAAAAACAATTACATCACTCATAAACAAACTTCATTATCTCGCTGAATAATTTGCTAATCCAGCTCAAACTGAAATTTTGGACATTAAGACTCTTCTTTTCCCTTTTCATCTTGAAGTTTCTTATACAAAATCCATAGATCAGTGTTTTTAAAGAAGAAACAGTAGTTAGGGCAGTTCACAAAATTTCAGAAAGATATTAATTTCTTCCTTCCCCGCGTTATCACTTAAACATAAATATTCGGATATTCATATATTTGAATATGAATAGATGATCATCAAAGGAGGTGTAATCAAATGAAAGTAACTCTATGCGGAAAAAATGGTTGTTGTCCATCAGTAGAAGTGTCAGAAACTGGTGCTGAAATCGGAGAAGGAGATGAAAAAGTAGATCTTAAGAAAGACGAATGGAATCAACTAGTTGAAGAAGTAGAAAAAGGCAAACTTCAGAAAATTTAGAAACAAAAAAGATTTTCGAAAATTTTCAATTCTTATTTTTTTATTTTTTTTTTTTCACTCAATAATACCCAAAAAAATGAAAGACGCTTGATATTAAGAACCGAGCTTTATCGATAAGGTTCAAGGCAAGTTTTGAATACTTATCACCGTGCCAAGACCGTCAAATAAGGTCTATTCTGTTGTAGTATGGGATCTTAAATCTTTTTCGTCAATGTGTGGATTTACTTTTTCTAAATATTCCTTGCCGATCTGTCCAAGATCATCAGTAGCTATTCCACGGGCTCTCCCGTGACTGTCATTCAACAGTGCAGATATTTTGTCAATATATGGTGCTACAAGTTCAGAGTTTTCCCCGCCAATTAGTCTAAGAGCCCTAGCAGCGCAACCTCATGCTTTCCTTTCATCACTCTTCAGTAATTCGACCATTTCGCTAATGTTCGACTTGGCTTCTTCCAGATTCCTTTCGGCTTTCTTATCCAATTCCTCGGCTTTTGACTCATCACTTTTACTGAATAGAACTAATTGAGAATATTACAGAAAATGAACCGATTTTAACCATGTTTAGCTAGTTTGGTCTCTCATATCTCTCTCTATTTCTAACATGTTTTCTTTGATTCTACCAGCTTCTCCGAAATTGTTTTCAGCTACGAGTTGGTTGTACTTTCGGCTGAGTTCGAGATATTCCTTCACCAGATTCACCAGTTCGACCGGTGCTACATTTTCTCCTGGCTCTGGACCGGGTTGTGGTTTTTGGATGACTTCTTCTCCGAGGGCTTTCATAACGGCTCTTTCGAGGCTGTTCTCCATTACGGCCCTGTCTCGGTAGACTGCGATGACTCTTTTGAGCTGGGGGTATCCGAGGTCGGAAGCCGTTAGGTAAAGGGGTTCTATGTATAGGATGTCGTCTTTGACCGGAAGCGTCAAGAGGTTTCCTCTTAGGACTTGGCTCCCTCTCTGACTCCAAAGTGAGATCCTTTGCGAAATACGGGTATCCTGGCTTATAATCGATTCTATCTGTCTGGGTCCTCTGGTCAGTTCTCCTCCTGGGAAGTCCAGGATTACTTTTTCGCCATAGTTCTTTCCGTCTTGTCCCACTCCTATCCAGGAGGTCAGGTTGTTTTTCCCTTCGGGTGTGAATGGTTGGACCAGCATGAATTCCTTATCATCGTTTTCGAACCCTTTCAGACCTTTGGTGTCGTATAGGATGTTGTAGGCTTCTACCCTTCTGTTAGATCCGTGGTATAGTTCCTCTGAAAAACTCCAGAAGCTTCCTTGCTGGTAAAAGGTTTCATAGTCATCCATGTGGTACCTTCTATAGATACCCATCTGGGTGTTGAACAGTTCATTCGGATAGATCAAATGTTCCCTGTAGTTCGAAGGTATTTTTTTATCTTTGAAGATACCGGGATAAATTTTTGAAAAAGTTTTGACGATTGGGTCGTTTTCGCGGATCGCATAGAGGTCGACTTTCCCCGAGTCCGCGCTTACGTAAGCCTTGACACTGTCTGAAAGGTAGCCGGGTGCATTCCCTCCGGTGTAAGAATATGGATAGTTTTGAGCATGAGTGATCCCGTTCAAGAGGTATTTCAACCCTCCCTTATTTTCTATGAATAGGTGAGCGTTCGAATCGAACCTTAAAAACGGAGCTATCTTGTTCACCCTTGTGTGGACGTTCCGATGTAGTAAGAGTGATGAATTTTCTCCCACACCTTTTCGTGTCATTATGTTTAGATCGCCGGTGTAGAACCAGGCCACTAACTGTTTCCAGAAGCTTTTGATTTTTATGCCTCGGTCCGGATGTTTTTCTAGGAATCTGTTTCGGGCTTCCCCTCCTGTTTTCGGGTAGTCGAATTCGTCTATGTCTTCCAAGCCCACGAGAGCATAGTTGTTTGTTTCTTCTCCGAAGTATATCCGAGGATTTTCTATCTTAGTGTTTTCCCAGATTGACTTTGGTGGAGTGTTCTTCACGGCAAGAATTGGAGATCCGTCGGACTGGACTTTGTCCGCTGGTGATAGAACCGACCCAAATCCGTGGGTGTAGATCAGATGGTTGATCTGCCATCTTCCCCCTCTGCTCGGCACGTTGTTGACATCTAATTCTTTCGCAGAGAGTACAGTGATTCTCTTCCCGTTCTCCGTATTGTATCGGTCGACGTCGATTTCAGGAAATTCGTAATACAGCTTGAGCCTCTGTTTCTGCTCATAGACTTGTTTCGTAGGACGGTAATCCACTATCCGAGCATTCTTCACGGTGGGGCTGGATAAGGCTTCGTCAGATGTCAACTTATCGTTCTCATCGATAGTATAGGGGACTTCTGTGATGTTTTCCATACTATAACCCTGATTGGTCCCTTCTATCGTCCTCTCCAAATACTCCTGCTGTATCCCGGGTTCGTTCGGCTTTACATGGATGCCATTTATCACACCTAATACTCCTTGAGGTATTATCCCGAAGATTAAGATCAAAACCCCAACAATCGCGATCTCCTTTTTGAAGTCGGAAGGACTACCTACCTCCAGTTTTTCACGCAATGCTCCGGAGTTTCTGATGATGTAGATAATCAGCCCACCTACCAACAACACACCGAAAGCCTTGACCCAAGTGTAAGGGATGTGATAGTTGACGGCCATGTAAGAGGCTTGAGTAGGGATAGACGCGCCAGGATCAAAACCCCACAAGTATGAATACCTCCCCAACCAGGTAAAAACTGCAGCCACCGATGTCAAGACACCGACCGAACCCAAAACAGGCCACGAATTTAGGAATCTTGAAAAGCTCCACTCTCCGGAACCTTCCGGGTTTTCGGAAATATCCGGACCTTCAACACCTCTTCTCCCCTCGATGTCCGACTTACCTATACCATAAATAAATATTGAGAGGAAGAATACGAGCCCCGATATGATACCTACGAAGGCAAGGAGTGTCTTGACGAAGGGAAGTGTGAAGATGTAGAAAGACAGGTCGTTAGCAAACACCGGGTCGGTGACGTTCCAGGGAGATTGGTTCAAATACTTCAGAAAGACGAGATATTGCCCTTTAAACCACCAGCCCACACCGAAACCAAGAAAGATAGAGAACCCTTTGAAAAGCCAGTCCCCGATATTTGAGATCTCATTTCCAAGAGCCTTCTTCACATTCCTCCAAGCGAAGAACAGACAAGTCACCGTGGCAATCCATCCAACAAAGAGGAGCAATAATTGATACTTCACGTTGACCATGAAAACTTGCCGGAACCCCACGGCCGAAAACCAATAATAGTCCATTATAAATCCGGACGAAACCGAGATGATGACTAAAGCTAGAGCAACAGCTAGTACCGCAAAGAACAAGTATTTCAAAACGCCCTGGCCCCTATCGGATAAGTTCATCTTTTTGTCCTCTTTACCATACAGAGGTATATCCTAAAAAAGTCCAGAAAGGTGGGATTGGAAGGGATTTTGTTCAAATATCAGATTTCTTATATTGATGCTAGCAGTGAAAAGATACTTCAAATTCTGGTTAATGATGAAGGTTGTAAATCGTTGGATCGTGAAGATTTAGAACAGATTCTTTTTCTTGAAGAAGAGTCAAGTTCGTCTAATTTGACAGAGAAAGTTAAAGAGATGGTTAAGTGGAGCGATGATTGGAAGCCTGAGGCTAGATGACTGCGGAGAACATTTCGGAAAATAAGCTTGAGGATGTAAAGGGGACTAGGGTTGATAGAATTGAGGTGAAGATGGAGGGGGCTGAGAAGTATTTTGAGTCTAAGATAGAACGAGAAGAAGAGCGGATTGAAAGTTTTGAGAAGAAGAGAAAGCATTGAAAAAATATGGATATTTCGATAAGAAATGCTGAAAGGAATAAGGGGAAGTTGGAGAAAGAGTTCGAAGAGACGAAAAAATCTAGAGTCTAGGAAAAAAGTGTATGTTGAAGCTCCGACACCTCTAAACTGTGCCATACTAAAAACCGGTTAAACGTTGTAAGCATTCATTCCTCACTTGGCTCACCATCTTGGTTCGAAAACTTTCGATTAAGAAAATTAAACCTAGAGTAAGATGCCCCCGCCGGGATTTGAACCCGGGTCCCGAGCTCGAGAAGCTCGAATGCTTGGCCGGACTACACCACCGGGGCACTGTATTGAATTCTCATCTTTGAGTTAAAAATATCACAGTCTTAAAAATTTCGCTTAACGAATTATTTCCTACCTATAAATTCCTAGAGACGCGTATCCAACTACTTCTCTAGAAGGGCCTCCTATTTCTCCGCTATTAGAATGTTTAAACAGGTTCACTTCATTACCCCCCATCCTTTTTGTCGCTAACAGTGTGGCGGTTACTGGACCATAACCACAGGTGCTGTGGTCCGATTTCGAGGCTAATTCGTTCACGCCTTTCCAATCTTGGGTTTTGATTTTTTCCAGTATCTGATTGTCTTTCTTTTCGGCCGATTTTGGAGATTCATAATGTGTTAAGTCCGTAGATGCAATCACGATAATATTTTGACCATTTTCAACTTTTCCTATCGCCTCTCCCAATGCCTCGCAGGTTTCTAAGTCCTGCCTCTTCAAACAGATAGGAACTATCTCAAAATCGTTGGCGAATAAATACTGTAAAAACGGGATTTGGACTTCTAATGAGTGTTCTCGTCTATGAGCTGTCGCATCAAGCTCCCCATTCAAAGTTTTAGATAAGATCTCATCTCTCAATGCTTGGTCTATATTTACCTCTCCCAATGGTGTTTCCCATGCCTCTGAATTGTCAAAGGCAAGCTCAGCTCCAAATCCTGAATGATTAGGACCGAGAATAACCACTTTATGGGGTTTTCCGCTCTCAGCCATTTTTGAAAAACCATGAGCAGCCACCGGTCCTGAGTAAGGATAGCCCGCATGTGGTGAGATGAGTCCCACCATATTTTGAGGTCCTCGCTCTGAGACCTCAGGTATTTCGCCAGGACCGTGTTCTTGCTCGAAACATTTCTCTATTTGAGATTTCAAACCTTCTTCAGTTCCTTGATAAAATTTTCCCGCCACTGCAGGTTTGCGAATGTTTGACATTGTCCTCACTACTAACTCTTTATTTCAAATCTTTAGAACTTTTTCCAAACATCTCTATCAGGAAAAATAGTCTGAAAGAACTTCATCTTGAGAAAACCTCTCAATTAGCTTTCTTTTCAAACGGTCTTCGCCTTTGAAATACCTGTCCGGAATATCTAACACTACGAAATCTCCATTCTGAAAACAATAATAAAAATCCGAACGTACCCTTTCCAATATCCTATCAGTCATAACGTAAACTCGATCCGCCCAGTTCAATAAATCTTCGTCTACGCGATTGACCGCTGTTCTTGAAACACCCGCTGACTTAACATCATGCTCCTTTGTTTTCTTTCGAACCATCTCTTCTGCAGTGGGACTTCTCTGCAAGTTTTCAAGACACACGAACAGTAAATTCATCAACTTCACTCTCAACAACTTGACAGATTTATACGGGCTCGGCGGGATTTGAACCCGCGACCTGCAGCTTTCCCCGTTAAATTTAGGAGGCTGCCGCTCTATCCACCTGAGCTACGAGCCCTCACTTGATATGATTAAATTTCTAAGAAATAAGTGTTTAAGAAAAAGAAACATATCTCTACAATTGATTGAAGTAAAATCAATAACGACTGCTTTTCTAAACGTCACTCTCTAACTTTCATCACTATCTTCAGAACCCTGAAACTTCTCTATATTGTTCCAATTCTTCTTCACGTCGTTCTTCTTCCTTCTTTTCCTCTTCATCGGATTTTTCGACTACTTCTACGCCGTCTTCCTCGCTATCGTGGTCTTCTACTTTTTTGGGTTCTATTCCAAGCTCTTCAAAATACTCTTTACGTTCTTCCTTCTCCATTTTATTCTACCTTTTCAATCAGTGTATCTCTTCCTTAAAAAATAGATGGGTTTTAAACAATTTTTATGATGTAAAATATCCGTAACTACTCTATTTCAGCAGTGATTTCTATCCCTTGATCATAAACATTCATCAACTGCTCCGCAATCTTCGTGTCCTTGTTCAAAGATATCTCCCCATTTTTCCCAATCGAACCCTTGAAAAGCATGCTATCTCCCGCAAATATCTTAACATGTCTTCCCTTGTACTCGGATCCAAACTTGAGTATTATATTGTTACCCACATCTTCTATTTCAGGAATAAACACTTTTTTAGAAGAATCTTCAGAAGACGGCTCTGAAATTACCTCATCAGTCTCCCTAATATCCAATCTCACATTCAAAGAATTTTGTAAATCATCAACAGTCTGACCATTCCTACCTATAATCCTGGGAACATCCTCGGAATTAGCCTTCACAACAGCGTTCTGGTCAGAAATCATCTCAACATCAACGTTTGCATCAGTCCAATCACGAATCAGCTCCTCAATCTCCTTAGCCTTCTCCTTACCCTCTGAACTGACTTCATTCTCCTCCACAGGCATCACGACAACCTGTTCACCGAAAGAATAAATCTGATATTCTGGTTCTCCGGTCTCAAAGTCTTGAACTTCGACCATAGGTCGAGCAAGATCAGGAGAACCCATACCCTGAGGAACACCTACTGTAGGCACCAAAGCATAAACCTCGCCTATCCTACCCTCCTCAACAAAAATAACAGTATCAACAATCATCGGAATCATTCCTAACTCAACCCTACCGATCAATCTTTGAACAGCGTCAATCGCCTTAGTAGAATGAACAACGCCGACCATACCAACACCCGCTAAACGCATATCAACAAAGATTTCGAAGTCATCACCCCTCCTCAACTCGTCATAAATCGTATAATCAGGACGCACCATCAACAAGATATCCGAAGTCAACTCCATATCACCTTCCAACGCCGTATACTGAGTAACTTCCTCGTCTACCTGCAAATCCCTGGGAGACTCCATAGTTTTGATCACCTTATCCTGTTTTTTGTAAAATTCAGCCAAAGCCTGAGCAAAAGTAGATTTACCAGCTCCTGGAGAACCCGCGACTAAAACTCCTTCAGCTTGCTCATCCAAACGGTCCTTCAACTTTTCTGACAAAGCATAGTCATCCAAATCAACATCAGCCACAGGTCTTACCGCTGTAATCTCCATAGCGTCACTAAACGGTGGTCTAGCTATAGCGATTCTAAACTCCCCCAACTGAATCATGCTAGCTCCGTCCATCTCAACTTCAATATATCCTTCAGGATCCCTTCTAGCCAGTTCAGTGAGTTCTTGAGCAATCTCTCGCATCTCAGAAGAATCTAGAGAGTCCTCTCTAACCTTTTTGATATTGAAATTACCTGGTCGACCTACTTTCGCCATGGGACGAACACCCTCCTTTAGATGTACAGACATAGCATCGGATTCAAAAAAATCCAACAATTTAGGCTCAAATTCTTCGTGAATAGGTGTTAAGTACCTAACCTCCAAACCATCAATTTTCGAAGAACTGGACAAAACCTCATCACTTGTGACTAAAATCGCCTCCCTCTCTTTCGCCAAATCCCTAACCATAGCCTGAATCTCTGAAGAGGTCATCTCAGAGATAAAATTAGGTTCCTCTCCTCCAAAGGAAAATTCAATCAAACCGTCATCAGAAAATTCCTTTAACTTTTCTAATTCAGCCATACCGCTAAATCCTGAATCTTTTCCCTGTTCGGCTCTATATTCCAATTCCGAAAAGACTACTTTTGGGAGTATAATCTTAACGCCTTTCAACTCTCCGTCATCGACCAATTGAGTTATTCGACCATTCACTATCGTAGTTATATCGGGAACGTACTTTCTAATCATATTACCAAGATAAAAGAACAATCATCCTTCAAAAACCTATCCTACTCTAAACAAAATTCACTCTTCTTTCAGAACAACTTTCCCCTCAGAGTCTCCATCTCGGATCTCGTGAAGACCTTCACTGGCAAAATAAGCTGCATCGACCGCTGTCTTAGCTCTACCTATACCTGCTTTAAGTTTTATACCAACCTCATCTTCAACCTCTTCTAAAACTTTCAGAATCTTCTCCGAGTCTATAGAATTAGTAGGGGCCATAAAATTATCTCCACCTGTAAAGAAAACCATCCCTTTAAACGGCTTCAAATGCTCTGATAAGGAAAGGTTAATTTTTCGAATCAAGTCGTGATTCTCGTAAATCGGTTCGCCATCGGTAAATCTAGTAAAATCATCCACATCTATATGAGCAATTTGAACTAAGCTATCTCCAGGAAAATCCAATGTCTCTCCAGTAATCTTCTCTCTTCTCTCTTCAGACTGACTGCTTCCAGTTCCTTGCAATGCTTCACTTGCTTGTTTCTGGGCATCAAGAGAATTTTGAGCATAACCAATTCCAAAACTAACGGTCACAGGATATTCTCTACTTATTGCTTTTTGGATATCTTCGTGGTCTTCTACTGATAAACCGTTAGATATTATCACTGTATTATCAAACCTGCTGATAAAGGCCAAACCGTTTCTATATGAAAACTCCCCCTCCAAATCCGCAAAAAGCCTAGTCTGAAGCATCTGTAGGTATGCTTCAGGTTTAGGTTCCGGCGAAACTGTCCAAGGGCCGTAATTATCCAGTTGTGCCACCGATATCTGAATCTGGCTCAATTTTAATCATCCGCCTGTTTTAATGCTTAGGCAGTAATAAATAACATTTTGGGATGCACAATGAAAATTTTTGCCGAAACCTATGGATGCACCATGAATCATAGTGACACAGAACAGATGCTCGGAATATTAAAAGAAGCAGGCCATACAATTGTCGAAGATATAGATGAATCCGAGCTAATAATAGTAAATACCTGTTCTGTCACGAGAACCACTCTGAACAAAGTTATCTATCGATTAAAAACACTCCATGAAGAAAAAGACCAAAAAGTCATAGTGGCGGGCTGTCTCCCACTAATCGATATAGAAAAAGTGAAATCTATAGGGCAATTTTCCGGGATAATCTCCTGTTTAGCGATCGAAAAAATATCAGAGGTAGCCGAGAGAGTTTCCAAAGGAGAAACTGGTATTAAAGAGCTTGAAGGTGAAACCGACAAAGGGAGTAGCCCCCGGTTTAGAAAGAACGAAATAAGCGCTCCAATCTCGATTGCCGAAGGCTGCACTTCAAATTGTTCCTATTGTTGTGTCAAAAACGCTCGAGGAGCCTTGAGAAGCTTCGACCCTAATGAAATATACAATCAGGTGAAAGAAGAGGTGGAAAACGGAAGAAAACAGATTTATATAACCACCCAGGATACCGGAGCTTACGGGCTGGACCTCAAAAAAGAGATCCGACTGCCTAACTTATTAAACAGACTTGTCGGAATCCCCAAAGAATTCCGAATTAGAGTAGGAATGATGAATCCTGAAAACGGTCAAACTATGTCCTCCTTTTTACTGAATTCATATGAAAGTGAAAAGATTTACAATTTTCTACACATACCGGTCCAGAGCGGGTGTGACAGAATTCTAAGAGAAATGAACCGAAAATACAATGCTGAGGACTTTCTCCAACTAGTAGATAAGTTCAGGGAAAAATTTCCTGATATACAAATAGCCACTGATATAATAATTGGATATCCAAGCGAAACAAGAGAAGAGTTCCAAGAGAGTATGGATATACTGAGAGAATCAAGACCTGACAAAGTAAACATTACCAGATTCACACCTATGCCAAATACAAAGGCCGCGGAGATGGACCAGATAGATAGCGAAGAAAAAAAGAGAAGGTCAAAAAGAATGTCAACTCTAGTACAGAAAATCAGTAAAGAAAATAACCAAGGATATCTCGGTGACAAAAAGAAAGCATTAGTAATAGAAAAAGGTGAAAAAGGCGGGTACAAAGCCAGACTCAATAATTATAAACTGGCCATTATAGATGACGCTGCCCCTGGAGAATTTGTAAATATTGAAATAACAGATGGTCAAACTACATACTTAGAAGGGAAAAGAGTAGGATGAAAAGATGAAACCAGTTTCAGCACTTACAATAGCAGGGTCGGACTCCGGAGGTGGAGCCGGGATTCAAGCAGACCTCAAAACATTTTCAGCTTTCGAGGTCCATGGACTCACCGCAATCACGTCCTTAACTGCTCAAAATTCACAAGGGGTGGAAGAGATTCAACACATCCCATCTGAATTCGTTGGGCAACAAATAGAGACAACGATGAAAGATTTTGAAGTCGATTGGGCAAAAACGGGAATGATTGGAAAAAAGGATACTATAGAAATAATCATAGAAAAAACCGAACAATATGGTTTGAACCTAGTCGTAGACCCCGTAATGGAAGCCGCCAGCGGTGACCCCCTACTTGAGATGGGGGCAATGGGTGCATTGAAAGACTTAATCTCAAAAGCAAAACTAGTCACTCCCAACTTAAACGAAGCAAGCGAACTGTCAGAGATAAAAATTAATTCAGTCGAGAAAATGAAAGATGCAGCAGTCGACATTAGCAGAATGGGTTGTGAAAACGTTCTGATAAAAGGAGGGCATCTTGACGAACCCGAAATACACAATGTTCTTCTCAACAAAAATGATTTGATAGAATATGAAACCGAAAAAATAGATATAGGGGACATCCACGGCACAGGTTGTACCTTCTCCGCTGCAATAACCGCCGAACTGGCAAAAGGTGCAGATATAAAATCAGCCGTGAAAAAATTAGGGGACTTCATGGTCGACGCCGTGAAAAAAAGACTAGAGATCGGAAAAGGCAATCCCACCATCAATCCAATGGCAAAAATATGGAAAGTCGGATCGAAAGGAAAAGATATCAAAGAAGTGGAGAGTGCCACAAAAAAGCTAGTGGATCAACAAAATTTTGAAAAACTAATACCTCAAGTTGGAATCAATATCGTCAAAGCTCCAAAAAACGCCCAAAGCACCGACGAAGTAATCGGGCTCACAGGGCGAATCATAGTAGTAAACGAAAAACCATACCTATCAGGAGTTCCAAAAGCAGGCGGTTCAAAACATATGGCCAATTTTGTTATGAGTGCTCTCAAACATGATATGTCTAGAAGAGCTGCTATGAACATAAAATACTCAGAAAGAATTCTAAATAAGTGCAAAGACTTAGGATTCAAAGTTGGGGAGTTCGATAGAGAAAAAGAACCGGATGGGGAAAACACGATGAGATGGGGGCCTGACCAAGTTGTTGAAAAGCTTGGAAAATTGCCTGATATAATCTACGATGAAGGTGCAGTAGGAAAAGAAGCCATGATCCGAATAACCGGAGAAACAGCTGCAGATGTTTCTGAAAAGGCTCTAAAGATACTAAGAGAGCTCGAAAAGTAACAAAATTACTTAACTAAAAGTCAATTTTTCTCAAAAGTTACAACCTTCTCCTTATATTTTCTTCCTCTAAACTGGGACCCTGGACTAACTTCTCTCAAATTCATCCGTTTCAGTTTTTCCTCCAAATTATCATTGACCTCATCGAGCTCCTCGTCTAGCCAAGAAAGTGGAACATCAATACCTAAGGGTCGAGCTGGTAAAACGTGCCTGGTCGTCTTATGAGGGAAAACCTCTCCCATATCAGATAACTGTAAGACCTCCTTTTTTTCAGCTGAAGGAAACAGAATCCAAGTATCTCCCGATTCTAAACTTTTCAAAAAATCTCCATCAGGCTCATAACTTAAGTCAAAACTGTTTTCAACAATTTCATTCTCCAAAGAGTGCACGGAATCAAATAAGGTGTGAATGGAATCAAAAACCGATTTTGTTTTCAGAAGATTATCACCAGAAACAAAGTACAAGTCCAAATTCCTATTTTCTATCCTTTCCTCAATTTTCTCAGAATTCGAATGTTCCATTTCAAACCCTAAATCCTCAGCAATCCCCACCAAAGTATCCATACCCAAGTCTTCAAATTTCCTCCACCAAGTCCCCAACTTAATCCTGGAAGACTGATAATCCACAAAGCAAACTGGAATCTTATCATAACCCAATTTCGAAACTGCTTCCAACCTGTGCATCCCATCCAAAACAACATTTGAATTCCTATCCACAATGACCGGATCTGAAATAATGCTTTTCTCTTCCAATGAGTCTCTCAAATCTTCCAAATAGGAATCTACAACACTTTCATGACGCTTCAATGAATCCAAGGCAGATACTCTAACCTCTATATCAAAACCATCAATATTCAAATCGACAGACATCTGTCCACCGACTAAACAAAATCCGGCCTGTTTGATAGTTTAACAGGTAAGGGCAGTTGTTTAACGGGCTTCCCCGACGTCTTCTCCTCTACATCCTCGATCAAATCTTCCAAAGACATCTCTACTTCCTCACCTTTTTCCCTCACTCTCACAGGAAAACTTTCAGAACCCCTCTCCTGATCTCCAAAAACAATAGTGAAAGGAACCCACTCAGTCTCAGAACGGCGAATTCTCTTCCCTACCGACTTATCCCTATCATCGATGTCGGCCCTAATACCGGCCGATTCTAACCTGTCTACTAACTCCTCACAGTCTTCAACATGTTCCCCACCGATAGGAACAAATCTTACTTGAATAGGTGATAACCACAAAGGAAGCTGAGGCTTATCAGAACTAGCCGCTGACTCCAAAATAGCGCACAAAACTCTCTCAATGCTGCCAGAGGGGCTTGTGTGAAGAATAGGTGGATAAAATTCTTCATCGTCCTCAAAATAACTTATATCAAACCTCTCAGCGCTTTCGACATCTATCTGAACAGTAGGATTCTCCAACGGCTCACCTAACGAATCCAAAGCCGCCAAATCGCATTTCGCAACCCAATAATGTTTTCTATCTTCCAAAATTTCTACAAGAACCGGCCTCCCAATCTCTTGAACGAAATCAGAAATCCACTCTTGATTATCTTCATAAAAATCACGAGACATCCTGAAAATAAACCAATAGTCCAAATCAAAGACATCTTCTGTTTCAAGCGACCACAAAACCTGTTTTCTAAATTCCTCTTTCGCCCTATCTAAATCATTGCAAGCCGTATGTATATCCGGCATCGTGAAAGCTCTAAGCCTTTTCAAGCCCAAAATTTCACCCCTCTGCTCTCTTCTAAACGAATAAGTTGACAGCTCGTACATCTTCATGGG
>Ga0207714_1000556_pt1 | contig 25329 bp, 17 predicted proteins | sample PonA232FremontCA_2_FD_187270 | JGI IMG/M metagenome (GOLD analysis project Ga0207714, IMG submission 187270) | Marine sediment microbial community from Fremont, CA, USA - Pond A23 Sediment 2 (SPAdes) | ecosystem: Environmental > Aquatic > Marine > Unclassified | place: USA: Fremont, California...
CTACTAAGATGAAATACGGTCCCGAAAACATAGAGCCAAACGAACTCGCGGACAGGTACGAAGCAACGAAGAACTTATATATATTCCTCAGACAGATAATCGAGGCTTTCGAGCAACTAAATGAAGATGGAGACGAACCGATACCGGAGTACCACAGACAGGTGGAACAGGTCTATGAGTCTCTCGGACCTGCCCAGATGCACCAGAACCACTTCAGCATGGAGGAGTACCGAGAGGTTCACGGCGACCTGCCGACGCTGGATACTTCTACGCTTTCCGGAGGGGAGCATGCGGTTCTTTCAGGGATAGGATCCATAGACCGGAACGATGAACCCCTTTTGCCGGTTAACGAAGACGGAGAGCGTCTGCCGATTTTAGTCAGTTCAATCGACGAAGTACAAAAAGCGATAGAGACCTTGGAGGAGTACAAACAGTATATATCTGAGGACTCGGTGAAGATCCTACATGTAGCGGACACACACCTCGGGTACGCACACAGATACACCTACAACTCCGAAGGATACACACCGAACCACAAGGTCGACTGCCTCGGGGCTTTCGAGGCGGTGATAGATGTGGCAAAACGGAACGAAGTTGATGCGGTAGTCCACGCAGGCGATGTCTTTGACCACTACGTCGAGGAAGACGAGATACGCAAGTTCAAACAACATATCGATGACCTACGCAGAAACGAGATATCTTTTCATTTCGTGATAGGGGACCACGACGCTTTGAGTGCGACCTATGGAGGCGAAAACGCCGTATCAGAGCTGTTCGAAATGGCAAGAAAGGGAGAGATTGATCTGCTGGACAGGGAACCGTCGGTTCTCGGCGGAGGCATCGTCGCCCTTTATGGAATAGGTCATGTCGGACTCGGTACCGAAGACTGGGACTATGACTCAGCGGAATGGAAGTACGATGGATGGGATGAAAGCTGGTGGGATAACCCAGACCTGAGTTTCGCCGAGGACCCAAAAACAGCACACAGCGTTCTGTGTTCGCACGGCAAGTTCTCCGAAGGACGAAACATACCTGCGATCGAAGTCGTAGAAAAGTCTGATGTGTGGTTTGACAAGCTCTTACTCGGAGACAGACACGTACCGATGGACAGTGTGGGTGGATATGAAGATGCACACTACGCCGGCCCGATACAAAGCATCAGCCGGAGCAACAAAGACATAGAGCCACGGGTAGATATCTTTGAGTTCAATGAAAGCGGCGAGATAGAACACGAGAAAGTATTGATAGCCTGATGCAGCCTTCAAGGGGCAGGCGAGAGCCCAGTAGGCGTGTTGCCCCCGACGAGATGTCCGGACCCAGAACGTGGAAAAAATAGCTACGTCCGTCGAGCACGGGAAATCCTGAAAGATAGCGAGTGAGCATCTTGAATCTACTGTCTGCGGAGATGTCTTGATTTCGCAATCCTGTCGAAGAAAAACACCAATTGCCAAAACATAATCTGTTATGTAGGATTACATATTCGAGACGGCAAATGCCTAATTCGAAGCACTTCGCTTTAATGTTCAGAGGTTGCGAGGCGAAAGCCCACAGCTTTAGCCGTGGAGGTCAGCAAAACCCCAATTGTTACTCATCTCTCCAGAAACTGTAGCGTTTTCGGATCAGACTCGTCATAATATGACTCTAAGGCGGTTCTGAACGGCTCCGAGTCGTCCGCAACTTCACAGAAAAGCGTCATAGAGGAGCGGAACTTCAGGTCATCCGGCGAACCGAATATCTCATTCGCCGAACGTCCCTCTATCCCGTTCACTATCTCCGTACATTCGCGTAGACGCGGACCTAATACCGGATGTGCCAGGTAGGCTTCGGCTTCTTCGCGCGAAGATATTGCGTAGCGTTTTGCCATCCGGCTGCTGCCGAGTCCGGCGACCTGTGGAAAGACATACCACATCCAGTGGGTGCGCTTACGGCCGGACCGCAGTTCCTTCTTGACTTTATATATTTTGGGATCCTGAGCCTCGACAAATCGCTGTAGATTATAAGGATAATCAGAGTTCGTCATCTTTGCGTTCTATGATAGTTCACTATTTATATATACCGCCGATGATCGAACAGCCCACCGCTCTTTTTTATTACGTCTCCCCCTGCAGTCTCTGTTCGTCCAGTTTCAGTATTTTTCGATGGGGGATCCACCTCCATGTGAGTAGACGCTTCATAGAGATAATGTGACACAGAGAGACCACACTCGATTTTTTCGGTTCTGACCGGGTAGACGAGTGGGTGTCTTACCAAAGTACCGCGGAGAGTGTTCGGGAAACTTTGGTAAGAATGAGTATGGTAGGCTAACAGAACAGTTTCCCTGTTTCTTTTGTGTCAATTCTACTGAGATACCGACGAGACATGCGAGAAAAATTTTTTCCTTCCAGTTCCCTCCAGCCCTATCGCGAGGAGTTTCCATATACCTCCTCTGTTTCAGAGCACTCTCTGGGATCAGGTTCGCCTCGGTCCTGCTTGTCTAATTACCTCGACCTTTCCGAACCAAGATTTTATTAGTTTTTCTGAGGATTATATATCCGTGACCGCAACCTATCGAGAGCTCTCCGAGAAAGATATCCAAAAGTGCGTTGATCTGTGGACTAAGCGCATGGCAGAGGGCTATCAAGACAGCCTTCTGCTGATTAATGCGGCAAAAGAAACAAACGGGTATTCTGGATACGTGGGAGAAGATGAAGGAGAGGTTCTTGGGTTTTCCGCTGGGTACATAGGAGAGTTCGCAAATAGTATTGATATTCCGTACGCAGAAGTTGAATCGAACTGCGAATTGAAGCCAGCCCAAAAAGTAGGTTACATCGCGATTGTATGTGTCGTCGAAGGCTACGAGAATCAAGGGATAGGAACAAAACTGTGCTCGAGAATGGCAACCGACCTAGAGCAGAAAGGTTTCTCTCTAATCACACAGGTTTGGCACAGAGACGGAGTCGACGGTGGCGATGTAGTCAGAAAGATAGGATTTGAGCCGGTCATCAGCTTGAGTGATTACTGGAGATATACTACATCTACCTGTGAACCATGTCCTGAGTGTGGTATGTCGCCGTGCGAGTGTCGAGGCACGCTGTTTTTGAAAACAAATAAACGAGGTAACAAGAATGAAAAAACATAGATGACAGATGAAACTGCCAGACGGATCGGCTTTACTGAGATATTGTACAGCGTCGTCATCGCTACCGCGCTATCTAGGCTTAGCTTCGGTGTTTCGCTACGGAATGCGATGCTTTTGTTCGCTGTCCTCATACTCCTCAGCGATTGGGTAGAGTATATTGCCGGAATTGAAAAGACAGACGGGAGTGTATCCGGTATGAGAATATTTGCGGCGGATATGTTAGTTCTCCTTGTGTGGAACACGATAGCAATCATCCCAAGCGAAGAGTTTTTTTGGTACGTGGCTTTCTTAGGGGTTTTCTTCATGTCACAACAGGTATGGGAGCTTATCGCTGACAGATATAGCTCAATCGAACTTCTGACTACGCCGACAACGGGACTAGTAGTCGCGTACGTGGGAATGGCCATAGCGGTGAATGCGGACTTAGTAGAGGACCACATCTCGCTCGCCCTCTGTGTCCTCTTGTTTATAATCGCAAAAACCCCAGCGTGGCTGAGAATCCAGAGTAGGGAAGAGCCGATTCAGATATGAATATACAAGACCAAATAAATTGGATAAAGAAGAGTGAGCTCTCAGTGTTATCCCCAGTTGGTTCTGGTTGGCTCTGTGTTTTTAATTCTTGAGTTGCTGATGGTGGCACCGTAATCGGTTTATCTAAGATTCTCAAACCTAGAGTCTTTCAGAACGGTCTTTTTGACTATGTCGGGATCCTTGTTGAGTTCGTGTTTCAGCGAGACCCCTTTTCCACGACCCATGCCTTTCTTTTCCGAATTTATGACCCCGAGGAAGCCAAGTTCGTCGAGAAGCTCGTAGACGCGTTGTTTGCTCAACGAATCCATGTCGACGGTTTCTGTTACGGTCTCGTAGTTTTCATAGACGTTCGTCGTCGTGAACGAGTCCTCTTTGCTTCGGTCGGTCAGGCGGGCAAGTGCGTACAGTATTACCTTCGCATGTGTCGTGAATCCGTCGAGAAGTTCCTCCATGCGTTTCATCTCAGCCCACTCCCTCGCCTCTCTGACGTGGTCTTCTGTGACGTTTTCGTCTTCGCTACGTTCTGCGAGTTCCCCTGCCATTAGGAGTATCTCTAGGGCTTTCCGTGCGTCTCCGTGTTCCTGTGCTGCGAGGGCGGCGGAAAGCTGTACAGGTCCGTCCTCTACGGCACCTTCGACAAAGGCGTCTTTCCGGTTTTCGAGTATACTACGCAGCTGGTTCGCATCATAGGGATCGAAGATGAACTCCCGTTCCTGTAGGCTACTTTTGACGCGCTGTCCCATCTCGTCTCTGTAACCTATCTTGTTGCTGATACCCATTATCCCTACCGGAGAATCGACCTTACTGGTCTCGTTGGCACGGGAAAACTGCATAAGTACTTCGTTGCCTTCCTCAAGTTTGTCGATCTCATCAAGGATGACTATCACGCCGTCGTAGAGTTCGTTCACTACCTCCCAGGTATACTCGTAGTAGTCACTCGTGCCTATCCCGGAACGTGGGACGGATATCGAAGAAGAACCGGTGTTTAGATCTCTCGCTATGTATTTTATAGTGGCTGTGTGAGTGTTGTGTTGGGAACAGTCGACGTATACTTTCTCAACGTTGAGGTCACGGGAGTTTGCGGCGTCTTTGGCTCTGTCTGTGACGTGTCTCGCGACGAGGGACTTTCCGGTTCCTGTCTTTCCATATATAATGACGTTGTTAGGAGGGCTACCTTCTGTTATGGGTCTTATCTCTTCTGCGACCGATTCTATCTCCTCGGTCCTTCCGACTATCCTGTCACTGTCGGGGACGTGGGAGATCTTGAGGAGTTCTTTCCTCTCGAAGATATTGTTTTCTCTCTCGGTCGAAAAGAGGTCGTCGCCGAGAGTGACCTCGTCTTTTTCTGACATTTAGATGACTATCATCCTCCGGGCTTAAATAACTAACCCACCTCATCAAGAGTGTAAACCGAGACACATCGCACGTCAAGAGTGTATCTGATGAAGGAATAGACACCCCTCATCAAGAATGTATCCGATAGGTCGGAGACACCCCTCGTCATGAATGTAACAACTGGTCGTAAGTGATATACTCAAAGAACCAGCACACACCCCGTATCATGAATGTAAGTCAATCCTCAGGAGTATCATTGATACTGTTCTGACCCCTAGGAAGACTCCCCTAGTCGTGAATGTAACCCATCTGGTAACGGGGAGGATTCTCCGACAGGAAGGATTCTCCGACAGGATTGAGGTCTGACGGGTGTCAGACACCCCTCGTCATGAATGTAAAAAAGATGTATATAAATCTCTCGTTATGAGGTGACGACACACACCCCTCGTCATGAATGTAAGTCTATATAAAGGGGTGGGTAGGTTAGTTATACTACTAGAATAAATAGTTTATGTTTATGTTTAGTGAATAGCGTTACGGGGATTGGCTGCATAGACGTTCTTGGTTATCTGTTGGAGTCTTTATATATGCGTTTTCTAGGTCAAGGATCTTCTTACGTATCTATATAGAATTATTTTAATTTCTTTCCGTGACGTTTTTCGGTTTACCCGGGTTATTCCTCTATTTACACTCTTGACAAGGGGTGTGTGTCAGAGACACCTCTTAGAGGGTTTATATACCCCACAGCTATTGTTTCGCCCTTCCGTTTTCTTACCAAAGCTTAGAGTGGATTATCCCGAACTTTTGGTAAGAGCAAGGATATACCTCCTACATCTTCTCAACTTTCCCCTTGTACTCCCAGTCCAGACTCTTCCCATTCCACGTAACGTGGTACTCATACGGTCCGTGAGGACAACCGCTGCAGTTCTTTCCACAAGGAACCTTCTTTATGACCCTAGTGTATCCACTCTCTTCTTCCTTCTTCATTATCTTCTCGTCCTCATCTATCTCCTTTTCAAGATCCGGAGTCTTTTCCCTTGTCTTTATGAGTTCCTCTAGGTAGGTATGGATCTCTCTGAGAGAATCAAGATCCTGTCTCCGAAGTGGATCGACGACATAGCTGGGGATGCTTTCCGGCGGCTGTGGATCTCTGGTCATCTTACCTAAAATAGTGTCCTGGTCATATTATATTTTTGGTAAGATTGTGTACCCTCCAAACCCCCCTACCTCGAACAAACACCGGAAGAAATTATCACGATACGACCGAGCACACAACTGATATATATCCTCTACCCCGCAGTTGGGTAATAGATAACCGTACCCAAAGTTAGATGTCGTCAGGCGCACACGGGAGCTTTTTGTGCCGACACCACCGACAGTGGTCTCCCGAGACGTACTCGTCGAAGGAGGCGTTGGATATCTTCTCCATAGAGTTTTTCACCTCCGAAAGAACCTCATTGAGTTTATCTTCGTCGAAACCTCTAATCTCTGTTTCTGGACCTATGGAACCGACGTACGCGTAGCCGGCTCGTGAGACCGGTTTGTCGTACAGGTCGCGGCAGGCAAGCAGATATATTGGTAGCTGTTTGTCGTTCTGTATGTCACGTTTGCGGTCTGTAGCCTTATAATCAACAACGACTAGGTCATCCTGAGGTGTCCGGTAGACTGCGTCTATGAATCCGATTAGTTCGTGCCCATTCAGCCCGAGTTCGAACTCACGCTCTGCGTCTATTATTTCCCAGTCTTCTTTGCTCACCTCGAGTTCAAAGTACCTGTCCACACAGTCTTTGGCGGCTTCGACCGCATCTTCCGCGCGTTTCTGTCCACCGAGGCGTTCGCAGATCTCGTACCACTCTTGTTTGTCCTTGCTGCCTTCCTGAGCCGCTATCTCAGCGGTATCATGGAATAACAGTCCGACTTCTCTCTGTGAGACGTCGTCGCTGTCATCCCTTTCGTTCGTTTCGCGGTACTCGGAGAACGCGTTTACCACATAGTCGAGGTAGTGCTGACGAGGGCATTCCTCGTAGGCCTCTATCGAAGTATAGCTGTGGCTTATCGCAGGATCGGGTACCGATGGCTCCGTAAGCGAATCCACACTGATCATCCTTTCTTCGGACTCGGCTTCGAGGTCGTCGTCCAGAGACGAGCGCGCAAGTCCGAGAACACCGTCGTGTGCTTTTTCGGTCGAAATTACCTCACCATCTCTGTCTGTGACCTGTCCACCGACTCCTCCGATAACACTTTCTGCGAGACTGTCGGTCCAGTCGGCAACTGAGGTCGGTAATGCCGCCTGCAGGTCTTTCCAGACCGGCAGACGACCGTTTCTAGGACTCCAAGGCGCAGGAAGTACTTTCTCAGTAACTTTTTCGATACCTGCTATGTCGTCTCTTTCGCTCTCCTCCTCGGTGCCACCATGGAGAATGAGAATATCTTCCGCTCGCGTGATACCTACGTATAGAAGACGCCGACTCTCTCTTCTGTCGCGTTCGACGAAGTCCTCGCGGAAAGCCGCTTCCGGACTTTCGGTCAATGCTTCTTCGAGTCCGTCGTACCTACGTGATCTCGGCTCCCACTCGTCCTCCGTAAGCCTAGGCATGATTACAACAGGAAAGTCGAGACCCTTGCTTTTGTGAACCGTCATTACGTTTACCGATTCCTCGTTCACCTCTGGCTGGCTTGTGGGTTCTGAGCCCTCTACCTCAAGCACCGACCCCTGTCGGCTGAGAGCTTCGATGAACTCCCCGGATAAAGGCGGCTGCACCGCTCCGTCGCCGTATTCTTCGATAACTCCGTCGAGGCTAACGAGGTTGCGACGTTCCTGTTCGCTGAGATACCACTCTATATCGGTTATGTCTTTGATTTTGCGGTAGAGGCGTCCGAGCGAAACACGTCCGCGCAGATCGAGGAGTTCTTTGATGTCGGTGCGTGCCTCACCAACCCTTTCCGGCTCCTTGAACTCCTCAAGCGGTACCTCAAGAAGTGCTCTGAGAAGACCGTCTTCGTACCGATTGAGACTTCGAAGGTCGTCATCATGGAGCCGGTACCTCATCGTAAGGACACGGTTCCAGCTGACTTCGTCTTCCTCAGGACGTGCGAGAGCTTTGAGGAACGCAACGACGGTACCGACTCCTACCGACTCCGAGGAAACGCCGCCGGCTACCTGGTATGGAACACCTGCTTCGTCGAAAGCTTTGATTATAGGTTCCGCGTGACTGTTTTTTCTGACTAAGATACCTACGTCGCCGGGACTGTATGTCTTATCGAGTTCCTCTGTTTCACCGCTCAGGAGGTTTTTGACGACGTTTAGGATCTGTTCTGCGCGTTCGCCCTCGTCATCATTTTCACGCACAGTCGCGACGGTGTCTCCTTCGTAATCGGGTTCGTTGACACGTCTTAATGTCTTTTCTACACCTCTTCCCTCAAGACGTTCTAGAGTCTTGTTCGCGAGGTCTAGTATAGGTTGACGCGAACGGAAGTTCTCCTCAAGCGGTTCATCGATGAGTTCTTCGCCGTACTCTGTGTCGAGTTCGTCCGTTATGTTCGCGACACGCGCTCCACGCCACTCGTATATTGCTTGGTCGTCGTCTCCTACCACGAAGAGTTGGTTCTCTGAGACAAGCGAGGTAACGAGGTCGAACTGTTGTCTGTCAGTGTCTTGGAACTCATCGCAGAATACGTAATCCCACCTGTCTGCTATCTCTTCGCCGACCTCTGTTTCGAGAAGGTCGACGGTCTCAGAGACAAGGTCGTCGAAGTCGAGCAGATTTCTTCTTTCGAGTTCTTTTTCATACGCCGCATAACCCGCGTTAAGATCGCGTGCGGTCTTACAGTCGTCTATGAAATCTTCGAGATAGTCGATGAGTTCGAGGTTCATCGCAGGCACACCTGAAGGGGCACCGCTTGCGTACCCTCCAAGGAGGTACTTTGGCAGCTTGTGGCTGTTCTCGGGTAGTTCATCTCCCTGTTGTTTGAAGATTTCCTCGAGGCTGTCACAGACCGCTACGAGCCTTCTGAGGAACTCACTAACAGATGCCTCGACACCTTCTTCTCCGATTTCAGAGAGTTCCGATACTATGACTTTGCGCACATTCGGTATCCCTTCGGAAACGCTCGAAACCGACCGTCCGCCGAGATGTTCGCCGGCGGCATTTCGAATCTTTTCTGGGATACCGTCGAGTTTGTAGAGACGTTCTGCAGAACCCAGGAACTCGTCTATCTCCTCCGGCGGGACGCCGGTGCGTTTCATCTTTCCTATGTACGAAAGCAGGCTCGAAGCCGCGCCTCTTCCGTGTGAGTCGGGTCCGTAGACGTTTGGCTTAACCGTTCTGTACTCTATTTCGTCTAGAACTTCGAGCACCACCGCGTACTTCTCCGCCTCCGATACCACCTCAAACTCCGGATCGATACCCGCGTCGTAGGCGTACTCCGAGAGTATCTCGTTACACACCGAGTGGTAGGTATAGGCGTCTACGTCGTATCCGGCGGAGCCGAGTTCCGCGTTGAGTTTCTCGCGCATCGAGTCTGCCGCGTTGTTTGTGAACGTCAAAGCGAGTATCCGATCGGGTGAGACACCCCGTTCGTCTATCAGATGTTCTATCTTTCGCACCATTGTAAACGTCTTTCCTGTGCCTGCACCCGCAAGAACACGTATGGGGTACCCGTCCGACTGTATTATCTTCTCTTGTTGGGGCTCCGGTGTTACGTCTTTTTCCGCTTCAGGCAGCCAGTTCGGTATGTCGTCGGTCATCTTTTCACCTCCTCGGCGAGATAGTCGGCACACATATCTTTGTACTCACAGTCGGGACAAGCTTCCTCTTTGATAAGGTTGAACGGCTCGGGTTCGTGTCTTTCGGCTGTAATTCCTTTGTGGGCACGTTCTATCAGCGACCAGATCTCGTTGCGGTAGTCCTGGTAGACTTCTGTGGTTTCGCGCGGCTTGCCGCTGACGGAAATCCGGTATCCGTCAGGCTTACTCTCAACGTCGGTTTTGTGGAGAAGACCATAGAAGCTGAAACGTACCGACATACCCTCTGTATAAAGATCCGACTGTTTGATGCCTTCTATGTATGTCGCAGTCTGGAAGGCGTTTTTTACGCGTTGGGCTTCGTATGACTTCCTCTCTAGATGTTCCGCAAGTCTGTCGCCCGACCAAGAACCTAAAACCCCTCTGACGTTGCGTTTGTAGTCTATAAGATGTAGCCCGTCGTCTACGAGCAAAACGTTGTCCACCTTCCCGTGCAGTCCAATCCCGTCGCGCTCGAACTCGACCCATGTCTCGGTCGCGACCGACTGACGTGCGTGTTCGATTCCTTTCCCTCCGTCAGGACCAAAGAAAGACTCTATCGCTGTGCGGTTCTCCTCGTACTGATAACTTTGGTGTGCGTGTGACTCATACTCGTCGGGTTCGAGGTACTTCTCCCATTTCTTATCGAAAAACTCCGTCGCTCTGTGCCTTATCGTCGAGCTGTCGTCGTCTTTTTCCGTTGCTTCACAGACCTCTTCTATCGTCTCGTGGTACGTAAGCCCTTGGTTCAGGTACAGACGTGTCTCGTCAGGTGAGCCAACGTCTTGGACGTAGCCGTAGTCGTGCTTCCGCGGACAGGCTTCGTACTCAGCTAGCTCCGTCGGCGAGAGATACTCAGTCACGTCGAACCCTCCCTTCTGCGAAGTCGAGGCGTGCACGCAAGGCCTTACGAAGCTCCTGACCACGTTCGCCGCTCCTGTCGAGCAGACGGCTTATCTCAACGAGGTCTTTTTCGACATCGTCGAGCGAAACTTCGATTTCCTGTGTATTCGCGCGCCGAACGTCGTCGAGTGCGTTGTCGACGCGTGAAAGAAGGAACTCTTCTGCGGCGTGTTCGGTTCTGATAATGGGGTCGTTGACTTCCCCCATCCAAGACAGGCTTCTGTACATGTCTTCGAGAAAACGCGACGGCTGTACGCGGTTCTCGAGACCGGTCCCTCCATGCCTGTAAAGACAGAGGTACAGCCGGTCGGTTGCTGTGTCGGCACCCACCGCGAGCGTCCTACGGGCGTGTTCTGTGTGGTAGCTTCTGAAGGGACGTACCGACTCCGTTGACTCCGTTCCGAAGGTGTGTTCTACGTCCATCTCACTAACCTGTGTCACGCCGGGATAGTCCGGCATGGCTGATACGCGTTCCTGCGGAAAGATCTGTGTCAACTGCGACCCGCCCGGATACTGCGGATCAACGACATCGAGGAGAAACACGACACGGAAGTCGCCGTTTTTGAGCGACCTTACGTGGTCGACACGGACGCCCCCGTCATGTTCGGTTGCACCCGTCTGGGTCCTCTGTGGCGCATGTCCGTGGGCGCGTTCTATAATCTCGGCTAGATTTTTCCACGTACCGTCGATGAAGTCCGTGTCATCGACGAACTCAGCCATCCGGAAGACACGTCTTACGTTTCCGAACTGCGCCCGTGCGTCGAGAGGAGGTGTCGCCTCGGCTATCCGTTCTTTCATCCCTGACTCAGTAGCCCACATTCGGAGGCTGTCCTCGAGCGACCCGGCTGATTCGACCTCCTCAAGGAGTTTCCTATCCGGAACAGGGATTTTTTCCGCTTCTTCACCGTCTGCGAGGCTGCGTGCGACGCCGAGAAGTTCACGGACAGCGGGATCGTCACCGAATCCTGTTACGGTTGTCGATTCCGTTGGAAGACCGGCGTTCTGTAGCTCTTTCACTGCTTCTGTGACGCCACTGCTGTTTTTGAGAGCCACCGCGAAGTTGTCGTACGACCAGCCTTCGCGCTCGACGAGGCGCTCTATCTCGTTGGCTACCATCTCTATCTGTTCGTTCTTCGTCTCCGCCTCCAGAAAAGTTACTTCGCCTTCAGATGGGTCTTTGTGTTTATCGCCGGTGGCGAGGTAAGCCCCAGTCGCGGAAGGGCGGGTGTCGGGCTCGTCTCCTGATAGCTCTTTTTCTGTTGTGAACGAGACAGCGTCGGAGATTTTCCCCTTTTCGATGAGGGTTCGGCGCAAACTTGAGTTCCTCTCTGCTACACAGACAAGTTCGGATTCTTTAGCAAGCTCGGAAAGATAAAGACGGTCAGCCGGAAAGAACTCCTCAAACTCGGCTACGAGTACAGCCTCCAAGTCGACGATTTCGCCGCGTCTCTCTTTTCCGGCGTTTCTCATCGTTCTAACTGCTGTCGATATCAGCTGACCGCGTTCCATGTGTCCCTTTTTACCGAGCCACTTTTGAAACTCCCGTATAGCTTCGTTTATCTCTACAAGCTCCTGTGTCTCATCCGGTGAAATACCCTGCCATGTCATTGTTTCCATCAACACAGCGACGTGGTCGCGGAATGAGTCTTTCTCGGAGGCGCGACGCAGATAGTCGCTTTCCCATTCTCTGTCCTCTAAGAAACGGTGTAATAGCTCACGCCGGAGAGTGTCGGAAAGAACCGCCCTGTCGTCGGTTCTGTTCACAACTTCTGTGGCATGCACAATCGGTGAAGTCACATACGGGATACCGGCTCCAGGTACCTCTTCGCCGAGCGACTCACGGAAGGTCTCCATACTCGTCGGGGAACCCATGACTATGAGGATATCCTCGGCTTCGTATTCGTCGAGCAGCCTTCGGTATTCGTTTGCTACCGTTTTGCGCAGATCACCGGTCGCAAACGGCACAGTGACAAGTCTGCCCTCAAAGAACTGTCTGTCTTGATTTTCCACAGATATCTTTATTTCCGATTGATAATAATATCTTGGACAGCCGGAACGACCAACGGGGAATGTCACAGCACCCGAACGCATCGTACAGGATAACGTTAAAAAGGTTACATGTCGTGTGGCTCCGAGTCTCCGTCGACGGATTCGTCCGTGATGCATATGTCTTACCTCACTTTGCCGACTTTGGACTACCCGCGAACGACGTTTCTCTCCTGCGGGCTACTACTTATCCTCGTCGGTCTGTGTCAGCATATAACCTTCTTCTGTCTTGTACGCTTCCCCTTTCCTGCATAATGAATTGAGTCCCAGATTGACGTAATTGGTTATTTCGTCTTTCCTGCACCCATCCATCAGGTGGTAAACGTCTCTATCGGGAGAGAGCCTCTCACCCACGGACTTCACGATGGAGTCTCTGCCCGCAGCATCATCTCGACACCTGAGAACCTGGACGATGAGATCAGCCATCCCTACCTCTATACGTCTCTCCTCGGACAGTTCATCCGACATTACGGATGCTCTGTCGTCCTCGGTCTCGATGCGTACCTCCGTCGTATCGGTTATCTCGACACGTCCGTCGGGGGATGTGTTTTTTACCCGCATGTATCCGTGCCCTCGCCGCCTTTCGTCAACCCAAAACTCCTCGTCCGTGGATAGTCTGCTGCCGGACGGAAGCAGGCACCGGAAGGTTTCCTCCGGGTCGTCTTTTCTCTCGAGGACTTCTGATTCAACGATGACAACGTCGGCAGGCAGTACTCCTGAAGCACCGCGTACAATTACGTCCGCGACCTCCAAGGCTATCCGTGCCCGGTATCCTCTCCGGTTCCTGTCTCCCTCGGATACCCTTACTCCGGGGATTTCGTCGACGGTGCTCGCCCTTTCATGTCGGCTCTTGCCTTCGTCGTCCGGCGTCCAGCAGAATTTCAGAGACGTGCGTATCTCTGAGAGCCCTACATGTCCGTTTCGGACAGCGTCATCGAGTGCCGTACCGATGATGTCGTCCGATCTGTTCGCCTCCGCAACCCTCTTGTTTATATCTCTGCGAGCTTCTATGTTTTTGCCCTCCGAGACCACCTTTCTGTTCTCCAGAGCTTCGACACTGTAGTGCTCGCCGAAGAACCACGGAAAGGCGGACTCAACGGTGCTGAACTCATCGAGTGCCCGTTGTAGCTCGTCGACTGTTTCGAGTTCGAGAGCGAGCGTTTCCTGTGCGACCCCACGGTTCTCGAATCCAACCTCGTTGCCCTCGAACCACGGTATCTCCAGCATAGTTCCTAGACACTCCAGATCTTCGTCTCCGAGGAATCTGTCGAGTATCATACACCGCTCCCGTTCGCTGTCGTCGCCGCTCCTCCGAGCGGATCGACAACTATCCTCCACATCGGGCGGTGGCATCTCCACCGCCTCTCCGTCCTTTCGACTCTCCTGAATTCCTTTTTCGATTTCCATCCTTGTGGCTCCACTCCGCTTCGCTGTTTCGCTAAGCCGGAGTAACAGTCATTATTTAATCTCTGTGAGATAAATGTTATGGCATCTTCTTTATTTCTCCCACAAATTAGATGTAGGAGTAGTAGAATATACGCAACACGAAAAAGAGATTGAAAAAGAACTCCGGAAGTAAGGCACCGTATTTCCGGTATCTAATTTTAAATAAGCCAAATATACCCGCAAAGCATATAAAAACGAGGGTCTAAAATACGTTCAGATGGTAAAAGAGATAGACTTCGATTCCGGGACCCGCCTTCTAGAGGTCGAAACCGACAGCAGAGGCAGGGTGACCTTGGGCTCTGAGTACGCCAACAAGAAACTCAGGCTCCTCATCGAGGACAGACGCGACATAGACGAGTTCGACGTCTACTTCCACCGCCTCGGTCTCTCCGTCACAAAACGCGGCATACTTGATATCTTCACACAGAGACGGGTAGTGATAGACTGGGATGTCGGCGGAATGAAGAACCCGTGGATATTCGAGAAGGTCGCCGAGAGCAGAGCGAGCACCGACGACGACCGCACGGGGAGTGGCGTGAGAGCCGACGCGAAAAACCTTTACGAGCTCTCGGATGGGGGAGGGATAGTCGCCGCGCACTTCGATTCAAGCATCTTCAGACAACACAACATATCCGACAGGTTCGATCCGGGCGATGTACTCCTCCTTGGGAAGGTGGAGCCAGGAACCGAAATAGAGCCCGTCAAGTACCCCCACTCCAGCGGTGTCTCCCAGTATATGAACACGCTCCGGATGGTGGACACGATAGAGGTTCATGAGGAACAGTACCCGGAACTTTTCGACAATCATCCTAGGGGAACGATTCGCAGGTGGAACGCGAAGGACGATCTTATCAAGGAAGTGTACGAGGAGGAACTCGGGTCACCGAAGAGGTACTACCGAGGCGAGTACGAGAGGGGGGACGATGAGTGAAATGTTGAAAACCGATGAAGAACTGAGGAGCAAGATAGAGGAACTCGACGATAGAACCGATGGGGCCGTGGAGAACAGAGAGGCTGTCGAGTTCTCCGAGATCCGTGACCTGCTACTCGCGGTGGGTGAACGCGAGACGACGGATCTGGCAGACGAGGTCGACTTCCGTGTCCTCGAAGACATCTCAGCGAAGCAGGTCGAAGGTGCTACCACCTCGGAGTACGTCTCCCTGATGCGCGAGGTCGACTCTACCTGTCTGAACCTGACCCCGCTGGCGGCGGCGAACGTCGTCGTCTCCGACGAGGAGGGGAGCGTCGAGGTGCTCGTAGAAGCTCTGGAGGAAAGAAACGAGCCGTCGCTCGAATCGGTCCTGAGTATGGTGTGCCACGGTAGACCGGAGGTGCTCGTCGGCGCGGACGACGTCGGCAGGCTGCTCGACTCCGACGCAGAGGCTGTGCGTGACGCCGTAGCCCACGTATCCATCGAGCACCCCGACGAGATGAAGCGTGCCACTCCGGAGTTCTTCGAGAGGTTCGAGCGCGGTCGTCACAGGATACTCTTCGTTAACTTCGTCGCGGAGCTGTGCCGCACCGACCCGGAATACGCCGAGGAGTGGGTACGGAAGACCATAGCCGAGCTGGATGACGAGGATCTCGAAAAGGCACCGGACAGGCGGGGCACGAGAACCGTCGAGGAGTGCGTCAGGACCATGGCGAGGTGGTGTCCCGCGGTCTTCGAGGGTGTCGGCGCCACCGACAGGGTTCTCCGTATAGCCGCCCAGGAGGCAGGGGGCTGGCGGAAGGACTCGTGGAAGGGGAAAGGTTATACGCTTTCCGCCAGCGTTCGCCTCGAACCGGAGGAGTACGCGAGGATACTCAATGTCGCGGAGGAGAACGGGGACACGTTCAGGGAGGCTGTCGAGAAGGGCCTCGGTATGTACGCCGAGGCAGGTGCTGTTCAGGGGGGTGAAGATGACTGAGACGGGAGACGGGCACAGAGAGTTCGACAGAGAGACGGAACGTGAGATAATCCTCGATAGGTTCCTGTCGTGCACCCAGCTTTCCACACTGGCAGCCGAACGCGACCCCGAGTGGTTCGAACGGAAGAGCGGGAACGTGAACTTCGAAACCGAACCCGACGTGCGGAACAGACTCGCTTCTGTCCTCTCCGACACGGACGAACTGGAGGTAGCACTCAACTCCTTCGAACTCGAAAAACCCGTTTTCCCGTGGTTCCTCGGTGAGCACTACACCGTCAAGTGGCTGGACGGTGGGGTCGAAATAGCGAGCGGGGGGATCCGAGACTATTTTGAGGAAGAGTTGGCGGGGGATATAACGGAAATTCACTCACGGGAAGGCTCGGAAATCCTCGAATCCTTGGCGGATGGACGAGAATACGTTTCGTACGTCGAAGCAGACGAAGACGAACTACTCGACGAATCGGAGAACACGACTGCGCTGCGGGTCGTCCGGAACATGACCTGTGTCTCTGTCGCCGAGGTGGGGGACGACAACAGATACAGAGTAGCGAAGGAGTTAGTGCCCCTCATCGAGAGCATCCTGCGCGAACTTCCCGACGAAAGAAGCTTTGAGGACGGAGAAGAACCCGAGACGGACTCTGAAACTGCGTCGACGAAGTCTCCTGAACGGACGGAAATCGACGACCTGGATACGGGTGAGAACAGCATAGAGCGGAGTGTCGCCAAAGCATATCCCAACGATAGTGGAAGGGCTATCGCGAGAATGGATCCCGATGACTTCGCACCCCTCTGTATCAGTCCAGGCGATATCTTAGCCATAGAAGGGGAGGACGTGACGGCTGTTAAGGTCTGGCGAGCGGACCGGGAGGACTGGAAAGGCGAAATAATACGCATCGACGGCTTCACGCGTCAGAACGCCGACGTCGACATAGAGGTGAGAGATTGACCGGAATGTCAGGCAGAGAAGGCGGAGAACATTAACCCGACCCAAGAATACACGAAAAGACGTACGACAGATGGGACTATCACGAGATCCGTGAGGATAGAGTTGACCTCAGAAACAAGAACACCTTAAGAGAAGAAACACGTCGCTTTCGGTCATTCAACGTTAACCCGAGTAACGGGGTTGAATCCTCAGACCGTATGCGTTAGAGAAAAATCTCCCCGTTCTATGTGTACATATCTGAGAGCCTTTCAACTACGGGGAGGGGAACGTCAGAAGGATACGTTCGAATGTAGTCCGCCAACTCGGAATCCGTAATGTTGACAGCCTTTTTATGATCAATTGAGTCATCGGAATAGACGTACAGAACATCTCCCGTCTGTAAGAAGCCCTCTAAGTCTTCGTCAGTACTTCCGCTTGTAGCTTGAATGCCGATGATATTCGGTTTCACGCCATGATTACTTGGACCTTGTAGTATTACCTCAATATTTTTCATTGAACTGGGCGCTGTTTTTATTCGTGCTACGCCGTCCTCTTTTCGCTGAACGTATCCAACTACTAACTCTTCTAAATACTCGCCTCCACCCACTGATTCGATTATTTTTTTATCCTCTATGGACCATAGAGTTTCGAATAATTTCCTATAATCAATCTCTTTTTTAATAGATTCTAATTTTTTAAAGTTACTATCGCCAACGAATTCAGCTCGGTCAAATTTCTGTACAAGTTGTTCTACAGTTTCGCTACTAACACCATTCTTTATTCGCCCTGTTGTTCCCCGTGCCGAATGACTGTGAAGTTCAAGAATATCGAATCTTGGTATCCCAAGTCGATCAACCTTCCGATAGATGTCAAATCCATGCTCCTTGAGTTCTTTTGCCTCGGCTGAGGAAGATTCATTTGTGAGCTTCCAATCAGACTTAATTTGAGCAAATATATCATGACCATCTTTCTTATAGTTGGTTTTGACTATGTCACCAGGTTTCATCCATAACAGGAATTCAACTATTGACTCATTTTCAATAGAATCCTTCCCTCCAAAACCGTCGCACCCGTAGAAATCTTGGAAAACCTCCTCCAAGCTTGAAGAATCTTCGTCTACATGTTCCCCCCATCCGATGCCCGCTATTCCTTTTTTAAGTGCCAAACGTTGATTTTCTTCGGAAGGTTTTCCGCTACTAGACCCACCAGGATCGTTTTTCATTGTGTATAGGAAAATTGTCCTTCTTTCTTCTGATTCGGGATTTTCGAACTCCCACCCCCGATGCTGAGCGCGGGGGGCAGAGCTATAGTATTTCTCTTCTATTTTAGCCAAGTATTCGTCGATATCCCTGAGTGAATACAAGGAGCTTCCGTTACACTCCCACAATGATACCTCTGGAATTCTTTCGGAATCTGTCATAAACCTAATAGGATGGACTCTTATAAAAAACTTCGACATGTTTTTGAGTAGCTTTCAGATAAGAATTGAAGGCGAGATTTCTGAGGATATTTTCTTCGAAATTGTGTTTTGTGTCCGGATATTTGACTGGCTAAACTGCGTCAGAACTGTCCCACCCCATCCTACAAAAAAGCTCATCTGAACACTACGCATGAAAGAGAGCACACTTACGTACCGAAAACCTTGTTTGTGCCATGCCGCTCTACATAGGCGTTGACGGTGCCTCCGACGGCTGGATGGCGGTCCTCTACGACGGAGACGGATACCACGGTTCGAAGCTGTACACGGACGAAGAAGGTGGACTTGAGAGCCTGTGGAAAGAACACGGGGACGAAGCCGAGCACGTGTTGGTGGACGTGCCTATCGGTCTGCGAGAGGACTCGGCGGAACCCCGACCGTGCGACGACGAGGCGCGCGACGCGCTCGGACACCCACGCTCGTCCAGCGTCTTCGCGGTTCCGATCCGCGACGCAGTCTACGAAGATAGCTACGAAAAAGGCAAGCGAATTCAGGAGAACCGAACCGACGGCAGCATCGGCGCACAGACGTGGAACATCACGGACAACATCGAGGAACTCGACACTTTCTTACTCGAAACCGCACCCGAGGCGCAGGACTGTGTCCGCGAGGCACACCCGGAGGTCTGTTTCTGGGCACTCAACGACGAAGAGTCTATGAATTACTCGAAGACAGGACAGCCCGCGGCGGCTTTCTGGGAGCGGGTGGACGTATTAGAGAAGGTGGACGAGAAGGTTCTTGATGACATCCGGGATGTCGGTACCGACGTTGACGCCGACGTAGGTAACGACGATATCGTGGATGCGTTCGCCCTCGCCCTTACTGCCAGCCCACTGACCGGCGAGTTACAGTGGCTCGGCGGCGAAGAAGATCCGGAAGAACTGCCGATGGAGATGGTCTACGCATCATCACCGTAGAGCAGGTTGTTAAGTCCTCTGCCTCAAGGCCAAACTCTTTACAGGCTAACTCCCTCGCCCCTCAAGAGAGAGCGGAGCGTAGCGGAGTGAGCAAGTAGGTCGGGGTAGTTCACTTTTGTCAGACATCCACCGTGTCAAGATATACTCCGTTAAGACTCTCTCAAGCCGACGGGTGCCCGACGAGCACTCAACGCTTCGGAAATACCTACTCGACAGGAATACCGAACAGAACGAGGACAATTGACCTGTCGCGTCATTCATCGGCGCGTAGTATAGCCGCCGCGCACTCGGACACCGAAAGGTCAGACTGTGCTATCTCTCGGAGTTCTTCCGCTGTTTCCTCGTCGAGGTCGACGGCGTCGTCGTGGTCGTGGTTGTGGTCGTCAGCCAGTTTTTGTATTTCGGTGCGGTCACACTTGTCTGTACCGGCTATCTTGACATCCTCCCCGCGCTAAAGCGCGAGGATTCCTCCGTTGGGGGTTCTGCTATGCCGATTCCACGGAGGCAACTTGCGGGTTTGTGCGCACTTCTTCGGGACTTTCGTGAGGGTGTGGTTTCCCCGACCAGTCGTGGTCGTCCCACTCGAACCGTGCTCGAAAACGCTGCGCGTTTTCGGCATCCCGGAAATCTGTGATTTCCGAGGACACGGGCCGTGCCATCGGCCTGACTTCCGTATCGCTGTTTTCTCGAAGGAACGTCTCTGACGCCGTGAGGTCGGCGTGCCCCTCGAAACCGCATGGACACGTCAGCGTATCCCCGTGGCGAACCGTCTCCTCGTGGTCGCCACACTCGGGACATGTCTGACTCGTCCACGCTTCCGACTCGGCTTTGAGGCTGATTCCGTACTCCTCACAGACGCACCCGAGACGGTGGATGAACTTTTTGAACGCCCAGAAGTTGTGCGTCTTCTCGTTCACCCTGACCGACCAGTGCGTTTCCAGAACGTCGGTCAAATCGCCCACGTACACCGTCGCCACACCCTCGTCGTACAGCCGTTCGACGAGGTCGCGCACCAGCGCGTTCTGTGCGTGGTCACGGCGTTTTGTCCGTTGTCGGTACAGCCGTCGAATCCGTTTGGAACTGTAGCGTCCCTCACGCAGTTTCGACTGTAGGCGGGCGATTTCGTCTGTTGTCTCACGGAACCGTCCGAACAACGCCCGACCGTCGTAGAGGTACTGGGAACCAGTAGTCGTGGAACAGGCAACGAGATTGTTTGCGCCAACGTCAAGGGCGGCTTCGTGAGAAGCCAGTGGTGAATTCCGAAAACGCGCAGCGTTTTTGACTTCAGGAAAATCTTCGATTTTCCGTGAATCCAGTCGAGAATCAGGCACGGTGACTGGCTGAAAAGCCCTGAACGTGTCGCTCACCTCGTCGTATTCGAGTTCCAGACGACCCTGTTTGCCGTCCCACTTTGGATTGCCTCGGACTTCGAGTCGGAGTCGTTCGTGGTAGCCGAGTCCATATTCGTCTTTCAGTTCTTGCCCGACAGGAATTTCGAGACGGCTACGCTTTCCCCACTGAATTGTGTACTGGTTGCACCGAATGTAGGTACGAAGTTCGCGTCCGTCTTCCTCGTTGCCCCAGTACGACGGTGGGTTGGCGTCCTCGCCTTTCTCCTTGAGGGCAAAGAACGACCGCCACGCTTCGCTATTCTTGCGCGTGACCTGTTGGACGGTTGCGCTTCCGACGACGCCGTTGTAGCGCCCTCGGTATTCGGACGTGTCCCACACGTCGCCGTCGCCAAAGTAGTTCTGACGGCGTTCGTAGGTCAGTTCGTTCCATAGAGAGGCGGACGCATCGAGGAGCCGTAGAAGACACTCTTTGTCTTTCTCGGTCTGTGGAACCACCTCGAAGGTGTTGACACGCTTCATTCGTCGTCACCTTCTTGTTCCGCGATGTATTGTTCAACAGCATCTTTCGAGGCGCTTCCCGCTGTCCCGACGTAGTACGAACGAGTCCACTTCACGCGGTCGTCATACCGCTGGTTGTACTTCCGCGCGGAGATGCCCTTGACCCAGTTGACGATGAGTGATGGGGCGTTCTTGGGTGGACTCCCGATGAACAGGTGTACGTGGTCGGGCATGACCTCGGACTCGGCCAGTTCGAGGTTTTTGTCCTCACAGATTTCCGCGAAGATGGTTTCGAGACGTTCCTTCGTCTTCCCCGTCAGGTGCGAGTGCCGATATTTTGGCACGAACACTATATGATATTAGAGTTCGTATTTCGCGTGACGGGTACTTTTTATCATCTATGTATACTATCATAGTCTGACGGCTTAACGATTGCGTTGGAACCCCGTCTATGCCATTGTCGGCGGTTGAATACTATTGGTCGGCTTCATCCCCGTCCTCGAAAAGCGGAGCTTTTCGGTTGCAGCGAGAGCTTCGCTCTCGCGCCCCTGAAGCGCGAGGCTTTCGCCTCGAATTTTCCGTAAGATTGCTCATAATAAGGTACTGTACGTCTAAGCAAGACAGAAGGCTGTGACTACGGACTGGAAGGCTGTATCCTGTCGACGCCGGTGACCTCGAACCGCGCGCCCCCATCATCGCTCTCGACAACCTGTATCTCCCAGCCGTGAGCCTCCGCAATCTGTTCGACTATCCGTAGCCCGAAGCCGGTTCCTTCCTCCGCGGTTGAGTATCCGGTCTCAAAGACTTCATCGTGTTTCTCCTCAGGTATTCCTTCTCCGTCGTCGGCGATATAGAAACCTTCTCTGTCTTCGAGTTCGCCGACAGTGACGGTTACGTCTTCGCCGCCGTGTTCGACAGCGTCGTCGGACTCCGTTCGACTGCCTGTTGAACCGTGTTCAACAGCGTTCCGTACGAGATTCTCGCAGAGCTGTTTGAGACGGCTTGGATCCGCCTGTACCGTCCTTTTTATTTCGGTCACGAGTGTTGCGTTCTCCGTCTCAACGTTGCTCCAACAGTCCTCGATAACCTCCTCTGTTTCGACTGTTTCCATCTCGCCTACGTCGGAGCCCTCACGCGCCAACGTGAGTATGTCTTCTATGAGTGTGTCCATCCTGTCGAGTGCGTCGTCCACGTCACCGAGGTGTCTGCTGTCACAGTCTTGTTGTGCGAGTTCGAGGCGTCCTTTCGCAACGCTCAGCGGGTTCCGCAGGTCGTGACTGACGACAGAGGCGAACTCCTCTAAACGTTCTTTCTGGCGTTCGAGTTTTCTCTCCCGTCTCTTGCGTTCTGTGATGTCGCGCTGGCTTATAACGATTCCACCCGCCTCCGTGCCGCGCTGATCTTTTCCGGTGGCTTCCGTCCACATGTACTCCCCTTCGCCGTTGAGTACCCTGTACTCAACCATCCCTGAGTCCTTTTCAGGATCCTCCAGTACCGAGAAGAACTCCCTCTGTACCCTTTCCCTGTCGTCGGGGTGTACGTATTCGAATGCATTGTCACCAACCGACTCGTCTTGGTAGTAGCCGATTTCCTTTACCGAGGGACTCTGATACAGGATCTCCCCGTCCACACCGAGGTGGGTTATCACGTCCGGGGAACTCTCCACGAACGTCCTGTACCGCTCAAGATCCTCCTTTTTTCTTTTGAGTTCGTTGATGTCTATGTTTACCCCAACCAGACGCTTAGCCTCACCTTTTCCGTCGCGTTCGGAGACCTGACCGACGGTACGGATCCATTTCCAGTCGCCGTCGGCAGTCTTGAGTCTGAGTTTGATTTCGTAGCGGTCTCTCTTTCCGGTGATGACCTCCTCGATTAACTCTTCGAGTTCGGAAGCTTGATTAGGGTGACTGCGTTCCCTTATGGACTCGATGCTGACCGTCCCTTCCTCGGGCGGTAGCCCGAACATCTCCGCCCACTGTTCGTTGTGCTCGACCTCGCCCGACTCCGTGTTCCAGTCCCACAGACCGAGGCCTGCGGCTTCGACGGTGAGGTCGAGACGCTCCTGTGTCCTTTTCAGTTTCTCTTCGCGCCGTTTGCGTTCGGTGATGTTGCGGGTCGAACCGGCGATGTACTCAACCTCGCCATTGAGGACGACTGGAGCGATTCTGGTCTCCCAGTATGTCAGTCCTCCGTCGAGTTGTATCTGTTCTTCGTACTCTATGGGTTCCTCTTTTTCGACGCACTCGGCGTACCTTTTTTCCATCTCGGCTCCGTCCTGTCCGAACGTGTCTCGTAGGGTTCGTCCGCATATATCCTCGGCCGACATCCCAGTAACTTCCTCATACGCCGGGTTTACGCGTTCGAGTGTGAAGTCCTCGCCGACGCCGATGAGAAAGAGTGAGTCCTGTGTGTTCTCGAAAAAAGTCTCTACATTTTCGAGTTTGCGGTTTCTCCTCTTCTGTTCAGTTATGTCTCTGCTGTTGATGACATAGCCCTCTATCGCGGGGTTCGAAAGCTGGTTGTTGCCGTGGGCTTCCACCCAACGCCACGACCCGTCGGCGTGTCGGGCGCGGTACTCGACGGGTTCTGTCGCCTCCCCGGTGGCGACATTCTTTTCGAACCAGCTTCGTGCAGCCTCGCGGTCTTCTGGGTGAATGTACTCGAATGCAACGTCACCGACTGTCTCCTCAGGATCGTACCCCAGAACCCGTTCGACGGACGGACTCTGATACTGAATCCGGCCGTCGGCATCAACGATAGAGATGATATCGTTGGATTCTTTGACGAGTGCTCGGAATCGATGCTCGCGCCGTCTGCGTTGGGTTATATCCCTTCCGACCCCGACAAGACCGGTCGTATCGCCGTCCATGTCAGTCAAACGAGCACCTGACCACTCGTGCGGGATCCTCTGTCCGTCATTATTGAGTAAATCTGCCTCTACTGTCGCTTCGCCTTCTTCGAGTGTCTTCTCGATACCATCGGCGATTTTCTGTTGGTCGTCTTCCGGAAACAGTTCGATAGCCGCCATCCCATCTAACTCCTCAATATCATAGCCTGTCATCTCGATCACCTGTTGGTTCCATCTTTGGACGGTTCCGTCCGTATCGAGTACGTAGAACACATCATACAGTGCGTCAAGAGCTTGCTGTGTGAACTCCTTTTGTTCCCTCAGTTCTTGCTCGCGTTCTTTGCGCTCGGTTATGTCTTGGAGATACCCACGCACCACGCTGCCGTTCCCGTTCGTATCGACGCGTTCTCCTCGGGCGGTGACCCATTTCTGTTCGTCTTCCGGGGTAACGACTCTTACGTCCATCTCGTACGGTTCACCCTTTTCAAGACACTCCTCGAACCTATCTCTGAGTCGTTTTCGATCCTCGGGGTGGAAGAAGTCGAATGCTTCCTTAACTGTCAACTCCTTTCCCGGGTCGAGCCCACGTATCCGCCTCGTCCCGTCGGTAGTCTTAATCTCGTCGGTCTCGGGGTCGTACTCCCAGGCACCGACGTCTGCCAACTCCTCTATGTCCGACATGAGGTCTTTCCTCCGTATTAGCCTCTGTTCGCGTTCCTTACGCTCGGTGATGTCGTGAGCGGCTCCTCGGAGCTTCCGTACCTCACCGCTCTCGACAACCGGGGTGATCGTTATGTCCAGAATTCGTTCGTCGCCGTCATCCGGCTGGAGTCGCAAGGAACCACGCGTCTGTTTGCCCGTTTCGGCTGCCCTGTCGACTGTCTGTCGGACGTCTTTTTGATCTTCCGGGTGGTACATCTCGATTGCTTCCTCCAGCGAGATGTCGGCGTCAGGTAACCCGACCAGTCGGCGGGTACCCTCGGTCATCAAGACTTCCTCCGTCTCTAAGTCTATCTCGAATCCGCCGGTGTCTCCAGCAATCTCGGTGAGCCGCATCAGCTGTTCCTGTCTGTCAGCCCGCTGTCTCTCACGTTTCGCATGGACGGCGTTTTTTACCCGGTTCGCCAGGAGTTCGTACTTCTCGGTACCGGAGCCTTTCTGGAGGTAATCGGTGACGCCGGCAGAGATGGCTTCACTGGCGACTTCTTCGCCGCCTTTGCCGGTGAACAGAATAAACGGG
>Ga0207714_1000557_pt1 | contig 25314 bp, 24 predicted proteins | sample PonA232FremontCA_2_FD_187270 | JGI IMG/M metagenome (GOLD analysis project Ga0207714, IMG submission 187270) | Marine sediment microbial community from Fremont, CA, USA - Pond A23 Sediment 2 (SPAdes) | ecosystem: Environmental > Aquatic > Marine > Unclassified | place: USA: Fremont, California...
GTTGCCGCGCGAGCGGTCCATCTTGAGGATCTGGAAGGGCTGCGGCGTGCCCATCAGCGGGGTGACGTCGCGCACCGGGCGGATGTCCACCTGGCTGCCCGGCAGGAACGCCGTGGCGCCGTTGAGGTCGACCGTGAAGCCGCCCTTGACGCGGCCGTAGATCTGGCCGGTCACGCGCTCGCCGTCGTTGAAGGCCTTCTCCAGCTGGTTCCAGGATTCCTCCCGGCGCGCCTTGTCGCGCGAGAGCACGGCCTGGCCGTCCTTGTCCTCGAAGCGCTCCAGAAAGACCTCGACGTCGTCGCCGACCTTCAGGTCTTCGGCCTCGCCGGCCTTGGTGAACTCCTTGAGCGGAACGCGGCCCTCGGACTTCAGGCCGACATCGACGACCACGTCGTCGCCGTCGAAGTCGATCACCGAGCCCTTGAGGACGGTTCCCTCGAGCCGGCCCTCGGTGCCCAGCTGCTCCTCCAGCAGGGCCTCGAAGCTCTCGCTGGTCTCGTGCGTGGTGGCTGCTTCAGCCATCGTGCGGTGGTCCTCCAGGTGATGGTCGTTGCTATTCCGGCCAGCCGGTTGGCTCCGGCGGTCTTCCCGAGTGCGCCGGCCCGCGCGGGGCGTGGGCGCACGGCGGGCGGATGAACCGCTGCCTTCGGGTGCGTCCGGCCGTTGTGGATCTCCGGGCGGGGCGAGCGTTTCAACGCCGGCATCGGCGGCTACTGACCCGGTCCGTCCGGATCGGTGTCGCCCGGCATACAGCGGCGCCGAACCACCGCCACGGCGGTTCGGAGAGCCGAGTCGACATCCATGTCGGAGGTGTCGAGGACGTAGGCGTCCCCGGCGGACCGAAGCGGCGCCGCCGCCCGGGCGGCGTCTCGGGCGTCGCGCGCCTCCATCTCACGCAACACGGCTTCGAATGTAGGCGCCTCGCCGCGCCCACGCAATTCCTCGTGGCGCCGGCGCGCGCGCTCGTGCGTGCTGGCGGTGACGAAGAGCTTGGCGCACGCCTCCGGGCACACCACGGTGCCGATGTCGCGGCCGTCCAGCACGGTTCCCCGCAGCCCGCGCGGCGGGTTGTGGGCGAAGTGGCGCTGGAAGGCCAGCAGCGCCTCGCGCACCGCCGGCAGCGCGGACACGCGCGAGGCGGCGTCGGCGACCGCCTCGCCGCGCAGGTCCGAGCGCGCCAGATCGGCCAGGCTCAGCGTCTTGCTGGCGGACACGGCGGCCTCGTCGTCGTCCGGCGACTGGCCCGCTTCCAGAAGCTTGCGCCCGACCGCGCGGTAGAGGCTGCCGGTATCGAGATACGCCAGGTCGAGGGCCTCGGCCACGCGGCGGGCGAGCGTGCCCTTGCCGGCGGCGGCCGGGCCGTCGATAGCGACGATGATGGACTCCGCCATGATCTCCGTGTCCGCCATGCCCGCGGCGGTCTTACGCTCGCGCCCGCGCGCGGGCAAGCCCGCTTACCCGACGGAAAGCCCGTGCCGCTCGACCACTTCGGCCTGGATGACGTCCGCGTGCAGCGTGAGCAGGACGAGCCGCGCGTCCAGGCCCTCCCCGGCGTCGGCGGCGGCCCGCACGCGCGCCGCGGCGGCCTCGGCGCGCGCCGGACCGTGGTTGTCGAGGAAGGCGTCGTGGCCGAGCATGCAGTAGGCCGCCACCTCGACCGCCTCGGCCGCCGCCGCGTCGTCGGGCTTGCCGGCGCAGGCCTCGCGCAGCAGCCGCGCCATCGTCAGCTTGACCGAATCGGGCACGGCCGCGCGCGGCAGCCCGGCGGCGGCGAACGCCTGATCGAGGCGCTCGATCTCGGCCGAGCGGCCGAACATGCGGAGAAATCCAAGCATCGCCGCAGGATAGCGCAGCCAAGGCGGCCATGGAAACGGCGGACGGTCCCGCTCGCTGTTTCCCCGCACCCGGCCGCCCGGCGGCGGCCGCCATTGCGCATTGCCCCTCTTTCGACGTACGGCTAATTTGCCTGGGAAGCTGAGCCGCGCATGACGCGGCTGCGGGCACGCCCGCGCCCAGGGTGAAGTCGACCTGGCCGGCATCGCGCCCGGACCTCGAATTGCCCCGCGGATGCGGACGCAGGGCTCTTCGGTGCGGAGGTGTCCGCAAACCCCACCGAAAGCGCTCCGGCGAGGACACGGATGGCCGAGGAAACCACGCAATCGGGCGGTGCCGGGCGCAAGCGCCTGACCACCCTGCTGGTCGGAGCCGTGGCGCTCGTCCTGGCGGCGGGCGGCGGTGCCGTCTTCATGCTGGTCGCGGACATCGGGGGCGGGGACACCTCCAGAGCGGAGGGGGAGAAACCCCCGGCGCGCGAGCTTTACCGGCAGAAAGTGCCGCAGATGATCGTCGGGCTCGACGGCGACCGGCACAGCCGCGTGCAGCTTCAGGTGGCGATCCAGGTGGACACGCAGGCCGGCAAGAGCGCCGTGAAGCGCGTGAGTCCCCGCCTGATGGACTCCTTTCGCAGCCACATCAGCGGCCTGACGGCCGCCGAGCTGGAGGGCGAAGCCGCCACCGAAGCCCTGCGCCGGGCGCTGTTGAAGCGCACCCGCGACGCCGTTTCGAACGCCAAGGTCCACGGCATCCTGTTCAAGCAGTTCCTCGTCCACTGACCCGCGGTCACGCCGGCCGCGAGCTTCGTGCGCCCGTCCATCCCACGCGCTTGGCCGGAAGTTGCAGGCTCACGCTCGTGCCGCGCTCCGGGTCGGTGGCGATCGCCATCTCGCCGCCGTGCGCGCGCATCAGGTCACGCGTCATCGCCAGCCCGATGGTTTTCACCGTCAGGGTCGTGAAGCCCTGCTTCTCCGGCTCCCCGGCCAGGATGCGGGCGCGCTTGTCCTCGGGAATGCCCGGGCCGCGGTCGGTGACGCTGACCGTGGCCTCGCCGCCGTTTCCGATGGCGGCCTCCACCGTCACAGCCGCGTCGGCGGGCGAGACGCGCAGCGCGTTGTCGATGACCGTCATGATGGCGCGCCGCAGCGCGACGGGCTCCGCCTCCACGGGCAAGCTGGCCGGCGCGTCCACCGGAATCCGGGCTGGATCGGTCGCCGCGGCGGCGGCGGCGAGGCGGCGCGCCTGCTCGATCTCGCCGACCAGGTCCAGGCGCTCGCTCGCCACGGGCATGTTTTCCAGGTCCACGGCGTCGAGCGCCAGGATGTCGTCGATCAGCCGCCGCAGGTAGGTCGCCGCGTGCGTGATGTCGCGCGCATCCCGGGCGTGCGGCTCCCGGCCGTCCGCCGAGAGCGCGTCCGGCAGCCCGTCCGCCAGCCCGGCGATGGCGTCCACGGCAAGCCGCATGTCACCGCTGACCTTCATGACGTGCGTGCTCTTGGCGCGGCTGGATGCTGCCGCGGCTTCGCGCGCTTCCAGCAGCGATTCCTCCATCGACTTCCACTGCGAGATGTCGCGGAGGAAAGCGACGAGGAGATGCTGATCGTTGACGGTTGCCGGCCGCCCCACGGCCTCGACCGTTACGATCCGGCCGTCCGCGCGCTGCAGCCGGGCTTCCGGCAGGGTCCGCCGCTGCCCGCGCGCGAACGCCGCCAGCGCGGCGCTTGCCGCCCCCTCCGCGTCGTCCGGCGTGAGCTTTTCCAGCGCGGTCCCGATGAGATCGGCGACCTGCCAGCCCAGCAGGCCGGCGGCGTGGGCGTTGGCCTCGACCACGCGGCCGCTGGCGGTTTCGATCAGGAGGATGGCGTCCGGGCTCGCCTCCAGAATGGCGCGCTGCTTGGCCTCGGCGGCGGCGAGCTGGGCCTGCCATGCGTGCTCGTCGGTCATGTCGCGCACGATCGCCGTCGCGCGCGTCGCCCGCTCACCCCCGTCCTGCTTGACGATGGACGCCTGCGCGGGGAAGACCTCACCGCCCTTGCGCCGGCCCTGGATGTGCTGCCGCCCCGCCATGTCGCGGCCGGTTTCCGGCCCCGCGAGGAACGCGGCGACTTCGTGCGCGTGGCCCTGGCGGTGGTCGTCGGGCAGGAGCACCTCGATCTGCTGCCCGTACAATTCCGCGGCCGTGAAGCCGAACATGCGCTCGGCGCCGCGGTTGACCTGAACGATGCGCTGTCTGTGGTCGATCGTGATCACGGCGTCGGGCAGATAGTCGAGAAACGCCGACAGGGTGTCATTCATCGCCCGTCCCCTTCGGAATGCCGCCGTCACGGGCGCGGACGGTCGCCGCGCCCGTGACGGCGGCGGCGCACCCGCCCTGACGAAACACGGTTCGTATACAGATTTGGACTCCGACACGCCATACGCCGCCAGGGAATGAGATGGATCAAACCACCGGCTGTTTGTCCGTCCGCCAACGCAAGCCGCGGCAGCTGTCATCCGAAGCCCGGATCGGGCCCGACCGGCCGGGGTGCGCCAGGCGGACGTGCGCTCCACCGACACGCTATCATCCCATGGTATGACGACCACAGCGCGCACGCTCAAACGGAACTCGCTTCGACGAGACCGCACCCCAGACGCCAGAACGCGCGGTGGCAAACCGACGGCGCACGGCCCTTGGGGGAGAGGGGGCGCGACCGCGCCGGACACAAAGATGGGGCCACGGGATCAGGAGTCGCGTTCGACGACGAAGCGGGCCGTGGCGCGCAGGGTGTCCGCGGCCTCGCCGAACGGCTCCAGCCGGGCGACCGCGGACTCGACCAGATCGCGCGCACGGCCGCGCGCGCCCTCGATCCCCAGAAGCTCGACGAAGGTGGCCTTGTCGGCCTGCGCGTCCTGGCCGGCGGGCTTGCCCAGCGCTTCCGCGTCGCTTTCGGCATCCAGGAGGTCGTCGGCGATCTGGAAGGCGAGGCCCAGGTCGTCGGCATAGCCGTCCAGCGCCGCGCGCTGCGTGTCATCGGCGCCGCCCAGGATGGCGCCGGCGCGGCAGGCGAAGCGAATCAGCGCCCCCGTCTTCATGGCTTGAAGCTCGGTGACGCCGTTCAGGTCCAGGTCCACGCGCTCGGGCGAGATGTCCACCATCTGCCCGCCCACCATGCCGGCGGTGCCGGCCGCGCGCGCCAGCCCCAGGGTCAGCTCGGCGCGCACCCCGGCGTCGGGGTGCGTGGCCGGCTCGCCCAGCACTGCGAAGGCTTCGGTGAGAAGGCCGTCGCCCGCGAGGATGGCGGTGGCGTCGTCGTAGCGCCTGTGGACGGTGGGAGTGCCGCGGCGCAGCTCGCTGTCGTCCATCGCCGGCAGGTCGTCGTGGACCAGCGAGTAGCAGTGCACCATCTCCAGCGCCGCGCCCGCGCGCAGGGCGCGGTCCTCGGGCACGTCGAACAGCCCGGCGCTGGTCACGGTGAGGAAGGGCCGCAGGCGCTTGCCGCCGTTCAGTGTGGCGTAGCGCATGGCGTCGGCGACGCGCCCACGCGGCCCCTCGGCCGGCGGCAGCAGGTGGTCGAGCTGCTCGCTGATCCGTTCGGCCACGCCGCGCATTCGCGCCGTGACGTCCCCCCGATCGTGTGTCCCCCCGATCGTCGCCCCCTTGGAGCGCGAAGAGACGACGTGGAATCAGCCCACGAGCCTCATCGCGCTCTATCTCTTTCGTTTGCGGGCATGATTCAGAGCCCGGACCGCGCCGGCATCCCGGCCTGAGCGATCCGACCGCATCATGCCCTATTCAACGTCGAGCGGTTCGCTGCCGCCGGCGCCGCTGTCATCCACCTTGATCTTTTCGATCTTGGCCTCGGCCTCGCGCAGCTTGTGCTCGCAGTGGCGCTTGAGCAGCGCGCCGCGCTCGTACGCCGTGATGGCGTCGTCCAGCTTGCCCTCGCCGGTTTCCAGGCGTTCCACGATCTGGCGCAACTCCTGGAGCGCCTGCTCGAAGCTCATGGCCCGGATGTCCTCGGGCACCTCCGTGCCACTCGCGGCGGACTCGGCGCCGGCTCCGGGCTGGGTTTCGTGGTCGGCGGGTGTGTCGGCCATGCCGCTCCCCTGGGTCGCGCGGAGCCGTACCCTAGAGCAGACCGGCGCGCGGTGAAAACACCCGCGCCGCTCACCCTTTCATGAGCGCGCGCACGTGCTCGGCCGTGCTCAGCTCCAGGGCATCCATGTCGTAGCCGCCCTCCAACACGGAGACCACCTGGCCCCCGCAGGTGTTGCGGGCCACGCGCAGGATCTGCTCGGTGGCCCAGCCGAAGTCGGACTCGTGGAGCCGGAGCGAGGCCAGCGGGTCGCGCTCGTGCGCGTCGAAGCCGGCGGAGATGATGATCAGCTCGGGCTGGCACTCGGTCAGCCGGCGCAGCACGGTGTTGGTGAAGGCGGCGCGGAACGCCTCGGAGCCGTCCATGGGTGACAGGGGCACGTTGACGATGTTGTCGCCGACGCCGCGTTCGCTGGGCGAGCCCGTGCCCGGAAACAGCGGGATCTGGTGCGTGGAGAAGAGGACGAGGTCCGGGTCGTCCCAGAAGATCGCCTGGGTGCCGTTGCCGTGGTGCACGTCGAAATCCACCACGGCGATGGTGTGCAGGCGGTGGCGCTGGCGGGCGTGGAGGGCGCCGATGGCCGCGTTGCCGAAGAGGCAGAACCCCATCGCCTGCTCCCGCTCGGCGTGGTGGCCCGGCGGGCGCACGGCGCAGAAGGCGTTGGCGCAGTCCCCCGCGATCACGGCGTCCACGGCGGCGCACATCCCGCCCGCGGCGCGCAGCGCGGCCTCGCGCGAGCCGGCCGAGAGGCTGGTGTCGCCGTCCAGCGAGGCCATGCCCTCGGCGGGCACGCTGGCGAAGACGCGGTCGATGTAGCGCCGCGGGTGCGCCAGCTCCAGGCGGTCGAACTCGGCCAGGGGCGCGTCCACCCGCTCCACGTCCGCGAATTCGGGCGCATCCAGGGCCGAGAGCACCGCCTTCAGCCGGGCCGGGTGCTCCGGGTGCATGCGGCCGGGATCATGGGCGAAGCAGTCCATGTGAGTGTAGACGCGTGTCGTCATGCCGGGCTCCCCAACAGCTTTCGCCCCAGTCTAACACCTGCGTCCGGCCGTGCAGCGGCGGCGCGCCGCCGCACTCACTGCAAATTTACAGGCAAATCTGCATCCATCCCGGGGCGCGGGCGTTGACGCGAGCGCGTGCGCGCGTCATCTCGGCGCCGTCCGTCCGGGCCGGGCAAGCCGGTGCGCGCGCCCGCTGCGCCTGGCGGACGGCGCATCCCGCCGGCAGCCAAGGAGCAGGTGCCATTTTCCAGCAACGCCCTTCGCGCGCCCGCTGGCTCGCGTCCCTCGCGGCGGTGGCCGCGCTGGCGCTGGGCATGCCGACCGGCGCGCAGGCCCAGGACGCGGCATCGGTCCACGTCGATCAGGTCCGAACCGTCCCGGCCGGACGCATCGCGCCCACCCTGGGCAGCTTCGTCGCCACCCAGGAGGGCGTGGTCGCCTCGCGCGTCGCCGCGCCGGTGGAGGCCTATCTCGTCGAGGTCGGCGACCGCGTGGCGCGCGGCGACACCCTGGTCATGCTGGACGACGAGCGCATCGCCGCCGAACGCGACCAGGCCAGCGCCGCGCTGGCCGAAGCCCGCGCCGCCCTGAACACCAGCCGGGAGGAACTGCAGCTGGCGCGCCAGCAGCTCGAACGGCAGCAGAACCTCGAAGGCTCGTCCGCCTACAGCAAGGCCCGGGTCCAGGATCTGCGCCAGCAGGTCGCCATCTCGCGTGCCGAGGTCGCCTCCGCCGAAGCCGCGCTGCAAAGCGCGCGCGCCGACCGGGATCTGGCGGAGATCGACCTGAAGCACACCGAGGTGCGCGCGCCCTACGCCGGTGTGGTGACCGAGCGCATGACGGAAGCCGGCGCCTATGTGAACAGCGGCGACGCGCTCGTGCAGCTCGTCGCCGACCGCAGCCTGGAGGTCGAGGTCGCGGTGCCCGCGAGCCGGCTCGGTGCCCTGGACCCCGGCGACACCGTGGAGCTGGAGCTGAGCCAGGGCGGAACCGCGAAAGCGCGCGTGCGCGCCCTGCTCCCGCGCGAAAACCCCATGACGCGCACGCGCACCGTGCGCCTCGTGCCGCGCTTCGATCCCGCCCAGCGCCGGGTGGCGGCGGGCGAGAGCGTGACCGTCCGCGTGCCCCTGGACGAATCGCGCACCGTGCTGAGCGTCCACAAGGATGCAGTCCTGCGCCGCGGCGGGCAGACCACGGTCTACGTCTACGCCGACGGCACGGCCCGGGTCACGCCCGCGAAGCTGGGCGACGAGGTGGGCGGGCGCTTCGAGGTGCTGGACGGCCTGTCCAAAGGACAACTTGTGGTCGTGCGCGGCAACGAGCGTCTCAACCCCGGCCAGCCGCTGAAGATCGAAAAGCGCATCGGCGCCACCGGCGAGGACGCGCCCGGCGACGCCGGTGACGCCGGGACGACGCAGCAGGGCGGCGGAGACCCGGCATCATGAAGGCGCTGATCCGGCTGGCCATCGACCGCCCGGTGGCGGTCGCGGCGGCGGTCATCCTGCTGGTGATGTTCGGCGCCGTCGGGCTCATGCGCATCCCGGTTCAGCTCGCGCCCGACGTCAGCAGGCCCGTCATCACGGTCAACACCGTCTGGCCCGGCGCCGCGCCCAAGGAGGTCGAGCGCGAGATCCTCATCCGGCAGGAGGACGTGATCCGCGGCATCCAGGGCCTGGACGACATGACGGGGCGGGCGCGCACCGGCAAGTCCGAGCTGGAGCTGGAATTCCGCGTGGGCACCAAGATGAGCCGGGCGCTGCTCATGGTGTCCAACCGCCTGGACCGCGTGACCGACTACCCGGCCGGCGTGGACGAGCCCGACCTCGACACCTCGGGCGCCAACGCCAGTCCCATGGCGTGGTTCGTGTTCACCCAGCGCCCGGGCAACGAGCGGCCCATGCACACCTTCGGCGACTTCGTCGAGGACGAGGTGCAGGAGCGCCTGGAGCGCGTGCCCGGCGTCTCCACGGTCAACCTCTTCGGCACCGCCGAGCGCCAGCTGGAGGTCGTCTTCGAGCCCGCCGCCATGGCGCGCCACAACCTGACCGTGCCGGAGGTGCGCGACACCCTGCGCGCCGCCAACATCTCCACCTCCGCCGGCGACGTCACGGAAGGCAAGCGCCGCTACATCGTGCGCACCGAGGGCGAGCTGGACGCGGTGGAGAAGGTCGAGGAAATCGTCTTGCGCTCCCGGGACGCGCGCGGCGACGCGGCCGTCGGCCGGCTGAGGGTGGACGATGTGGCCGATGTCCAGTTCGGCACCAAGAAACCCACGGCGCGCATCCGCTTCAACGGCGAGCCGGCGCTGGCCATGAACGCCATCCGCCAGACCGGGGCGAACGTCATCACCACGATGGAGGGCATCCAGGCGGAGGTGGACCGGCTCAACGCGGATCTCATCCCTCAGACCGGGTTGAAGCTGCAGCAGGTCTACGACCAGACGGTCTATATCCACTCCGCCATCGGGCTGGTGCAGCAGAACATCTACGTCGGCGGGCTGTTCGCCGCGCTCATCCTGCTGGTGTTCCTGCGCTCGATCCGCGCGACCCTCGTGGTCTCGCTGGCCATCCCGGTGTCCATCGTGGGCGCCTTCGTGGCGATGGCGGCGCTGGGCCGCTCGATCAACGTGATCTCGCTGGCCGGCTTCGCCTTCGCCATCGGCATGGTGGTGGATTCCGCCATCGTGGTGCTGGAGAACATCTACCGCCTGCGCGAGCAGGGCTACCGTCCGCGCGACGCCGCCTACGAGGGCGCGCGGCAGGTCTGGGGCGCGGTGCTCGTGTCCGCGCTGACCACCGTGGTGGTGTTCGCGCCCATCCTCATGATGGAGCTGGAGGTCGGCCAGCTCTTCCGCGACATCGGCGTGGCCATCTCCACCTCGGTCGTGCTCGCGCTCATCGTGGCGGTCACCGTGATCCCCACGCTGGCGCGGCGGCTGCTGCGCTTCCGCGGCAGCGGCGACGAGCCCGGCGGCTTCGGCGAGGTCAAACGCATCGCGCTGCCCGGCGTCGACCACGCCGCGCGCGGCTTCGTCACCCTTATCATGGCGGCGCAGCGCGTGTTCAGCCGCAGCCGCACGATTTCCGCGGGCGTGGTCGTGGCGATCACCCTGGCGGCCCTGGGCGGGTCCTGGCTGGCGCTGCCCAAGCTGGCCTACCTGCCCGAGGGCAATCGCAACCTCGTGCTCGCGGTGCTGATCCCGCCGCCGGGCTACAACCTCGACACCACCTTCGACATGGCCAACCGGATCGAGGGGGCGACCAAGGACCTTTGGCGTTCCGTCACCGGTCCCGAGGCCGAGCCCGGCGGCCCGCCCAAGATCGACCGCTTCTTCTTCGTCGCCCGGCGGGGGCAGACCTTCGTCGGCGCGGCTGCGGTGCAGCGCGAACGCGTGAGCGAGCTGATCCCCGTGCTGCGCGGACCCGTCTTCGCCGAGCCGGGGGCGTTCGGCTTCATCAGCCAGCCCTCGATCTTCGGCGACGAGATCGGCGGCGGACGCCAGATCGAGCTGGACATCATCGGCCCCGAGCTGGAAAGCAACATGGCGGTCGCCCGCCGGGCGGCGCAGCGCATCGGGAAGACGCTGCCGCGCGGCGAAGGCAACCAGCTCCGCCCCAACCCCGGCCTGGAGCTGGGCTCACCGGAGCTGCGCGTGCATCCGGATCGCGTGCGCCTGTCCGACGCCGGGCTGACGGCGCGGGGCCTGAGCCAGAGCGTGACCGCGTTCAACGACAACAACGGCCTGCTGGTGCAGGAGGTCACGGTCGACACCACGCGCATGGACCTCATGCTGCGCGGCAAGCGCGGCAACGTGGAACGGACCCAGGATCTGCGGAACCTGCCGGTGCTCACGCCCGGCGGGGACATCCTGCCGGTGGGGGAACTGGGCGAGGTGCGTCACACCGCTGGCCCGACCGAGGTGCGCCACCGCGAGCGCCAGCGCGCCGTGACGCTGCAGATCCGCCCGCGCCCGAAACTTCCCCTGGAGTCCGCCGTGCAGCGCGTGCGCGAGGACGTCATCGCGCCCCTGCAGCGCGAAGGGCTCCCCGGCGGGGTGCGCATGGAGATCACGGGCACCGCCGACAAGCTCACCCAGACCTGGAACGCGATGGTATGGGACCTCGCGCTCGCCCTGGCGATCGTCTACCTGACCATGGCGGTGCTCTTCGAGAGCTTCCTGTATCCCGTGATCATGCTGCTCTCGGTGCCGGTGGCGGCGGCCGGCGGCGTGGCCGGGCTGGGCACGCTCAACCTCTTCACCTTCCAGCCCCTGGACATGCTGACGCTGCTCGGCTTCGTCATCCTCATCGGGATCGTGGTCAACAATGCCATCCTGCTGGTGCACCAGACGCTGCACCTGATCCGGGAGGACGGGCTGGTGCCCCGCGAGGCCATCGTGCAGGCCACGCGCAACCGCATCCGACCCATCTTCATGTCCACGCTGACCTCGGTGTTCGGGATGCTGCCGCTGGTGCTCTTCCCGGGCGCGGGCTCGGAACTCTACCGGGGCCTGGGCTCGGTCGTCGTGGGCGGGCTGTCGCTCTCGGCGATCATCACGCTGCTGATCGTCCCGCCCATGATGACGCTCGTGCTGGAACCCCTGGAACGCCGGGCACAGCAGCGCGGCGCCTACACGCACCTGGGCGCGGCGCCCTCGGCGGGCGAATGACGCCGGCGCGGCGGCGTCAGCCCGCTTTGCGGATGCGGAAGTGATACACGCCGTCGGCCTCGTGCTGCGCCAGCAGCTCGTGGCCGGTGGTTTCGCAAAAGTTGGCGAAATCCTGGACGGAACTGGGATCGGTGGCGTCGACGGCGAGCACGCCGCCCGCCTCGACCGCCTTCATGGCCTTGCGCGCGCGCAGCACCGGCAGCGGACACTTGAGCCCCGTGGCATCGAGATGGTGGTCGGGTTCGGCCATGTCCGGCACCTCGCGGCGTCGCCGTGAACACGCCGGGACGTGGCCACGCGCGATGGCAACGTCAACGCGCGCCACGCTGCCACGGCGTGTTGGCGCGCTCGTCACGCCCGCCGCAGCGCGAGCGCGAGGAGCGCCAGCCAGCCCAGAATGTAGCCCGCGCCGCCCACCGGCACCACGGGCATGAGCGCCGTCCAGCCCGTGAGCCCGACGAGCCAGAGCCCGCCGCTGAACAGCACCGCGCCCGCCGTGAAGCTGCCGCCCGCGAGCGCCACGAGGCCGCCGCCGCGCACCGCGCGCAACCACGCCACGCCGAGCAGGGCGGGCGCGTGCGTCATGGCGTAGCGCGCCCCCGTCTCGATCCACGCCACGCGCTCGGCCGCCAGCACCGCGTCCAGGCCGTGCGCCGCGGTGGCGCCGAAGGCCACCGCGAGCGCGCCGAATAGGCCGGAAACACCGATCCACGGAGACATCGGACAATCGCTCCCTCGCCATCGCCGACAATCTGGCCCGGATGCACCATGTGACCGTTGTCCGCGCCCGGCCCACACCGGGCACGTGCACAAAAAAATCACACGCGCGGGGCTTGCCGGATCATCGACGCATTTACATCTCATGTTAGTCTACACTAAATAGGCGTACACGCTACGCCTCTAAAACCCACCAAGAGGAACGAGGGTCCAAGCGGTGACAGCGGAAGAGACACAAACGAGAGACGCCACCATGAAACCCAACCCGGTCGACGTGCACGTCGGTCAGCGCCTGCGGCAACGGCGCGTGCTCGTGGGGCTGAGCCAGGAGCGCCTCGCGCGCATGGTCGGCATCACCTTCCAGCAGGTGCAGAAGTACGAGCGCGGCGCGAACCGCATCGTCGCCAGCCGGCTGTACCAGCTTGCCAACGTGCTGGACGTGCCGGTCAGCTACTTCTTCGACGACCTGGCGAGCGGGCCCGCCAACGACCCCGGCGCGGGAGCGCAGGGCCAGGGCTCGGACACCACGGCGCCCGACGTCATGGCGGAGCGCGAGACGCTCGAACTGGTGCGGGCCTACTACGGCATCCAGGACGAGCGCATTCGCCGGCGCGCGTTCGACCTGCTGCGCACGCTGGCGCGGCACGAGGATGCCGGCGAGCTGGGCGACACGGCCGTCGGCTGAGCCTCCGGTGCCGGTGACAGCCCGGCGCGCGTTCCGATACCCTCGCGAGTCGAGGGGAACGCGCGCCGGAGGACTGTGGTGAGCCACGCACCAGCGACGACGCTTCTGGAGGCCGCCGACGTCGACGAGGTGGCGGCGTGCCTGCGCACCGTGGAAGCCGGCGACGCGGCGTCCGTGCCGGTTCTCGGCGCGCGCGACACCGCGGTGCTGGCTGACGCGGCGGCGGCGCTGACCTACAAGCGCGCCAAGCCCCAGGTGAACGAGGGCGAGAAGGCGGTCTACCAGGACTTCTGGCTGACGCGCGAGCTGCCGCCGGACGGCGTGCTGGCGCACTGCCGGGACGCCGTGCAGGAACTGGTCAACGCGGCCCTGGCCCGCCTGGACCCGCCGCCCTGTCCGCCCATCACCTTCCACGAAACCGTGGCCCAGTGGTACGAGCCGACCAGCTGCGGCATTTCCCCGCATCGCGATCCCAAGACCTTCCGCTATCTGGTCGCTCTGCTCGTCATCCGCGGCGACGGCGATTTCTACATCGTCGACGATCGCCGTGGCAGCAACCCGCGCCATATCCCCGCCCCCGCGGGGAACCTGCTGCTCATGCGCCAGCCGGGCTTCGGCGCGCACGACCGGCACCCCTTCCACACCCTGCGCAGCGTGCGCGCGGACCGCGTCATCCTGACCTTCCGCCACGACGCGCGTGAAGCGCCGTGAGCCCGGCCCGGCGGGCGTGCACGGCGGCGCGTAGCGCCCCCTGGCGGACGCCATCGTCCGGCCCCATGTGGCAGTTCGTGAGCACGTACCGCGACCGGGTGGCGCGCTCGCGGGACTTTGCCGCGGGGCGCCGCGCCCCTATCCTGAGACCGGACGAGACGCGGCCACGCGACGCGGAGGAGAAGCGGACGACGATGCCCCGCGCGCAGGACGACGATCGCAGCGACGACGACGGCGTTGGCGTCGGCTCCGGCACCAGCGTCGTGGTGAAGAGCCGGACGAAGCCGAAAAAGCCGGCGATGTACAAGGTTCTGATGCTGAACGACGATTACACGCCGATGGAGTTCGTCGTTCACGTCTTGGAAAGCTTTTTCGGCAAGAGTCGAGAGGAAGCCACCGAGATCATGCTCGCCGTGCACCATCGCGGCGTCGGGGTCTGCGGGGTCTACACCTACGAGGTGGCGGAGACGAAGGTGAACCAGGTCGTCGAGTACGCCCGCAAGCACGAACACCCGTTGCAGTGCACGCTGGAGAAGGAATAGGCCCTGGATGCTCTCAGCAAACCTCGAACAAACCCTCCACCGCGCCCTCGCCTACGCCAACGAGCGCCGGCACGAGTACGCGACCCTCGAACACCTGCTGCTGGCGCTGTTGGAGGACCCGGACGCGGTGTCGGTTCTGCGCGCGTGCGGTGTGGACCTCGACCGCCTGCGCTCGGATCTGAACGATTACCTGGACAACGAGCTGTCCAACCTCATCACCGTTCAGGTGGGCGACGCCAAGCCGACCGCGGGGTTTCAGCGCGTTCTCCAGCGCGCCGCGATCCACGTGCAGTCCTCCGGGCGCGAGGAAGTCACCGGCGCCAACGTGCTCGTGGCGATGTTCTCCGAACGGGAAAGCCATGCCGTCTACTTCCTGCAGGAGCAGGAGATGACGCGCCTGGATGCCGTGAACTACATCAGCCACGGGATTGCCAAAGTTCAGGGCCGCAGTGAGAGCCGCAACGCGGACGGTGCGGACGACGACGCACAGGGCGAGAAAGTGGTGCGCAAAGGGCACGAGGCGCTGGAAGCCTATTGCATCGACCTCAACCGCAAGGCGGAAGAGGGCGAGATCGACCCGCTCATCGGGCGGGACACCGAAATCGAGCGGACGATTCAGGTCCTATGCCGGCGGACCAAGAACAATCCGCTCTACGTGGGCGATCCGGGCGTGGGCAAGACGGCGCTCGCCGAGGGCCTGGCCCGGCGCGTCGTCTCCGGCGAGGTGCCGGAGGTCTTGACCAACGCCCAGATCTTCACGCTCGACATGGGCGCGCTGCTCGCCGGCACGCGCTATCGGGGCGACTTCGAGGAGCGCGTGAAGGCGGTGCTGTCCGAGCTGGAGCAGCTGGAGCACGCCATCCTCTTCATCGACGAGATCCACACCGTGATCGGCGCGGGCGCCACGAGCGGCGGGGCGATGGACGCCTCCAACCTGCTCAAGCCGGCGCTGCAGTCGGGCTCGCTGCGCTGCATCGGCTCCACCACCTACAAGGAGTACCGGCAGCACTTCGAGAAGGACCGCGCGCTCGTGCGCCGCTTCCAGAAGATCGACGTCACCGAGCCGACGGTCGAGGACGCGGTGAAGATCCTGCGCGGGCTCAAGCCCTACTACGAGAAGCACCATGGCGTGCGCTACACCAACGACGCCATCCGCTCCGCCGTGGAACTTTCGGCGAAGTACATCTCGGACCGCAAGCTGCCCGACAAGGCCATCGACGTGATCGACGAGGTGGGCGCGGCGCAGATGCTCGTGCCCGATTCCAAGCGCCGCAAGTCCATCGGCGCCAAGGACGTCGAGCACATCGTCGCCAAGATCGCCCGCATCCCGCCCAAGTCCGTCTCCAAGGACGACAAGGCGGCGCTGCAGAACCTGGAGCGCGATCTCAAGACGATGGTCTACGGCCAGGAGCCGGCGATCGAGGCGCTGTCCTCGGCGATCAAGCTGTCCCGCGCGGGCCTGCGCGACCCCGAGAAGCCCATCGGCAGCTACCTCTTCTCCGGCCCCACGGGCGTGGGCAAGACCGAGGTGGCGCGCCAGCTCTCGCGCTCGCTGGGCATCCCGCTGACGCGCTTCGACATGTCCGAATACATGGAGCGCCACTCCGTCTCGCGCCTGATCGGGGCGCCGCCGGGCTACGTCGGCTACGACCAGGGCGGGCTGCTCACCGACGCCGTCGACCAGCACCCGCACAGCGTCCTGCTGCTGGACGAGATCGAGAAGGCCCACCCGGACCTCTTCAACGTCCTGCTTCAGGTCATGGACTACGGCAAGATGACGGATCACAACGGCAAGGAAGTCGATTTCCGCAACGTGATCGTCATCATGACCACGAACGCCGGCGCCGCCGACATGGCCAAGCCGGCCATGGGCTTCGTGCAGGAGGAGGGCCGCAGCGGCGACGACGAGGAGGCGATCAACCGCCTGTTCACGCCGGAGTTCCGCAACCGCCTGGACGCCGTGATCCCGTTCGGCAACCTGACGCAGGAGATCATCTCGCGCGTCGTGGACAAGTTCGTCATGGAGCTGGAGGCCCAGCTGGCCGACCGAAACGTGACGATCGAGCTGACCGACGAAGCCCGGAAGTGGCTGGCCGACAACGGCTACGACGTGCTCTACGGCGCGCGGCCGCTGTCGCGCGTCATCCAGGACCACATCAAGAAGCCGCTGGCGGAGGAACTGCTCTTCGGCAAGCTGGCCAAGGGCGGTGTCGTGCGGGTCGCCATCGATCCGGATACGGACAAGCCCACCTTCACCTTCGAGGAGCCGGGCTCCGGCAAGGGCAAGGGGGGCGGCGGCCGCCGCAAGACGGGCACCAAGGACGGCTCCGGCTCGTCCGGCGAAGAAGCGCCCGAACTCGTCGAATAGGGGCGCACACAGCGTTTCGATCCAGGCGCCGCCGGTCCGCTCGGGCCGGCGGCGTTTTCGTGTCCGCCCGTCGAGCCGGGTGCCCCGCGGCTTGTCCCACACCCACGCGACGGCTACCCATTCGGGCTGTGGGGACATGCGGTCGGCGTCGCTGCGCCGTCCGCCATCAACACACGCGAGCGCGGGCGACTCCGCGCCACCGGGGAGGAACCAGATGGCCAGCCTGACCAGCGAGCCGGTGCTGCCGGAGATGTTCGAGCTGGGGGCCAAGCTGCCCATCAGCTTCGAGGTGTTCCCGCCCAAGGGCGAGGAGGGACGCGCCAGCCTGCGCTACGCCGCGACCCGGCTGGCCGACGCCGATCCCCGCTTCATCTCGGTGACCTCCAGCCCGGACGGCAGCTCGCGCGAGCGCACCCTGAGCGTCGCCCGCGACCTCGCGGCGTGCACGGAGTCGCCCGCGGCCGTGCACCTGACGGCCTCCGGCCACACCCGGGATCAGGTGGCCGAGCTGGCGGACCGCCTGTGGGCGGACGGCATCCGGTCCATCGTGGCCCTGCGCGGCGACCGCCCGGCCGACGCCGAGGCGCGCGGCATCCCCCAGGCCTATCCGCACGCCGATGGCCTGACGGCGGCGCTGAAAGCGCGCCACGACTTCGACATCAGCGTCGCCGCCTACCCCGAGACGCACCCGGAAGCGGAGTCGGCGGAGGCCGACATCGGCTACCTCAAGCGCAAGCTGGACGCCGGCGCGGACCGGGCGATCTGCCAGTTCGTCTTCGACGCCGAGCTCTACGCGCGCTTTCGCGAGCGCGCCGAACGCCACGGCATCGACAAGCCGCTGGTGCCGGGCGTGATCGTGCCCGCCAACTGGCGCCGCGTCCGCCGCTTCGCCGTGAAGGCGGGTGCATCGATCCCGCCGTGGGTGGACGAGCTGTTCGACGGCGTCGAGGAAGAGCCCGAGGTCGCCCAACTCATGTCCATGACCTTCGTGCAGAACCACGTGCGGCGCCTGATCGCCTACGGCGCGCCGGCCGTGCACATCTACACCCTGAACCGCTGGCAGATCCCCCTCACCACCGCGCACCTCATGGGCCGCCACGTGGGCGACTCCCTGTCCAAGGACTGGTGCTACGCCTGATCGCCGGAATCAGGCGGCGCGGAACGGCGAATCGTCCAAGAGGGCCGTCTTCTCCGCGCGCACCACGGGGCGCTCGCGCTCGATGAAATCGGCCACGCCCGCGTGTAGGCGCGGGTCGGCGAGCCAGTGCGCCGAATAGGTTTCCACGGGCATGTAGCCGCGCTGGATCTTGTGCTCGCCCTGGGCGCCGGCCTCCACGCGTGACAGGCCGTTTTCGATGGCGTGGTCGATGGCCTGGTAGTAGCAGCACTCGAAGTGCAGGAAGCGGTGCTCGGCACTGCATCCCCAGATGCGGCCGTAGAGCGCGTCGTCGCCGACAAGGTTGAGGGCCCCGGCCACCGGCTGCCCGTCCGGCCGCCACGCCATCACCAGCAGCGTCTGCTCCGCCATGGTCTCGCCCAGGCGCTCGAAGAAGTCGGGCGTGAGGTAAGGAAAACCGAAGCGCTTGTCCGCCGTGGCGAGGTAGAAGTCGTAGAAGGCCTCCCAGTGGCGCGGCTCCAGATCGCGGCCGGTCAGCCGCCGGATGGTCAGCCCGCTCTCCGCCACCTCGCGCCGCTCGCGGCGGATCTGCTTGCGCTTCTGCGCGCGCAGCGCCGCCAGGAACGCCGTGAAGTCGGCGTAGCCGGGGTTGGTGAAGTGGTACTGCAGCCCCACCCGCTGGAGGAAGCCGTGCCCGCCCAGGCGCTTCCACTCCCCGCGCGTGGGAAAGGTGACGTGCAGCGAGGACACCTCGTGGCGGCGCGCGACCCGGACCAGCCCGTCGGCCAGCCCCTCGGCGACGCGTTCCCGCGCGGGCTCGGGCAGGTCCGGGCGCACCAGCAGCCGGCCCCCGGTCACGGGGGTGAAGGGCACCGCGGCCTGGAGCTTGGGGTAGTAGTGCCCGCCCGCGCGCTCGTAGGCGTCCGCCCAGCCCCAGTCGAAGACGTACTCGCCGAAGGAATGGCTCTTCAGGTAGAGCGGCGCGGCGCCCACCAGGGTGCCGGCTTCGTCGTGCACCAGCGCGTGCTGCGGCAGCCAGCCGCGCCGGCCCGTCGCCGAGCCGCTCGCCTCCAGCGCATGCAGAAAAGCGTGGCGCGTGAAGGGATGGCCCAGCCCGGCGCAGGCATCCCATGCACCGGCGGGAACCTGCTCGATGCCGTCGACGACGGACAGGGAGAGGGCGCTTTCGTGCTCCGCCATGTCCGGGGAGGTGGCGCGCGGGGCCCCGTGCAACAAGACCGCCGCGTTGGCGGCGCCGGCCGGATCAGCCGTGCGGAATCACCCACATGTTGTCCAAGCGGTCTTCATCCCCCGGCAGCCGGTCGCTCGCCGCCGGACGGTCGCGCTCGCGCTCCGCCCGGACCTCTTCGGGACTGCGACAAGGCCGCTGCAGGTACGGGCTGGTGCGGGCTGGCGCATCGGAAAGGCGGTCCGGCACGGTGGCCTCCCGCGTTGGTGAAGGTGACGCTTAACCTTTCACAAGCTTAGCCGGCCCACTTTAAGATGGGATTAACGGATCTCGGGATGACGCGGGCCGAGCGGCAAGCGCACGAACAGGCCCCGCACCGATCACCGGCGCGGGGCCCCTCGTGCTGCCCGTCGGGCGCACAGCTCGTCAGGCGAAGGCGACGATGCCCTCGACCTCCACGGCGATGTTGAGCGGCAGCGAGCCGGCGCCGACGGCGGCGCGCGAGTGCTGCCCGACATCCTCGCCGAACGCCTCGGCCATCAGGTGGGAGGCCCCGTTCACCACCTTGGGCTGCTGGGTGTAGTCGACCGCGCAATTGACGAAGCCCTTGAGGTTCACGATGCGCGTGACGCGGTCCAGATCGCCGCCGAGCGCCTGCTTCACCTGGGCGATCAGGTTGAGCCCGCACAGCCGCGCCGCGCGCTGGCCTTCCTCCAGGTCGAGATCCTGGCCGACCTTGCCGGTGATCTGGACCTCGCCGTTCCACATGGGCAGCTGGCCCGCCAGGAAGAGCAGGTTGCCGGCGGTCGTGTAGGGGACGTAGGCGCCCTGCGGCGCGCCGACAGTGGGCAGTTCGATGCCTTTCTCCTGAAGCCGAGCCTCGATCTCGCCGCTCATCTCGCGTCGCTCCTCTGGTTTTTTGGGTCGGACGATGGTGGGCAGGATTCGGCCGGCAGGTTAGGCGCGAGCGCCGGCCACGCAAGCGTCACACCGCCAGGATCGTGTCCAGCTCCGCCACGGGGTCGCGCGGATTCACGCCCAGGCGGCCAAGGGTGGGGAGATCGCCGCGCACCACCTTGTCGGTGCGCATGAGCCGCACCTGATCGCGGCAGAACCGCGGATCGGGCGCCAGCTCCGCCACCGCGCCCGCCGCCAGCGCGAGCCACTCGGGCAGCGGGGGCAGCCAGCACCGTGACCCGGCGGCGCGGCACACGGCCTTGACCAGCTCGTGCATCGTCCAGGTGGTGGGGCCGCCCGCTTCGTAGGTGCGGCCGTTGGTATCGTCGCGTTCCATCGCCGCAAGCAGTCCCGCCACGAGGTCGTCCAGGTGGAGCGGCTGGATGCGCGTGGCCGGGCCGGGAACGGGCAGCACGGGATAGGCGCGCATGGCCGCGGCCAGCGGGGTGGCGAAGTGATCGTCGGGCCCCAGGGTGAGCCCGGCGCGTACCACCGTCGCGTCGGGGAAAACCGAGCTGACCGCGCGTTCGCCCTCGGCCTTGGTGCGATCGGCGGCGGCGGGCGCATCCCGGCGCGCGCCCAGGGCGGAGACGTGGACGAAGCGCGTCACGCCTTCGGCGGCGGCCTGCTCGGCGCAGTTGCGCGCGGCGTTCACCTGCAGCTCGCGGAAGGGCGACTCCGAGCGGCCGGTCACCATGCCGGGCAGGTAGACCACCGCCCCGGCATCCGCGACCGCCCGGCGAATCCGCCGCGCGTCCCGCACGTCGGCGGCGAAAGCGCTCACGCCGTGGGGAAGCCCGCGCGCGCTGTGGGCGTTGCGGGCGACCGCGCGCACCTCCACGCCCGCGGCCGTGAGCCGCGCCGCAAGCGCGCGGCCGACGAATCCGGTGCCGCCGAGCAGGGTGACGCGGTGCAGGGCCATCAGCGCCCCAGGAACCAAAGGATCAGACTGAGCACGACCGACAGCAGCAGCGAGGTCGTGAGCGGCAGGTACAGCGTGAAGGAGTCGCGCTCGATGACGAAATCCCCCGGCAGCCGGCCCAGGCCCAGCTTCTGGATCAGCGGCCACAACAGGCCGGCGGCGAGGACGGCGATGCCGAGGACGATGAGGAAACGCGACATGGGCTCAGCACCCACAGTCGGATGGCGGTGGCGCGCCGGCATATGGGCGGTCCGGCGGCGCCTCCCAAGCCACCGCCGCGCGGCGCGCGCTCAGCCGTGCAGCATGCGCTGGAGCAGGTCCACGTCCTCGGCGAAGTTGGCGTCCTTCTGGCGCAGCTCCTCCACCTTGCGCACGGCGTGCATGACCGTGGTGTGATCGCGCCCGCCGAACTTGCGCCCGATCTCCGGCAGGGAGCGCTCGGTGAGCTGCTTGCACAGATACATCGCCACCTGGCGCGGGCGGGCGATCGTGCGCGCCCGCCGCGAGGAGGAAAGGTCGGAGACGCGCACCTTGTGGTGCTCGGCGACCTTCTTCTGGATCTCGTCGATCGTCACGCGGCGGTCGTGGGCGCGCAGGATGTCGTGCAGGAGGTCCTGCGTGGTCTCCAGCGTCACCTGCCGGCCGACGAGGTTGGCGTGCGCGGCGATGCGATTGAGCGCGCCCTCCAGCTCGCGGATGTTGGAGGTGATCTTGTGGGCGAGGAACTCCATGACCTTGTCGGGAATATCCGCGCCCATTTCCTGCGCCTTGGTCTGCAGAATCGACAGGCGCAGCTCGTAGGTCGTGGGGTGGATGTCCGCGACCAGGCCCCAGCCCAGCCGCGAGCGCATACGCTCCTCGACGCCCTCCAGGTCGGAGGGGCTCTTGTCGGCGGAGATCACCACCTGACGATTCTGGTCCACGAGCGCGTTGAAGGTGTGGAAGAACTCCTCCTGGGTCGCCTCGCGCCCGCCGATGAACTGCACGTCGTCGATCATCAGGACGTCGACCGAGCGGAACTGCTCCTTGAACGCCATCGTGTCCTTCGTGCGCAGGGCCCGCACGAATTCCGTCATGAATTTCTCGGCGGAGAGATAAATGATCGTCTTGTTGGGATCGCTCTCACGAATGTGCCAGGCGATGGCGTGCATGAGGTGCGTCTTGCCGAGCCCGACGCCGCCGTAGAGGAAGAGCGGATTGAAGGGCACCGATTCCGCCTCGGCGACGCGGCGGGCGGCGGCGTAGGCCAGCTCGTTGGGCTTGCCCACGACGAAGCTGTCGAACGTGAAGCGCGGGTCCAGCGGCCCGGACAGCGTCTCCCCGACCGGCTGCACGGCCGAGGGCTCCGCCGCGCTCGCCCGGTAGAGGCCCGCGTCGTTGTCCGCCGAGGCGCCGTTTGCCGCCGAGTCGCCGGGCGACTCCGGCGCCTGGACCGGACCGCCACCCTCGGCCCCGTCGCCGCTGCGCTCGCCCGCCGGCGCGGGCGCCTGCACCACGATCTCGATGCCGCTGATGTCCGGATTCTCGCGCTTCCACAGCGCGCGGATCCGATCCGCGTAGTGGCCGGAAACCCAGTCGCGCATGAAGCGCGTCGGCACCGCCATGCGCACCACGCCGCCATTCGCGCCGACGAGGTTCAGCGGCTGCAGCCAGGAGCGGAACGCGGCGTCGCCGACTTCCTGCCGCAGGCGCCCGCGCACACGACTCCACTGATCGCTGAGCTGGAGGTGTGGTTCGGATACGGTCATCGCGGCATGCTCCGACGGCGGCTGCATCGACACTCCCCAACGGCACCCGCGGTTGGCCCGCGTTTCGCCCGTGGCAAAAGGCTTTACATCCCGTTCACCATGACCGGGCCGGGAGGCCCCCTGCGCCGGCATCCGGGTGGGCGGAACTTCCGCCCAATCCGTTTGGTGTTTTCACCGGCAGATCGTGAATACACCAAAGCGGGTTGCTGAGTCGATAGGGACATTCGCGCCCAAGACTATTTGACAAAAATCCGCTCTTTTGAGCCGTATTCACGACCCAACCGAGCAACTTTGAAATTTTCAAGCGTTGAAAGGACGTCTGCGAGTCCGAGGCTGGCCGTAACGTACCCGTCACGCGGGGGCGAGGCAACGGGACCGTTTCGCGAACGATGTCCTCACCCACCCAAGCGGGCTGCACGCACACGCACTCGGCGCGGACGAGCACCGGCACCGGCGCGCGCCAGCACCGGTGCCGGGGATCAGCCGCGGTGCGCGGGTGTTAGCCGAGTGCGTTCACGCGCTGGGTCAGGCGGGAGATCTTGCGCGCGGCCGTGTTCTTGTGGAACACGCCCTTGTTCACGGCCCGGCGCAGCTCGGGCGCCGCCGTGTCCAGCTCCTGCCGCGCGGTCTGCGCATCGCCGCGCGCGATGGCGCTCTCCACCCGCTTGACGAAGGTGCGCACGCGGCTCTTGCGCGCGTGGTTGAGGGCGTAGCGCGTGTGATTGCGGCGAACGCGCTTGCGAGACTGTTTGGTGTGCGCCATGGGTCAGGTTTTCCGCTTGTCGTCCGTGCCGCTGCCGCGCGGTGCGCCGGGCAGCCGTCCTCGCTGTTCCGGTTGGCGGGTTATAGGCACACCCCGGTGATGCGTCAACACGCGGCGCTCTCGCGGGGCCGCCAGGAGGGGATGGGAACACGTCGGGACGGGGACGGGCTCGGGCTCATTCGGGTCGCAGGGTGTAGCGCACCGTCAGCGGCCCGTCCCCGGCGAAGTAGTCCAGCTCCAGCACCTCGCCCTCGCGCGCGTAGGTGTCGCGCGCCGTGCGCTCCCAGCCCAACTGCGGCAGCGTCCGCCGGTAGAAGCGCCGCACGCGCGGGGCGGGCACGCGACCCTCGGCGAAGGCCTCGACGATGCGCCCCGAGGGCTTGTCGAACTGAACCCCGGCGTCGGCCACGGTGGTCAGCTCGTCCATCAGCGGCAGATCGCGGATGCCGGCGACATAGGCCGACTCCGCCCCGGCCGGGAGGGCGGCGAGCCAGACGGCGATCGCGGCGGCGGCGCGGACGGTGCGCATGATCGATCGGGGCCTCGCTGCACGATGGGCGGGCACGCGGGGTGCGCCGCAGTACGGAACGTCACGCCGCGGGCGCGGCGCCGTCCGGAGTCTGCCGTCCCTGCGTGGACGGCGCCAGGGGCGGCGGCTCACGGGGCCGCGTTGACGCCCGTGCGCGCCCGCCATAGCGTCCGCGCGCACACACGACCCCGGGGGCGAACGGCGATGAGCACGTGGCGCGAGCAGGCCCAGCATGCCAGGGCATGGCCCTTCGCCGAAGCGCGGCGGATTCTGGAGCGCATCGGCGGCGCCACGCCGGCCAAGGGCCACGTGCTCTTCGAGACCGGCTACGGCCCCTCCGGCCTGCCGCACATCGGCACCTTCGGCGAGGTCGCGCGCACCTCGATGGTGCGCCACGCCTTCGCCACGCTGTCCGACATCCCGACGAAGCTGGTGTGCTTCTCCGACGACATGGACGGGCTGCGCAAGATCCCGGACAACGTGCCGGCGCCGGAGATGGTGCGCGAACACCTGGGTAAGCCGCTCACCGACATCCCCGATCCCTTCGGCACGCACGCCAGCTTCGGCGCCCACAACAACGCGCGCCTGCACCGCTTCCTGGACTTCTTCGGCTTCGACTACGAATTCGTCTCCGCGACCGAGTGCTACCGCTCGGGCCGCTTCGACCGCGCGCTGCTCACCGCGCTGGCGAACTACGACGCCATCATGGAGGTGATGCTGCCCACGCTCTCCACAGAGCGGCAGCAAACCTACAGCCCCTTCCTTCCGATCTCGCCCAAGACCGGGAAGGTGCTCCAGGTTCCCATCCTGGAGCGCGACGCCGAGCGCGGCACGATACTGTTCGAGGACGAGGACGGCGAGCGCACGGAACTGGCGGTCACGGGCGGCAACTGCAAGATGCAGTGGAAGCCGGACTGGGCCATGCGCTGGTTCGCCCTCGACGTCGACTACGAGATGGCCGGCAAGGATCTGATCGACTCGGCCAAGCTGGGCAACCGCCTCGTCTCCATCCTGGGCGGCAAGCCGCCCGAGGGCTTTCACTACGAGCTCTTCCTCGACGAAGAGGGGGAGAAGATCTCCAAGTCCAAGGGCAACGGACTGACCGTGGACGCGTGGCTCACCTACGGCCCGTGGGAGAGCCTGTCACTGTTCATGTACCAGAAGCCCAAGTCGGCGAAGAAGCTGTCCTTCGACGTCATCCCGCGCAACGTGGACGACTACCTGGCCCACCGCCGGAACTACCACGAAAAGGACGACGCCGCCGGGCAGCTGGACAACCCCGCCTGGCACGTGCACTGCGGCACGCCGCCGGCGCCCGAGGGCGGGCCGAGCTATTCCATGCTGCTCAACCTCGCCAGCGCGGCGAACACCGGGGACAAGGCCACGCTGTGGGGGTTCATCTCGCGCTACACGCCGGAGGTGACGCCGGCGACCGCGCCCTTCCTCGACCGCCTCGTGGATCACGCCGTCGCCTACTACCGCGACTT
>Ga0207714_1000558_pt1 | contig 25308 bp, 31 predicted proteins | sample PonA232FremontCA_2_FD_187270 | JGI IMG/M metagenome (GOLD analysis project Ga0207714, IMG submission 187270) | Marine sediment microbial community from Fremont, CA, USA - Pond A23 Sediment 2 (SPAdes) | ecosystem: Environmental > Aquatic > Marine > Unclassified | place: USA: Fremont, California...
TTTTTGGTGGTACGCCTGGAGGATTTTCTATGGTACATAGACCCGAGGCGGACCCATCCGCCAAGTCCTTTCTGTACCTGCTTCTCGCTTCATAGTAGCTCCCACGGTCGTGTACGCGGTCGCCGCCACACTCGGGACCTTCGCACGGGAGAGACGCCGTCCGCAGCTACGAACACCTTTCTAGACTTCTGCAACATGATAGGCTTCGCCGTCGTGGCATACTCCCACGTTCCGTATCTGAGGGCGGTGAACACCTCTTACGAGACCGATAGGTCCTCGTTGCTCGAAAAGGGAGTCGCGGGAAACTCGCTCAAGTATATCTTCGGTCTTGCTACCGTTTCCGACCTCACACTTGTGTTTCTCAACGCTGTCCTCCTGAATTACGGGTTCTACCGGCTGACCGATTCTGAGCTAGGGTATGAGGCAGTTCTCCTCCTCGTTCTCTTGTTTATGCGCATAGGGATATTCATCTTCAACCTCGTGTTCACACTCGCCGGGCTTGTGTACATACCCCTGTTCTATCTCCTTGTGGTCAGGGGGTGATACTTCGACCACTACCGCAGGAATCGAAACCATGCAGTTTCGGGTAATATGTCGAGAATAGCCGCCAGTTATTTATTCTCGCTACGGCTGTTAACTGTAGATGTGGCAAGGTGACGGCGACCAGCCGTACCCGGCGGACGATACCTGTCCTGTCTGTGGTATGCCGTACGACGAGAGGTCTATGTGCCCAAACCCTAACTGTTCCGGACCCACGGACGAAGAGACACCGGGCTCGGACTCACCGGTTCTGGTCGCCCTCTGTGGTCTCCCTGGTGTGGGGAAGTCCACCGTTGTAAAAAAGTTGAACGACCGCATTGGCGGGGAGGTCCTCAGGACGGACCGGATAAGAAAGAGGCTATGGGACGAACCCGAGTATACAAAAGAGGAGACGAAAACGACGTATAAGCGTATGTTTGAGAGGGCTGCAGCTGTAATAAAAGACGGCAGGAACGTTATACTCGACGGAACCTTCAGGAGGCGTCGACTACGAAGGGACGCCCGAGAAGTCGCCTCCGAACATGGGGCTGATTTTTTCATTATAAAGGTCAAGTGTTCTCCGGACACGGTGAAGGAACGCATCGAAAACAGGAAAGGGATAAGCGACGCCGACTTTTCGACGTACAAGGAACTCAAAGAGAGCTTCGAACCTATCACCGACGAGGAGGTGGAAGTTATCGACAACTCCGGTAGGATAGCCGACACAGTCAGACAAGTCGCGTTCGTAACTCCGCCAGACAACCCGATGGATACCCGTGGCTGACTCCCGATATCCCCGAGTTTCCGCTCTAAACGACTAAACAGCGGCTGCGAGTCGACACAGTAGCGCGCACCTAACAGTTGAATCTAATAAGGAGTGGATGTATCCCCTCTTTTTTGTAGTTCCCGTATACCCAAGAACACATAGATACTTGTCCTTACGACCCGTGTTCTATGGTGTGAATGGACACTCCGGTGTAGCCGATCTCCACATGCATACGACAGCCTCCGACGGGAAATCGGGAGTCGACGACAGGATAGAGCAGGCACATCGACGGGACCTTGACGCCATAGCTATAACCGACCACGACTGTATATCTGAGGACCTCAGTGAGCCTACTCAGAGGTATGGCGGATTAGAGGTTATTACAGGGGTGGAGATCAAAGCCGACATCTTCGAGACCAAAGTCGAGATACTCGGGTACTACGTCGATCCTAACTCGGACGAACTCACAGAGCTTCTCGGAGAGGTCCGCGGCTACAGAGAGGACCGGAATCGAGAGATGGCACAGAGGTTTGTCGAGGAAACCGGGGTCGATACTTCGTACGAAGACCTCAGCGAAAGCGTCGACGGCCAGTTGGGACGCCCCCACTTCGCACGTCTCCTCGTTGAGGAAGGACTCGTAGACTCTGTTTCGGAGGGGTTCGATGAGTACCTCGGCGAGGATGGTTCGGTATACGTCCCTACCGAGAGGGCGGACGCCGAGAGGGTCATCAAGGCTATCCATGATGCCGGCGGGGTAGCTTCGTTAGCACACCCTGGGAGGGTTGACTCAGACCGGGTTCCGGAGATGGTCGGGAGGATGGTCGAGAACGGTCTGGAGGGCATCGAGGTCTGGTACCCGTACGAAGAACTGTCGGAAGACAGGGTTTCTGACTTCGGCACCGAGGACGCCAGCCGGTTAGCGGAGGAGCACGGGTTGGTACGGACGGGCGGTTCGGACTGCCACGGAAAGGGTTCGGACAAGTTCCGTATCGGCAACGTTAGAGCTCCGCGTGATAGCCTAGAGTCCCTGAGATCTCTTTCGACATAGCCAAGGCTTCGTATCCACGCATAACGATCAAACGAGCATTATACTCACAAATCGGCGTTAATGATTATATACCACCAAATTGCTGAATAAAGCATCTCAGATTTCGCTGGTAGTGTTCACTACTAATTATCAAAATTATACTGAATACCCTCGATAGGTGTCCTTACAGACGAATCATCAACCGTATCGGAATTTATAATCCCTTTATTATCAACCCCTGTCGGCTCGGGACCGATAACGGCAATAATAGTTAGCTCACCGGAGTCTCCGCTGCCGAACTCAAGAGTAGCTCGCTGGCCTGCTCCGTCGAGGTACACATACTCACCCTCGCTTATTTCAACTCCGTCTACTGTTGCTCCTTTGCTCCCTCCAACAGATATATAATCCGAGTTTCCGAGGCTCACAACGGTAACCTGTACTGTCATGTTTGTCTTATCGGTGTTCGTGAGGACTTCGGCTTGTGCAGCCGTTCCGATATCGCCGGTGACGACGGTGTGGGACCCTTTATCGGATACCGTCAGTCTCTGGATATCAACGTTATCTACCAGCGGCGAGGGTCCTGTGATTAACTCCTTCGTAGCATATTCGTCTATAGTATTCTCGTTGGGTCGGTTGCCTGAAAGTACCGCGCTAACCCTGAACCCTCCACCTAACTTTTCCGTGGACACGTAGTCATGAGAGAAGGCGTACTCGTTCACTCCTAGTTCATACACCTCAGAACGGGGTATCGCGGCGGCAGCGTTGAGGTCCTTGTTACCGGCTGACGCCACTAAGTTTCTGAACTCCTCTGACGCTTCGTAGTAGGATAGAACCTCTCCCTCATGTAGATCTATCGCTGTTTCTGCGAACGTATTTGAGTTTATATTATCGTCGGGACCCTCATATACGATTATCTCTCCGTCGCTGAGATATATTCCGCCGTCGGACTTCTGCGATACCATGTCACCGTCCCGATTCGTCTTTAGCAGTGCGTACCCTCTGTACGAGTCAACTTTAGATACCTCAAACTCTTCATCATATGAATCGATGTATTCCCTAATGGAGTCCCGGCTCCCTGAATATTCGAGGATGCCCAGAGATACCTCACCCTGACGGTAAGCCTCAGAACGCGTTTCCTTAGAAGATGTATCTATTAGTATCTGAGTATATCCGTCGCCGTCAACACCTTCTGCCGGCAGCCCCATTCTCCATTGGGAAGGAACGAGACCGCTTATTATCTCCATAGAAGCGCTCGAAATCGCTACGTATCTGGACTCCGGCGGTTCCGGCAGCTCATCGGGGTGCATCATCCACGAGGTGTATATAGGGGGTTCAGTGTCCACGGTGCCGTTCGATAAGCAGCCCGTTGACGCGAAGAGGGTTGAGGAAGCTAGCGCCGAGCGGAGAAGCGTTCTTCTGTCCATACTATCGTTCACTTCCCCCCTCGCTGTGCCGACCCGTTTTGCGCAGGACCGTGGTGTCCGAACGTGCGTTGCATAATACGCGAGTCGATGCTGTTGCCCTCCGACGGTTTTTCGACTACGGTCGGCGATGACTCTACGTCAGACCCCACGTCGGGAGAGGCGGTGTAGTTCCATAGCTCACCACCCGCCGAGGCGTTCAAACCGTAGACCCTACCCTGTGAAGTCCCGTCCCTCCCGTGTTCATCGACGAAGACCCCGACGTATACAGTACCGTCCGCGACCGTCGGAGACGGCGGGAACCCGGTTGTGTTGTGCATCCACCGCTCCGTCCCCGATGATGCATTTAACGCATACACGCCGTCGCTACCACCGACGTATACCGTCTCGTTCGCCACGGTTACCGGTGAGAATCTGGTGCCTACGTCGTGTCTCCAACTCTGTTCCCCCGTCTCTGTGCCCAACGCATAGACGTCGTCGCTAACACCAACATAGACCGTGCCGTCTACCACCGTTGGGGACGAGAAGACCCCGACATCCGTGCTATGGTTCCATCGTCTTTCACCTGTCGAGGAGTCCAACGCGTAGACGTTGTTGTCGTAGCTACCGACGTATACCGTGTCACCCACCACCGTTGGCGATGAGTAAACGCTATTCCCGGTACCGTAACTCCACCGCAGACCGCCTGTCGAAGCGTTCAGCGCGTAGACGCTGTGATCGTAGCTGCCGACGTAGACAGTTCCGTTCACGACCGTCGGCGATGAACTGACGTCACCCCCGGTACGGTATTTCCAGCTTATGTTCCCCGATGAGTTCAGCGCGTACACGCTCCCTTCGTTGCTTCCCAGGTAAACGGTACCGTCTACCACCGTTGGTGAAGAAATTACGGTTCCCTCTGTCATGAAGCTCCACTGTTCACCACCTGTCTCCGCGTCCAGAGCGTACACGTTCCCGTCAAAGCTACCGACGTATACCGTAGGAATGGGTTTCTCACCCGTCTCACCGACACAGCCCGCGGTAGTGGCTGTGAGCGCCAACAACAGGACTGCGACGAGAGCCCCATCTTTCTTTGTCATACTCTCCGTTCCGTTATCAGGCAGGTGTGATATAATATTTTATAATATAGGTATATACCCCGGAGGAGCGACGCTTTTATCATCCAAACCGAGGCTAAACTCCACATTCGCTTCCGTTGAACTCCATGCCTGACTCCGTATCGGCAGGTGCTTCCGTGTGACGTATCCCGAAGAACCAGCTGTTCTCGGCGTTCTCGCTTTGGTTACACGTCACAGCGGATACAGCGCGGAAGCCCACCGGCTTCAGCCGTTGGTAGCTGACTTCGCCGTCACCGCCACCATCTCGGAGCGTGTACTCGACGTTGTACGCCTGTTCGCGACGGTTGACGATTCCGAAGTTGAACGTTCCGGGCTCTTTCGTAGCGGGGTGCATCCCGTAATAAAAATAGTGGCTAGGGCTGTGAGACCCTGTAACAGACGGCGTCGTTTCATTATCTCTACTTGCGTATTACCTGAAAAATATGCGTTTTCGTTTATACTCCGAATCCGGGCACAGTCGTCTCGTCTTTATGATCGCTCATCTCTTGTACCTTCTCATCTACCCCGTTTTCCATCACCCAACACACGGTCTTTAGAGCCTCCCTACGGTCCTCCGCGCTGTCTATGACCTCTGAGTCCGCTCCGTCGCTGTAACAGACGCGCCACTCACCGTCCTTGAGGACACACTCTACCATATCGGGGGTGTCTACACCCCTACCGCCGTCACAGGCGTGTGGCACGGGTTCTTTTTTCCACCTGATGAGCAGGGGGCTGTAGGAAAGGACCGAGTACCCGAACCGCGCTCCGAGGTCACAGGACAGGTTACGGGTGTCTTCCGACGAACCGCCGGATTCGTGGTTCTGTTCCTCAGGCTCGCTTCGTCCTTCATTTTTTGTTTTAGTTCCGTTTACCTCCCCATCCGTTCTGTGGTTATCCTCCTCTACGCGGTTCTCGAGAACTCTGTCGGCGTCGTCGTGGCTTTCCAAGGTGCCGGCGCCGAGCTTGGTCTTTAGCTTCCGGGTGAAGGACTTTATGCCGGACATACGGTATAGTTGTTGCCGGATACGTGCAAATAACTACCGCTTTCTTTCTATATCCGCAATATTATCAATTATTTACACAGTATATACGTAATTAGGGATACATAGCCGAAATACGAACGAGATCCATGGGCGAACTGCCCTCCTCCCATCCCCGTCCGATCGAACTAAATGCGGTCAGGACAATGTCGCGACGATGCCGATACGAGACCACGGGGATGTTCGGGTCATCGAAGGAGTCCTTGCGGAAAACGCCCTGACGAGGCTCAGAGACGCCGACACGGACCCTGAAGGGTTCCGTGGTAGGTTACGCGAGCTGGGACGACTATGTGGGTACGAGATCGCACCGGAGGTACTTGAGACCCAAGAGACGATAGTTGAGACTCCCGTGTCGGAGGCGCGGGCGCGGAGAGCCGACGGAAGCGGCGTGATCGTCGTGAACGTCCTGAGGGCGGCTACCCCGTTCGTCGAAGGGATAGTCGAGGTCCTACCGGAGGTACGTCAGGGCTTCGTATCCGCCTCCCGTGAGGAGTCCGGTCAGGAGGAGGACGGTTTCCCGGTCACGGTTGAGTACGTCAATATACCCGAGATAACGAGCGGCGATACGATGATAATAGCCGACCCGATGCTGGCAACCGGAAGCACGATGCTGTCCGTGGCACGGGAGATAGAAAGCCTCGGCCAGGGTCATTTCGACATCGTTTCCCTTTCGGTTGTCTCCTCACAGGAAGGGATCGACAGGGTAAGACAGGACAGACCCGAGATGCAAAATGTCACCGTCTCTATCGACGACCGCCTAAACGAGGACGGGTACATACTCCCGGGCCTCGGCGATGCGGGTGACCGAGCCTTCGGTACGGGTGGTTCGTCCGGAGGTACTTAGCCGTACATACACCTCGGTTGTGCTATCGAGAAAACGCTGTAAGGCGGCGGGATGGTAACCGTTAACCGTCTCTACTCTGATATCACGGCATGGAAGAACTCGTCGAACAAGCGAGAGAGGCGCGCGAAGCCGCCTACGCCCCGTACTCCGAGTACAACGTCGGGGCGGCATTAAAAACAGAGGAGGGCGACGTGTACACGGGGTGTAACATAGAGATAGCCAACTTCAGCAACACGCTCCACGCCGAGGAGGTGGCTCTGGCGAAAGCCGTCGCCGACGGCAACAGAGGGTTCGATGCTCTTGCGTTCTCCACCGAGACAGGGGCACACCCGTCCGGGACGTCGAGACAGAGCCTCAGCGAGTTCTGCGACCCTAGCCTCGTCGTGTTTGTCGACAACCCACAGGAGGGCGATGTGTACGAGTTCAGACTCGCGGACTGGTACCCCGATCCGTCGGAGGATAGGTCATAGGGACGCGTCTCTACATAGGGTTGGGTAGCTAAACGTACCGATAAGTTAACAAACGTATAGCAATACCGCCAGATTTAATCATTCTCTTTTCTTTTACCCACTAACATAGGTTCTCCGTACACGTAGGGTCCTAAAATACCATGAAGGAAGACAAACAGGAGGTGGAAAACGATGAAGGAGGCGGAGACGAAGAGCTAGAGAGCTACGACGTACAGGACATATTCGAAGATGAAACCGATAGCCGAGAGGGTAACGAAAATGAGGACGCCCAGGAGGGTTACGTCGACGACGGATACTGGCAGGACCTGGTGGCCGACGAGACATCCAGCGACGAACTGAAGGAAAGAGACAACGCACTTTTTGGTCCCGAGGACTACGCAAATAGGTTCGACAACGTGACCGAACCTGTCGATGGAAACGTGGAACCGGACCCGGAAGATTCCACGGGACACGGTGCTTTAGGAGAGCGTGATGGGGAAGTAACGTCCGGAGACACCGAGGGTACAGAAGAGCTTGAGAAGGTCCCTGACTACGTTTCCGAGAACGATATTAACGACTACGTCGGGGACGACGAGTTAGCCGAAACCGAAACGGAACGGCTGGTTTCCGAGTCCAAGGAGGGTCTCGCTGAGTTCGAAGGTAAGGACGGCTACGTGGTACACGAGAGCTACTGGGTTAATAAACCGTACGCCTATATCGCTATACTGTACAGCGACCGACAGAACGACTACCAGTACTACGTCGTTGAACCGAATCTCGACGATTTTGAGCAGAACCTGAGGAACGAGCTCGAGAGCTATCTGAGAGATGTCCTGATGTATGAAAAAATAGACGGGGACATCGATGAAGAACTCATACTCGAGGACAAGGTAGACCGACTGATAGAGTCCTACGGAATAGACGTCACCCCGTCTTCGCTGGACAAGATCCTGTACTACCTCAAACGCGACTACATCTACGACGGGAAGATCGACCCCATCATGCGTGACCCGGCGATAGAGGACGTCTCCTGTGACGGTGACAACACGCCTATCTTCGTCTACCACCGCGACTACCGTGACCTGATGAGCAACGTAGAGTTCGAGAAGGACGAGCTCGACTCCTTCGTCATAAAGCTCGCCCAGAAGGCGGGCAAGCACATCTCGGTCGCGGATCCCCTCGTCGACGCCTCGATGCCGGATGGTTCGCGTATACAGATGACCCTCGGCAAGGAAGTCACCGACCGCGGCTCTACCTTCACCATCCGTCTGTTCCAGGACGAACCTTTCACGCCTATCGACCTGATAGATTATAATACGTTTTCCCTCGAACAGATGACCTACCTCTGGACGTGTATCGAGAACAACAAGAGCCTGATATTCGCGGGCGGTACTGCGTCCGGAAAGACGACCAGCATGAATGCAGTCACGCTTTTTATACCGCCCAAGTCGAAGGTCGTTTCTATAGAAGATACTAGAGAGATAACCCTTCCGCACATGAACTGGATTCCGAGCGTTACGCGGGATTCGTTCTCCGATGACGGTTCGGGGGAAGTAGACATGTACGAACTACTGCGTGCGGCGCTCCGACAGCGCCCCGAGTACCTCGTGGTGGGTGAGGTTCGCGGCGAGGAGGCTCTGACGCTTTTCCAGGCGATGTCGACGGGGCACACGACTTACTCGACTATGCACGCCGACTCGGTCGATTCGGCGATACACCGACTCGAAAATCCGCCCATCAGCGTCCCGCGTTCGATGCTCAAGGCTCTCGACATCGTCTCGATCCAGTCCCAGACCTTCGTCGGCGGCGAGCGCGTCCGTCGTAACATGAAGCTGGTCGAGATAATCGGCATCGACCCCAAGACGCGCAACATACGTACCGACGACATCTTCCAGTGGAACGCCGAAACCGACACCTTCGTACGTACCGGCAACTCCAGAGCACTCCAAGATATAAAACAGTCGCGTGGGTGGACGGACGAGGAACTCGAACGCGAACTCGACAAACGCCGCGAGGTCCTCCAGTACATGCTCGACAACGAGATAACCGACTACGAGGACGTCTCGAAGATAATCCAGTCTTTCATAATGGACCCCGACCGCGTCTTAGAACAGATAGAGAACGGGGGTATTGACGTTGATGCCTTAGAGGACATGGAGACGCTCAACCTGTAACAATGAGTCAGAGAATACCCGACGGCGTAGAAAGGGTCCTAGACAGATTCCGCTCGGGAATCGGTGCCGAAGAAGCGGATGAAGAAGAGACCGAAGGAGAAGGTTCGGACACAGACAACGAGGAAGCGATGCGCAACCGCCGTATAGACGGCAGGCACAAAGGAGCCTTCCTCAGGGGGTTCGACCGGTTTGCTTACCGCCTCTTCGGCGATTACTTCTCCTCAAACGAGGAGGACTACGCCGGGTACAGGGAGTCGATAAACCAAGCGAGGATGGAGGTAGTATACAACATATACCTGTCGCGCATCACGCTGGCTGCGACTGTGTCGGGTATAGCTGGCATCGTTATAGGTGTCTTCGTGACGGCGACCCTCACCTCCTTAGGATACCTGACCGACGTGTCGGTGAACCTGAGCGGCCCCGGCTTCCTGACCGGCTTCATGAACGAGTACGGTACGTATGTCCTGGGGTTCGTGATAACCCTCCAGACGGCGGTGATCTTTGCGGCTGTCGTCGGTGGCTTGCTCTACTACGTTCCTTTGTACAGGGCATCGGAGAGGAAGCGCCGCATAAACCGCATGACGCCTTCCGCGGTTACCTTTATGTACGCTCTATCACGCGGCGGCATGAACATACTCGAAGTTATGAGAGAGGTCTCGGATTCCGACGATGTCTACGGCGAGGTGGCGAATGAGTTCGACATGATGCTGCGTGACATGGATTACTTCGGGAACGACCTACGGGTGGCTCTCGAAAACGCGAGCCAAACGACGCCGAGCGGCAGCCTACAGGGCTTTTTGGACGACCTACTCAGCGTCATCGACTCGGGTGGTGACGTTACCCCCTTCCTTCTGACGAAGAGCCAGCAGTACCACGAGATACGCAAACAGGACCAGCAGAACTTCCTCGATACGCTAGCGCTCATGGCGGAGGCATACGTCACCGCGTTTGTCGCCGCGCCCCTTTTCATCATAATAATCACGACCATAATGAGCCTGATGGGCGGTGCTAACCTCACACAGATATACCTGCTCGTGTACGCCGGTCTGCCTCTCGCATCGATCGGTTTCGTTGTCGTTATAGATATTATCTCGACGGGTTCCGAGCAGGGTGCGGAGAGCCTAGAGACGGACACGGACCGGTTCAACATTGAGGATCTCGAAGAAAACGCCGAAGAGTCCGACGACGAAAGGGTGAGCGAGATACTCCGCGGTAAGCGCTCGGAGGAGGTAAAACGTAAGCTGCGAAATCCAGTCTCGTCCATACGAAAACAGCCCCTCGCCTCCCTTCTCGTGACGGTCCCCGTGGCGGTCGTTTCCGCCGCCGCAGCCGTCTTTTTCGGTCTAGCCGAACCGTCGCTGGATGCTTTCCTAGAGGACCCGATAAACAATACGACGTACCTCTGGGTACTGCCTTTCCTGATCGCAGCCGTTCCCCTTTCGTACTTCCACGAGAGGGCGTCGAGACGCGAGAGCAAGATTATAAAAGAACTACCCGACACTCTGAAGAAGATACGGAGCGCCAACGACACCGGTATGACTCTCAAGGAGAGCCTCCTCCTCGTGTCCGAGACCTCCTCCGGAACCCTCGCAGACGAACTCGAAAAGGTACACAACGACGCGAAATGGCGAGGGGATCTTAATGACTCGCTTGTCCTTTTTGCAAACAGGGTAGGTGTATCCCGTCTCTGCCGGACGGTCAAGCTGTTAACGAAGGCGAACGAGTCCTCAGGGAACATAAAGCCGGTCCTCGATGTCGCCGCCCGCGATGTGGAACTGGAGTACAAGCTTGACAGAGAGAGGTTCCAGAGCATGATCATCTATACCGTAATAATCGTTCTGACCTTCCTGGTCTTTCTATTCGTGATAATTGTCCTCGACAGCAGGTTCCTCTCCGAGATGACTGAGGTTTCGAGCCCTGAGACGGCGTCGGGAAGCGGAGGTTCGGGAGGGGCGTTCAGCGTCTCGGACATACCGATAGACACGTTCCGTATGATATTCTTCCACGCCTCTATCATACAGGCGTTCACAACGGGACTCATCGCCGGTCAGATGGGTGAAAACGACCTCCTGAGCGGTCTCAAGTACTCGATAGCCATGACGGTAATAGCGTTGCTCGTCTTCGTGTTCATCTGATGGATATGGGTGGATTATGATCTCGGGATGACAGTTAGAAGTACATCCTAAGCACCTTTGATATAGAACTCATCCATGAGACACCAGTAGGTCCCGTTCCGATATCGGACGTTCGGCCTCTCCCGAAATCCGCCGGTGAAGTACTCCGATCCGTTGATATCCATCGTAGGCTCATCTAGTATCCCCTCAGGAGGGGGAAAGTGAGTCGAACCTCCTACCTCACCCTCGTACAATACGATACTTTCGTATCCTTCGTCCCTCGTGACTAGGAGGTCGTATTCAGCCGTCTCGTTCAAACCGTCTCTGGTGGAGGTGAGATAGCTACTGTTAATCGCCATCCGGAATATCATCCTGTCCATCTCGTTCAAACTCGAGAAATTAACCACCTCATCCTCCTGTATGTTACTCTTGTACGTCGGATTCGGAACATGACACGTTATCTCCCCTCCATTGAATTCCTCATACGTTGCACCGTCGAATACTAATCCGGTGGACGAAGACCAGAACAGAATTATGAACACAAACAGGAGAAGCGCCTTCTCTTCGGCTAGTCGTCGGAAAACGCGGGATAAATACATTCCCGACCTCTCTTGGTCGTCGGAGTCCTCTTGAGGGGTCTTGTCCAGCGACTCGGCCATATATATGAATACAGCCGATGCGGCTAGCAGGGTGAGTGGAATCCAGAGTGCTAGAATATGAAGCTGTGTTATATTACGCGTAGGATTTCCGATTATAGGGAGGAGCCAGTCGATCAACCAGAAAGCTAGTAGGAGGGTCAGTATGACCGTCAGGATCTTGAGTGGCTTCAGCACCCTCTCCAGGCTGTAGCCCATGGACGTGTCTATGGATTAATACCCACTTATTCATAGGGATTGGTGGCTAGGTAGTGTTCAGATAAGAGGATGTCTTTTACAGTAAGATAGAGGTATTTTACTGTAATTTCAGTCGTTAAGGAGTTCAGCCAAGTTTTGAGCGAGTTCAGCCTCGTCTTTTTCAAGCGCGATGTTTGCTGATTTCTCAATCGCTTCAGCTACGCTGTCACAATCGTACTTTACCATTACCTCTGTTAACAACTCAAACGTCTCATCATCGATCGTAATCGCACGAAAGCCCTTTGGTGGCATAACTTACAGTAAAATAGATGCTCTTTACTGTAATATACCCTCGCTTATCTGAACACCGCCGGTGGCTAGACCACCGCAACGCTAAGATCTTACAAGTAAGATATGTTTTATATGACCGAGGTTGAGATGGTGACGGTTAGCTCGCGAGGACAGATGTCCATACCAGCCGACGTACGCAGACAACTCAAGATAGACGAAGGAACCAAACTCCTCGTGATATCCCAAGGGGATAACATCCTCCTACGGAAGATAGACGAATCCACCATAGAAAACTCTCTGGAAGACGTACACCCTTCTTACAGACAGCATAAGGTTGATGTGGTGTCGGCGCGTACCATGACGTAATGAGTCACCTAGACAGCCACGAACGCGACGAACAAGGTAGGGTAGAGCCACGTCAGTCGGACGAGGAGGTTGTCGACGCCGTCCGTGAACACGAACCCGCCGCTACGAAGGAAGTAGCCGACGAGTTGGAAATGGCACGACAGTCCGCTGACTACCGCCTTCGGAAGCTCGAAGATGAGGGACGTGTGGAAAGCAAGATGGTAGGTAACTCACTTGTCTGGATGGTGAAAGTATGAGCACCGAATACGAAGTCGACCGTGAGATAAAACTCACACAAGAGGGTGAATGGTGGGTAGCCAAGGACGAAGACGAAGGCGTAGCGTCACAGGGTAAGACGCGCGTGGAGGCACTCGAAAACCTTGACGAAGCAGTGGCACTCCACAAGGGTGAGATAGGTGAGGAAATACCTGAGGACGAACAAGAGGAGGTCCTGATAGACCTCGGTATTAACCCTGACGAGTTAGACGGTGACCGAGAGCTTCCGGAGTTCATGAAGTAGCTGAAATGGTCACGCGCGACTTCTCCGGAAGAGAGATTGTGAAGGTACTCTACGACCACGGCTACCGGATTGAGAGCCGCACAGGTAGCCACGTAACGCTCACCGAGGTTACCGACGACGGTGAGTTTCGGCGTGTCACCGTCCCCCAGAAAGACCGTGTTCCTACTGGCACGTTACGCGACATAGCCGAACAAGCCGGAGCGCAAGACTTCGACGAGTTCCGCAAGTGGATTGACCAGAATCGGTAGGCACTCTCTTCGGTGTAGTCTGACGGTGACTCTTCCACTCTGACGGAAGTCGCGTAATCGTGATAATCAGCTACGCTCATATTAAGTCGCTACATTGGCAGGAGCTTCGGAATCGAAGACCAAACTTACTCTTACCATGTAATAGCGGGAGCGCTGCTGCGGGTTTCGTTGGTTCTTATCTCGTATAGAATCTACTCCGAACTATGGGTTTCTGGTTCGGTGTATCACCGCTGCCCGATCAGAATAAGACCGATCCAGTCCGGGGCTATGTTCTTTGACTGTCACACCTGTGTAGACGCTTTCACTAGGGGCAGAAATTAGTAGTACCAAGACAACGTCGGGACAACATGGAGCGAGAAGACGCCGAAGGCGGCGGAGCCGAGCCGGAGGAACGAGACGGAGACGAAAAGCAGTACCACCTAGAGGTCTCCTCCGGCGAGGTAGCGGATACGGTGCTCCTGCCGGGCAACCCTGAGAGGATACCCAAGGTGACGGACGTATGGGACAGCCACGAGGTCGTCGGTGACCACAGGGAGTACCGTACGGTGACGGGTGAGTACGAGGGCGTCGACGTCTCAGCTACCTCCACCGGCATAGGTTCTCCCTCTGCCGCGATAGCCGTCGAGGAACTCGCCTCCGTCGGTGCCGACACGCTCGTCCGCGTCGGGTCCTGTGGAGCCATACAGCCGGAGGTTTCCGTCGGCGACCTCGTGATATCCGACGGTGCCGTCAGACTTGAGGGAACGAGCGGGGAGTACGTCACCGAAACCTATCCCGCTGTCGCTGATTATGAGGTGGTGACCGCTCTCGTGACAGCCGCCGAGAGGCTGGGCTATGACTACCATGTCGGTACGACGGCTACCACGGACTCGTTCTACGTCGGTCAAGGGAGGGAAGGGTACGACGGCTTCCTCCCCGAAAGGGGAAAGAAGGTCCTAGAAGAGATGCGCGGCGCAGGGGTTTTGAACTTCGAGATGGAGGCGAGCGCTATAATGACCGCAGCCGGCGTCTACGGTCTCCGGGCTGGCTCGGTCTGTACGGTCTATGCCGACAGGAACGGCGAGGAGTTCAGTGTTGAAGGGGAGAAACGCGCTTCGGAGGTCGGTTCGCTCGCGGCTGTGATACTGTCGCGTATGGATGAAACAAAAGGAGAGGAAGGATCCTGGACCGCCGACCGTTTCCTCAGCCGCTAGCCAACCGGGTATCGCACCTGTGTTCGTACAGGAGGAGACCTAACGCGGTCCGTAGTAGCGTGGGCACGGCTACCGCCGTAAAAGCCGCGAAGGGAAGGTGTACCCCGGCACCCCTCACGAGCAGAGCGACCGACAGAAGGACCATCGAGGCGTTCAGCACGCCCTCAGCCCGTTGTGCGCCATTGTTTCGGATAAGCGCGCTCTCCGAGATCATCTTTGGATCTCTTTTTTGTTCCAGCACCTCACCCCGTCGAAGACAGCACCGCATCCACACTTAACGGCAATACCGCGTCTGATACGGTGCCTCTTGCCACAGTTCGGGCAGTCTTTTTTCATGCTCCGGTGGAGGATAGGCGCGGTTCGATTATAGGTTTTTTGCATGTTACTATACGTGTATATATGTATGGGGTTGTTCCGCTATGTTGATTTAGCATATGTGGTACAGCAACGTATCTCCATATACCGATACAGCCGTAGATATAGAGGTAATATAAACCGTAATACACGCTCGAACCCAGTTCGGCATACGCAGCGTAAAACCGATGGGAGAGAAAGCACAGACAAACATCGACTTCGTCATATCCGTCACGGTGTTCGTCGGTGCTGTTCTGTTCGGGGTCCAGTTCATCGGATCCACAGCCGACCCGCTGCTTTCGGACGCAGGCAGAGGATCTATCGAACCGGAGGCGGTTGGTGACCGTCTGTACACCATAGAGATGTCGGGCGAGGACTACGGTGAGTTGAACCTCGGCTATCTTCTCAACGGATCCGGTGAAGTAAAGAACGAGTCACAGATGATGGAGGAGCTGTCGGTCGACGCCAACGGTCTGTCGCTTGAGGTTGTCAACTCGGACGGGGACACGGTAAAGATAGACGGTGACAACGCAACCGTCGGAGACCCTCCGCCGGACGCAGGCGCGGAGGTACGCGGTGTGAGGCGTATAGGGCACACAGAGACGAACGGCACCGTCGCCGTCGATCTTAGGGTGTGGTAGAGTGAGGAAGTCACACGACGGCACGCGGCTGTCGAAGGGTCAGGTACACACGCTCGAGGCGTTCGGAGCCCTGTTCATGATAGCCCTCGCGGCTGTCCTCACCGCACAGACCGTGTCGGTCCCACCGGACGGGACAGGGGAGGCGGTCACGCGGAACGACAGGGTTGCGAACGACCTGCTGGCGGCTTCGGGGGAAGACGGGTTAAAGCGGGCGCTTTTGAACTGGAGCGGGAGGGAAGCGGGTTTCAACGGCAGCCCGAACGGTCAGACTTACTACCGCCCCGGGGAAGTGCCCGGACGCCTCGGGGACGCTCTCTCGTTGGTTCCCGACGGGAAAGCGTACAGGCTGGAGTTGGTCTGCGACGGGAAGGCGCATCCGTTCGTCGGCGGAGGGGGAACGGAGGGTAGTGACTCCGCTTCTGCTTCCACGACCGTGTCGTTGGACGACAGGGACAGGCTGTCAAACGGGTTCAGGCTTGACCGATCCCCGTCGTATCCGTGCGACGACGCGGACGAGGATACGGGACTTTACCGTGCCGTTGAGGTGGAGGTGACCGTATGGACGAGGTAAAAAACCGAGGGCAGGTAATAATAATCGGGGGCGTGCTGGTCGCGGGAGTAATACTCGGGACGGCTGTTGTCCTGAACAGCCTCCTCGTCTCACATGAAAAGACGGCCCGTGGGTCGTTGAGTTCACAGGAGACGCTACTCTTTCTTGATTACACCACGGAGGCGCTTCGGTCAGGTATGTCTGGTGTCGGGGGAACCCCGAGCGAAGCGCTCGATGAGTACGAGAACTACACCGAGTCCTACGAGGCTACCGTCCGTGGTCGCTCCGTGAGGAACGGGGTCGGCGTCTCTATCGGAGAGCCGGACACCGAGACCACGGCGTGGGTCGCGGGTCAAAAGAGGGTCGGGGAGTTCGTCAATGCGACCGGTGATGGTGACTGGATAGCGGCTGAGTCCGTTTCAGAGGTCCATCATATGGAGATAAACCTCTCGGTGAAAGACACCGCAGGGGGGTCTTTTGTCGTAAACATGACAGAGTCCTCTAGCTTTGGAGGGGTTTCTTCCGCGTTTAACAACGGATGGCGAACCGAGGCGTCGGTGAACGCCGCGGGCGATACGCTGACGGTCGAGACGGAGGAACTCGGTGTCTCCACGGATACGGAGACGTACGATGTTTCGGACCAGGACCATGTGGTTCTGGACTTTGTCGAGGCTGAGGTCGGTGGTGGGACTTCTTCGCCTCTCGGAAATATAGACATGGATGACGTGGGCGGTGTTAGGGTGGAGTCCGGAAGCGGAGCCGAGGGGACGTACGACACCCGCTTCGACGACGGAACCGACCTCTTCGGTCCGTGCCCCACGGAGCCGTGTAGAGGTAACCGCGACGACAGCTTGAGGTACGCTGTAGGGGCGGTCCACGAGGTTGAAGACGTTACAGTTACGTACGACGACGGCTCCTTCAGGCACAACCAGACCATCGACAGCCTGGTGCTTGATACCGGCGAGGCTGATCCGGACGCACAAGACGTGTACGGCTCACCGTACCTTGACGTGGCGGTTTCGGGCAACAACAGCCCCGTTGACGAGGGCGACGACGTAGAGATAGACTACGAGGTCGAAAACACCGGTGACAAGGACTCGGGAACGAGCACGCTGGAGCTCCTGTTGCGCGAGAACGGCAAAGAAACCGTTGTTGACGACGTCCAGGTAAGCCCTGACGCTGGGAATACCGATACAGGGACCCTCTCTTGGGGCACCAGCGGCGGGGACTCGGGGACGCGGACGCTGTTCCTGAGAACGGAGGACACGGCTTCGTCGGTGAGGGTAGCGGTTAAGGACACGAGTACCGGACCGGTACCGCCCGGTCCGGTCGGTTTCGCGGGGGGTGTCACAGAGTGAACCGCGATGAAGGACGGGAGCGTGCCGATGCGATCTCGACGACGATAGGTTACGTCATCAACCTCGCCGTCATATCCCTCATGATAACGCTGGCTGTGCTCCTGACACAGGCTGCTGTCGACGACGTGAACAACAGAGCCTCCGAGCGTGAGGCTGCGGCTGTCGCCGAGCACGTCGCCAGCGAGATTGAGGCGGTCGACTCCGTGGTGTCGAGCGGTTCGCGCTACGGCGACACGACGGTAGAGAAGGAGCTGTCCCTTCCGGACTCTTCGGCTGGCTACTCGGTGAACGTTACCTACGGGGCTGACGGGGGTGAGGTCGTCGTCTCATCGAAGAGGGGGGTTGTGTCGGCGGGCTTCGAGAACGAGACGAGGGTCGATACGGTCGGTGTTCGTCTAGCCGACTCAACTACCGCGGTAGTAAGCTACGACCCATCGACAGGGAGGATCTCAGTAGAGTGATAGACGGAAAGGAGATCGGCTGTAGAGGTTCGGCTGAGATAACGGGGTACAGTATCATATTCGGTACGGTAATACTGTCTCTGAGCATCTCCCTCGTAGCAGGAGTTCCCCTTCTGAAAGACGACGCGGAGGCTAAGCTCCTCGAAGACGTGGAGTCGGACTTCGTTTCCTTGGACGCTGAGGTTGACGAACTCCTCAGGAGCAAAGCCTCCAACAGGGAGGTTTCCGTCAACACCGGAGGCGGCGTTCTCACCGTCGAACCGGGCGGCTACGTCTCGGTAAAGATAGATGGGGCGGAGGTCAGAAACAAGACGTCCTCGCGCCTGAGCTACGCCGTCGGCGGTAGCACCAACGTAGTCTACTCGAGAGGGTCTGTCTTCCGTGGGTCGGAAGGTTCTGCGATGGTCAGCGAACCGCTCTGGATGATAGAGGACAGCCTGGTCGCGGTCGTGCTACCGATCGTTTCCGGTTCGGAGAGCTTCTCGGCGTCCACGGCTACTATCGTCGCCGAAAGAGAGCCGGGGTATGCGGCCGAACGGGTTCATGAGGGGGAAGCCGCGACGGTAGAGATAGAGGTAGGGTCGCCGGAGTCGGGGGCGTGGTCGAGGTTCTTCGAAGGAATAGAGGACGAGTATCCGAGCATGACGACTGACACAACACACAGCCCGTCACAGGAAACTGCAGGTATAGAGTTCGACATAGGTCCCGACGACAGGTTTGGTTACACGGAAAAGCCTGTTTCTCTGGAGGTACAGCGATGAGAACCGGGGCACGGAACTCTGCTCAGTCGGAAGTGATAGCCGTCTTGCTTCTGATAGCAATCTCGACGGCGTCGATAGGTGTCATATCCGTGTACTCGGCACCTACGGTGCTGGACTCTACGGAGTATATCTCGACACAAAGTACAGAGAAAAGCTTCCTACGTCTCAGTTCGGGGGTATCGGAGATATCCTCGACAGACGTAGACTCAGGGACCGTCGACCTGGAACTCAACGGCGAGCTCTTATCGAGACCCGACTCCGTCTCGGTGAACGTGACACAGGAGTACCCGAGCGGATCATGGGACAATAGGTCGCTATACAACGGGACCTTGGGCAGGATAGCACACGAGGATGGGGGCGAGGAGATATCTTACGAGGGGGGAGGGGTTTTCAGGAAACAGAGGGGTTCGAACTCCTCGGTAACGGTGTCTCCACCCTCCGTGTACCGGGAACCGAACGGGCTGGGGCTCGTGGTCCACAACATCACCACGGATCCGGGTGCGGTAGGCTCTTCCCTCCCTGTTGACATCGACGCCGAGACCGAGAGGCTGTTTCCAAACAGTAGCTACTCGGCTCCGGGCGAGGAGAACAAGACAAACCCGGTTCGTAACGGTACGGTGTACGTAACCGTGGAGACGAGGTACTTTGACGCGTGGGCGGAGTGGTTTGAGTCTATGCCCGGGGTTTCTGTAGAGGAGGTAGACGCGAACGACGGAAACGGGACGGTCAGAGCGAAGCTGTTGTCGAACGAGACGCCGACGATACGGACAGCCGGGGTTTCGTCCGAGCGGTACGAGTCCGATCAGGACCCGTTCGTGAACACGACAACGGGTGTCGGTTACCCCGTACCCGACGGATGGGTGGAAAACGCCTCGGCGTACGCTGTCTCGGACCCCACCGTTGAGAACGTTACCGAGTGTGAGACAGGGTGTGACGGTGGCGTTTATTATATCGATGGTGATTATACGCTTGACGGGACGTTGAACACGAACGATGACGTTACACTCGTAGTTGACGGTAGCCTCACCGTAGGCGCCCTAGACGTAGCCGGAAACCCGTCCAACACCGCGCGCGTAGCCGCGATGGATGGGATAACAGTGGAGGACATGGGCTCGGTAGACGTCAACTCCGACCCCACGCGACTCCTCTTCTATTCGAAGTCCGGCTCGCTCGTAGAGATCAACGGCTCTGGTGACGGTGAGGGTGTGGTCTACGCCCCCGGTTCGACCGTCGCGCTCGGCGGTATGGAGGGGAACTGGACGGGTTCGTTCGTCGCCGAACGGTTCGACACCTCCGGCGTGGACCCCGACTCGGAGGTAAGCTTCGGCGGACCCGTGCCCGTCTCGGGCTTCGGTAGCCCGGACCGCGTCCGGATAGTAGAGAGAAGGATACGGATAAAATAAGTGTCTGAGGGTCGACAGAAAGGTATGCACGACCGCCTCGTAGAACGCTCCAGAAAAGCTCTCTCGTCTGCGTACGCACCTTACTCGGGGCACGCGGTTGGTGCAGCCCTCGCCACCGAAGACGGCTGTGTACACGTAGGCTGCAACATAGAAGTGGACGGTCTCCGGAACACCCTGCACGCTGAGGAGGTAGCCGTTGCGGACGCCGTGGAGTCCGGCGCGGAAGGCTTCGAGGCTCTGTCCGTATCCTCGGAGACAGGGGCGACCCCATGTGGTAGGTGCAGGCAGACGCTCCACGAGTTCTGCGGCGGGGAACTCACCATCTTCGTCGATTCGGTAGGTGACGACGATGTCACGGAACACACGCTCGCGGACCTCTATCCGAGCCCGTTTCCCGATCGCGACGCGAATCTATTCTGACGCCTGCCAAAGAACGTATACCTAAATAGGTCAAATATAACCGTTGAATATACCCCGACACTCAGATGGGCGTGTGATGAAAGAAAAGCTGCTGTCCCTGATCGGCGAACCGGAAGAAGGGGACGAGAACGACGACCGTCTCGACGGCTTGAAACGGAGAGCCGACGGGTTTTTTGACGTTGAGGAAAAAAACGGTTACGAGGTCGAATCCAACTCGGAGGTGTTCGTACGGTGGTCAAACAGCGACAGGTCGGTGGAGTGCAGGATGATGGAGGACTGCTGTGTCGTACAGCGCCGTGCTGCCGACGAGTCCGTACGGGAGGAGGAGACGGTCAAGTCGAAGGAAGAGGCTCTCCGTCGAGCGTACCTGTTCATGAAAACTGACAACGGCGAGAGAGACGGTACAGTCTCCGAGAACGACGTGGTAACGGAAAGCCGCCGAACAGAAGCCCCTCAGGAGATGAAGGAGTATAAGACGGCATGACACAGCAGAGAGACGGGTCCGAGGTCGTAACCGGAAACGAAGATGATACCTGAAAACAGAGACGGTAACCAGAACACGGCTTCCTGTGAACGTGAGACGAGAGCCATCGAAAGGGTTAGATGGCGGATGGGTCTGGTAGCTGGGTACTGTCCCTCGACGAACCAGCCACATTCTCCTCAGGACTTCGAAAGGAGGGGTGGTATCTATAGAATCGTCTCTGTGGGCAACAAGTACGAGTGTCCAGACTGTGGCTTGTCAGTGGACGAGGAGTCTTACCACCGCCTCTCGGAGCTTGTGGAGCTTGAAGGGAGCCTGCCGGACGGGAGTGGCATAGAGATAAGTGTTAAAGAGTAGCCCGTCTGTCTGTGAGCTTATCTCAGCCGTTCTGGACCGGTAGATGTCCGAACCTATCCTATCCGAGGACCCATATAAGGGGGCGGCCTTGTTCTTCGCGTTCGGCTACGTGTTGGTTCGTAGTAGCCAACCTGCACGGCGTCTTAGCGAGTATTTTCATGTCGTATCCTGAGGGGTCTACCGTGTCCAACGGGTTTCTCGTCACACAAGCCTTCTTGATCTTCTGCGGGGCATACGTAGCTGTTTTCTCGCAGGTTTGGTACCTGGGGGTTGTAGCCGGAAGCCTGGAAAGGTCACGCGTCCTACACGTAGCCGGGTCTGCCACCGTAGCTTACGTGGCGCTGACCGTGGTATTCAGACGTAGCATCCCACCGGACCTTCCTCGTGCCGTGGTATCTTTCTACGCTTACGCTATACCCCTTGGAGGGGTCGTTTACGTTCTCACTCTACTGTCCTATATTACTCTCCGAGACGGCGAAGGCGGACCGGGAGTAATCAATAACATCTTCGATATCTTTTGTTCTCCGTTCTCGGCACCGTGGCGTACTTCGTGTTCTTCTTGATCCTCGGAGTCGTGCGGGCGTTATAGCGTCCCCTCAGGTTCGGTCGGGGAGAACCGTCCTACACAGCGACGAGTGCGGCGCCTACGACCGTTAGAGCCATGCCGACGGCTAGCCTACGCGTCACTCGCTCCGATCCGAACGGAAGGGCCCAGCTAACCGTGACGGTAAAAAGAGGGGCGGAGGCGGCTATCGGATCGACCAAGGCTACGTTACCCTCCGGGACAGCGAGGGCGGCGAAGAAACTCAAAAGCCCGACTGCTGTCACAACGCCACCCGCCACGAAGTACGCGTAGCTCTTGAGGGGCGGTGATTTTCCTGCGTCACCTCTGTAAGACACGAAGAGGACGAGAGCCACCAGAGCTGCCGTCTCGTTCACCGCCACCGCCTGGAGCGGTGTAACGCCGGTTTCGTTGAGACCGAATCTTCTGAGTACGAAGCCCGCACCGAACAGAGCAGCGGCGCCCACGGGGAACGCGAGATCCCTCGTGCTCCAACCCGAAACTTCCCCGCCCTTCGAAAGAGAAATTACGGTTAGACCCCCTACCAAGACGGCTATACCCACAGCCTGTCTCGGAGATACCGGTTCACCGAGCCAAGCCCACGCTAGGAGGGCCGAAAAGACGGGGCGCGTGCTGATCCCCGCTCCGTTGACGCTCGGACCCACGCGTTTCACACCCTCGAAGACCGACACCCTCCCGAGAGCCGTCCCGAAGACGCCCGCGATACCGAACACAGCCACGGCGAACTTCGTTAGACCCTCAAAGGGTCCGCCTATGACGAACGCGGCTACCCAGTACAGGAAAGACGCTATGGAAACGAACACCACCGAAGCCTGGACGGGCTTTCCTCCTTCAGAAAGACCGGCTTTTTCAAAGAGCGGGCTGATTCCCCACGTGACAGCGACCACGGAGGCGAGCAGAACAGCCCCTGACTGACCGGACAACATCGGATCTACACCGACTCCGAAGCCATCCTCATCTGTTCTAGGTAGTCGGCCACCCTTCTGCCGTGCCGGGATGTCCTAGTGAGAAAACCGAGTAGCTCTCTTTCGTCCGGTTCCGTATTCCGCTTTCTGAGTTCCTCGGACACCGACCCAGCCTCGGTGAACTTCCCGCGGATCCGGCTGTATTCGTCCACATCATAGCTGTGTCCTTCCTCAACGAGGACGTCACCAGCCTTGATGATACCCTCACGGAGGTCCTCGGAGATTCTTCTGAGGTTCTCCGTGTCGTCTATCGTAGCACCGGTAGCCGGAGACTCCATGGTGAGTTGGGCGTCTTCCGTCACTGACCGGAGTTCGTCGGTGCAGGATAGATAGAAGATATACCTCACGAGAGGATCTTCGGTGTTGACCAAGGAGTTGAGATCGGTGAGCCTCCTTATCGAATGCCTTCGAACCGCCGTATGTGGATCACGCCGGCACCAACTCCCGTGGACCTCCTCGCTGTCGGATAGAAAGCTGTCCACACAGTCCGAAACAGCCGATGCGGACGCCTCGAAAACGTCACGCACCTTTCTGTCCAAGACCTTCTCTCCGTCCGTGAAGTCACGGAGGATTACTTCGTTATCCGTTCCACTCACCAAAGTCATACCCGCGAGCTCGGAGACCATGTGTTTTATTTTGTCCCTGTACTCGACGAAGCCATTACTATCAACCTCTATCTTTACCCTATCAAAGCCCGAGACATACGCGTTACGTACCTTTTCGGAAGCCAGTAACGGAGAGAAGGAGTTGCCGACTGACAGAGACTTCGTCCTTCCGGCATCTTCTTCCCGAGCGGGTGTCACAAGCATCGTGTCGCCTATCGCACGTATATTGACCTCAGAACCCGCCGATATACAGACTTCGTTCGCCCACTCTGTTAGAAGAGAGACGGTGAAGGTAGATGAACTAGTGCTCTGAACCCTTCTTGTGTCTTTCCGCATCCATTGATCAGGTACGCGTAGGAAAAGCTTCAATCTGTATAATAGGCGTAAGTAGATATAAATACCCCTACCCTTCCGTTTGAAACTCCGCGTGTTGCCCTTCCCGAACGACCGGTAGAATTGGCAAGACGGTGTGCTTGAACCGACGCCCGTATGTCCCTCGCATACATAGGTATATCATAAATATTAGTATATCAGTGCGGCGTGGAAAAGGTGATATAGGCATGCCAGACGGCATGCCCGGGATCGGTCTGGTATTTTACGGAGCGATCTTTGTGGCAGCGGTATCGGTTTTCCTGTAGTCGGTGATGGTACCGTACTTCTGGACTACATAACGACGAGAACCCACCTCGACGAGAGGGGTGTGGAAGACGGTTTTGAAGGATGGGTCCTAATCAAGAGGCTCCTAAGGGCTGCCGTGATCGCCGCGGCTGTTATACGTTAAACAGGCGCAATACCACGGCGTTTACGCCGTGGATACGCGCCGTCGCCCTGTCGAACAGACCACCGTTCATACGCCCGCCGTGAGTTTCCCATGCTGGTGTTTAAGTGACAGGGCGCCTTACGGGTTTCTAGGAATCGGTCGGAACGGAGCGGATTCCGAACCGTCCTACGGAGGCGGCCTGTCCGCCTACGCAACGAGGCAATATCCGAAAGAACAGTCGGTGAACGCACATTCCAGAAGAGTGTGTCCGTGCCGACTGCTGAAAGCGAGCCAGAAGATACCCCCGAGTCCGCTGACGCCTGCTGGCGTCCCCGTGGCGAAAACAACACCGGAACGCCGAACACGGTCGAGGATAGGGGTAACGGCCACTTGGCATGGCCAGCAGTCCACCAGTCCGATACTGTGGGACTACCGTGCCCGAAAGGGCTGTTAGTCCGGTGATTGGCCTGCGAACCTGAAACTCCCACCGCTCGGGATTCCTCCGCGTTCACGCGGAGGTGGATGTCAAACTGCCGGTACTGTTAGCCCTCGGATCCTTGACCGTCGGAGGGTTCGTTTCGCTGATGCTGGTTCTAGCCGCCGTTTCGCCTCTCTCCGTGGCGGTCTTTTCCATCGCACCCTTCGTGCTGTACCTCAGACCGGTATCGGACGGTGACGAGTAGCTGTAGAAACGTGAGTCTTTATAAGCGCTGAAGGCTCCTGTATAACAG
>Ga0207714_1000559_pt1 | contig 25289 bp, 25 predicted proteins | sample PonA232FremontCA_2_FD_187270 | JGI IMG/M metagenome (GOLD analysis project Ga0207714, IMG submission 187270) | Marine sediment microbial community from Fremont, CA, USA - Pond A23 Sediment 2 (SPAdes) | ecosystem: Environmental > Aquatic > Marine > Unclassified | place: USA: Fremont, California...
CGGGGGAGCCGCGTCCGGTCGGGACCGCCTTCGACGGGAAGCTCCCGCCAGCCGAGCAGTCGGTGCTTGAACCCGCGGTAGCTGAGGGGGGTGCCGTGCGGGGCGAAGACGACGAGAGCGAACGGTTCCGGGATGGAGCGCTTGTCGACCGCGGTCAGGTCGGCGGGGGAGCTCGCGCTCGTGTGCGAGTGGTAGAACAGCCGAGGCGGCGGCGGTGCGCGGTCGTCGACGACCGACTCGAACCGGCGGGTGGGCGTCGGCGAGTCGTTCGACAGCGTGACGTGACGGGTCGAGCAGAGGCGGTCGCCGCGGCGCGCGCAGCCGAGAAACCCCCCCGCCTCCCGCGGGTGGGCATCGGCGACGTGACTGGCGATCGACCGACGGATCTTCGGGGTGACGACGACCCCACGTACCGGCCGCGGGAGCACGTTCGCACGTGTCCGGACAGCGGTACAGGTGTTTCGGTGCGAGAGCACACCGGGCGGAAAGCGACGCCGACGCCTCTCCCCGTCGGCGGCCGGCGCGCCTGCGACAGTGTTAACACACGACACTGCCAAACGTTCGCATGAACGGTCGCGAGCACCCAATCGACGACGTGATGACCGAGCCGGCCCGGTCGGTCGCGGCGGACACGCCCGCACGCGAGGTCGCCGCCGTCCTGCTCGGAGAGGGTATCGGGTCGGTGGTCGTCGGCGACGCGGACGGTATCGTGACGAAGACAGACCTCCTCAGGGGGGTCGAAGACGGCCGCCTCGACGCGCCCGTTTCGGAACTGATGACGAGTCCGGTGGTCACCGTGCCGCGAGACGCGGACGTACAGACCGCGATCGACCGCATGGACGAGTACGAGGTCAAACGGCTCGTCGTCGAGGACGGCGACGGGGCCGTCGGCGTCGTGAGCACGACGGACATCCGGCGGACGCTCGCGACCGAGCTCGACTCGGTGATCGGCATGTTCGCCGGGACGGCCGAAAGCGGCGGCAAGAACACCTACGAGTGCGTCTCCTGCGGGGAGCGCGTGACCGCCGCGAGCAAGCCCGGCACGTGTGCCGACTGTGACGCCCCGATGCGCAACATCAGCATGCCGCGCAATTAGGTCGTGGGGCGGCCGTCCTTCCGTCGGATCGAGCGTCTCGACGGTCCGGACCGAGAGCGACGCTCTCCGCGGTGGGTACACCGGAGCGGGCGTCGACGCGAGGGAACGACTGAGCGACCGAAGGACCGGGTGGACTCGCGGGGGTCCCGCGAGCGAAGCGAGTGGGACCACGCGAGGGAACGACTGAGCGACCGAAGGAGTGGACTCGCGGGGATTTGAACCCCGGGCCTCTTCCTTGCGAAGGAAGCGATCTACCGCTGATCTACGAGCCCGCATTACGATCGATCGGCCGTCCGTATTTGTACCTTGCTTTTCGGCGAGCCGAGCGGGAGCGGTTGCCACGGGGTTCGGGCGCGCGGTCTCGGTCCGCGGTGCCGCCGTTCGAGACCCCGAACGGCTTCGCTGCGCCGTCGTGTCCACGGCGACGCCGGCCGGCACCGACGGGATTAGATACCGCAGCGCCAACGCCCAACTGAGGCGACTTGCCTCCCGCGCAGAGCGTAACGTTTTCGTTACACATCACGCATTCGTTACTCTTTTGCGTGCGAGCGCCCGAGCGTGTGGTATGACAGAATCGACGGCGACCGACCTCAACCCGGCCGCGCTGGCGGCCCTGAAACACGTCGGACTCGTCGGCGGGCTCGCCGAGACGAAGGTGTCGTGTGCGGCCCTCGGCGACCGCCTCGACGCCTCGACACAGACCGCGTCGCGGCGGCTCCAGAGCCTTGAAGCGACGGGACACATCGAGCGCGACGTCGTCGGCGACGGCCAGTGGGTGCGGGTCACGGACGCGGGCGCGGCCGCGCTCCGCGCGGAGTACGCCGACTACCGGCGGCTGTTCGAGTCGGCGGTCGACCTCGTGCTCCGCGGGTCGGCCACGAGCGGCATGGGCGAGGGCCGTCACTACGTCACGCTGCCGGGATACGCCGAGCAGTTCCGCGAGCGGCTCGGCTACGAGCCGTTCCCGGGGACGTTCAACGTGAACCTGAGCGAGGAGAGCGCCCGCCGCCGCAGCGAGATGGCCGGCGTCGACGCCGTCCCGATAGACGAGTGGGAGGGCGAAGACCGCACGTACGGGGCGGCGGCCTGCTATCGCGTCACCATCGTCGCGGGCGACGAGCGCTACGAGTCGGCACACGCCATCGTCCCCGACAGGACCCACCACGAAGCGGACCAGCTCGAGCTGATCGCGCCGGACCGCCTGCGCGACGTCCTCGGCCTCGCGGACGGCGACGAGGTGGAGATACGGGTGGCGTCGGCGGACCGAGCCGAGGAGCCGGCGGCCCAGACGGAGGCCGCCTGATGCGCGTCGACGCCGACTCCGACGCGGACGACGCCGCGCGCGCGACCGACTCGGTCGAGCGCGCGCTCGACGCGTTCCGCGCCGGCGACCCGGTCTGTGTCCACGACTTCGCCGACCGCGAGGGCGAGACGGACATCGTCTATCCGGCCGGCGCAGTCGACGAGGCCGCGGTCGCGCACATGCGGAACGACGCCGGCGGGCTGATCTGCGTGGCCGTCGACGACGCGGTCGGGGACGCGTTCGAACTGCCCTTCCTCGCGGACGCGATCGACCACCCCGCCGTCGACGACACCCCCGAGTACGACGACCGGTCCTCGTTTTCGCTCCCGGTCAATCACCGCGAGACGTTCACCGGTATCACCGACGCGGACCGCGCGCGAACGATCGCCGAACTCGGCGACGCAGCGGGCCGCGTCGCCGAGGATCCGACGGCGTATGGGCCGGCGGAGTTCGCGGCGGAGTTCCGCGCGCCCGGTCACGTCCACCTGCTCCGCGGCGACCGCGACGGGCTCGACGGGCGGACCGGACACACGGAGCTCGGCCTCGCGATGGCCGCGGCCGCCGGTCGCGCGCCCGCCGTCGTGGTCTGTGAGATGCTCGACGGCGAGACCGGAGCGGCGCTCTCGCCCGCCGACGCCGCCGCGTACGCCGACCGGCGCGGGATTCCCTACGTCGACGGCACCGCGCTCGTCGAAGCGCTTCGCTGACGCCGCCGACCGCACGTTCGACCCGGCGGCCGGGGGCAAATCTCACGGATTTAAGCCGCGAGGTCACTATCTCCGTCCATGGGATTCGACGAGATGGACGTCGACACGATCTGGAAGAACGGTGAGTTCCTCGACTGGGAGGACGCGACGACGCACGTGTTGACTCACGCGCTCCACTACGGGACCGGCGTGTTCGAGGGCGTTCGCTGTTACGACACGGAGCGGGGGCCCGCGGTGTTCCGGTGGGACGAACACCTCGACCGCCTGTTCGACTCCGCGAAGGTGTACGACCTCGACATCGGCCACTCCCGCGAGGAGCTCACGGACGCCGCCGTCGAACTGCTCGACAGACAGGACCTCGACTCCGCGTACGTCCGGCCGATCGCCTACTACGGGTACGACTCACTCGGTGTCTCGCCGAAGGACTGTCCGACCGACGTGGTGGTCGCGGCGTGGCCGTGGGGCGCGTATCTCGGCGAGGACGCGCTGCAGAACGGCGTCGACGTGATGGTCTCCTCGTGGCGGAAACACGCCTCCTCGCAGGTGCCGACGAACGTCAAGACCACCGGACTGTACGTCAACTCGATGCTCGCCGGCGAGGAGGCCCGTCGGAACGGCTACGTCGAGGCGATCGTGTTGAACAAAGAGGGGAACGTCGCGGAGGGACCGGGCGAGAACGTCTTCATGGTCAACGACGGCGAGATATACACCACCGGCCCCGCGCAGTCGATCCTCGAAGGGATCACGCGCGACACCGTGATCACGCTCGCGGAAGAGCGGGGCTACGAGGTCCACGATGAGGCGGCCATCTCTCGCGGCCAGCTGTACACCGCAGACGAGCTGTTCTTCACCGGCTCCGCGGCCGAGGTCACGCCGATCCGCTCGGTCGACGACACCGAGGTGGGCACCGGGACCCGCGGACCCGTCACCGAGGAGCTGCAGGCGGCCTTCTTCGACGTCGTCGAGCGCCGCACCGACGACCACGACGACTGGTTTAAATACGTCTGATCCCGGCGAACGGCTCGACGCGGTGCCCGTTCGGGGGCGTTCGGTTCGCCGGTGGTCACTCGCTCGACCTGCCGGTAGCGGTCGACCCGTCTCCCGGCTCCCGGTCGTCGGCACCGGGCGTGCCGTCGGTGCGCACGCCGCCGGGACGGCCGAACCCCTCCCCGTCTGAGGGACGGTCTTCCTCTTCGACCGGAACCTGATGCGCCGACTCGGCGAACCCGGCCGAAAGCACGCGGGTCATCCCCTCCTCGACGGTCTCGCCGGTCTCTTCGATCTTCTCCGGCTCCACCTCGATGACGAATCCGGTGGTGATGTTCGGCGCGGTCGGCATGAACAAGACGATCTTCCCGTCGCGGGTCTTTTTGCCCGTTCGAAACGCGGTCATCCGGACCCCGGGCCAGGTCTCGAGGTACACGGGGCTCTGGAGGTCGTCGGTCCCGGAGACGGCCGTCTCGATCGCGAGCTTCGAGGCGTTGTACACCACCCGCAGCGCCGGGATCCGGTTTATCGCTCCGTCGACGGCCGTCTCCGCGAGGCGGCCGAGGGTAGTCCGCATGAAGTACCCGACCGCGAGCACGACCGTCGTGAACACGGCGAGTGCGATGATCACCCGGGAGACCGGTTCCAGCGGCTGCGGGATGACCGCCGGCTGAAGCCCCTCGATCAGCGGGATCGACGCGATTTGCTGGTAGATCCAGCCGACGACGAGCAGCAGAACGAGCAGCGGAGACAGCACGATGAGGCCGCTGGCGAAGTCGCGTTTCCACGTTGACATTCGTCGTCGCGATATGCGCCGCCGACACTTAAGAGGGCTTTCACGCGGCGGCGCGGGCGAGCGTCGGTCGCCGTCGCCGCGAAGCCTCCGGGCCGAAGTCGGGGGGTATAACCGATCCCGCGCCGCTCGTGAGGGTATGATCGGCGCGCTGGTCGCGACGGCCCTCTGGGCGATGGTACCCGCGTACGTCCCGAACAACGCCGCGGTGCTGGCCGGCGGCGGCCGACCGATCGACGGCGGCCGCGAGTGGCGCGGCGCTCGGCTGCTCGGCGACGGGAAGACTTGGCGGGGGACCGCCGCCGGCACGCTCGCCGGCGTCCTCGTCGCGCTCGCGCTCAACGCCGTCAACGGACCAGCGAGCGCGGCGGTCGGGGTTTCGCTGCCGGCGTTCGAGCCCCGCGCCGCGCTCGGACTGGCGCTCGGCGCGATGTGCGGAGACATCGGTGCGTCCTTCCTGAAGCGGCGGTCGGGCCGGGAGCGCGGGGCGGCGTTTCCCGGGCTCGACCAGCTCGATTTCGTCGTCGGCGCGCTGCTGGCCGCGTTCGTCTTGGCGCCCGACTGGACGGTCGGCGTGTTCACGCTCCCCGTCCTCGCGGTGGTGGTCGTCGCGACGCCGGTGCTCCACGTCGTCACGAACGTCGGTGCCTACGCCCTCGGACTGAAAAGCGAGCCGTGGTGAGCCGTCGGAGCGCGGCCGAGCCGCGGCGGGATACGGAGCGATCGCTCGGGCGGCGGCCGAGATAGACGGCGTCTCGGGTCCGAGGGGGTGAGAACGCCAGAAAGATATTTATATTATCGTGATATACGTTGACATGCATGTCTCGCAGCGCACCCAGTTCGGACGGCGACGTGTTCGACGAGTTCCTCTCCGACCGCGGCCACGAGACGGAGATCACACGCTGGGAGCGGTCGTACAACAAGCTCCAGTGTCCGGAGTGCGGTGCGCTCCACGAGGAGGGAGCAACGCGGTGTGACGTCTGCGACTGGCGGCCGAACTGACGCCGTCGGCTCTTCTTTCCGTGACGCTCCCCGGCAGTATTATGTGTGATTAATCGATACTGACCCACATGCCGACCTGCCAGAACTGCGGCGCGTTCGTCACGACCGACTACGTCCGGGTGTTCACGCCGAACGAGGTCGATCGGCCTCGGGTCTGCCCGGCCTGCGAGGACATGGTCCGTGACGGGGCCGACGTCCGCGAGGCGCGCGCGACGCGGAACAACTGACTGTAGCACGCGGCTCGACGGCGTTGACGGCCGCCCAGGGGAGATCGACCGTCGGATCGGAGCCACGGCGTTTAAGAAGAGTCGGGATATGGAGTAACTAATGAGCGAACCAACGGTGACACGGCTGTTCGGGGGGCCAGGCAGCGGAAAGACGACGGCGCTTCTGGACCGAGTCGAAGCGATCCTCGAAGCCGAGAGCGCGGACGTCCGCGACGTGCTCGTCGTCTCGTACACCCGCGCGGCCGCGGCGGAGATCCGCGAGCGCCTCGCCGAGCGGATCGGCGTTTCCCCCCGGAGCCTGCAGGGGAACGTCTGCACGATGCACGCGAAGGCGTACGAGCTGCTCGACCTCTCGCGCGGCGACGTCGTCGGCGAGGACGACAAGGAGGCGTTCTGCGAGGAGTACGGCGTCGAGTTCGAGGACCAACACGGCGGCGCGGGCCGCCGGACCGCGCGGTCGACGACCGTCGGCAACAAGATCATCGCCACCTCGCAGTGGCTCCAGCGCACCGAACGCGACGTGGCCGACTGGTACGACGTCCCCTTCCAGTGGGACGTCGAGGAGGTCCGGCTCCCGCCCGAAGAAGACCCCAACGCACAGCAGGGGAACAAGTACACCCCGACGTGGCCCTCGGACGACGACCGGATCGACGTCCCCGAGACGATCCGCGCGTGGCGGGGATATAAGGGCGACAACGGTATCGTCGGCTTCGCGGACATGCTCGAACGGGTTACACAGCGCTCGCTCGTGCCGAGCGTCGACTACCTCGTCATCGACGAGTTCCAGGACATCACGACGCTCCAGTACACCGTCTTCGAGGGGTGGACTCCGCACGTCGAGACGGCGCTCATCGCCGGCGACGACGACCAAGTGGTCTACGCGTGGCAGGGGGCCGACCCCGACCTCCTCTTGGACACCGCGGTCGGCGAGGACGTCGTGCTTCCGAACTCCTACCGGCTCCCCTCTGAGATCCTCAACGTGGTCAACGCGGAGATCCGCCACATCGACAAGCGGCAAGAGAAGGACCTCCGTCCGCGCAAAGAGGGGGGCACGGTCGAGGCCATCGAGTCGCCGTCGATGCTCGAACTCGTTCGTAACGTGCGATACACGATCGAAGACGACGAGGGCGACGTGATGTGTCTGTTCCGCGCTCGGTACCAGATGTTCGATTTCATCGACGAGTTCATCGACCACGGGATCCCGTTCACCATGCTGACCGACGGTCGGATGTGGACCGACCGCGTCCGAGACTACGTCAGCGCCGTCGAGAAGATCGAAAGCGGCGACCCCGTCACCGGGCTCGAAGTCCGGCGGCTCGCCGACATGCTCCAGGAGTCGGCGTTCGGCACCCGCGACCGCGAGGCGCTGTACGACGTCATCGAGGACCACGAGGAGGGGGCCGACACCGACGACGCCGCCGAGATCGAGATTCCGGCGGACGAGATCGACGGCCGGGTTCCGTTCATGCCGGACACCACGAGCGCCGACGACATGGTTCGGAAGGTGACGAGCTTCCAGCGGAGCTCGATCGGCGCCTACTTCGAGGGCGACTACCGAGGGACCGACCACGACCGCGTCCGCGTCGGCACGATTCACTCGGCGAAAGGCCGCGAGGCCGACCACGTGTTCGTCGCAACCGATCTCACCGAGAAGGTCGTCGAGCAGATGGTCGCCTCCGTCGACGACCCGACCGACGTCGACGGCGTCGAAGAGTTCACGAAGTCGACGAGCCCCGTGCCGGTGTTGACCGACAACGAGCGCCGCGTGTTCTACGTCGGGATGTCGCGGGCGCGCGAGCGACTCGTCATCATGGAGGACTTGGTGAGCGGCGCGCCGACCCTGCCGATCGGCGTCCTGCTTTTCAACGAACGCCGCGACGAGCCGGCACAGGAGCTCGTCGAGGAGGTGCAGGCCGCGCTGGCGGTGCCGGAACCCGACCCGTGACCGGCGACGACCCGCGACCGCTCCGGACCGACCTCGGACCGGTCGTCGAGGCGGTTCGGACGGCCGGTGCCGACGCGTTCGTCGCGGTCGGCGACGGGTCCGACGCCGGGTTCCGGTACCTCACTCGGTTTTCCGGGTCGGGCCGCGATCTCGGGCTGGTCGTGGCTCCGAGCGGCGCGACCGATCTCACCGGCCGTGCCGTCCTGTGTGCGCCTGCGTCGCCGCGCGGACGGGCGGAGCGCGAGTTCGTCGCCGAGACCGACGCGGAGCCTGCGAGCGACGAGCATCACCCGCACGACGGTGTCGTCCGCGAGGTCCGGACGGAGAGCCCCGGCGACCACCCCGGCGAGTGGGCCGCCGCCGTCGTCGAAGGGGGTGTCGGGCCCGGAGCGGACGCCGAAAGAGAGGGGACGGGCGGCGGGTCGGTCGTCGTTCGGGCGTCGATCCCGCACGACGCGGCGGTGTACCTCGAACGCGGCGGCACAGCGCTGGGGTCGACGGACGTCGTCGCGGCGGCGCGGGCGCGGAAGACACCGGCGGAACGCGACCGGATCCGACGGGTCCAGCGGGCGGCGGTCGCGGGGGTCGACCGCGCCGCTGCGGTCCTCGCAGAGAGCGAGCTCCGTGGGGGGCCCGATCTGGCCGGCGGCGCGACCGACGGTCGTCGGGAGCCGCTCCGGTGGCGCGGGGCGGCGCTGACGGTCGACCGGCTCCGGTGTGAGGTGAACGCGACGCTCGCGGCCCACGGCGCCGGCGGCGACGGCGACACCGCGGTCCGGGCTGGCCCGCCGGCCACGGACCGCGAGCGGGGCGACGACGCGATCCGACCGGGAGCGACGGTGCGAGTCACAGCCTCGCCGCGCGGTCGGGACGGATACCGCGGCGACGTTGCTCGGACGTTCGTCGTCGACGGCGACGGCGGCTGGGCGCGGCGCGCGCACGTCGCGGTCTCGGCCGCCCGTGCGGCCGCGGTCGAAGCGGTCGAGCCGGGCGCTTCCGCCGCGACCGTGCGCCGCGAGGCGACCGCGGAGCTTGCGGCGTACGGGTTCGGGCCGGACGCGGCGAACTGGGCCGGCGTCGCGCGCGGCGTCTGCCGCGGAGTAGGGCTGGAGCGACGCGAGTCGCCGTCCGGCGGGACGGAGCTGGAGCCGGGTCACGTCGTCGCGGTCGGGGCCGGGGTCCGCGGCCCGGACGGCGGCGTCGAGCTGCGGGACCTGTTGGTCGTCACGGCGGACGGCCGCGAGGCGCTCACGGAGTACCCGCACGGCGTCGTACCGGACCCGCGCTGAGTCGGGATTACCGCTCCGCGACGTCGTCTGTGTCGTCCGCGGCCGCGTCGGGCCCGGTGTCGCCGGACCGGGACTCGCTTTCTCGCGTCCGACCGTCGCGGAGCCGTCGGGGGAGCAGCCCCGCCGCGAGCCCGCGGAGTATCCGCCCCGGGTCGAGAAAGTACTGCGGGAGGACGACCATCGCCGCCGCGACGGCGAGCAGCGCAGCACCGAGTGCCATCTCGCCGTCGAACAGCCGGACGAGCGCGTAGTTGGCGAGCGGGAGGGCGAAGACGAGCGACGCGGCCAGCCCGACCATGTCGGTCACTCCGAGTCTCATCGCGGATCGGTTGGCAGCCGGGAGAGAAAAGCGACGCGACCCAGAACCGATATGAGTCGGCCACCCGTAACGCCGGTATGTTCACCGGCATCGTCGAGGGTACCGGGTCGGTCCGCGCGCGGACCGAGACCGAGGACGGCCTCCGGCTCCGCGTCGGCGTCGACGGGTTCGACGACCTCCATCACGGGCAGTCGATAAGCGTGAGCGGGGTCTGTCTCACCGTCGAGGAGTACGGCGTCGACGAGGGCGACGGCGCGTCCGGCTGGTTCGAGGTGTTCCTCGCGAGCGAGACGGTCGCGAAGACGTACCTCGGCGAGGTCCGCGAGGGGGACCCGGTCAACGTCGAGCGCGCGATGCCCGCGGACGGTCGGTTCGACGGCCACGTCGTGCAGGGCCACGTCGACACCGTCGCGGAGGTGCGGGCGGTCGACCAGGTGGGCGAAGACTGGCGGTTCAGCTTCGAGATACCGGAGAGTCAGGGCCGATACCTCGTCGATAAGGGCTCCGTGACCCTCGACGGCATCTCGCTGACCGTCGCCGAGAAGCGCGGCGACGAGTTCGAGGTGGCGATCATCCCGACGACGTACGAGTTGACCACGCTGTCGGAGAAGTCGGTCGGCGACCCGGTCCACCTGGAGGTCGACGTGATGGCGAAGTACGTCGAGAACATGCTGGACGGGTACGCCTGATCGGAGATCAGATCAGGACCTCCACGTCGGTGAGGAACTTCCGTCTGGCCCGTTTGGCCTCCGGTCCCTCCGGGACGAGCTCGGGCGTCGATGGGTTCTCGTCGAATCGGCTTGGATCCGGGGAGACGGGCTCTAGTATCTCGTTGAACGTCGATCCCCGTCTCCCCATGATGTGCACGAATCCCCCGCATCGACGCCGTTCGAACGGGACGGCGTCCGGGTCGGGGGCGACCGCTCTGACGCAATCGACGTTCTCGCGGAGGTACTCCGCGGCCTCGCGCTGTGAGTACTGGCAGTCGGCGTGGAGCTGCTCTCGTTCGTCCCCGTCGAGGTCGGCCTCGACGTGGTCGAAGGACTCGTACGCTACCCCGTTGGAGCCGAAATCGCCGGACAGGAAGCTGACGTTCACGGTGAAACAGGCCGGATACCGCAGAATCAGCAGAAAAAAGACCTGCTCGTCGACGGTGTACCGCTCCTGTGACCGATAGGAGCACTCGAGATAGTACGCCGCGAGCGCCCCGGCCCAGTCGTCGCGTCTGCCGTCGAGGTACGCGGTTGCGACGTCGTAGTAACTTTCGCCGGCGACCTGTTGCAAGCGGTGCTCGAAGCTCTGTTGTATCGTGTCCAGTCCGTCCTCGTGGACTTCGGTCGACGGCACGTCCGGGTCGTCGAGCAGGTCGACCTTCCGGTCGCCGGCGGCCGCAATTCGCGTCATATTGTCGTGGAAGCACCGCTCTGCGTCCCCGTCCGGAAGCGGGATCCGAACCGCCCGCTTGCGCAGAGCTTCCGAAGCGGACTCTAGACGCTCACTCCAGTTGTTCACAGCCCCGCCACTAGGAACTCCCGGGACTCTCGATCATTCGCTCAACTGTCACGTCGTCCCGGAGAGATAAAAAGAGTGTTGCGGCGTGTCAGATGTCGATAGCTACACGATCGTGCATGGATGGTGGGTTGTTCACGCGCTCGCGCGCCGGGACTCGTCCGTGCCAGCGGTTCGACGACGATGTGAGCGCCGAGGCGTCGGCGCTTTTAGTTTTAACTGGTAGCTCGCGAAGCGAACCCGAACGACGAGGCCTTTTTCAGGCGTCTTTCGCGCCCTGCACCGTCTCGCGGACGGCGTCGACGCCCTCCTCGTGAAGCAGGTCGCCGACGACGATCACGTCGGCGTGAGCGGCCATCTCGTGTGCCGACTCGTAGCCGTGGACCCCGCCGCCGTAAAACAGGGTGGCGTCGTCGACGGCGTCGTCCGCGGCCGCGACCGTCTCGGGGTCGCCGTACGTGCCGGAGTACTCGACGTACACGATCTCCTGGCCGAACATGCGCTCTGCGACCTTCGCGTACGCTCCCACGTCGTCGGCGGTGAGGTCGCAGTTCGCGTTCGTCAGCTCCGCCACCGCCGCGTCGGGGTTCAACACGATGTACGCCTCGGTGTGCGTGCGGTCCCAGTCGAGGTCGTCGATGCGGACCCACTCTTTGTGCGCGCCGGTGATCCAGAAGGGACCGCCCGCGTTGAACACGGTCGGGATCAGGTAGCCGTCGAGGGCGGGCGAGTCGACAACGACGCCCGGGTTCGACGGCTCCTGGTACAGCGGAACGTCGAACTCCGCGGCCGCGTCGACGACGCGGGTCATCTTCTCCGCGGTGACGTCGAGGGTTCCGCCGATCTCGATCGCGTCCGTCCCCGTCCGGCAGACGTCTTTGAAGGTCTCGCCGGGACGCAGGTCCTTGTCGGGGTCGACCTTCAGCACGTGATCCCAGTCGTCCCACGGATTGCTCATCGGAGGCACTTCGGCCGGGCGACAACAAAAAGCTGCGGAAGCCGTCCCGGCGGCCGAGGCGGGCGGGCGATCGGGTCACCCCCGACCGTTAAGTGAAAGGCAGCGGCCAAACGACCGCGTGAGCGACCACCAACGGGGGACGGAATCGTCGGAGACGGACCGGGACGCGGACGCGACACAGTCGGACGCGCGACGCGGGACGGGCGACGCGGACGCGGAGACCGTCGACGCGCGGCTCCGTGCGGTCGAGCGCGCCGTCGCCGGGACGGACGGTCCGGTGACGGACATCGCCGACTGTGCCGCGGCGACGACCGAGCGGGAGCGGCTTGCAGAGCGGCTTGACGCGGTCGAAGAGCGCGTCGCGGAGCTGGAGGCGGCGACACAGGCGGTTCGGGGATACGCGGGAGCGATCCGTGCCGTCAACCGCGAGGTGGAGCGGCGCGCCGACCTCGCGCTCGCGCGGGCGACCGCGGCGAGGGGCGGAGGCGAAGCGGGCGACGGCGACCGGAGCGCGGTCGCGACCACGGACCCCGAGGCCGCGGAGGTCGGCGGCGTCGTGCCGTCCGAGCGCGCGCTCGACGCCGCGCTGCCGTCGGACGGCGGGGACGGGGCCGCGGAGTGGGACGGAACCGATCCGGACGAAGGACCCGATCCCAACGGTATCGACGGCGACGAGACCGACGGCGAACCGCTCGGGTCGGCGGCGTTAGAGCGGCTCCGCGAGTCGCTGTGACCGCTCCGGCGGGGGCGTTCCGCTCCGGACGGTGCGGTCGCCGCGGGACCGAGACCGCGGCGGGACGAGACGGGGCAGGACCGTGATCCGGGTCGTTCTCACGGTCCTCGTCGCGGTCGCGCTTCTCGCGGCGTCGATGCCGGCCGTCGAGACCGCGCGGACGGCGACGACCGTCGAGGCGGTCGACGCCGAGTCGGACCGTCTGGAGCGGGCCGTCGCCGGGCTCGTCGGGCGGTCGTCGCCCGTCTCGGAACGGCGGATGGCGGCGCGGACGACGCGTGCCGTCCGGCTGCCGACGGGGTTTACCGCGGCGGACGTCGACCGCATCGCGCTCGTGGAGACGGAACGGCACGGGGCCGTGGGCGACCGGAACGGTCAGGCGGAGGCGAGCCGCGGGGACAGAGCGGGCCGCGGGGACCGAGCAGGCCGCGGGGACCGAGCGGGCCACAGAGGCGGGACGGACCGTGGGGACCGAGCGGCGCGCGGTATCGCGTTCGCGTTCCGGATCGACGGCGGCCGCGAGCGCACCGTTCCGGTCGGGACGGGTCCGATCCCGGTCGCGGTCGAGCTGGTCGGCGGGCCGATCGAGCTCCGGCCGACCGGCGTGAGCCGGCTCGAGCTCCGGTACGTCGACGACGGGGGGCCGACGGTCCGAGTGGCCCGGATCGGGTGACCGGCGGGCGCGGCCGTGCGTTTATACCGGGTGCCGCGGCCAGTTCCGCCGTGAACCTCGATCTCCCCGAGCGGCTCGTCCCCGACGCGGCTGATTCGCCACTCGGAACGCTACCGTGGACGGACGACGAGACCGACGGCTGCCGCTGTGAGCCGTCGTTCCGCGAGCCCGCGGGGACCGGCGTCGACGACCGGGTCGTGCTCGCGGTCGACGCCGACGACTGCCCCGGCCGCGGCGACCTCGCCGCGAGTCCCGACTGCCTCGCGACCGTCGTCGAGGCGCTGACCGACCGGGACGCCGACGTGGTTCGAACCCGTCACGGCGGCAGAGAGCGCGCGTACGCCGGGCGGGCAGCCGCGTGTCTGACCGCGGCGGGACGGTTCCGCGACCGGGTGGCGTTCCACGAGGAGCGGCTGGCCGAGCGGGTGGCGCGGGACCCGGTCGCCGCGGCGACCGAGGCGGCGGACCGAGCGGAGCCGGTCGATCGGATCGCGAGGGAGACCGGACTGTCGGCGGCCGTCGTCGTGGACGACGACGAGAGCGCACACGGCGAAGAGACGGATCGAGAGCCCGAACTCTCGGACGTCGTGCGCGCTCACGTCGGTCCGACCGTCGCGGCCGCTCGCGTCGCCGCCACGCCGCCGCCCGGAGCGACGCTCGTCGACCAATGGACGGTTCCTACCGGTGCCGTCGTCCGAATATACGAGGGCGACGGACCGCTGCGGACGTACCACCTGACGCCGCCGGCGGCGGCCCTCGACGCCGACGCCGCCGCGACGCTCGCCGACGCGTGCGACCGCCTGCTCGACGACCCGCGCGGCGGGAACAGGGCACCCGGGCGGGCGGTCAGGGCGGTCGCGGACGACGGCGATCCGGTCGGGGGGCTCACCGACGTTCTCCGCCGCCACACGCGCGGCTACGGGACGTTCGAGCACGTCTTCGCCGACGGCGCCGTGAGCGACGCGACGGTGACGGCACCGGTCACGGAGAACCCGCTGCGCGTGGTCGTCGACGGAGAGCGGCACCGGACGAACGTGCGGCTCCCGCCGGAGGGGGCCGCCACCCTCGCGTCCCGACTCCGGCGGACGAGCGGGCGTGCCTTCTCGCGGGCGACTCCCACACTCGACGCGACGATCCGGGCCGAGTCCGGCCGCATCAGGGTCGCCGCGACGACGACGCCGGCGAGCGACGGGCTCTCGTTTACCTTTCGGCGCGGCGACCCGGAGGCGTGGACGCTCGCCCGGCTCGTGTCGGCCGGGACGCTCACGGCGGGTGCGGCCGGGCTCCTGTCGATCGCCGTCGAGCGGGGCGTCGCCGGGCTGATAGCCGGCGGCAGAGCGGCCGGCAAGACGACCGCGTTGGGGTCGCTCCTGTGGGAGCTACCGCCGGAGACGAGAGCGATCGCCATCGAAGACACCCCGGAGCTCCCGGTCGACGCGCTCGCGGCGGCCGACCGCGACGCGCAACGGCTCCGCGTGGGCGACGGCGCGGAGCTCGCGCCGCAGGACGCCGTCCGAACCGCGCTCCGGCTCGGTGGCGGGGCGATCGTCGTCGGTGAAGTCAGAGGCGATGAGGCGCGGGCGCTGTACGAGGCGATGCGCGTCGGCGCGGCCGGCGAGACGGTTCTCGGGACGATCCACGGCCGAAACCCCGACGCGGTCGAGGAGCGCCTCGTCACCGACCTCGGCGTCCCCCGCTCGTCGTTCGCCGCGACCGACGTGATCGCCGTGTTGAACGACCACCGCGTCGACACCATCGCCGAGGTTACCGGACACGCCGACTGCGTCGCGTTCGATCGGCTGTTCGAGCGGCGGGGGGGCGGGCTCGTCGAGACGGGACGGATCGACCGCGGGGAGAGTCGGCTGGTGGACCACCTCGCCGCGTCCGGAGAGTCGTACGCGGCGGTACGGTCCGCGATCGAGCGTCGAGCCGGCCGGATCGACGAGGCGGTCCGGGCCGGGCGGACGAGTCCGGAGCGGTACGACCCCGACCGCGATTCGGGTGACCGTCGCGGGTGCGAGTCATGAGCGACGCCGGCGCGGCGAACGCCGCGAACGACGGCGACGCCTCCGACGAACTCCGGCGAGCCGTGGCGTTTCTCGGCTGGGACGTCGCGCCCGACCGGATCGTGGCGGTCGGATACCGGGGTGGGCTCGTTGCCGGCGGCGTCGTCGCCGTCGTCGCGGGTGTCGCCGCGGGCGCGACCGTCGCCGTGCCGGCCGCGCTCGTCGCCGCGCTCGGAGCGGTTCACGCGGTCCACCGCGGGCCGGTGTGGCTGGCGTCGCTGCGGCGAACGCGCGCGCTCGGCGCTGCACCCGGCCTCGTCGGACGACTCGTGTTGCGGATGCGGCTCGACCCCTCGACCGAGCGTGCGGTGCAGTTCGCGGCCCGGACCGGCACCGGACCGCTCGCAGACGCGCTCGCCCGCAGAGAGCGCGGCAGCGCGAACGGGCCGACAAGCGGGCTTCAGGCGTTCGCCCGCGAGTGGCGCCCCTGGTTCCCGGCGATCGACAGGGCCGCGGCGCTGATCCGAACGGCCGCGACCGCGCCGCCCGAGCGCCGCGGTCGGTGTCTCGACCGGGCGCTCGACGCGACGCTCTCCGGGACGACGGACCGGCTGGCGGCGTTCGTCGGCGACGTCCAAGGTCCGGTGTCCGCGCTGTACGCGTTCGGCGTCCTGCTCCCGCTCGCGCTGATCGCGCTGCTGCCGGCGGGAGCGGCCACCGGGGTCGCGGTCGGACCGGGACTCGTCGCCGGGATGTATCTCGTCGCGCTGCCGGCGGGGCTGCTCGCCGCCTCGGCCTGGCTGCTTTCGCGTCGGCCGGTGGCGTTCGCGCCGCCGTCGATCGACGGCGACCACCCGGACGTCCCGGACCGACGGCGACTCGCGCTCGGCGCGGGACTCGCGGTCGGCATCGTCGCAGCCGCCGTCGCGGCGCGGGTCGTCGCGTCGTGGACGTGGCCGGTCACGGGCGTCGGGGTCGGCCTCGGCGTCGCGCTGATCGTCTTCTCGCGGCCGCGCCGGTCCGTGCTCGCCGATGTCCGCGAAGTCGAGCGCGGGCTGCCCGACGCGATGACCGTGATCGGCGGCGACGTCGCCGAGGGGGTCGCCGTCGAGACCGCGGTCGCGAACGCCGGCGACCGGATCGGCGGCGCGACCGGCGAGGTGTTCGAGCGCGCGGGTCGGCGCAGCGACACGCTGCGCGTCGGCGTTCGAGAGGCGTTTCTCGGGCGGGGCGGCCCGGCGGTGCCGGTGCCATCCCCCAGGCTCAACGGCGCGATCGTGCTGCTCGCGGTCGCCGCGAGGGAGGGACGGCCGGCCGGCGATATCCTGCTCGAACTCGCAGACCAGTTGGAGGCGCTCCGTGACCTCGAACGCGACGCGCGCCGGCAGCTGGCGACCGTGACCGGAACGCTGGCCAACACGGCCGCGGTGTTCGCGCCGCTCGTCGGCGGCGCCACCGTGGCGCTTGCGACCGGGGTCGACGCGGTCGACGTCGGCGGACTCGGGGCCGGAGCGACGGCGGGCGCCGACGCGGTCGGCGTCGGCGTTCCGTCCGGGGAAAGCGCGAGCGGCGATCCGCAGACCGGGCGAGCGACCGACGGAGAGCGCGCGCTTGCGGTCCCGATTCTGGGACGGATAGTCGGAACGTACGTCCTCGTGCTCTCGGTGCTTCTCACCGGGCTGGCAACCGGACTCGAACGGGGATTCGACCGGACACTCGTCGCGTACCGCGTCGGGATCGCGCTCCCGACCGCGACCGCGACGTACCTCGTCGCGTTCGCCGGGGCGCGGCTGCTCTTCTGAGCCGGGACGGGCCGCCGCTCGGCGGCGATCGTTTATCACCGAAGCCGCGGCCAGTGGTCCCATGTTCGAGACGAATCTGGACGCCATGTACGCGTGGTTAGGCATCGCGGTCGTCAGCGTCGCAGCGGCGGGCGTGGCCGCGACGTTTCCCTCGTCGCCGCCGCCGGACGCGGACGGTGTCGCACACACCGTGGACTCGGTCGCCGTCGGCGAATACCCTGCCACCGCCGAGCACGGCCTCGCGGCGGAGCGGATACGGCTCACGCCCGGGTCCGTCTCGCTCGACGACGGGCGTGGGATCGCGCGATCGGACCTCGACGCCCCGCGGGTCACGCCGGTGACTCGGAGCGGGAGCGGTTCGGAGGACGGTGAACGCCTTCGCCGCGTGCTCGAGGGAGCCCCGCCGAAGGCCGTCTTCGACGACCCGGACGCGTTCGCCGCAGCGGCCGAGCGTGCGCGGACGACGGCCCCCAGTTGGGAGCGCGCCCCGGACCGACTCACCGCGCGACGAGTGCACTACGGGACGGTCCGCGTCACGCTCGTCGGATGAGCCGCGCGTCGAACGGGTTCGAGATTCCGACGCCGTCGCGGGGGGAGCCGGCCCGGTTCGCAGCCGCCGACCGCGCGGCGGTCGAACCGGTCGCTGCCCTCGTCGCGGTGCTGGTCGTCGGGATCGCACTCGGGCTGTACGCCGGCGCGCTCGAAGACGCTCGCCCGGAGCACTCGCCGCCGGTTGCCGAGACCGCGCTCGACCGCGCGGAGCGGTCGGCCACGGTCGGTGGCATCGTCGATCCCGGACGGCTACGAGAGGTGCGCGGCTCGGAGACGACGTTCGCAGTCGAACTGGAGGCCGACGGGAGGCTGTGGACGGCGGCGTCGGGCGGCGACGCTCCCGGGCCGCCGGCAGTCAGGTCGCCGGACGCGGTGAGAGTCGCCGAGCGGACGGTGACCGTGCGGGTCGCGCCGGGACGGAACGTCCGCGGCACGCTTCGAGCGGTGGTGTGGCGGTGACGAGCACCGTACTCGACGTGACCGTGATGCTGCTTTGCGTCTCCGCGAGCGTCGTCGCGCTCGGTGCCAGCGACGGCGGCGCTCCGGACGGACCGACCGCCGCAGACGTCGCGGACCGGATCGTCACGGAGACCGCGACGGTCGGCTACCGCGACGGCGGAGTAAACGAGACGCGTCGGGTCCACGCGACGCGCGCTGAGCTGCTCGGACTGCTCGCGGTACGGGACGCGGACGAGCCGTTCGACCGACGGGCCATCGAGGCCGTCCGTTCGGGGCTCGGTCCGCGGACGCGAATCGACGCCGAGGTGAAACGAGGCAACGAGACGGAGTCGATCGGCGAAGACGGTGACGGGCGGGACTCGGACCTGTCTTCGACGGTCGGAGAGCGGGAGGTGTGGGCCGCGAGAGCGTCGATTCGACCGTGGACGGACGGCGGATCGATCCCGGTCCGGACGGTCGATGAATCCGGTTCGACGGGGCTCGGCGCGGGTCCGGCGGGCGCGGCCAGTCAAACGGAGCCAGTGGTCATCGGAGGGGGCCCGCCGCCGACCGCCAACGTCACCGCGGCGGTCGTTCGACAGCCCGTTCCGCGCTCGTCGGACGAACGGCCGGGCGACGGGGCGTTCGTTCGGATCGTCGTCCGGAGGTGGTAGTCGTGAGCGGCGACCGGGGCGCGTCGGAGACGCGTCGTCGAGCGCGGAGGTTCACCGTCGACGAGCGGGCGCGCGTGCCATTCGCGCTCGTCGGCGTGCTGCTGCTCGTGACGAGTTCGGCGTACGCGGCGGGGCTCGCCGATCAGGGGCTCGTCGGCGAGGACCAGCGGGTCGAACGAGCCGTCGAACGGGTCGACGCGGACGCGACTGCGGCGCTCAGGACCGCCGCGCGCGAGGCCGCTTACGCCGCCGCGGCGGAGCCGGTAACGCGCGCGCCTGAGACGGGGCCGGCCGCGAGGGCGGTCCGCGAGGAGTCGGCGTTCGAGGACGCGTTCCGGATTCGGCTCGCGGTCGCCGGAACGGACGCGCTGACTGCCGTCAAAACCGATACCGGCGGTGTGAAGGCGAACGCGTCGCTGCCGGCGATCGAGCCGTCGAGCGACCTCGTCGCCGCCCGCGGTCGAGTGCACGTGGAACCGGTCGCGAACGGGACCGCGACGCGCGTGACCTTCGCCGGCGTCGAGACGACCGCAGTCCGGAGCGGTCGGACCGTCGTCGAAGAGACGCGCAACAGAACCGTCACCGTCGCGGTTCCGGTGCTTTCGGCGCACGAGCGGACCGAACAGTTCGAAGAGCGGCTCGACCGCGGGCCCGTTGCGGGACCCGGACTCGGCCGGCAGGTCACCGCGAGCCTCTACATGATGGGCTGGGCGCGCGGGTACGGGCAGTACGCTGGCGCTCCGGTCGAGAACGTAATTTCGAACCGACACGTGGAGCTGTCGGCAAACGCCGGAATCGTCCGAGTCCAGCGGGACGTCTTCGGCGCGAGCGACCCGGACGCCAGGGGAGGCGTGGCCCGCGCGACCGCCAGGACCGGCGTGACGGACCTCCTGTCGCCGACGGGGGTCGACGAGGAGTCGTGGACCGACGCCGTTCTCAACGCGCCGACGCCGACCGGCGACGGCGAGGACGCGGCGTTCGACGCCGACAGAGACCCGTCGACCGAGACCTCGACCGTCGAGATCGGCCACGCGGCGGACCTCGCGGCGACGCGGGTCCACGGAGAGCTCGACGAGATCGCGCGGTCGAGCCACCGGGTCGAAGCGAGCGTCGAGACGGAGGCGACGCGGGTCGAGTACGGGGGGCGGACGTCGCCGCCGCGTCCCCACGCGTCCGACGAGCCGTGGTATCGGGTCGACCGGTCGCAGACGGATCGGGTCCGCGTCGTCGACGGGAGCGACCTTCGGACCGGAGCACCGTCCGGAACGGTCGACCCCGGCGAGACGGTCCCGTTCGGCGGCGCGACGCGGCGCGTCGTCGTCGACCGGACCGCGACCGCGACGTGGGAACGGCGGATCGTCGAGCGGGGGCCGAACGGAACCGTCCAAAACGTCAGGGTGGACCGCACGACGACCCGCGACGAGGCGACGGACCGGTATCGCGTTCGCGTCGAGATCGACGGCCGACACGCGCCTCGCGACGACGCTCCCGAGCGACCGACGGCGACCTTCGGGGCCGGCGGCGGCGACGGGCCGGATCTGACCGACACGCCGGCGGCCGCCGCCGCCGCGCTCGACGTGGAGACGAACGGTGACGTCGATCGGCTCGCGCGCGACGCCGTCGAGGACGGCGGCGAGACGCGGTCGACCGTGGTGTACGGGAACCTGTCGACGGTCGACCGCGACCGGATCGCGACGGACGTCTCGTCGTTGTCGGAGCGGGTGCGCGGCGTCGAGACGGAGACGTCGATGGGAGACGTGGCGTCCGGAGCGGCGACGCCGTACCGCGATCTCGCGGCCGCCGTCCGGGACGAGCGAACGGCGTTCGTCGGCGCGCCGGACCGGTACGACGGCGCTGTCGAGCGGGCTCGGATCGCGGCGCGCGCCGCGTACGTCGAGGCCGTGATCGAGGAGCTGGAGGCGGCGGCCGACGACCGAGAGGCGGCGACCGACGGCGTCTTCGACCGCGTGAACGGCGCGTTCGACGGGCCGGCGGTCGGCGACGTGATCGCGAGCCGCGAGGCCGCCCGCGACCCGGGGACCTACACCCTCGGGGCGGACGGGCCGGGAGGCGCGATCACGTTCGAGCCGTCGGGCTCTCCGGGGTATCTTCCCCGGACGGCCGTCGACGGGAGCGAGGTCGCAGGCGTCAACGGAACGACGACGCGACCGCTCGCGACGCGGAACGTGAATCTCGTGACCCTCCCGTACAGCGACGTGTCGGGCGGGATCGCAGATCGGATCCTCGGCACCGACGATACCGTGCGGGTTGGAACCGCCGGGCGCGCGCTCGTCGCGGCCAACGAGGCGCTCGACGCCGACGACGACCCGGACCTGCGCGCCGACCGGAACGCGCTCGCCGGCCGGGTCGACGCCTCGCTGCGGCGCGTCAACGACGCCCTCGCGGAACGGCTCGCGGAGCGGACGGACCTCTCGCGCGAGCAGCGGCGGGACGCGCTCGACGCCGCGGCAAACGCGTACGGCTCGCCGGGGGATCTGGCCGTCGCGGTCGGTGAGGGGGAGTATCCCGATCGGGTCGCAACAGAGGCGGCGACGGTCGGGTCGCTGTCGACAGCCGAACGGACCGCGCTCGCGGCGCATCTCCGCGTCGAGGTGCGACGGGCCGCCGGCCGGAACGCGGTCAGAGTACCGGCCCGCTTCATCGACTCGACGACCGCGGCGGTCAGAGAGATCCGGCGAGACGAGGTGGAGTCGGCGATCGAGGACAGCGCCAAGGAGGCGGTCGCATCGGTTCCCGAGAAGCGAGTGCCGAAGCCGGTTCGGAGCGTCGGCGCCGGCCTTCCCGTTGCGCCCGTGCCGGGATACTGGGTGGCGACGGTCAACGCGTGGACGATCCAGATACGCGGCGAGTACCCGCGGTTCGGGTTGCGCGCCGACGTGGGGACGCCCGACGAACCGTTCGAATACGTCCGGAGCGCCGGAACGGTCCGCGTCGACGTCGGCGGCAGGCCGGTCACGCTCGGCGAGACCGAGCCGATCGCGTTCGAGACGCAGACGGTCGTCGTCATCGCGGTTCCGGCTGGCCCTCCCGGAGTCGGAGATGTCGACGGGACACAAGACGAGACATCCGGTGGCTGGCCGTGTCCGGGACCGATGAGCCCGTCGCCCGCGGACGCGGACGACTGCACTGACGACGGGTAGTGCTGATCGAACGGGGGTATCCGGAAGCGCGTCGACCGCAGTCGTTTTGAGACGGGGCCTCCGAGTGAGCGTATGTTCCACGAGGTCGTTGAGGGCGGCGCGTCCGGTGGGGACGGCGACGCGGCGAACGCGGATGACCTGCTCGCGGCCTTCGAGACGATGATGCGCGACGCGGCAGACGCGGCTGGCCGAGAGGCGCTCACCGAGGAGGCGGGAGTGTCGGCGTCGACCGCGCGGGCGGTCGCCGGCGGCGACGTCTCGTCGGTCACCGTGACTGCCGGCGCGGCGGTGCTGGCGGCGGCGGACGCCGACCGCGACGCGGACGCCGTCGTCACGGCGGTCCGGGACCACTTACTGATGGGGATGACGACGGCCGTGCTCGACGTCGACACGATCGCCGCGCGCATCGACGCCGATCTCACGGGCCAGGAGCTACAGCAGGCGCTGGAGGGTCGAACGGCGATGACGCTCGAACAGCTCGCGGAGGTCATGGCAGTCATCGAGCGACGGAAGCGATGAGGGTCGTCGTCGTCGGCTGCGGCTACGTCGGGCTCGCGCTCGCGTCGCAGCTCGCCGACAGCGGCCACAGAGTGACGGGGGTGCGGCGGTCCGCGGCCGGGTTGACGGCGATAGAGGCCGTCGACGAGACCGTCGACGCCGTCCGCGCCGACGTGACCGACGCGGACTCGCTCGGTCGGCTCCCCGACGCCGACGCGGTCGTCTTCGCGGCGAGTTCCGGTGGCGGGGGCGCTGCGGCGGCGAGAGCGGTGTACGTCACCGGGCTGGGGAACGTCGTCGACGAGTATCGATCGCGCGGCTCGTCTCCGGACCGGATCGTGTACGCCTCTTCGACCGGCGTGTACGGCGATCACGACGGCGGGTGGGTCGACGAGAACACGCCGATCGAGCCGACCACCGAAAAGACGCAAGTTCTCGCGGAGGCAGAGCGAGTGGCGAGAGAGCAGAGCGCGGACGCCGGAATCGACGGGACGGTCGTCCGGTTCGCGGGGCTGTACGGCCCCAACCGATACCGGCTGCGGCGGTACCTCGACGGACCGGTCACCCCCGGATATCTGAACATGGTCCACCGCGTCGACGCGGCCGGAGTGATTCGGCACCTGTTGGAGGCGGACGCGGCTCACGGCGGCGTCGTAGTGGCCGCCGACGACGAACCGGTCGACAAGCACGCGTTCGCCGACTGGCTCGCCGACGCCTGCGGCGTCGAGCGGCCGGCAAAGCAGTCGGTGGCCGAGCGGATCGCGACCGGAGACCTCTCGTCGGCGGCGAAGCGTCGGGTCCGGGGGAGCAAGCGCTGCTCGAACGCCCGGCTCCGCGGGCTCGGCTACGAGTTCGTCCACCCCACGTTCCGATCCGGATACCGCGACGCGGTGCGAGCGTTTCGTGCCGAGCGCGCGTAGCGGTCCGCGGAGAGAACCGGAGCGCCGGGCGGTCGGGACAGCAACGAAGGTTCATGTATCGGGAGGGAGTCAGTAAAACCGATGCGAGCGATGAGCGCGGCCGGCGAGCGGATCGCGCGGATCGAGACGCTCGTGCGCGAGAATCCGGAGGTGGCGGTCGTCGTCGGAGTCGTGGCTCTCGCGGCGGTCGCCGCCGGGCTGGTCGTGTTGCGGGTCCGGCGGACGCCGGGAGTCAAGTTTCGGCGACTCTTGAGCGAGGAGGACGCCATCGCGGTGTTGATGCACCCGAATCCCGATCCGGACGCGATGTCGGCGGCGATCGGTGTCGCCTCGCTCGCGGACCAGATCGGCGTCGACGCGACGGTCCAGTACCCCGGGCAGATACGCCACCAGGAGAACCGGGCGTTCCAGACCGTTCTCAACCTCGAGTTGGAGACGATAGAGCACGTGAGCGACCTCGCGGCCGAGTCGATAGTGCTGGTCGATCACAACGAGCCGCGGGGGTTCGCCGGCGCCGACGGCGTTTTGCCGACCGCCGTGGTCGACCATCATCCCGGTGACGGAAGCGGCGAGGCGTTCACCGACGTCCGGACCGACTACGGAGCGACCGCCTCGATCGTCGCGGAGTACTTCCGCGACAACGACGCGGTCCCGGTTCCGCCGGACAGGCACGCGAGCGAGACCGGCAGCGATCTGACCCTCCCGACCGACACCGCGACCGGGCTGTTGTACGGCATCCTCGCCGACACCAAACACCTCACCGTGGGCGCGAGCGAGCCGGACTTCGCGGCCGCCGCCTACGTGTACCCCGGCGTCGATCAGGACCGACTCGACCGCATCGCGAACCCCGCGGTCGACGCCGAGGTCCTGGAGGTGAAAGCGCGGGCCATCGCCGGCCGGCGCGTCGAGGGGTCGTTCGCGGTCGCCGACGTCGGCGGCGTGAACAACGTTGACGCGATTCCGCAGGCGGCAGACGAGCTGATCCAGCTTGAGGGCGTCAGCGCAGTCGTGGTGATCGGCGAGCGCGAGGGAACGGTCCACCTCTCCGGACGGTCACGCGACGACCGCGTTCACATGGGCAACGCGATCGGTACGGTGCTCGACGGCATCGACAGCGGTAACGGAGGGGGCCACTCGCGGATGGGCGGCGGAACGATAGAACCGGCAGTCGACCCGACCGGAGAACAAGAGGCCGGCACGGTCGACCGCGACGCCCTCGCGGACGGGTTGTTCCGGGCGATGGCCGGCGACGTGTGACGCGGCCGGCGATTACCGTCTCAAGCGACGAGCGCGGGCCGGCCGTCACGGGGTCGGACGGCGGAACGCCGGTCAGGCAAACGCCAGCGAGTCGTCAACGCCCGCGTCCTCGTCCTGACGGAGCTTCTCGTGGGCGGTCAAGAAGTCCTCGGACGTGACCTCCGTGCGGTCGTCGCGGATGGCGAACATTCCCGCTTCGGTGCAGATGGCCTTGATGTCGGCTCCGGAGGCGTCGGGCGTCGATTCGGCCAGTTCGACGAAGTCGACGTCACCGGCGAGATTCATGTTGCGGGTGTGGATCTCGAATATTATCTCGCGGCCGGCGGTCTCCGGCTTCGGAACCTCGATGAGCCGGTCGAAACGGCCCGGCCGCAGGATCGCCTCGTCGAGCATGTCGAAGCGGTTCGTTGCCGCGATGATGCGGACCTCGCCGCGCTCGT
>Ga0207714_1000560_pt1 | contig 25288 bp, 16 predicted proteins | sample PonA232FremontCA_2_FD_187270 | JGI IMG/M metagenome (GOLD analysis project Ga0207714, IMG submission 187270) | Marine sediment microbial community from Fremont, CA, USA - Pond A23 Sediment 2 (SPAdes) | ecosystem: Environmental > Aquatic > Marine > Unclassified | place: USA: Fremont, California...
CGGCCAGGCCGGCCAGCTCCAGGCCTCCATCGCCGAGGCCCGGGTGCAGATCAGCGAGGCCGAGCAGCAGATCATCCAGCGCCGCCGCGAGTTCCAGAGTGAGGCCGCGACGAGGCTCCAGGACGTCTCGAGCCGGGTGGCCAGCCTGGATGAGGAGCTGCAGGGGCTTCGCGACACCCTCAGGCGCAAGCAGATCCGCGCCCCCGTCGGCGGCGAGGTCGTCAACCTGCAGGTCCACACCCGCGGCGGCGTGGTCAAGAGCGGCGAGCCGGTGCTCGACATCGTCCCCGACGACGAGGCGCTGATCCTCACCGGCCGCGTGCGCCCGCGCGACGTGGACAACGTCGAGCCCGGCATGGTGACGGACGTGCGCCTTACCGCGTTCAGCTTCCGCTCCACGCCGGTCATCCAGGGCGAGGTCACCTTCCTCTCCGCCGACCGCATCGAGCCGGAGCGCGGCAACGAGCGGCCGTACTACGAGGTCAAGGTCCACGTCTCTGAGGCCGAGCTCGCCAAGCTCCCCGATCAGGCCGAGCTGCGCCCCGGCATGCCGGCGGACCTGATGATCAACACCGGCGAGCGCACGCCCCTGGCGTACCTCGCCAAGCCGCTCACCGACGCCATCGCCCGCTCGTTCCGGGAGAACTGACATGCCGCGCCGTCTACCGACGCCGCCGCTCGCTCTGCTGCTCGGCCTCGCCACGGCCCTCGGCGGCCCGTCGGGGGCCGGGGCCGCCGACAACGCCCAGTACGGTGGCGTGCGGCACCCGGGCGAGGCGCCCCCGCGCGTCGCGCCCGCCACCGAGGGAGACAGCGGTGGCGATGCCGAGGTCGAGGCGGTCGACAGCCTGATGGCGGTCTATCGCGAGGCCCGCTCCGCCGATCCCAAGCTGCGCGGCCGCCGCGCCGAGCTCGCGGCGCTGCGCGATGATCGCCGCGAGGCCCTCGGCGGCCTGCTGCCGAGCCTCAGCGCCAGCGTCGATATCAGCCGCATCAACCGGGACCAGCTCCGGGCGACCACTTCGTACCTCGATGATGAACTCCAAGAAGACAACATTACTCGCGAGTACACCCAGGAGCAGTATCAGCTCAACGCCACCCAGCCGCTCCTTGACCTGCCGGCCTGGCACCGCTGGCAGGGCCAGGACCGCCGCGTCGATGCCGGTGAGGCGGAGCTAGAGGCCCGGCGCCAGCAGCTCATCTACGACGTCGCCGAGGCGTACCTCAACGTCCTCGGCGCGCAGTCCAAGGTAGCGCTCAAGGGCAGCGAGCTCGACCAGGTCCAGGCCCAGCGCGAGCGTATCGAGGCCCTCTACGAGGAGGGCGAGGCCACCACCAGCGAGCGCGCGGAGGTCCGCGCCCGCTACGACCAGGTCCGCGCTGAGCTGCTGCGCGCCCAGGGCGAGGTGGCTACGGCCCGCGAGGCCCTGACGGCGCTGACCGACGAGCCCCACGAGCGCCTCGCCGGGCTGCGGCCGGACGCCGAGCTGCCGAAGGTGGAGCCGCAGGCGCGGCAGCGCTGGAGCGAGCGTGCCGTCACCGGCAACCCGAACGTGGTCGCCGCCCGTGCGCGGACCGAGTCGGAGCAGCGCAAGGCCCGCGCCGCCCGCGCCGAGCGCTACCCGAGGATCAACCTCACGGGCGGGTTCTCGCGCTACGACGACTTCGACGGGACCCGCTTCGGCCGCAACATCGAGGACTGGAGTATCGGCGTGCAGGTGCGCATGCCCCTCTACGAGGGCGGCGCCATGCGCGCCCGGGCGAGCAGCGCCGAGCACCGCCGCGCCCGCCAGGCCCAGGAGCTGGAGCGCGCCCGCCGCCAGGCCCGCAAGGAGGTGCGCAGCGCCTACGAGGGGCTGATGAGCGGGCGCAGCGAGATCGAGGCCTACCGCCTGGCCGTGCGCTCCGCCGAGCGCACCATCGAGGCCATGCGCCAGGAGGTCCGGGCCGGTACGCGGACGGTCACCGACCTCCTCGAGGCGCAGCGCAAGCGCTTCGAGGCCGGCCACGGCCTGGCCCAGGCCCGCCACCAGTACCTGCTCGATATCCTGGCCCTGCGCCGTGCCGCCGGGCACCTCGACGAGCGGGACGTGCGCGCCCTCGACGAGCTGTTCAGCGCCGGGGCGAGCGGCGGGGTACTCGCCCAGGAGCCGTAACAGCCGGTGCGGATTGGTCTGGGCGTTTCAGTCCTTGCTCGGGGGCGGGCAGGCGAGGGTATTGCCGGCATCGGGAGCTACACCTGGCACCTGGGGAACGAGCTGGTGCGGCGAGGGCTCGCCGAGGTCCGGCCCGTATCCTTCCGCTGGCCTGTCGAGACCGGCCTCGTGGGCGAAGTCCCGGGCATTCAGGTGCCGAGCCGATACCATGGCGGGGCGCTCCGGTCGGCGCTGCTGCCCGTGCGGACGCCCGGGGCCAGGGCGATCGAGCGCCGGGTCGATCTCTTCCACGCCCCGGACCACATGGTGCCCAGGCTCCGCCGCGTGCCGGTGGTGGCCACCGTGCACGACGCCATCCTCCTGGCCCATCCGGAATGGTACGACCCCCGGTTCCGCCGCTTGCGGCGTTGGTTGTGGCGGCAGACGACCCGGTGGGCCGACCGGATCGTGACGGTATCCGAATACGCCCGAGCGCAGATCGCCTACCACTTCGATGTGGCACCGGCGTGCATCACCGTCGTCCCGAACGGCGTGGATGACCGCTTCTTCGCGAGGTTCTCCGCAGAGAGCCGGGAGGCGATACGGGCGGAGCACGGCCTGCCCCCGCATTTCTTCCTGACGGTGGGGACCCTGCAGCCGCGCAAGAATATGGAGCGCGTCCTGGCTGCCCACGCGCGGCTGCCGCGTAGCCTGCGCACAGATTGCCCGCTGGTCGTCGTCGGGCGCCAGGGGTGGCAATGCGGTAGATTGGTGGAGCGGCTGCAGGCCGCGGAAGAACGGGGGGAGGCCTACTGGCTCCCGGGCCTGCCCGATCGGGAGCTGAGGGCCTTGATGCAGGCCGCCGAGGCGCTAGTCTTCCCCTCCCTAGCGGAAGGGTTCGGCCTGCCGGTTCTGGAAGCCTTCGCCTCGGGCCTGCCCGTTATCACCTCGAGCACCACGGCCTTGCCGGAGGTGGCAGGCGATGCGGCCCTCCTGGTCGACCCCCACTGCCACGAGGCCATCGCGGGCGCCATGACGCAGGTCCTGGAAAGCCCCGAGCTGCAGGGACAGCTCAGGGCCCGTGGCCGGGAACGGGCCCGGCGGTTCAGCTGGGCCCGCTGCGCGGAGGAGACGCTGGCCGTGTACACAGAGCTGGTGGGCTGATTCCCGGTGCGCGTCCTTCACGTCTACAAGAATTATCTCCCCGAGAGCCAGGGCGGGGTGGAGGAGACTGTCCGGCAGATCTGCCGGACCACCCGGGCGTACGGCGCTACCAACCGGGTGCTGACCCTGAGCGTCGAGGGAGCGGAAGGGACGCTGGCGCGCGAGGAGGCCGAGGTGATCCGCTATCGCCAGGACCTGGAGCTCGCCTCCTGCGGCTTCTCCCTGTCGGCCCTGGCGCACTTCCGTCGACAGGCGCGCCAGGCGGATATCGTCCACTACCACTTCCCCTGGCCCTTTGCCGACCTGATGCATCTGCTGGGGGGTGTCCAGGTCCCCACGGTGGTGACCTACCACTCGGACATTGTCCGCCAGCGGATCCTGGGGCGGCTGTACCGGCCGGTGATGCACCGCTTCCTGGCCCAGGTCTCCAGCATAGTGGCCACCTCCCCGAACTACTTCGCCACCAGCGAGCCGTTGAGCCACTACGCGGAGAAGGTGGAGGTCATCCCCATCGGCCTGGACGAGGGCAGCTATCCGCCCCCGGATGAGGCCCGCAAGGCCGAGCTCCGGGAGGCGGTCGGAGAAGGCTTCTTCCTCTTTGTCGGCGTGCTGCGCTACTACAAGGGGCTCCACATCCTCCTCGAGGCCGTAGCCGGCACCAGCCTGCCCGTTGTCATCGTGGGCTCCGGGCCTGTCGAGGGCGAGCTGCAGAGCCAGGCCCGGCGGCTAGGCCTGACCCAGGTCCAGTTCCTGGGCGAGGTGACGAACGCGGAGAAGATGGCCCTGATGGCGCTGGCCCGGGCGGTGGTCTTCCCGTCCTACCTCCGCTCGGAGGCCTTCGGCGTGACCCTGGTCGAGGGGGCCATGCAGGGCCGGCCCCTGATCTCTACCGAGATCGGCACGGGGACGACCTTCGTCAACCAGGATGAGGCGACCGGGCTCGTGGTGCCACCGGCGGATCCGCGCCGGCTGCGGGAGGCCATGGAGCGCCTGGCCGCGGACCCGGCGTGGGCGGAGGCGCTCGGGCAGGGCGCCCGGGCGCGCTACGAGCAGCGGTTCGGTGGCGACCTGATGGGTCGGCACTACGCGGAGCTGTACCGGCGCCTGCAGCCAGCGCCAGGGGCGTAGCCCGGGCGGGCCCGTATGCCCTCGTGCCCGGTTGCGGCGTAGTTACATCCGGGCGGGTGGCGTGTATAATCTCTGCCCCTATCCTGCTTAGCCGGGGCCCGTGTACGCACGGCCTACAGGCCCAGAGGCCCAGCGCCCAAGCCTGCAGAGGGAGCGAGATGTTGCGACGGGGTAATCAGCCACCGACGAGGCCATGACCAGTCCCGCACCATCCATCGTGCCCGTCCTGCTGGCCGGTGGCTCCGGGACCCGCCTCTGGCCGCTGTCGCGGGCGCAGTGCCCGAAGCAGTTCCTCCCCCTCGCCGGCGAGCAGACCATGCTCCAGGCCACGCTGGAGCGGATCGCCCCGCTGGCGCCGGAGCGCGAGCCGATCCTCGTCTGCAACGAGGAGCACCGCTTCCTCGCCGCGGAGCAGCTCCGTGCGGTCGGGGCCACGCAGCCGACGATCATCCTCGAGCCCGAGGGCAAGAATACGGCCTCGGCCCTGGCCCTGGCGGCGCTGGAGGCGGCCCGGGCCCGACCGGAGGCCAGGCTCCTGGTTATGCCGGCCGACCATACCATCGAGGACCCGGAGGCCTTCCGGACCTCCGTGGCCGCCGGCATCGATGCCGCCGCCGACGGGCGGATCGTCGCCTTCGGCATCGAGCCCCGCTCGCCGGAGACCGGCTACGGCTACATCCGCGCCGCAGCCCCCGCCGGCCAGGAGCCGGAGCCCGTCTCCCTGCTCGCGTTTACCGAGAAGCCGGATGCCGCGACGGCCCGGTCCTTCCTGGCGTCGGGCGAGTACCTCTGGAACAGCGGCGTATTCCTGACGCGGGCCGATGTCTTCCTGGACGAGCTGGGCCGCCACGCGCCCGAGATCCTCCGGGCCTGCCAGGCAGCCTGGGACGAGGCGAGCCGGGACCGGGATTTCTTCCGGGTAGCGCCGGGCCCCTTCAGCGCCTCGCCCGCTGACTCCATCGACTACGCCGTCATGGAGCGTACGGACCGGGGCGTGGTCGTCCCCGTGGCCACCGGCTGGAGCGATGTGGGGTCGTGGTCGGCCCTCTACGAGATCGCCGAGCACGACGCGGACGGCAATGTGCTTCGAGGGGATGTCCTCAACCAGGACAGCCGGGGCTGCTACCTGCGCGCCGAGCACCGGCTGCTGGCCACGGCAGGCCTGGAGGACCAGCTGGTGGTGGAGACCGCCGATGCGGTCCTGGTAGCCCGCCGCGATCGGGCCCAGGATGTCAAGGACATGGTGGCGGCCCTGGAGGCAGCCGAGCGGCCTGAGCCCGTCTGCCACAAACGCGTCTACCGGCCGTGGGGCGCCTATGAGGGCATCGCCCGGGCCGAGCGCTACCAGGTCAAGCACCTGCTCATCCATCCGGGCGCGGAGCTGTCCCTGCAGCTCCACCACCACCGCGCCGAGCACTGGGTGGTCGTCCAGGGCACCGCCCGGATCACCCGCGGGCAGGAGACCTTCCTGCTGGCCGAGGATCAGTCCACCTACATCCCGGTGGGCACGCAGCACCGCATCGCCAATCCCGGCAACATCCCGCTGGAGGTCATCGAGGTCCAGACCGGTAGCTACCTCGGCGAGGATGACATCGTCCGGATCGAGGATACCTACGGGCGCGAGCCGTCTTGAGCCTCGTTGATCTCGAAGCCTGAGGACGACCTATGCCGATGACCGAGCGCGTCGCGACAGGCGGGATCTCGTGGGCGGTCCTGGCCCATTTCGTGCGCCAGGACCTGATCGACCGCTACGCCGGCTCGGTCCTGGGCGGCCTCTGGTCGCTCATCAACCCGCTGGCCAACATCCTGATCTTCACCTTGATCTTCTCCAAGGTCATGGGCGCCAAGATCGAGATGCTCGGCGCCGACGAGTTCGCCACGTACAGCTACAGCATCTACCTGGTCAGCGCGCTCCTAGGCTGGAACGCCTTCCTGGCGACAACGACGCGGCTGACGGCGTTCTTCAGGGAGAACGCCGGGCTGATCGGCAAAGTGCCGGTGAGCATCCCCTGGCTCCCCCTGTACGTGCTCATCAGCGACACGGTCATCTACCTCATCAGCATGGCCTTCTTCGCCGTCTTCCTGGTGGCGATCGGCTTCCCTATCACCTGGCACTGGCTCCTGCTGCCGCTGATTTTCCTCGTGCAGCAGCTCCTGGCCTACGGCCTCGGCTTCGGCGCGGGTACGCTGGCGGTCTTCATCCCCGATGTCCGGGACCTGGTCGGCATCGCCCTGCAGTTCTGGTTCTGGCTCACGCCGGTGGTCTACGTGGTGACCATCCTCCCGGAGTGGGTCCAGGGCTACTACGCGTGGAACCCCCTCTACCAGATCGTCACGGCCTATCGGGACGTCATCATGCACCACCAGCTCCCGGACGGCAGCGTCCTCGTGGCCCTGGGTACCGTGGCCCTGGGCATCGCTGCCCTGGCCCTGTGGGGGTTCCGCCGCCTGGAACGGGACGTCCGGGATCTGATCTGAGGAGCGGCTCGTGATCGAAGCGGACGGCGTGACCAAGCGGTTCAAGCTCTACGAGCATCCGGCTGACCGGCTCAAGGAGAGGCTCCTCCGCCGGCCCCGGCACCAGCTCTATACGGCCCTGGACGGTGTGGGCTTCAGCGTTGCCAGCGGCGAGTCGCTCGGGGTCATCGGCCGCAACGGCGCCGGCAAGTCGAGCCTGCTCAAGGTGCTGCTCGGGGTGTCCCTGCCCGACGCCGGGCGCATCCGGGTCGCCGGCCGCGTCACCGGGCTGCTGGAGCTGGGTACCGGCTTCGATGCCGACATGACCGGCGAGGAGAATATCGTGACCAACGGCCTCCTCCTGGGCATGACCCGCAAGGAGCTGGCAGCCAAGCACGACGCCATCGCCGCCTTCTCGGAGCTGGGCCATTTCCTGCGCGAGCCGCTGCGGACCTACTCCTCCGGCATGATCATGCGGCTGGCCTTTGCCGTGGCCATCCACGCCGATCCGGACACTTTTGTCGTGGACGAGGCCCTGTCCGTGGGAGATGCTCCCTTCCAGCAGAAGTGCATGGCCCGTATCCGCGCCTTCCAGCGCGACGGCGGCAGCCTCGTCTTCGTCTCCCACGACCTGAACGCCGTCAAGATGCTCTGCGACCGCGTGCTGGTCCTGGAAGAGGGGCGCCCCCTGTACCTCGGGGCGCCCGAGGAGGCCGTCAACGTGTATAATGCGCTGATCGCCGGCCAGGAGACGGCCGGCCTCGGCGAGCCTGCCGGCCTCGACCCCTACGGCAGCGGAGAGGTAGTCATCACCTCGGCGGCGATGCGCGGCGAGAGCGCCAACGAGGAGGTCTTCACCTCCGGCGAGACTGTAACCGTGGCGGTCCAGATCACCGCCCGCGAGGCCGTCACGGGCGTCACCCTGGGCATGGTGATCCGGGACCGGTTCGGGCAGGATATCTTCGGCACCAACGGCTACTACCTCGGCCACCTCCTGGCGGCCGAGGCGGGGGAGACCCGGCACTGCCGGTTCCGCCTCCCCCTGGATATCGCCCCCGGCAGCTATACGCTGAGCCTCGCGCTGCATCAGGGCATGGCCCACACCGAGCAGTGCTACCACTGGTGGGACGGCGTGCTGCGCTTCGACGTATCCGGTATCCGCGGCGTGCCCTTCAGTGGCGTCTGCAACCTCCACCCCGTTCTGGAATCGGCCGACTAGGCGACTAGCGCCATGTTCAAGCGCACCAATCCCGATATCGACTACGACGCCCTCGAGCGGCGGGTAAACGAGATCCTGGCGTCGACCGAGGCGTCGGCCCCGGAGGCGCTGCCCGAGTGGCCCACCCGCACGCCGCCGCCCGAGACCCTGTGGTCGCGGGCGCGCCGGACCGCGCACCGGATGCGCCGATGGCCCGTGGTGGGGCGGGGCGCCCAGTGGCTGATCGAGAAGACCCGGCCTTTCCGCCCATTCGGGATCCGCAGCGAGCTCAAGGACCGGGCCCGGTACGTTGTGCTCCGCCTGCGTGGTTGGCCGGTCGTAGGGCCTGTGGTGGGCTGGGGCGTCGGCCTGGTGCGCGTGGGGCACACCCGCGTCCTCCTCGGTGAGCTCCAGGCGCAGCAGGAGCGCCTGGAGCAAGACCTCCAGGATCATGCCCAGCGCATCGAGGGCCTGCGGGCAGAACTAGACCCGGTCACCGCGGCCGTTGAGCAGCGCCGGCGCGAGGTGCAGCAGCTGCGCGAGCGCGTCACCCTCCAGACCGGCAGCGGGGCCGCCGGGCCGGCTACGGAAGGTGACGGGGTGGGTACCGCCCACGGCTCGACGGCCGTGGACCCGGCCCTGGATGCCTTCTACGAGGCCCTGGAGGACCACTTCCGCGGCTCGGAGGCGGCGATCGAGGCGAGCAGCCACGCCTACCGCCCGTGGATCGAGGACTGCGCCCCCGTCCAGGCCGGCATGGCCGTCCTGGACCTGGGCTGCGGCCGGGGGGAGTGGCTCGCGGCCCTTGCGGCGGCGGGCCTGCCCGTAGAAGGGGTCGAGACCAACCCGGTAGCGCTCCAGCGCTGCCGGGATCGGGGCCTGCCGGTCCACGAGGCGGACCTCTTGGACGCGCTGCAGGGCTACGGGGCCGAGAGCCTCGGGGCCATCACGGCCTTCCACGTGGCCGAGCACCTGCCCTTCCCGCGGCTGCTGACCGTGCTCCAGGAGAGCCTGCGGGTGCTGGCGCCGGGGGGGCGGCTCGTCCTCGAGACTCCCAACCCCGAGAACCTCAACGTGGGCGCCCACACCTTCCACCTCGACCCGACCCACGTCCGGCCGCTGCCCCCCTCCCTGCTGGCCTTCGCCGCAGAGTACCTCGGCTTCGCCCACGTCACCGTGGAGCGCCTCCACCCCGTCCCCGACGCCTACCGGGCGCCGGAAGAGGGGGCCGTGGCCACCCATGTGAACGCGCGCCTTTACGCCCCGCAGGACTACGCCCTGATCGCGACCAAGGGCGAAGAGGAGGGCCGGACGCCGTGACGCCGCCAGGGCAGGGCATCACAGCGGTCCACCAGTTCCACGCCGGTGCCGCCCACGGCGATGGGGTCACCAATAGCATGCTCTTCATCCGCGCCTTGCTGCGGGAGCTTGGCTACGACGCCCAGATCTTCGCCGGCACGGTCCCGCCCGAGCTGCGCGGCACCATCCGGCCGTACACCGAGTACCGCAGCCGGCCGGGCCAGATCCTCCTGCAGCACCACTCCATGGGCCACGACCTCGGGGGCTGGCTGGCCGGGGTGGCGGACCCGCGCATCCTCGTCTACCACAACATCACCCCGCCCGCCTTCTTCCCGGACGGCTCCATCGAGGCGAGCAAGGCCGAGCAGGGCCGCGCGCAGCTCCACGCCTGGGCCGGCGAGGTCAGCGGGGCCATCGCCCTGTCCCGGCTCAATGAGGCGGAGCTCGTCGAGGCCGGCTACGCGCCGGTCCGCAACTTGCCGCTTCTCCTCGACGCGGCCACCATCCAGGCCCGCCCTGCCGCCGCCGAGCCGTGGCCGGGGGAGCAGCGCCTGGTCTTCGTGGGCCGGATCGCCCCCAACAAGCGCCAGGACCTGCTCGTGGACATGATGGCGCACCTGCGCCGCCTGGACCCGGACCGGGACCGCCGGCTCATCCTGGCCGGCCGGGCCACCGACGCCGGCTACCTGGGCCGGCTGCAGGCGCGCATCGAGCAGCTGGGCCTGGCGCGCAGCGTCCACATCCCCGGCAAGGTCTCGGACGGGCAGCTCTACGGCCTCTACGACCAGGCGGACCTGTTCGTGTGCGCCAGCGATCACGAGGGCTTCGGCATCCCCCTGATCGAGGCGCAGGCCCGCGGCGTACCGGTCCTCGCCCGGGCCACCTCCAATGTGGCCGATACCGCCGGGGCGGGCGCGCTCCTGCTGACCGACGGCACGCCGGCGGAGCTGGCGGCGACGGCCCGGTGCATCCTCACGGACGCGGACCTGGCCGCCCGCCTGCGGGCCGGGGCGCGGCGCAACCTCCACCGCTTCGACCGCGCCCGGCTGGCCGCCGAGCTGGACCGCTTCCTCAAGGAGCGCTACGCGGCCGTCGCGCCCCACCCATCCCGAGCCGGAGCCGGAGGAGACTGAGCCTATGCAGCCCCGGGCAGTCCACCAGTTCCTGCCTGCCTGCTCGCCGGGCGACGGCATCGGCAACGGCGCCCTCTACACGCGCCGGCTGCTGCGCGAGCGGGGGCTCCACGCCGAGATCTTCGCCCTGTCCATCCACCCGGCGCTGGCGGACGAGGTCTGGCCGTTCCACGCCTACACCGGCGCGGCGGACCAGGTCCTGCTCATCCACCACGGCCACGGCAACCCCGTCGAGGAGCAGCTCCGCCGGCTCCCGGACCGGAAGATCCTCGTCTACCACAACATCACCCCGAGCCGGTTCTTCGCCGCGGACGACCCGATCCAGTCGGACCTCGCCCTCGGCCGCGCCCAGCTCGAACGCTGGCGCGAATGGCTCACCGGCGCCATCGGCGATTCCGAGCACAACGCCGACGAGCTGCGCCAGGCCGGCTACGAGCCCGCGACCACCGCGGCCATCCCCCTGCTGGTGGACCTCCAGGGCCTCCGCGCCCGGGAGCCGGATACGGCCACGGTGCGCCGCCATGAGGGGCGGCGCAGCGTCCTGTTCGTCGGCCGGCGCATCCCGCACAAGAACCAGGCCGCCCTCCTGCAGGCCTTCCAGCGCCTCCAGGGCCTGACGGCCCAGCCCACCGAGCTCATCCTGCCCGGCGGCGGGAGCCCGGACTACGTGGCCGAGCTGGAGGCAGCCGTGGCGCGCATGGGCCTGGGCGACCGCGTCCACATGCCCGGCAAGGTGATCGACGCCGAGCTGGCCGGCTACTTCGCCGCCGCCGACGCCTACGTAAGCCTGAGCGAGCACGAGGGCTTCGGCATGCCCCTGGTCGAGGCCATGGTCTACGATCTCCCCGTGCTCGCCTACGCCGCCGAGGACAGCAGCGTGGCGGAGACGGTGGGCGAGGGGGGCCTGGTCCTCGCCGATGCCGAGCCCGGCACCGTGGCCGGGACCGTGGCGACCCTCTTCGAGGAGCCGAGCCTGCGCAGCCGCCTCATCGGCAGCCAGCGCCGGCGCCTGGCCGAGTTCGAGCCGGAGCGCATCCAGCAGCGGCTGGATACCTTCTTCCAGGGCCTGGGCCTCCCCCTGCCCCCCGCGCCTGGCGGGGCCGAGCCCGCCCCCCCACGGCTCCGGTACCGGGTCGAGGGGCCCTTCGACTCCAGCTACAGCCTGGCGCTGCTGAACCGGGAGACCGCCCGGCACCTGGACGAGCGGCACCCCGGCCAGGTGGGCCTGTTCGCCACGGAGGGGCCCGGCGAGGTGGACCCGGACCCCGGCTTCCTCCGCCAGGCCCCGGCCATCGAGGCGCTCTGGCACCAGGGGCGCGCCTGGACGGGCGCGGACTTCGTGACCCGCCTGCTCTTCCCCCCGCGGGTGACGGGCATGAACGGGCGCTTCCGCGTGCTGAGCAGCTACGGCTGGGAGGAGAGCGGCCTCCCGCCGACCTACCGGGAGCAGTTCAACGCCCACCTCGACCTCGTCACCACCATGTCCGAGCAGGTGAGCGGCGTGCTCCGCGACAACGGCGTCCGCACGCCCATGGCGAGCGTGGGCGTCGGCACCGACCACATCCTGCGCGTCGCCCCCGACGCTACGGACCTGCCCGAGCTGGGCGCGGGCCTGCGCCTGCTGCACATCTCCTCCGCCTTCCCCCGCAAGGGCGTCGACAGCCTGCTGCAGGCCTACGCCCGCACCTTCAGCAGCGCCGATGACGTGGTGCTGGTCCTCAAGACCTTCCCCAACCCCCACAACACGATCGAGGACCAGCTCCGGGCCCTGGCCGCGGACTACCCCGACCACGGCCGTATCACCCTGATTAACCGGGACCTGGCCGACGAGGCCGTGCGCGCCCTGTACACCGCCTGCCACGCCCTGGTGGCCCCGAGCCGGGGCGAGGGCTTCGGCCTGCCCATCGCCGAGGCCATGCTGCACCAGCGCCCGGTCATCACCACCGCCCACGGCGGGCAGCGGGACTTCGCCCGCCCGGACACCGCCTGGCTGGTGGACTACCGCTTCGAGCGGGCGCAGACCCACCTCGGGCTGTGGGACAGCGTCTGGGCCGAGCCCGATGTCGACGACCTCGCCCGGCACCTGGCCGCCTTCTACGCCCGCTACCGCGACGGCGACCTGGCCGCCTGGACCGCGGAGCGGGTCCAGCGGGCGGCAGGGCTCGTGCGCGAGCACTACACCTGGCCGGCGGTCGTCCAGCGCCTGGAGCGCGCCTGCGCCCGGCTGCCGGAGGCCCCGGCGCTGGCCCCCCGGCCGCGGGTGGGCTGGGTGACCACCTGGAACGCCCACTGCGGCCTGGCCACCTACGCCCAGCAGCTCCTCGCCGGCACCGAGCTCCGGCCGTGGATCCTCGCCAACCGCGACACCCAGCGGGTCGCGGCCGACGGCCCGGAAGTAGTCCGCTGCTGGGCGAGCGCTGGCGTGGATGACCTGGGCGAGCTGCTCGCGGCCATCCGCCAGCGGGCGCTGGACCAGGTCGTGATCCAGTTCAACTTCGGCCTCTTCGGGCTCGAGGCCCTGCGCCGGCTCATCGCGCGCCTCCACGAGGCCGGGGTGCAGGTGTTCCTGTTCGCCCACTCCACCGCTGACGTCGACATCGGCGACCAGCACAAGAGCCTGCGCCAGCTCCAGCCGGAGCTCAGCGCCGTCCGCCGGGTCTTCGTCCACGGCCCCGCCGACCTCAACCGGCTCAAGGCCATGGGCGTGGTCGGCAACACCTCCCTGTTCCCCCACGGCGTGGCCCACGCCAGCGTGCCCGCGCCCGCCGGCGGCCACCCCGCCAGCGGCCTGGCCGGCAAGACGGTCATCGCCACCCACGGCTTCCTGCTCCCGCACAAGGGGCTGCCCCAGCTCATCGAGGCGGTGGCACGCCTGGCCCGGGCCCGGCCCGATGTGCACCTGCTCATGCTCAACGCCGAGTACCCCGACCCCGCCTCCGCCGAGGAGCGCGAGGCGTGCCGGGCCGCCATCCGCCGGAACGGGCTGGCCGAGCAGGTCACGCTGCTGACGGATTTCCTCGCCGAGAGCGAGCTCCTGACCTGGCTCGGCCAGGCGAGCGTGGTGGTGTACCCGTACCAGGGGACCCAGGAGTCGGCCAGCGGCGCCGTGCGCTGGGGGCTGTCCGCCCGCAAGCCCGTGCTGTGCACGCCCCTGCCCATTTTCGAGGATGTCGCGGAGGTGGTGGGCTTCCTGCCCGGCGAGGATCCGGCCGCCATCGCCGCGGGCATCGCGGACCTGCTCGACAATCCCCGGGCCCGCCGGCAGCAGGAGCAGCGTCAGCGGGACTGGCTCCAGGCCCACGACTGGCGGCGCCTCCGCCGCCAGCTGGAGGGCTGCCTGATCGGCCTGCACCGGGACCGGCTCGACGCCGTCACTGGCCAGGGCGGCCCGGGCTAGGGCCGGCGTGGCGTGGCCGGGCGGAGGTGGTACGATGCCGGGGCCACCCAGCGGAGGAGAGGAGGAGCCTGTGCCCACCGCCCTGATTACGGGCATCACCGGCCAAGACGGTGCCTATCTCGCGCAGTACCTGCTGGAGCGGGGCTACCGCGTCTACGGGGCCTACCGGCGCCTGAGCACTCTCAACTTCTGGCGCCTCCAGGCGCTGGGCATCGCCGAGCACGAGCGGCTTGAGCTGGTGGCGTACGACCTGACCGACCCCACGGCCGCCGTAAACCTCCTCGCCCGCCTGCGCCCGGATGAGGTCTACAACCTCGCGGCCCAGAGCTTCGTGGGCGCCTCCTTCGACCAGCCCGTGACCACCGCCCAGATCACCGGCCTGGGGGCCCTCCACCTGCTGGAGGCCATCCGCGCCGTCGACCCCGGCATCCGCTTCTACCAGGCCTCTACCTCGGAGATGTACGGCCGCGTACGGGCCGTTCCCCAGGACGAGACGACGCCCTTCTACCCGCGCAGCCCCTACGCCACGGCCAAGGTCTACGCCCACTGGGCTACCGTCAACTACCGCGAGGCCTACGGCCTCTACGCCGCCGTCGGCATCCTGTTCAACCACGAGTCGCCGCTGCGCGGCACCGAGTTCGTGACGCGCAAGATCACCGACGGCGTCGCCCGGATCGCCCTCGGCGACGACCGTCCCCTGGAGCTGGGCAACCTCGATGCCCAGCGCGACTGGGGCTACGCCCCCGAGTACGTCGCCGGCATCCACCGCATGCTCCAGCAGCCCGAGCCGGACACCTACGTCCTCGCCACCGGCACCACCCACACTGTGCGGGCCTTCGCCGAGCGGGCCTTCGCCGCCGCCGGCATGGCCCTGGAGTGGCACGGCGCCGGCGCGGCCGAGCGCGGCCTGGACCCCGCCACCGGCGCCGAGCGCGTGCGCGTCAACCCGGACTTCTACCGCCCCTGCGAGGTGGACCAGCTCATCGGCCACCCGGCCAAGGCCGAGCGCGAGCTGGACTGGCGCCCGGCTACCGACCTCGACGGGCTCTGCAGGCGGATGGTGGAGGCCGACCTGGCCCGGCACGGGGCCGGTCACGCGTGATACGGAACCGCGTACCTGCCCCAGGGGCGGAACGGAGAGGCAACGATCGACCATGGCGCCGCCAACCGTCTTCCTGACCGGCCCGCGTAGCTTCACCGCGGGCCACCTGATCCCGCGGCTGGAGGCCACGGGCATGGCCGTGGTGCCCTTCGCCGGCGATGTCACCGACGCCGACGCCCTCGAGCGCGCCGTCCACCGGGCCGCCCCCGACTACGTCGTCCACCTCGCCGCCCTGAGCTTCCCGCCGAGCGCCACCGGCGCCGAGGTCTACGCCGTCAACACCGTGGCCACCGAGCGCCTCCTGGCCGCCTGCGGCGACCTCGCCCGGCCCCCGCGCCGGGTCCTGGTCCCGAGCACGGGCCACGTCTATGGCCGCCCGGACCCGGAGCGGCGCCCCGTCCCCTTCCACGAGGGGCTGTGCCCCGCCCCCCGCGGCCACTACGCCAACAGCAAGCTCGCCATGGAGCACCTCGCGGCGGGCCACGCCGGCCGGATGCCGGTGGTGCTGCCGCGGCCCTTCAACTACACGGGCCCGGGGCAGGCGGAGCATTTCTTGATCCCCAAGCTGGTGGCCGCCTACCGGCGCTGGGACCCGGAGCTGCGCCTGGGCAACACCGACGTGGCGCGGGACTTCAGCGACGTCCGCTGGGTGGCCGAGGCCTACAGCCGGCTCCTGCAGGCCGACGGCGCCGCGGGACCGGTCAACGTCTGCTCCGGCCGGGCTTGGCCGCTGCAGGCCGTCCTCGACCACCTGGCCGCCCGCACGGGCCACCACCCCGTCATCCAGCGGGACCCGGTCCTCACCCGCGACGACGACCCGCCCGAGGTCCGCGGCGACCCGGCCCGGCTGCATCGGCTCCTCCCGGACCTGCCGGGGCCGCCCCCCCTGGCAGCCACCCTCGACGCCATGCTCGAGGGCGGCGCCCCCGCGTGATGCGGGAACTGTCATATGACGCAGCTAGACGGAGACCACGTTTCGGGTTAGGGTCAAATATGGATGCTCAGTAGAGGTGCCCTATCAAAAACCCCGCGATACGGGCCTTGACAGGCTTGAGGGCTGCACCTAGCCTCCTTAAAAAGCCTGCAAAGCATCCCACCAGATTGCAACAGGGAACGCATGTGTAGACTCCACCGGGGAACACCGTTCGGCTCGAGACGGCTTGCCCACCTGGCGGGGCTGGAAAGACGGACAGGGAATGGCGCCTGGCGCCCCGTTGTATAAGCAGCAAACTTCTTGCAAGGAGAGTAGTCAATGGCATTGACACCCGAGCAGCGCACTGACCTCGCGAAGCTGTACATGGCCACCTTCGACCGGGCCCCGGACGCCGACGGGTTCGGTTTCTGGGAGAACGAGCTGGATACGGGCGGGAGCCTCCTGGACGTGGCCCGCTCCATGTTCGTATCCGATGAGGCGCAGGACATCTACGGCGGCCTGGGGACGGAAGAGCTCGTCGACACGGTCTACGACAACCTCCTCAACCGGGCGCCGGATCAGGAGGGCAAGGACTACTGGGTCGGCCAGCTGAATGATGGTGCCGTCTCCAGGGCCTACTTCGTCGAGGCGGTCATCAACGGCGCCGAGGCCAATGACACCGAGCAGGGCCAGAAGGACGCCCAGCTTATTGAGAAGAAGACGGCCGTCGCCCAGTCCTTCGTCGACGAGAACCTGAACGACCTCGACGAGGCCAAGGCCATCATGGATCAGGTCGAGGCCGGCAAAACCGTTGAGGAGATCCAGGCGGAGCTAGCCCGTTATCCCGTGGGCGAGACCGACACGCTTACTGAAGGCCTCGACGACCTCACCGGCACTGCCCAGAACGATTTGTTCCGCGGCCAGGTAGAGGAGGGGGGCACCACGACGTTCGAGAGCGTCGATATTATCGACGGCGGTGGCGGCGATGCCGACGCCCTGGATGTTCGAATCCTCGGTTCTGCGCCCGACGCTTCGGCTGATGGCGCTGATGATGCACAGGCTCCCGACATCGACACCTCACCTGTCATCGACAATGTCGAGCAGATTTTCCTCCGTAACCGGGGTGACGGCTACGTTCTCGATGCTACCGACATTAACGGAACGGAGCAGTTCTGGCTTGAGGACTCCACCCAAAATAGCCTCACCGGCATCGTGAACCTCGACAGCGATGCGCTGGACAATGCGGCCTTCGGACTGGATAACGCCGAGAGCTATTACTACCTTGGCTTCAATGACGCGGCCGTGAGCGGCTCCGACGATGCGGTCGATCTGGTCGTGACGGGCGGCAGTGAGGCTGAGGTTGCGTTTGGCCGGACCGGCGGCGGTTACTCCACGAATGGCGGCATCGAGACCGCGAATGTCGAGTCTACCGGCGTTTCTGCCAATGCGATTGCCTTCCAGGGCGACGAGGATTTGAGCACCGTCAACGTCACCGGCGATCAAGATCTGACTCTGGTGACAGACGTAAATGTCGTGGGGACCGTTACCACCATTGACGCCGGCGGCGGTGCGAACAGCAGCGCCTTCACCGGTGATCTGGATGCTACCTTCGGCGGGGCCGACTCCATCGATGCCAGCGGGGGCGTGACCTTCGTCGGCGGTGAGGGCGACGACGTTGCCAATATGGGCAACCTCGACGTCGCGAACGCTGACGCCAGCGACAGCATCGACGTGTCTGCAGGCCTGGGGAACGACACTGTCAATCTCGGCACTGCGGTCGATGGCTTGAGTGACGATTTCGACGGCACGATCAGTCTCGACGGCGGCGACGGCGCTGGAGACGAGCTGACTGCCTCGGTCAGCGCTGATGGTGATTTCGGTAAACTGATTGGTCTGGACGCGGTGTCCATCGAGAGCATCGAGGCGTCGACGCTGACCGTGACCGGCAGCGGTACCCTCGACTTCAACATGGCCGATCTGGGGAGCGTCACCGACTTCGGCTTCATCGGTGGTAGCAGCGGCGATACCGACGTAACCGCGGATGCCGGCGATCTGACTGAGGACTTCTCGCTGCGGATCGACGGCGACCTGGACAAGAACACCGAGCTTGGCGTCACCGTCAACGATATCCGTGACGCGCAAGACAGCCTCGAGCTGAACCTGAACGGTGACAACGCCAGCGAGTTTACCGTTAGCGGTAGCGGCGACACCTCGGTAGACGTTGGCGGGGCTACAGTCTCCAGCAGCCTCAGCAGTAGCTCCGCAAACGCGGAGAATCTGGCTCAGAAAATCGGGGCGCTGGCCAGCGTCCGTGACGTTGCCGTTGAGGACTCCACGGTCACAGTGTTCGGGGCCGAAGGCAGCGATGTCAGTCTTTCCAGCTCGAGCAATTTGGATGATTCGGGGACTAACGACATCGCCACGACGGATGCCGGCGCTGCCGCTCTGAACTCAGCGGTTGCGGATGATGGCGTCACCGAGCTGACGATCAACTCGAACGCCGAGGCAGCACCGGTATCTGGCCTGGATGAGTGGGCCAACGAGGTTGGCGCTATCTCCTCCAAGGATAAGGACGGTAACAACGTCCTGCAGACGTTGAGCGTGACGGCGGCGGCGAACGTCGCTGCGGCGTCCCTCGCGATGGCCAAGGGGTCTCAGGACAGCACCGATGTCTTCACGTTCGACCTGTCCGGTGCAGGTGCGGCTGATCTCGGGACCGACGGCGCCGTTGAGACCGGCGAGTACACCAACGAGATCGCCATCAACAACACCGGTTCCGGCGACCGGCGGATCAACCTGGATGGTAATGCCGGTGACCTGAAGGCGGCCAGTGGAACGAATCAGGCGGCTGGTGAAGGCGTCACGGTCAGCGGTGATGGTTCCGGTACGGTCTTCGTGAAGGCGGACGATGCCGTCCTGAACACACTCGCCATCGACGGCACCGGGGCAGGTGCCACGGTCGCCGCTGAAGTGATCGAAAGTGGTAGCGGGGACGTCGACGCCGCGAACTTCAGCGGTGTGGATCAGATCCTGCTGTCGGACGACATCCTGAGCAGTGGTGAACAGACGATCTCCAACATCGCCGCCGACACGACCGTTAAGATCACCGCGGATCAGAGGCCCAAGACGCTCACCCTCGAGGGGGCGGACAACAGCCTGTCGGTCGCGCTGGCTGGCAGTGGTGATCTGGGCTCCGGCGTGCTGGATATCGACAACGTCGAGAACCTGACGGTGTCCGCTGATTCCGGTGGCGACGACACCACTTACAGCGTCGCGTTCATCGATCTTGTTCAGGAGCAGCCGGCATCGCCGTTTGTCGTGTCGGACATGACCCTGGAAGCCGCTGCTGACACGACGCTCGACATCGGGTTTGTGAACCTGGACACCGATACCGGCAGCGCTTTCGACTTCGATGTCACGCTGACCGGCGACGGTAATGTGGAGCTTGACAAGGTTCGTGACGTAGACAGCGCTGGTAGTGACGACGGCATCGGGACCCTGTCCATCACGGCCGACAACGGCGGTACCGTGGACCTGGGTAGCGGCTTCAACGTTACGACCAACTCCATGGCCAACGAGGCTACGGTCGTCGGCGCTAACAGCATCTCCGACGGTACAGTAGACACGCTGACCGAGACCGTGACGGTTGATGCGTCCGGTGCCGGCGATACGGTCACGGCTGGCCTGGCCGGTGAGAACGTGACCTTCACCGGCGCGACCGACGCCGTGAACGAGGGGTACTTCATCGCGAACGACACGCTGGATGTGACCGGCGGTAGCGAAGACGACACCTTCGTCTTCGACGAGACGTTGAGCTCCGGTGAAGAGGCCGAGTTCACGGTGACTGGTAATGGCGGTGCTGACCAGTTCAACGTGAACTACGACGATGCGTTGGGTGGCAAGTACCAGCTCAGCATCACCGACTGGTCCAACGACGATACGTCGAATATCAACGCCGTGACGGTGCAGAAGTTCGATGGTGCCACCCAGGCTTCGAGCCTGCTTCAGGATGCCGGCGTCGGTAGCAGCATTACTGCGTCGGATGTCGACCTCGTGTCGTTCGCGAACGACGGGGACTCTGACGACGACCCGACGGCCGTCACCTACGACGGCAGCACCTACGCGCTCGTCGGGCCGTATACTGCGGGCTTGCAGTACACAGGTGACGCGTCGTTCGGCGACGGAGAGATCCTGATGGAGATCCAGGGCGTGCAGCTGGACAGCGCGCAGCTGGAGGATTTCTTCGTCGGGTAACCGGATAACGGCACAGCCGTTTGAGGTAGCTATAGGGGCCGGTCCTTCGGGGCCGGCCCTTTCTATTCGTGCGCTAGACACCTGTTTGTGCCGCGACGGAGTGCCGGAACATTGTTGAACCCTCTCTGGTGGGAAGGATGACAGCGCAGACCGATCGGGACCGGAAAGTCGTCTTCCTGTCGCCCGCCTGCGTGCTGGACACGCGCAGCGGGGCGGCGGCATCGATGCGGACGGTGCTGAAGTGGCTCGCGGATAGTGGGTGGCAGAGCTACTCGCTCGGGGCGACCATCTTCGACGGCCGTTATGAGTACCCGACGGGGCAGGTGATCGGCCCGGAAGCCACGAACCCGGCGCACAAAGGGAAGTGGCTGGAACTGGATCGCGACGGCGTCAAGCACCTGCTTTTCAACACCCAGAGCACCCAGGGGCGACACCTGACGCGCGACGAGGCGCAGCGGGTCGTTGCCGGGACCGAAGAAAGGCTGGCGAGAATCAAGCCCGACGTGATCCTCGGCTACGGTCAGGATTCCGTGTCACAGACGCTGTGGAAGCGCGCGCGCCGCCATACCAAGGCCCTCATCTTCTACCTGGCGAACGCGAACTACAGCGACAGTGCGCTGTTCTCAGAGTTCGACAAGGTCCTGTGCCCATCGGCCTATCTCGCGCAGTCCTATAGCGAGACGTTGGGGATCACGGCGGACGTGTTTCCGACCCCGGTCGACGACCGGATGTACAGCCCGCCGGAGGATGTGATGCCCGTTGCGCATAGCGCGGCGCGAAGGGACGGTTTCATTACGTTCGTGAATCCCGTTCCCGAGAAGGGCGCGACACTGGTGTTCCAGCTCATCAAGTTGGCGGCCCAGGAGCGGCCCGACCTGACATTCCTGGTCCTGGAGGGCCGTCTCAGCGGCCAGTGGTGGCGCGACGCCGGCGCTGACATCGCCGACATGCCCAACGTGTGGTGGCTGGGCAACCAACAGGACATGCGTCCGGTCTATCGCAGGACGAGTATCTTGCTGTTCCCGTCGTTCTGGCCCGAAGCGACGGGCCGTGGGATCAAGGAAGCGCAGTTGGGCGGTATTCCCGTTTTGGCGACCAACCGTGGCGGTATCCCCGAACAGCTTAACGGCGGCGGCTTCCTGTTCGAGGTGCCCGACGGCTGTATGGAGACCTACACCAAGATACCGCCCAGGGAAGCGGTGCGCCCCTGGCTCGACACCCTCTGCCGGCTCATGGACGACGAGGACGCCTATCGTGAGGCCAGTCAGCGCGCTCTACGGGCAGCGGAGCCGTTTCGGCCCGAGACGCGCAAGCGGGAGATCGTGGCCTTCTTCGACCAGATCGTGAGCGATCACGAAAGCCGAAAAGCCCGTCGCCCATGACCCATCCCTCCTCGACCTACGACCTACGAGCCCGCGCAGCGCAAGAAAGGCGCCGTGGCCGAGATCGAGGCGCTAGCCCGACTAGCGCGATTGCGCTGGTGCCCATCGCTGGCGGTGGCTGCCACAAGGGTTGCGGGTACTTCCGCTCTGGCGCCGCGGCTTCTGCGCCTTGGCCTGCTCGTAGAGGGCCTGGCGATGGGCCAGGATCGTGGGATCCTCGCCGCTGTGGTGCTGCTGCGGGGTGATGTCGTTGATTCGGCTGTGCCGGTCTCCGGCACCACCGGTCAACCTGGCCCGATTGCGTAGACCAGGGAGCGGGCCACGGCGAGCCGTGTGCCTGGGCTGTCGGGTAGGGAAAGCCGGAACTGCCGATCACCCCGCTCCACCCCAGCGCGTACCTGACCGAATAGCGTCTCGCACATCTCGGCGGACAGCTCTCCGCCCCCAAGCCGGATCAGGTCTAGCTTGATGGTGCGATACAGCTGGTTGATCTGGAGGCAAAGATCCAGGTCCGCCACCGGTGAGAACCGGGTCCGCTGGCCGTTGTCGTGGCCGATGGTAGAGACCAAGCCTGCGTCGAAGCTCCCCTGGATGAGCCCGTGGAGGTGGTGAAGGCGCAGGTAGAGATCCTTATCCTCTCCGCCCCACAGGCGCATGGCCTCGTCGAAGCCCCCGGTGCGCTCGAAGGCCGCCCGCGGACAGACCACCGTGCCCATGAGGTCGTGCTGCATGGGCTCGGCCAGCAGGAACCGGTCCGACCCCACTGCCGCGCCCACCGCCTCGGCGAAGCCCGGCGCCAAGGCTACATCCGCGTCCACGAAAGCGAGCCAATTCCCTCGGGCCGCGGCCGCGCCTCGGTTGCGCCCCCGGGATAGGCAGAAATCCGCCGCCGACAGGCGCACCAGCCGTGCTTCCGGATAGTGGGCTGCTACCCAGTCCCCTGTCCCGTCGGGGCAGCCGTAATCCACGACCACGACCTCCACGCCCGGCTGAGCTATGTAGGTGGGCAGGGTTTGCCGGAGGTGGTGGAGGCGGCCCTTGCACACCGTCACCACGGAGAGGCGGCCCGCCGTCGTCATTCCCCTGCCTCCAGGATCGCCCGGAAATGCGCCGCCGTCCGGCGCAGCCCCGTATCCAGGTCCACCTCTGGGGCCCAGGCCAGGAGGGCCCGGGCCCGGCCGATGTCCGGCCGCCGCCGGATCGGATCGTCCTCTGGCAAAGGCGTATGGCGGATGGGCGAGTGGCTGCCCGTGATGGCACGGACGCGTTCCGCCAGCTCCACCACGGACACCTCCTCCGGCCGGCCCAGGTTGAGCGGTCCCGTCACCTCGGGCCCTGTAGCCATCAGCTGCACCAGGCCCGCTACCATATCGTCCACATAGCAGAAGGAGCGGGTCTGGCGGCCGTCCCCATGGACGGTGAGAGGCACCCCCCGCAGGGCCTGGCCGATCAAGCTCGCCACCACGCGGCCGTCATCTGGCTGCATGCCCGGGCCGTAGGTGTTGAAGATCCGAGCAACCTTGACAGCCACCCCGTACTGGCGCTGGTAATCGAAGCACATCGCCTCGGCGAAGCGCTTGCCCTCATCGTAGCAGGCCCGGGGACCAACGGGATTGACGCGGCCCCAGTCGTCCTCAGCCTGGGGCTGGGTTGCGGGGTCGCCGTACACCTCGCTGGAGGAGGCCAGGAGGAGAGGTGCCTGCAGCCGCCGGGCCAGGTCCAGCATGGTGAGCGTCCCCTGTGCGCAGGTCCGTCCGGTCCCCACCGGGTCCCGTTGGTACTGCACAGGCGAGGCAGGACAGGCCAAATGGTAGATGGCGTCCGCCTCGAGGGCCAGGGGCCGGGTGATATCGTGGCAAACCAGCGTGAAGCGGGGATGGTCCAGAAGGGGCGCGATGCGGGCACGGGTACCGGTGGAGAGATTGTCAATGCACACTACCTCCCGGCCCATACTGAGCAGCCGTTCGCAGAGCGGGGCACCTAGCAGGCCCGCGCCGCCCGTGACCGCCACGCGGCTCATGGATTGTAGCATTCCATTGCGCTCCCGAATGAATACTTGTCAAGCCTCGGGTGATTATGCATCGATTTATGAAAGGGGTGGGGATGCTCTTTCTGCCAAGCCTTGAAAACCTGCACCGGGGTTGGATGAGCCAGAACCTGTTGGGGAATCTGGGGTTGACCCGCTTCGGTGGATACCTTGGCCGACCACCTGCGCACGGAGCTGGCGCTGGAGCAGCGACGGCCGGAGGCCGTCATTCATCACAGCGACCAGGGGGATCCGTACACCTCGGTGGCCTGCACGGAGCGCTGCCGGAAGGCTGGTGTTTCTACTGAAGCGGGGAAAGTCCAGTCTCCCACGTTGCGGGAGAGGTCCATTCCAGTACGGCAGCAGTTCCCCGGACAGTTCGCGTAGGCCCAACCCCTGACGGGCCATGTTAGCCTGACTATCAGTAGTGCAATCCCGGATAAATCATCGGCTATGCCGCAGCTTCACCCCCTCTCAACCACGCGTCATGCTACTATACGCTGGCAACGCTTCACTTCCTACGCCTTCGCCGGCAACCAGGCCGTTGTGCCGCTGGCGATGGCCGAGCTGCCGCGGGCGGTGGGGACGCTGCCGATCGCCTTCACGGCGACGGCTACGGGTTGCCAGCTCGTCTCTGTTCTTGGCCAAGAGCCGGGGCGGAACTTGTTCATTGCCGCAGACGGCTCCTGGCGTGGGCATTACGTCCCGGCGCAGCTGCGCGGTCACCCCTTCTACCTGGCTCCCTCGGGCAACGGGCGCTACAGGGTGGCTATCGACGAGGCTAGCGGTCTGGTCGGCGAGACCGGCGGCGAGGCGCTGTTCGATGCTGAGGGCAATCCCAGCGACGCTCTGCAGCCGGTGCTACGCTTCCTCAAGCAGCTCGCCCAGTCGCGGATCGCGACGGACCAGGCCTGCCAGGCTTTGGGTCGATACGGTCTCCTCGAGCCGTGGTCGGTGGCGGTGACGGACGAGCAGGGGGCGACCCGCTATCTGAAGGGGCTGTACCGCATCCGCGAGGCCGGCCTGAATGAGCTTGGCGGCGAGGCGCTTGCGGAGCTGCGCGATGCCGCGGGGCTGTGGCTCGCCTACGGCCAGCTTCTCGGCCAGAGCGCGTTCCGGCGCCTCAGCGAGCTTGCCCGCCAGGCGGCGCGGGAGCCCGGGAATCAGCCATCGGCCGGTTTGGAGTTCTCGCAGGTCTTCGGCAGTGACGATGGGCTCGATTTTGACTGGAGCCAGCTCGACGAGTGAGCTGCCCCACTCGACGCAGATATTTCCACGACTGCGGGGCGGCAGCTGCAGGCCAGTTTCCAGGAGGCGCAGCAGGGCCAGTCGCAGGAGCAGGCCGGCTGAGCCGGGCCGGTTGAGCCGGGCCGGCTACGCCCGGCCGTGCTCGGCCCCCGGCGTCAGCGAGCTGGGCGTTGTCTGGTCGATCCTGAAAATAACGTCCAACATGCTGAATCTCCAAGGCTTGTGGTGTCGTCAACGCGCTTGGAATCACCAGATTTTGATACCTTAAGGCCCTGTCACCTTGCAATTTGGGATGGCGGTGATGCGACCGAAAGACAATCCCCAACCGTATCTATGACGGCCACACCCTTAAAGCGTAGGCTCAACCTTCAAGCGCAACACCCACACCCGGAGTGGGGTAGGATGTTGCGATGGACACCCGATACCAGCACCTCAGTGATCAGGAGCGCGCC